>ENA-ORTF01003928-ORTF01003928.1-human-gut-metagenome-genome-assembly--contig:-NODE-3928-length-12006-cov-8.289934_pt1 | contig 12006 bp, 9 predicted proteins | sample MGYA00241908_ERZ509180 | MGnify/ENA primary metagenome ERZ509180 (study PRJEB26280, sample SAMEA2338814) | human gut metagenome | biome: human gut; feature: human-associated habitat; material: faeces... | reverse complement strand
GGGTATGCTGATTTCCGCAGTGTACGAGTATGACGGACGGGAAGGCTTAAATCTTTTGATGCTGGATGACAGTATTCCGGCAGGAGCAAAGCTGTACTAAAGAGGTCATTTACTACAAAAAATCGCGTTACTACAACTTTTCTACAACTTTTGCGCGAGACCCTACGAAACCGGATGAAGCAATATGAAAGGCGGATCTGCTTATAAAATGCAGATTCGCCTTTCTTTTTACATCAGCTTCATGTTCACACTAATGTTTTTTGCCTTCTCCTGCATATTCTCTTGTGTGATATGGGTGTAGATGTCCATTGTAGTAGAGAAATCGGCATGCCCCATGACTTGCTGAATGAATTTAACATCGTTGGTGCTTTCGCAGAGCCGGGTACAGAAGGTGTGCCGCAAGTTGTGAACACTAAAATGAGGGAGCAGATCCGGTTCACGGTCTTCCAGTTCAGCCTGATCCATTTCCTCCATGTTGTAAGTTACGCTGATTCTCTCAATCGCCCGATTGATATTGTGGGCGCTCATGAATGAGCCGGTTCGGTTGCGGAAAACAAAACCGTGAACTCCTCCTAACACCAGTTGATCGTCTGGATACAATGCGTCGATGGTTTCAATCTGGAGGCGAAGCTGCTCGGCCACCTCTGGATAGAGGATAGGGATAATTCGTGTACCGCTCTCAGTTTTGGGAGTGGTAATGTGAAATCCGGCTTTTCCGTCAATGACCCGGTAGATTAAGTTGTGGTTGACCGAGATTGTGTTTTCGCTCAAGTTAATATCGCTTTTGGTAATGCCGGTACATTCTGCTACACGCATTCCTGTTCCAAGGAGCACAGTCATGATGGGGAGCCAATGGCTGTATGTAGGGGACTTGGCAATAAAACGCAGGAAATTCTGCTGTTGCGTTTTAGTGAGTGCGATCCGCCGTTTAGGCTTTGGAGCGCTGCCGTCCGTCTTGAGCTTGCGGTAAATGCCCTTGCTGGGATTTTTGCGGATGTAATCGTCGTCCACGGCCATTTCAAGCGTAGGGTGAACAATGGTGTTGATGCTCTCCAGTGAGTTGATAGCAAAACCGTGTTTCAGCAGTTTGGTATAAAACGCGAGAATATCACTTCTGTGGATTTGTGGCAGAGGCATGTTAGCGAAAGGCTCTTCTTTCACATAGAAGTCCCACAGGTAAAGATAATTTGCTCTGGTGGAGGGCTTCAGTTTGATGTTGTTATTCATGTAGACCTTGAACATATCATTCAGGGTAAGCTTCATGGCTTCCTGAGTACGGATGCCATCATCCTTATCTTTGTTGATCTGCTTTTCTTTGACACGAAGACTTGCGAGATCGGAGTCGTAAAGATATTTCTTTTTAGTGCCTAATTTGTAGACATACATATAGCTGCCATCTGCCCGTTGTGTTTCTCCGGGCCGAAGATTTCGTCCTTTGTTGTCTTTTCTCACTTTTGCCATTACTGGTACCTCCTGATTATAAAAGTGTAGTGCGCCTTACTGGCATGGTTATTTAGCCGGAAATATCATAAAGATATTCTTTGATACGCTGGACACTCCATAGGACACGGGTGTTCATGGTAATGCGTGCATTGGCAAGATCCCCAATCTGTACTGCAGTGTGTCTTCCACAGCACAACAGTTTGCAAAGGGTATCGGTATCAACAGCCAAGCACTGCTCCGGCGGTAGGTCATTCGGTTTTCTTTTCTCCATAATCGTCCTCCTTTTTTCGATTACAATGATCCCTTACGATTTGTAGAAGAAGGTTTTCAACAAAAACAATGAAAACGGTCTTGAGGTCAGGAGGTATTGAAAAACAAAAGAACTCTAATGGGGCCATTTCCTACGCCAGAACGGTTCTGCCGTGTATTTCAGGCTGCTGCTGTGCAGCATTTCGATTATGGGCGCGCTTCTGTGGTCATCGCACACTGTCCAGAATTCCTGTATAACTCCCCATAGAGGTTATGAACTTGTCAAGGTACTAAAAGAGCGTAGGGATCATCCGGTATTACCAAATGATCCGATACATCCTATAAATAGGCTGGGAAGAAAGAACTTCTGCAAAGAGGAAAGAAAATTTAAAGAAAATCCAAAAATCAATATATAGAATGTTGGAATTGACAAACACTATATATTGTGTTAAAATTGCAATGTAATTGATTTTTGTGCGTTGCCCGTCAGGGTACACAGGCTTTAGGGCTTGTGTTGCGGAGTAATGACTGCATTGCACACGCTGTTAAGTTTGTACTTGTGTCAGTAGTATCACTGCGCCTTTTCAGGCCGGTATATTACTGGCTTTTTTATTTTACGGGATTTACCCACCATTGCGAGAATGACACCGGTTCATAGGCAACTATGGACACCAGGCTTTATGCCGTCTGTCATTCTCGCTTTTTTATTGCCTGTAAGCCTGAAAGGGCTTTAAGGATAAATCAAAACTGAGAAAGGCAGGTCATGTACATGAATGTGAAGCAGAAAAGAAAGCAGAATGGTCGGCGGGTCAAGCCGGCACATTCCACGGACTGGAAGATGAAGAGACAGGCAGTATCTTCGCTCCGGCCCCGAAATGTTGCACCAATGGCGAGGGCAGTTATTTTGCCCCGAAGATCACGAAGGGGGATTTGATATGTCTGGCAGCAATAGTGCTGAACGAAAGCGGCATGAACCGCTGGTGCTGGTAGAAACGGCAGATCTTTCAGAAGAAGACTGGCTGGATTACCGGCGCCGTGGAATCGGCGGCAGCGATGTATCGGCGATCTTTGGCACTTCTCCATTCCGGACAGCCAGGGATCTGTACTACGACAAACTGAACATAGCGTCAGTGGAAGATGATGAGGGCAACTGGGTTGCCATGGAAATGGGGCATTTGCTGGAGCCTCTGGTAGCAAAGATATTCGAGCGGAAAACCGGATATCGGGTCTACCAAATCAAAAAGATGTTCCAGCACCCACAGTATCCTTGGATGCTGGCTGATGTGGACTACTTTGTGGAACTGCCGGATGGCACCACAGCGATCCTTGAGATCAAGACCACAAACTATAATGCCAGAGATAACTGGTGGATGAATGGGAAGGAGACTGTTCCAGTCTACTATGAATCTCAGGGGCGTCATTATATGGCAGTAACGGATCTTGACCGATGTTTCTTTTGCTGCCTGTATGGTAACAACGAGGAGGAAGTTATTATCCGGGAGGTCAAGCGTGATTTCGAGTATGAGGCTGAGATGGTCTTTTTGGAGCAGTATTTCTGGGAAAACCATGTGCAGCGCCATGTGCCGCCGCCCTATACAGAAAGTGGGGCCTTGATTATTGAGAGCGCACGCAAACACTTTGGCCCGGCAGATAAAAATGCCCCGGCCGTTGCACTCGACCTGGATATGACTGCAAAACTCATGCAGTATTTGCGGCTTCTGGATGAAAAGAAAAATGCAGAGGTGTACTCCAAAGAAATCGACAAGGATATTCAGCGTCTGAAGGCGCTGTTGATTGCGGAAATGGGTACCAGCTGTACTGCAGTCTGTGAGCAGGAGGGCGTGAACTATACGGTTACCTATACCCCTGTTCGCAAGTCCATCATCGACAAGGATAACCTGCTTCGGTTGAAACTGGAGCATCCGGATATTTACGAGCAGTTTGTTACAGTATCCGAATCCAGACGGTTCAGTGTTAGAGCCTCGATTATGGAGGCCGCTTAGTGAGGTGAAAAAGGATGAATTGTATTGGTACCTACGACGGGACGATTTTTTATAATCCTGCCAATAAGTTTTGTATCGTCAGTGTAAAAACCGCAGACCAGAGCGTGCCAGCTGAGGCCAGGTCAAACAGGCGGTACAAAGACCATTTGATCCGCTTTACAGCTGTGGGGTATGAGATTCCACGGACAGATGCGGTAGAGTTGGAACTGGATGGGGAATGGGCAAAAGGCAAGTATGGTGTCCAGCTCCAGGTGGAGCAGTGGCGTGAAATTGTGCCCAGAACAAAAAACGGCGTAGAGGGCTATCTTGCCTCCGGGCTTATCAAAGGGATTGGTCCCAAAACCGCCGCAGACATTGTGGAGCGGTTCGGTGTGGACACACTGGATATTCTGGAACACCAGCCGGAGCGGCTGTTGGAGATCCGGGGCATTACGGAAAATAAATTGGAGGACATCAAAGCTTCTTATGCAGAAAACCGTATGCTCCAAGGAATTATGACCTTGCTGGCACCGTTTAAGATTACTCCCAAGACGGCATTGAAAATATATCAATATTTCGGCCCGACCAGCGTAGAGATTTTGGAAAAGAGCCCATTTGAGCTTTGCCAGATCTCCGGCTTTGGATTTCGGCGGGTAGATGCAATCGTACAAAAGAGCGGGGGCAATCTCCATGACCCTATGCGTATCAAAGGGGCTGTCTTTTGTGCGCTGGATGAGGGCAAGAGTAAACGAGGCCATCTGTACATCAGTTCTGAAGAACTGGAGAAATCAGCGCTGAAACTGCTCAATGAGAAGATACCTGTACCGGAGCTTCGCCTGCATCAGCAGGAAGTCAGGGATATGATGCAGGAAATGATCCTGAATGGAGCAATCGTTTCCGTGAAGGATAATATCTATCTTCCCAGAGTGTTTGCCCAAGAGGACGAAACGGCGCGCCGGATCGCCCAGCGTCTGGTCGCCCAGATGCCAGTAGAGCATATTGCGCCGGTACTGGAACAGGTCAAGGTTGAAATGGGACTGCGCTTGTCTGCACAGCAGGAGGCTGCGGTCTATGCAGCATTTAGGCATGGCTTGTCAGTGATTACGGGTTCTCCTGGTACTGGTAAAACAACAGTGCTGCGGACGATACTTGAGGTTTACCGGCGGCTGCACCCTGATGGCAAAATTGCTCTTATGGCGCCTACCGGTCGGGCAAGCCGCAGGATGTCGGAGAGTACCGGCTTTGAGGATGCCCGAACATTACACAGTGGTCTGGGACTGACCAGTGAAGAGGATGAGGGTAGCCGGAACAGAAAGTCAGAGCCACTGTCGGCCGATTTAATCATTGTGGATGAGTTTTCCATGGTGGATATGTGGCTTGCTGAGAAATTTTTTGAACGCATGAAGATAAATGCCAGAATCGTGCTGGTAGGCGACCCAGATCAGCTTCCGAGCGTAGGAGCCGGAAATGTGTTTCGTGAAATCATCGAAACCAAAATCGTCCCAGTAACGGTGCTGGATCAGATTTTCCGTCAGTCGAAGGATAGTCTGATTGCCTATAATGCCAAATTTATCAACGAGGGCAATACCAAACTGTTTTACGGACCGGACTTTGTTTTCGTGTCTGGTGATAGTCAGGAAGACACCGCTGAAAAGATTACAGAACGGTATTGTTTGGAGATACAGGAGAGTGGCATTGAGAATGTGCAGATTCTTTCACCTTTCCGTTCAGAAGGCGCCGCGTCGTCGGAACAGCTGAATGAGACCATTCGTGAATTGGTCAACCCATTCCGCTCTGCGGAGGAGGAAATCAAGTTTGGCCCCAAGATATTCCGGATCAATGACCGCATCATGCAGACCAAGAACACAGAAAAGGTATCTAATGGTGATTTGGGTTTCATCCGGTATATTAAGGACACTGACCAGGGCAAAAAGATCGGCATGGATTTTGGTGCTGGCAGGACGCTGGAATATGGCGTAGATGATTTGAGCAATGTGGATCTGGCTTATGCTACTACGATCCACAAGGCTATGGGCTCTGAGTATGAAACAGTCATTATGCCGCTGCTCAAAGCGCACACTATCATGATGTATCGTAATCTGCTCTACACTGGAATCACGCGCGCTAAAAAGCGGGTGGTGCTGATTGGGCAGAAACAGGTATTGTTTATGGCAATCCATCGTAATGAGATCGGCAAGCGGAATACGCTGCTGGGTATGCGTATCCAGATGTATTTCAAAGCCTACGCAAAGAAAGCCGGTATCCCCATTCCAGCTGCATTGGAAGAACAATTGAAGAACGCAAGTTAAAAAAGAGAGGTCAGATGCAGAAATAGCACTTGGCGTCTCCTATTTTTATGTCAGAAAGGAGTTTCCAACATGAACGAAAAAAGTAATCCGATGCCTATGATGTACAAAACAATTCCGGCAGTGGCAGAACTGAACAAGGTGCCGGGCTTTGACCCGCTCAAATTTCTGCGCCATAAGGTGTCCAGAAAGACAAATGAGGAAATGCTGCAGTTGGAATTGCCTTATCAGAAACTGTGGTTCCGTCTGCGCCACCCCCAGGGCCGCATGAAACTGACTACCCTGCGGATCACGGAACAGCTTGCGATTATGGAGGCCAGAGTCTATCTGGACCGCAGTGATGCAGAGCCCATTAGCAGTTACATCTCGCAGCACAGTGCGGAAGAAGGTACCGACTATGTGCAGGCTGCCCAGGATGAGGCATTGAGTGCTGCGCTGTCGGATGCCGGTTTCGGTCTGCAGTTTGCCGATGTTGCTGTTGACAGTACGGGCAAGGTGTTTGGAAGCAGTATTCCGCTTTCCGGGACAGCTCATATCCAGCAACCGATGCCAAATGCGGCGCAGAGGCCCGTAGAAGCCCCTGGAGCGGCGCTGCGGCAATCTGGTGGGGAAGTTCATGCCCAGCTGGAGAGAACGCCTCAGAACGCCGTAGAGCGCCGTAATGCGCCTGCTCGTCCGGCGCCTATTCAGAAACCTGCGGCAAAGCCGGTTCAGAATGAACAGTCCCCGGTTTCTCCGGTACAGCCCACTGTCCAGCAGATGGCTGCAGAAGAGAAGGAGAATATGGATACACTGCCTGCCGGCAAGGTAGAGGAGAATGCTCCCAATATGGAGCTGCCGGTACCGAGCCGCGAGGTTACATTGGATAGCAGTCCAAAACAGGATGATGTGTCTGAGCAGCCGACCGCCTCCGTATTCCAATCGGATGAACCGGAAGAACTGCCTGTGGCGCCTGTTGTCCAACAGGAAGCACCCGATCAGCCTGTGGCGCCTTCTTATACGGAGAGCACTCCGGTAGAAGACATCTTGAAGGTAATGACCTTTGAAGAAGCGCAGAATGTGGTGGTGGATAGCGGTCTGAGCAAAGGAAAGACCATGGCAACAGTTGCCAAGGAGCGTCCGGTGAGTCTGAAATTCTACCTCACCCCCGGCAACAAGAGCACCAACAATATCGTTCGTGCTGCGGCGCAGATCATGCTCGATGGTATGGCCGCACAGAAAGCCGGATGATAAGCAGCCCCATCTATGGGGCCAAGAAGGGAGGGAGAACAGATGGACTCATATCCAGGAGATTTTCCGTTCGGTATTATGGATGTAGTGGAACTTCTACATCTACGAATCAGACGCCGACAGGCAAACAGTGTATATGTGGATTGCCCGTTTTGTGGTGACCGCCGCGGCAAGATGAATGTGAATTTCGTCAAAAATGTCTGGCGGTGCAATTATTGTGATGAGCATGGCGGTATGCTTGCGCTTTATGCGCGGCTAAACAATACGACTACATCCGATGCGTATTGGGAGATAGGAGAAGCCCTGTGCAACGATTTTCACAGGGAACGGCCGAACTCTGGATATGAGATGGCAGGAAACCAGCAGGCTGGCACTGGGTCCCCGGTTTCGGGGACTCAGACCGACCTTGCCGGATATGAGAGGAGGGGCGAACTAAAAACAGTGCAGCAAGCAGAACGGGCCAGCGGACAGGAAATTCATCAAACGCTTTCGCTGCTGCTCGCTATGCTGCCTCTTCAGCCTGCCCACCGCAACCATCTGCACTCCCCAAAACGGGGACTGTCGGATGAACAGATCGACCGGATTGGGTTCAAGAGCACTCCACCCCCTTTCCTTTGCCGCTCCATTACCGAGCGGCTGATGAAACAGGGATGCAAGGTGGAGGGGGTGCCCGGCTTTTATCTGGATGACAGCGGGCGCTGGACCATGAACTTCTACCGAAAAAACGCAGGGATTTTGATTCCAGCTGTGGGATACGACGGTATGATACATGGCCTGCAGATACTTTTGGATAGTCCGCTCAAGCAAAAAGATGATCCACCGGATAAGTCAGGAGCCAAATACATCTGGTTTTCGTCCTCGTCCAAAAATATGGGTGTCACATCCGGGAGCCCGGTACATTTTATCGGCAATCCATCTGCTCGGGTGGTCTATGTCATTGAGGGACTGCTGAAAGCAGACATCTCACACTGCCTGACAAACCGGACTTTTGCGGCGATTGCCGGCGCAAACAACACAAGCCAGTTGGATACGCTGTTTGCACTGTTGGCACAGAATGGCACTGAGGAGATCATTGAGGCTCATGATATGGATAAGTACAGTAACCAAATGACCTCCAACGGGGCATCTAAGATCTATCTGATGGCCCGGAAAAATGGAATGGCATGTCGTCGGCTGACCTGGAATCCGAATTATAAAGGGTTTGATGATTGGCAGCTTGCCTTGCGCCGGGAAAATCAGCGAAGAAAGGAGTTGGAAAGAAAGACATTCAAAGAACAGTACCTCAATGGCTGGTGTGAGTTGGCGCATATTGAGGACTGCACCGAGCAATGGCAACACCGGGCGGAGAGTAACATCGGTTTGACCGAATATCTGGGTCTGACCCGGGAAGAGCATGAAACATTTCTGCGCCATGGCCGGGAGGCGCTTGGCGTCCTTCTGGAACCCCAGCGCAGAAGTCAGCGATTTGTGCTCTACCAGCTGGAACTGGACGAGCAGAAAGCGATTCCGTTTGCGTTCAAGGATATGGAAGCGGTAAAAAAGGCCGGCTATGAGCAGCCGCCTGCGGCTCAATATCGCATGGTCTGGACGGGAGAAGTCTATTGTCCTACAGGCCAAAGCGATACCGAGATATTGCAGCGCCTGTTTTCAGAACTCAGCGTGGAATTACCGGAGGGTTGCAACGGACGGCCAATGTCTCTTTCTGATGTTGTGGAGCTGGAGTATCCCATGAAACGAATTTACTACTATGTGAACGGAGATACACAGTTTCAGCAGGTAAAGTTTTCTCCGATGCTCGCCAAAAAGAAGGTTTCGGGAGGAGCATGAGCAGATCGATGGTTGTTGTAAAAGGAACGAAGAAGGGACAGTTGGAAGCACTTTTGGAGCAATGCGTTCAGCTGAATGCGGATGTTCGCCCCAACATAGAACAGGGATATTTCACGGTGACAGTTCCGCCGCCCTGGAATATTTCGGCACAGCTGGTGGCGCAGGCAGTACAGGAACAAATCAAAGAATGGGCGGAGCAGTACCCCAATGTGGTCTGCTACTGCTTTGACAGCTTCAGCACTTTGCTCTATGTGCTGTGATACAGGTAACGATGGCATGGAATGGGCTTTGGCCCGTCCATGCCGTTTTTTGTTTACAGAAAGGAGTTCACTATGGGATATTTTTCAGAGATGTCGCTGGATATGCAGGAGGGACGCAAACCGTCGGCAACTGCACTCACGGGCGAAAATGCCTTTGAGGAAGAGGAAAGCTTTGACGAGCTGCCGGTGCCTCCGGTCAGCAGTTCGTCTGTCCAGCCCCTGAACGAAGCTGCACCACAGCCTGGTTCTGATGCGGCTTCCTCCGTTTCCGCTGAGATGATGGAAGCGCCGGAGGATGACCCCATGGAAGAGGATGGCGGGTATGACGATGCAGTTGACATCAAAACGGATGTGCCCGTCGGAAATGGTGCGTCCAAGGATGCCGATGAAGAAAAGCGCCGTGCCGAGCATGAGGCTGCCGAAGCAAAACGCAAGGCTGAATGGGAGGCCAAGCAGGCAGAAAAAAAGCGGGCCCTGCAGGAGCAGATGGACCGCCTTGCCGCTATGAGCGATGATGAAGTGGTATCCGCCTCCATGCAACGTGTCAGTAAGGATGTGGAAAAGCTGACCCGTCGGAACATGAAGGAGTGTGTTTCGGAGTATATCCAGACGATCTGCCTGGATGATCCGGCTTTTGCCCGGCTCACCATGCACCCGAAGAAAACCATGATCCATTGCTTCCAGTACATCAGCCGGAAGGCGTGGGACTATGTTCAGGACGAGCTCAAGGCCAGTGGTATCCAGCCCGGACAGGGCGGCCAAGGCTATGGCTGCGATATTCCTGACGATTTGTGCTACCAGTGGGCGGAAGATTATTTCCGCGACCCGGATGCCAAGGAGGACCAGGAGCAGGAGGAAAAGTTTGTGCCGAAGCCCTATATTGGCAAGACTACCGGAAATACCGGCAAGAAAAAGAAAGCGGAAAAGAAGCCCGCCGAAAAGAAAAAGCCGGAACCAAAACCGGCGCCGGAAAAGAAGCCTTCTACTGATGGCCAGATGTCTTTGCTGGATTTCAGCGTGGCAAAAGCTGGGTAAGTCCAATGGTATTAAGTCAAGAGGGTGATTCACGGAAACAACAGAAGAAAACGCCATAGGAGAGCTATGTGAGCAGCCAAAAGGCAACACCAACCAAAGCCCTGCCCCTAAGAAAATTTGAAACAGGGCTTGGACATCAGAGTGGCAAGCGGTACGCTTAGCCCTCCGATGGGATATACAGGCGGTTGTCTTTCAGCAGCCGAAAGACCAACCGAACCAGTTTTCTGGCAGTTAAAGCGAGTGCGCGTTTATGCTGGTACTTGTTGACCTCTTTGAATTTAAGGTCATAGTAACGCCGGAACTCGGAGTCGCATCTTCTCACAGAGTTGGCAGCTTCCAGCAGGTAGTAGCGGAGATAGCGGTTGCCGGATTTAATCATTCGGGAGTGCTCCGCTTCAAATTCACCGGACTGGTACTGTGTCCAGACAAGGCCGGCAAACTTGGCGACAGAGGCTTGGGAATCGAAACGGTGGATATCACCAATTTCAGCAATAATACCGGCGGAGTAAACCTTACCAATGCCAGGGATGGAAGTTAGAGTGTTTGGGATAATTTCAAGCTGTTGTTCAATGGCTTTGTCCAGAACCTTAACCTGTTCCTTCAGTGCCCGCATAGAGGCGATGGAAACAGACATTGCCTGGTTCACGGTGTCGTTCACTGTCTTGGGCAGACGGTAAGAGCCTTTGGCCGCAGCCCGTACTGCTCTGGCAGTGGCATCTGGATCGACAAATCTGCCCCGGCCTGCTTGAGCAATAAAGTCGGTCAGTTCATCCAGATCAGTATTTGCCAGATCATCCACAGTTTCAAAATGCTCCATGAGAGCAATGGTAGTGGCGCTGGTGTTTTGAATGTCTTTCTCCTGAGCAATACCAGAGCATTTTAGGAATAAGTAGTTGGCAAACCTCTGCTTCTCCCGTGTCAGATTCTGAATGACATCAAATCTGGCTCTGGTGAGGGTTCTGAGAGCCTGGTAGCGATAGTCGTCCATATAGACCTCCTTGGCGATTCTGCCAAAACGGAGATGGTCGGCAATCACAAAGGCATCCACAAAGTCATTTTTGGGCAGATCTGGATAGGCTTCCTTGAATTTTTTGACTTGCTTGGGATTGAGGACATGGATCTTCCGCTGGAACCGACTCAGGCTGCCATCCTCCCGGAGGGCATACACAAGGTTGTTCCCGTAGATAGAGGTGGCTTCCAGGCCAATCACCACATCACTGAGCCGCATGGAGCTGAGTGCCGACACAATTCTCTCTGACAACATTTTAGCACCACCAAGATTGTTCTGCACAGAAAAGCTACTGTGCTTGCTTCCATCCGGCTTCATCAGGTAGGCGACATTGCTCCTGCTGCTCACATCAATGCCAACGAATAATGGGTTCACGATTTTCACCTCCCCGCATGGAGATTTCAGGCCAGCAGGCTTGGAGATACCCATGATAACCGGAGCATCCGCAACCTCGCGTATCAGAATCATTCCAGAGCAGACCAATGCGATATCCCTCACTGCTGAAAGGGCGACCCACACTCTGGCAAACAGCCAATGAGTTTGCAGCTAACTTCCGGCTCAGGGAAACTGACTTATTTTGAAGCAGCCCTACGGCTCAACCAGGAGGTAGAGAACTTGACCCTGCTGTCCTACAGCTATTGTATCACGGGCATCTCAGAGCCTGC
>ENA-ORTF01003917-ORTF01003917.1-human-gut-metagenome-genome-assembly--contig:-NODE-3917-length-12038-cov-5.791621_pt1 | contig 12038 bp, 9 predicted proteins | sample MGYA00241908_ERZ509180 | MGnify/ENA primary metagenome ERZ509180 (study PRJEB26280, sample SAMEA2338814) | human gut metagenome | biome: human gut; feature: human-associated habitat; material: faeces... | reverse complement strand
TTAATTATAATTGATGTTAGGGGTAAAATACATTTTGACCCTAACATCATTATATCAGAGAATCCCACAAAATCAAGAAAAGGTATCCTTGACATTTTTCTGGTAAAACTATATAATTTCCGAGGTATTTATACACTATTATGTACTTTCGGAATCTTTTTGTGCTTGATTTTGTGAGAAAATTCCGAGAATACATTATTTTATAAGGGAGGTACTTATGAAGGAAAGAGAAAGGTTAGGTTCTCGTCTTGGATTTATTCTTATTTCTGCTGGTTGTGCTATCGGAATAGGAAATGTATGGAAGTTCCCTTATATGGCAGGTCAGGGAGGCGGTGGCGCTTTCGTGTTATTCTACCTTCTTTTCCTGTTAATTCTCGGACTTCCTATTATGACAATGGAATTTGCAGTCGGAAGAGCCAGTCAAAAAAGCCCGGTAAAAGCTTACTATGCTTTGGAAAAGCCGGGACAGAAATGGCATATTCATGGTTACATTACACTAATCGGCTGCTATTTATTAATGATGTTTTACACAACAGTTGCTGGATGGATGCTTCATTACTTCTATCTGACTGCAACAGGAAAATTTACAGGTTTGGATTCCGATGCTGTAGCTTCACAATTTAATACCATGCTCAGCCAGCCACAGGTTATGGGCTTTTGGATGGTCATTATTGTTATCGTAGGTATCTTAGTCTGCTCCATCGGATTACAAAACGGTCTTGAAAAAGTAACAAAGGTAATGATGATCTCTCTTTTATTTATTATGGTCATTCTTGCTATTAACAGCTTTTTTATGGATGGTGCCAAAGAAGGATTAAGCTTTTATTTAATTCCTGACTTTGAACGAATGAAAGAAATCGGAATCATCAAAACAATTACCGGAGCGATGAATCAGGCATTCTTTACTTTAAGTCTCGGTATTGGTGCTATGTCTATTTTCGGAAGTTATATTGGAAAAGAACGCTCCCTGCTCGGAGAATCTTTAAATATCGCTTTATTAGACACTTTTGTAGCTATTACATCCGGTCTCATCATTTTTCCTGCCTGCTTTACATTCCATGTAGACCAGACTTCCGGCCCTGGACTTATCTTCATTACTCTGCCGAATATTTTTAATCATATTCCTATGGGTAAATTATGGGGAAGTTTATTCTTCATATTTATGTCCTTTGCCGCTTTTTCTACTATTCTTGCCGTATTTGAGAATATCATTTCCTGCGGTATGGAATTAACCGGATGGAGTAGAAAGAAATCCAGCTTTATCAATGCAATTGCCATCATTCTGCTTTCTGTTCCATGTGTCCTTGGATATAACTTATGGAGCAGTGATATCTTTGCAGTATTTGGCGGTGCTGTGCTTGATTTTGAAGACTTCTTAGTAAGTAATCTGTTCTTACCTCTCGGTTCTCTTGTATATCTTTTATTCTGTACAAGCAGATACGGCTGGGGCTGGAAGAACTTCACTACAGAAGCCAATACCGGAAAAGGTCTGAAAATACAAAACTGGATGAGAGGATATATCTCTTATATACTTCCGCTCATCGTCCTCTTCATCTTCTTCTTTGGTCTATACGACAAATTTTAATCTGTAGATTTGGTACAGACGAAAAAAGAAAAACTATCCTATCCCATCTGCTCTGTAGTCGCTGGTTTTAAGATGCTCATCCGCATCTTAAAACCGCTCCCAAGCCGCATCTGGGATAGGATAGTTTTTCTTTTTTCTGACTATTCCAAATCCACAGTTAGGCAGGAATGGGGATTCTCCAGAAGTGTATGTCTTTTGACTGAATTGTATCAGGTTATCTAAAGAACAACGAATTGTTATAAGTTTGATTTTGCTTGGTTGCGCTAAATGCTTCATTTTGCCTCAAAAAATGAAGGGGCTGTCGGTTAATACTAATTTTTAAGCTCTAAATCTTAAAATACGGATCTGCCGATTTAAAATTTCTTTCTTACTCTGTATATTTGCATGGGATTCCTCTTTTAAGGCTTCCCATTATTCATTAATCTTCATGACTTTATTTTTCTCTGCATCTTTTTCAGCATCATATTTATAGAGACATTTTGCTTTGTATCTGCAGCCGTTGCAATGCAGTTACTTCTTCCAAAATCTCTCCAAATGCGTTTTTGTGCTTTTCTAACACAGGAATTAATGTGTCATAATCTGTCCGGTCATTACTTACATAAGTCTGGACAATGAAATAATTCTCTACGGCAATCTAGAGCAGATTTTTTTGAAGTTTCAGGATTTTCAGCGGAGAACAGTTGGCTAACAAGCCAGAAAAATCTAAATCCTCCATCACTTTTTCAGGGTATAGACTGGATCGTCGTCAGGTAAACTCAATTCGGAGAAACTAAAGTTAATTTTCTGTTGCCCCATTTCAAAAAATTCGTTATAATAATCTTGTTTTAGCATAGTTCCATCATAACATGGAACGGAGAAAAGATGGTTGTCGTTAGCCATCTTTTTCCTTTTTATGGAAAAATCTTACCGAATTATAGCCATTTCAATCCTCGCCTCCGAAAAGGAGGCGACTGGCACTCATCTTTAATCCAGTAGATTATTATGAATTTCAATCCTCGCCTCCGAGAAGGAGGCGACAGTGACTCTTGGCATCCTTGCAATGGGTAAGGCATTTCAATCCACGCCTCCAAGAAGGAGGCGACGTAATCAATTACGCTTTGATTAATATTTTTTAAATTTCAATCCACGCCTCCGAGAAGGAGGCGACCCAACTGTATTACGTTTTACTCCTAATTTATCAATTTCAATCCACGCCTCCGAGAAGGAGGCGACGGCGCACTTCGAAAGTGTATGCAAAAAGAAATTAGTTATTTCAATCCACGCCTCCGAGAAGGAGGCGACATTGGAAAAACCAACACAGGAAAAACCTATACAGATTTCAATCCACGCCTCCGAGAAGGAGGCGACGCCTACATACCAATATTTTTGCAGGGATAAATGAATTTCAATCCACGCCTCCGAGAAGGAGGCGACAAGATTCCCAGATATGAAAAGTGTATTAGCGTATATTTCAATCCACGCCTCCGAGAAGGAGGCGACTGCAACATATTGTGATACCTCAACTATCATGTACATATCTAGTCTCAACAACTTTTTTGTCCACTATTTTTAGCTTTATATCGCAATATATTGTACTATTTTTCCTTTTTTAAGTGCGAATGGCCTGCATTTTTTGCGTAGCTTATAATTCGCACTATGTTTAATTTTTAATATTTTCTATATTTTATTTCAAGGTATTCCTTTTTAACAAAGATGATAAGAATCTTTTTCTTTCTACATTTGACTATATCTAAATTTAGAAAGATTTTCGAAAAAGGGATTTTGGCAATCCCCATTCTCACCAACTGTAGATTTCGATTAGACAGAAAGAAGAAATAATACCCTATCCCAGATGCGGCTTCGGAGCGTGTTTAGGATGCGGATGAGCATTTTAAACACAGCAACTACAGAGCAGATGGGATAGGGTAGGTTTTCTTTTTTCGTCTACACCAAATCTACAGATCCGTATCGTCTATATCGATCTCTTTTGGTTGCTTACGATAGAGGATATCATACATTACCGGAATGATAAACAATGTCATAAGTGTTGCGTATAACAGGCCGAATGCGACTACAACCGCCATTCCTTTCTGCATTGCATTTCCGGCATCCTGTGAAAATACCATAACGCTCATAGAAAGTATTGTTGTCAGTGCGGTCATGAGGATTGGTCGCATCCTTGTTTTTCCTGTTTCGATCAGTGCTTCTTTTTTTGCCATGCCGCCCATCCGCAGCTGATTGACGTAATCTACAAATACAATACCGTTATTTACGACGGTTCCCATCAAGATCATGAAGCCCATTAATGCCATCGATGAAATGGACAAATGGAAAATTCCAAGACCGATCATTCCTCCTGTAAATGCCAGTGGTACGGTAAATATAACAATAAACGGAGATAAGAGGCTCTGAAACTGTGCTACCATGATAAGGTAGATGAGCAAAAAGCCGAGTGCTAATGCTTTTCCCATCTGTTTTAACATTTCTGTAGTCTGTGTTGCATCTCCGGCAAGTTCTACTTCGTAACCATCTGGTGCTTTATATTTATCAATTTTTTCTTGAAGTTTTCTTGATAACAAGGTGGCATTGGCATTCTCTTCCAATTCTGCTGTTACCGTCAGATACGGCTTTTGATTTTCTCTGGTGATACTTTCCATGCTGTATCCATTGTCTTCTGATGCAAATTCAGACAGTTTATATGTATGTTTTTCATCTTCGCCATCACTATTTTTTTCTGTGGTTTCGATTTTCATATCTAAAATGTTTTCATAGGTCAGTTTGTCTGTCTCATTGATCAGATTTACTTCCACATCTTTATCATCCATATTTAAGGTAATCGCATTTTTTTCGGTCGTTGTATGTTTTGCGATTTCCTGATAAATCTGTGCTATCGTAAGACCATGTTCTGCTGCTTTATTTCGATTAATTTTTAAATGTAACATCTTATCGGCAGTTTCGATACCATTTGTTGCTGTTTTTACTCCAGAGATATTTTTCATCATCTTTACAACATCTTCGCTGATCTTAATTAATTTCTGCTGATTTTCTCCGTATACATTGACAGAAAGCCCCCCACCGCTAAGAGTGGACATATCACCTATTGCAGAGGAAGATACCGTAAGTTTTTTACATCGTACATTCTTTGTCTTATTCTCGATATCTTTTCGGATCTTACGGAATTCCTTGGTTGTTTTAATATTTTCTTCTGTAATAATATTAAAAGTAAATGTTGTATAATTATCTGTTGCTCCAGTTTCCATCATACTTGAAGTTACACTGGCATTACCATCAAGACCTGCCACCTTCTTAATTCCGTCTATTCCTGTCAGTATTCCCATTACTTCATCGGCTGTCTGGTATGCCTTTTCTTTCTTGATCGTATCTTCTAATGTCATGCTGACTGCAATCTGGTTACTGTCCATATCATCCATCATAACAATTCCTGTCCGCATACTCTGCATCACACAAATGATGAGCAATACAATAGAGATAAGCAGCGGAACGATTTTAAATCGCAATGCAAGTTCTAAAATGTTTCCATAAATGTCCTTTATTTTCTCAAACCATGGCTGTTTTATCTCTTTTGCTTTTCGAAGAATTACCGAACCCATTGTCGGGACAACGGTAAGAGCCACAAGCAGGGAAGCAATCAGTGCGTACGATATCGTAAATGCAAATGGAATCAATAACTGACTTACCATACCGGATGTGTAAACCATCGGGAGAAATACACAGATTGTTGTAAGTGTGGAAGCTAAGATTGGCCCCGCTACCTGTGCTGTTCCCCGAACTGCTGCCTTTGGCGCTGACATGCCTTCATTGCTGAATCGATATACATTTTCCATAACTACAATAGAGTTATCTACAAGCATACCGATACCAAGACAAAGTCCGGCCAGAGACATAACATTAATATTGATTCCGGTAAAGTACATGATAATAATCGCAAATAATACACTAAACGGAATACTAAATGCAACAATGATCGTCGGACGTATATCTTTTAAGAAGAGGGCAAGGACGATGATTGCGAGTACCGCACCTAATAAAATACTATTCAATACACTCTTTATAATGATATTGATATACTCTCCCTGATTCATTATGATTGCAAAAGAAAGACCTTTATATTTCTGCTCCAGTTTTTTAAATGCATTCTGAATTCCTTTGGATACGGTACTTGTATTCGATGTACTTCCTTTAAATACAGATAACAGAATGGCATTCTCTCCATTTACTTTAGAATAAGCTTCGCCCTGATTATCTACAACGGTCACATCTGCAACATCTTTCACCCGAATCTTTCCTACTCCATCAATCTTCGTAAGTACAAGATTATTCAGCTGCTTTTCATTTGTAAAATTATCTCCGACTTCTACAAGCCACTGATGATCACTCTTGTCTTCGATATATCCTGCAGGCATTGAAAAATTCTGTGCTGAAATCATTGTTGATAAAGTATCGAGACTCAGCAATGCATCAATGTTTGCGTTCTCTCTTGCAGCCTTTCTGGAATCTTCCAGCTTATCCTCTGCATCGTCTAATTCCTTCTGCGCTGACTCTATCTGTGTCTTTCCTGCTGCAATCTGTGCCTGGCCGGCACCAAATCCGGCTGCTGCAGAATAGCCTCCTGCAATTAATTTTGACTGCTGCTTATCAAGCCCTTTCATCTGCTCTTTTAACTTATCAATAATCGTCTTTTGTACTTTAATCTTTATTTTTAAATTAGAAAGTTCTGTATCAATCTGTGGAAGACGAACTTCCACTGCTTTATACATTTGCTTCAAAGAATCTATCGTCAGTTTAGAAAACTGTTCACCGTAGCCTATCTGCTCCATCCAAGAAACAAACGCTTCAAACTGCTTTGGATGATTTATTGCCTCTTTCACTGATTCCGGAATTGTAATTCCCATCTGTTTTGCTGCTTCACCCATTGTCACATTCAAGTTTTTGAATGTATTATTTAAAGTATGGTATGTCTTCTCAAGACCTGCTTCTTTATATGCCTTTTTTTCTGCCTTTAATGCACTCTGGCTCGCCTTCAGACTATTAAGTTCTGCTTCATATGCTGCTTTCTGTGATAATGCCTCCGCAAGCTTTGTCTGTGCCTCAGCAAGCTTCTGATTCGTTTCTTGCTGCTTGCCGCTTAACGTCTTTTCCTGCTTTTTTAACTGTTCTTTACTCTTTTTTAGAGAAGCTCTTGCATCTTCAATCTTCTCACTTGCCTCAAGAAGCTTGTCATTCGTCTGTCCGAGAATCTTATCATTCATCCGTTCAATCTTCTTCTCATTCAGACGAATCTCTACATGATCTTCAATAAGACCGTTAGCCGATACACTTGCCACACCATCCTGACGTTCTAAATATGGCTTGACCGTCTTTTCTGCAAAATTAGACAGCTCTTTAATATCCTTCCCTTCATAACTGACACTGGCATACATCGTCGCCATCATATCTGCACTGATCTCCATGATATTCGGTGTTCCACAACCCTCAGGCAAACTCAGCGAATTCAATGCCTTAGACACACGAACAAGCGCCGCCTCCATGTTGGTATCTTCCGCAAATTCCAGCATCAGCATCCCATAATTATTGGCAGAAGTACTTGTCAGTTTCTCTACGCCATTAATCGTACCAAGCGTACTCTCCATCGGCTTAATAACATCATTCTCCACCTTTTCCGGAGAAGCTCCTACTTCTGTTGTAATCACCGCCATGTACGGCAGTTCTAACTCTGGAAGAAGATCTGTCTGCATCTCACCAAGACTGACAAACCCAACAACCAAAACAATGATTACCGTCACCAGAACAAAATACGGTTTCTTTACAAAAAATTTCGTCATATCCTTTCCTCAAACTTTCCTTTCACTCTTTTTACTCTTTCTTACTCTTTTATTTCCTAAAAACATCTACTCTCTGTAACTGTTCCCTGACATCAGAGCTGTTTCATCAAAATTAAACAGTATTGTATAAATTGTATCATGAACTCCTGATTTTTTTCAATAGAGGAAAGAGCGGAAGTCCTCTTGCATTAAATCATTATTCTGCTATCATAGGATTACGAGAGTAGCTAACATCATGATACTATTCTTGAATTTCAGGAGGTTTAAAAGACATTATGATACAGGATATTTACCCACATAAATTAGATAACCATTTTGATACTGATGCAAAACCGGATAATGACAGCATCGTTTTATATTTCACTAAAGAAAGGATTCTTCACAAACTCTCTTCTTATAAAGATTACGAAAATTATCTCTTTTTCCCTACCGTTCAGGATTTTATAACAAAAGACGGTACATTTCCTTTTGAACAAGATGCCCTTACTTATCTTTTTTCTGTCGATGATGCTCATTACTTTTTATTAGAACAGGAACCTGCACAACTTCCAAAAGGCTTTACCTTTACCCCGATCCGTAATCTTCGCAAAAAAAATGTTCACCCAAAGCACTGTATTTTTGCGGGTATCACAGGCTTTCAGCTTCGTAACTGGTATAAAAATAATCGTTTTTGCGGATGCTGCGGAAATAAAACTGTCCACTCTACTACAGAACGAGCTTTAATGTGTCCTTCTTGCGGACATATTATTTATCCTCGAATCGTGCCTGCTGTTATTGTCGGCATATGTAATGATGATAAAATTCTTGTCACAAAGTATCGTACAGGTTTTGCCCACTATGCACTTGTTGCTGGCTTCACTGAAATTGGAGAAACTTTGGAAGAGACTGTACAAAGAGAAGTACTTGAAGAAACCGGACTGCGGGTAAAAAACATCCGTTATTATAAATCGCAACCATGGGGAATCGTTGATGATATCCTTGCTGGTTTCTATTGTGATGTGGATGGAGACACTGATATTCATATGGATGAATCTGAATTAAAACTGGCAGAATGGAAGACAAGAGAAGAGCTTGAACTCCAACCGGATGATTTTAGTCTCACAAATGAAATGATGCTTATGTTTAAAAATGGAAGAATGTAAAAGGGTATATACAAAAAGAAGGATGCTGTATGATATGCTTCCTTCTTTTTATTATAAATTATTCATTATTTCAATCCACTGCTGCCATTAATTTACTTACCTTAATTTATTAAAACAACAGTTGAAGTCCCATTGCAATGATCCACATATATGCACATGTCTTTGGAATCATCAGTAATCCAACTTTTGGTTTTGTTTTGCTAAATAATGTTACAGGAAGGTAACAGCCAAAGGAAATAATAATTGCTGCGACCATTCTTGTCATATGGTATCCATGTGCATTTCCGGATATCGCATACAGAATAATAACTCCTATACCAGTAACAGCAAAAACAGCATTCCTGATAATCGATAACTTGAGATTTCCATCCTCTGTACACCAGTTATTCTGTGGAAGAATACAGACAGCAATTCTAATGATCGCAGAAATCCATACCATTGCTTTTACTGCAGCAGGTATATTAAAATCCGGGAAAGTATACTTCCAAACATACATTAAAATAATATAAAATACAGTCATTGTGATTGAGGATATCTGTAATCCAATCCCAAACTGTTTCTTTATTCTGTCATTCGTTCCACGTGCAGCTCTTATGATTCGAGGTACTAAATGAAATGCATCTCCACCGCAAAGAGTCAATGTTAATATTCCATAAAGAATAAACAACATATTTCCTTTTGCATAGGTGAAAAATAAAATTGCTGCTACTAAATCAAATATCAAATATCCGGCATCAAATATCGCTTCCATAATATCCGGCATCTTTGGCTGGTATTTTTCTTCTCTCATTCTTACTTCTCCTTTTTCATTAATTGATTAATTTTTCACTCTCTCCCTCCGCATATTTTTTTAAGTACGCATCTGCATTGGCACAAATCTTATTAAATACTGCCATGCACATATACTTTTCTTCTTTGGTTAATCCATCTAAAGCATTTTTAGCGAATTCTTTCTGTGCTTTCATTCCATCTTCGATAATGGACTCTGCCTTATTTAATATAACAATCTCAATATGCTTTTTATTCCTAGTGCTCTGAATTCTTTCAATCAAGCCTTTATTCTCTAATGCTTTCAGAGAAGTAGATACGTGAGATTTCGTTGATTTACGAATCTTTACGATATCTGCTGCTGTATTATACTTCGGATTATTATGTAAAAACATAAGTATATCATATTCCATTTGCGTTAGCTGATACCTGTCACATACTTTTCTCGTAAATAGTTCATAACAGCTGGTGATTGTTTTATGCTGATCCCAAAAAAACATATTTTTACTCCTTGTTATATCGCCTTATTAATGTTCTATTTAGAACGATTATGATTATATAGTTCTGCTTCCTTTTTGTCAAGCCTTGATTTTTTATTTTTATCTCTTAACTCTGCGTATAAAAAAAGATAAGCATTATTCTGCTTACCTTTTTTCGCGATCTATTCTTTATCCAAGATTAATGGCAGCTGTGATTTCCACATCCACGCTCACCACAGGTATGTCCTTCTCCATGTTCGTGATCATGATGACTGCACTTTACATCAGGGTTGTAATCTAACGTTCCGTTCACAAAAGCTTCCACAGCTGCATCTGCATCACCGGAAACGCCTCCATAAAGCTTAATTCCTGCCGCTGATAAAGCCATCTGCGCTCCTCCTCCGATTCCACCACAAATCAGAACATCCGCTTTTAATGCATTCAGAACACCAGCTAATGCGCCATGTCCGCTTCCATTCGTATCTACAACTTCAGAATGGATTACTTTTCCATCCTGTACATCATAAACTTTAAATTCCGCTGTATGTCCAAAATGCTGAAAAATCTGTCCATTCTCATATGTTACTGCTACTCTCATTATACCTTCTCCTTTTTCTGTTGCATACTTTTGATAAAATTCTTGTTTGTAGCATCCACCCAGACCACATTTACTACTTTTACCATCGCAGATTTGGAAATCTCCTCCTTCAATTCGAAGAGGATGTCCATCTATGATTGCATCTGCCACTTTTTTTCTGGCAATCTCATAGATTCTCTGAACAGTCGTTCTTGCAATCTGCATAAAGCCTGCACACTGTTCCTGGCTATATCCTTCTTTATCTATAAGACGAATCGTTTCATATTCATCTACTGTCAGAAGAATCACCTCTTTTTCATCTTCCTCCCCTCTTCCTCCATTTTCATTGGATGGTCGAAATTCCAATATATCTGGAAAATGGCAGACTTTTCTGCACTTTATCGGTCTTGGCATAGGATACTCCTTTCACAATCTTTTCTCTATACTACAGCTATTGTGAACATATGTCAATAACTCAATTGACATATGCTCATTTCGCTCGTCTTATAGAATCGGAAGCATTGTCCTGTAAATTGTTTTTAAAACAGTCATTTAAATAAATAATATGCGATACCGCTATAATCACGCTACGAAGCATCTTTTTTTCAAATGAACTATCTCCTGTTTCCTTTTTTGGTTCTTCTTTATCTTCAAATATAGCTACAAGCATCTTTTCTAATTCTGAACAAAAATAATCATAAGCAATCGGTAACGTATAGGTTGCTTTTTGTAAAACGAAAAGGGATGCTATATTATCCATGGAAAGAACCTGCTTTATAATCACAATATAAATCGCATATGCTATTTGATCTGCATAGTACTGTTTTTTTACCGGCCGGTCAATATATCCCTTCTTTACATAATTACTTAACATGGATGGTGTAATCGAAATTTCTATTGGTGCTAAACATTCATTAATGTACTTTACTGTCTGCTCAAGATAAAGTCCTACATTGGGAATTTCTTTATATCTTGGCATTCTATAGTCTCTGGCTGAAAATTTCATAATACATTCCTTCTTTCTGACTTTGTCTCTAACTTGATGTCACGAATTACTCCGTAGCTAACGCTGCTCTCGTAATTCTGAAACATTATTATATATCAGATACCAAAAAACCGCAATAAAGTTATTTAATACCTTGACAAACACATATGTATGGTTTACTATACCTTTTGATAAGTTTTTTAAAAACTGATATAAAAGTATTTAAAACTATTAACGGAGGTTACAAATGAAAATGAAAATCGTTGCAGATTCATCTGCAAATCTTTTAGCTTTACCCGATATAGATTTCGGAATTGTTCCACTTCATGTAATCGTAGGGGAGAATGATTACGTAGATGATGATAAGATAGATCTTACAGCTATGCAGAAGGATCTTTCTTCTTATAAAGGGAAGACATCGACATCAAGTCCAAGTCCTCACGAATGGGAGAATGCGTTTGGCGATGCCGATGTTGTCTTTTGTATCACCATTACAAGTACCCTGTCCGGTACATATAACAGTGCTGTTATCGCTAAGGACATCTATGAACAGAATCATGCCGGCAGAAAAGTATATGTTTTAGATTCTTTATCTACAGGACCGGAAATCGCACTTTTTACGTTTAAAAACACAATAAAAATCTGATTATCCGCTAAAACACAGTATCTATCAGCATTTT
>ENA-ORTF01003913-ORTF01003913.1-human-gut-metagenome-genome-assembly--contig:-NODE-3913-length-12051-cov-2.865872_pt1 | contig 12051 bp, 8 predicted proteins | sample MGYA00241908_ERZ509180 | MGnify/ENA primary metagenome ERZ509180 (study PRJEB26280, sample SAMEA2338814) | human gut metagenome | biome: human gut; feature: human-associated habitat; material: faeces... | reverse complement strand
CGGATTCGGCTGGAAGGGGAACGGTTTGCGCTATACGTTCATTCTCGTCAGCGCCGCGATGGCGGTCGTCCTGCGCGGATACGCCGTGCCGCTGATCATCGTGCTTTACGTCCTGATTTCGCTCGTCCGGGGGTTCGCCTGCCAGGCAAACGGCTGTGGGAAAGCCGAATAGTTGTATATTTAAAATTTTTTAATTACATTTGCCGCGGATTTCCGCTCTTTGGCTGACATGTCGAGATTTTCGAACCGCATATTGCTGACGCTCCTGCTCGGTCTGTTTTTTGCAGCGCCCGAGGCGGTGCGCTCCCAGGGCTTCGATGCGAAGACCTTGCAGCGCGCGCAGCGCAACGGCCAGACGGGTAACCTCTACGGCAGCAATCCCTACGAGCAGACCGAAGGCGAGGAGGGCGAGAACCAGCAGCCGCAGGACACCACCAAGAAGGAACGGAAAATCCGCAAGCCGCTCGAGTCCTATTTTTTCAATGACTCGATCCGCGCGCTGAACAACTTCAAATGGCACGTGAGCCGCGATTTCAACCGCGTCGAGATCGGGCCTTTGGACACCACGCTGACCGATTACCGGATCGACTATCCGTTCTACCGGGAGGACGTGGGCGACATCGCCCAGGGGGCTTTGGGCCAGACGTCGCTGCCGTTGAACTATTTCCGGCGTCCGCAGTTCTTTGACTTCAGTTTTGCGAGTCCCTACTACGCGTACACCTACAACATGGAGAACGTGCCCTTCTACAACACGAAGAAGCCGATGATCCGGATGAATTACGCAGAGTCGGGGCAGAAGCGTTTCCGTGAGGAGAATTTCGGCATCATGCATGCGCAGAACATCTCTCCGACGACGGGTTTCAACATCGACTACAAGGCGCGGGGCACGCGCGGCCAGTACGTCTGGTCGCGGACCAAGAACCACAACCTTGCGGTGGCCGTCAGCCACACGGGCAGGCGGTATTCGGTCCATGCGGGCTACTACAACAACCACATCGAGCAGCAGGAGAACGGCGGCGTGGTCGGCGAGTGGGCCATTGCGGACACGACGTTCGAGATGCCTTCGGGCGTGCCGATGCGGCTGGCCGACGCCGAGGCCAAGAACCTCTACCGCAACAACGCCTTCTTCGTCACGCAGTCCTACGGCATTCCGCTGCAACGGCTCACGGAGAGCGATTTCTCGATGGCGAACCTCTCGGCGGTGTATATCGGCCATTCGTTCGAGTACAGTTCGTGGAGCAAGGTCTACACCGACAGGAACGAGCCTTATACGAATGAACGGGACCACCGGGACGAGAACGGCGATTTTGTCTCCGCGGAGGGGCATTATTACGGCAACTGGTTCATCAACCCTGCGGAGACGCGCGACTCGATCTACGAGCGGAACATTTCGAACCGTTTCTTCGTGCAGGCGCAGCCCTGGGACCGGAACGGAATCGTGGGGACGCTCGACGCCGGCATCGGCATCGACATGCACACCTACTCGCAATTCGAACTGAAAGATTACCTGACGGGGAAGTACACGAAGGTCAACAAGACGAGTTACTTCTTTTACGGCTCCGTCAGCGGAAAGATAAAGAAATATGTCGACTGGGACGGAAACCTCCGTTTCTACCCGTCGGGATACAGAGGCGGAGATCTCTCGATCGGCGCGCACCTCGCGCTGAAAGGCTATCTGCGCGGACACCCCCTGATTCTCGAAGGCCGGTTCTCGATGGACCGCCGCTCGCCGACCTACTGGCAGGAGAATCTGTTCTCTAACCATTATATATGGAACACTCCTTTAAGCAAGGAGAATGAAACTCGGTTTGAGGTCAAGTTTTCGGTTCCCGATTTCGCGTTCGAAGCGGGGGCATGGCAGGGAGTCGTCTCCGACAAGATTTACTATGCGTCGGACAGCAACGTCGCCCAGCACAGCGGCAACGTCAGCCTCACGAGTGTGTATGCTCGCAAAGATTTCCGTTTAGGCGGACTTCATTTGGACAACAGGGTATTGTTGCAGTGGAGCACGGATCAAGATGTTGTACCCGTTCCGCTTTTGAGCGCCTTCCTGTCGTATTACTACGAATTCTGGGTCGTGCGCGATGTGCTGCGCCTGCAGATCGGTCTGGACGGACGCTATAATACCAAGTATTATGCGCCCGGTTACAATCCGGCTCTGTCGGTGTATTACAACCAACGGGAGGTCGAGACGGGGAATTACCCCTATATGGACGCTTTCGTCATGGGAAAGTGGAAGAGAATGCGGATATTCCTGAAATATCAGCATGTGAACAAGGGACTGTTCGGTAACGGAGAATATTTCTCGGCGGCTCGCTATCCGCTCAATCCGGGCATGTTCAAAATCGGTATCTCATGGGGATTCTATGATTGACGTGCTGTTCTGCGCGGTGTAAGCTGCCCGCAAAACAACATTTTATGTTAAAAAAGACCGTATTAACGTTTGCGTTCTTAACCATTCTTACGACATTTTACGGCTTCAACGCCCAGTTCAGCGCACCCGCGACGGACGACGCACTGGACGCACTGGCCGAGATGCACCACTCGCTGCTCCCCGAGGGCAGTTACGTCATTTCGGCCTACGACAATCTGATTCGCAACATCAGCGAAGAGGAGGGCCACGACTGGCGCCTGATGAGCGCCATCGCCTACCACGAATCGCGCTTCACGCCCGACATCACCTCGCGCAGCGGGGCCCGCGGCCTGATGCAGATCATGCCTTCGGTGGCGCGTCAGTTCGACGTCCCCGCGGCCGAGATCACCGATCCGAGGACCAATATCTGGTTGGCCAACAAACTGATGTCGAAGATCATGTCGTCGCTCCGTTTTCCGGAAGGGACACCTGAAAAAGACCGCATGAGCATCATCCTGGCCTCGTATAACAGCGGTATCGGCCATGTGAACGACGCCCGCCGTCTGGCCCGCCTGAACGGGGAGAACCCCAACTCGTGGGAGGTCGTGGCCCGGTACCTTACGCTGAAGGCCGAGCCGGAATTCTACGAGAACGAAGTGGTCAGATGCGGACGATTCACCGGCAGCCGGCAGACGCTGGCCTATGTGAACGACGTGATAGGACGCTACGACAGATACTGCCGCATCGCCGGAAGGTAACGGCGGCAGGATAAATTAAAGGCAGGACCCGCAAGAGCGGTCCTGCCTTTTTTGTGCCTGTGCCCCGCGCAGCGGGGACAGGATGCCCTGCGGTGTGGAATCTACTCGAAGACGGAGATAGTTGGCGGCAGTCCAAATTTTGCAATTTCCCGAATTATCGCTATATTTGAATGATTCGGAGTATTCCGACATATTTTGAGAAAACTGTGGAAAACCATTCGGCGTATTTTCAGCAACTATTCCGCGATCACTATGAACCCTTGTGTGCACGGGCTTTTCAGATGGTCCATGACCGCAAGGCGTCGGAAGACATCGTGCAGGATGTCTTTCTTGCCTTGTGGGAACGGCGGGAGGAGGTGGACTTCGACCGGCCGCTGCTGCCGCTGCTGTTTGTCGCCGTGAAGAACCGTGCCATAGATTTGCTGCGCTCCAAAAAATGGCGGGGGGGGGGAATCCGGACTGGACGAGTTGGATGTCTGTATTCGTACGCTTGTCGCCGACCATATCGAAGAGGAGTTCCAGTTATCGCAGTTGAGCGAGGAGATCGACTGCTGCATTTCGGGACTTTCCGAGCAGTGCCGCCGGGTGTTCCTGTTGAGCCGCACGACAGGCCTGAAAAACCGGGAGATCGCCGAGCGGCTCAACATCAGCGTCAAGACCGTCGAAAAGCATATCGGGGCGGCGCTCTCCCAGCTTCGGCTCCGGCTCAGCCGCAGCGGATTTCTGCGGCTTTTCCTCTGAAAAACAGAAGATGCCCTGCACCGTTTCGGTGCAGGGCATTGCTTTTTCCGCCTCGTTAGCGGAGTGGGAATTCGTGTGTGTGTGCGACGCGTCCGCCGGGACCGACGATTCGGATCGCGATTCGGTCGCCCGTCATGTCGCACCGTATGTAGCTTTGATTGCCGTTGACCACGACCGGGAACCGAACTTCGTCGTTTGCCGGGTGGAAGCCGTAGCGGTGCGTGTGGCCGGAGAACATGATATTGATGCCGGCCTCGTTGAGGATCGGCAGGAACAGATTCCGGAGGTGGTTGCTGCCGTGCCACGTTCCGCCGTCGAGCGGAATATGGAGGAAGACGACGCGTGCCGAGGCGTTGCGGAAGGTTTCGGAGGCCACCGCCCTGCGGAGCCATTCGCACTCTTCGCGGCGATAGGCGTCGTAGTCGGCAAGCCCTCCGTATTCGATGTCCGTGTCAGGCTTGTCTTCGCCGCAGTCGAGCAGCAAGAAACAGACCGATCCGACTTTGCAGAGTTGGTAGTGGCGGCCGTTACGCGTCGGGAAATAGTCGTGCAGACGGTCGGCGAAGACGCCGCGCGTCTCATGGTTGCCGCGGTTGTAGAGTATCGGGGTCTCCGAGGCGTAAAGGTTTACCGAGGCGTCGATGAAATCCCGGAACAACTGCTCCTCATTTTCAATGCTGCTGGACATGTCGCCGTTGAGCATTACGAAGTCGTGTTTGCCGAAATTGATTTCCCGGCACAGTTCGGTCATGTCGTCGGCGCGTCCGTGGATGTCGTTCAGGATGACGAACGAACAGTCGGTTCCCGTTGCCGGGAATGTCCGGAACCGGAACGGCGCGCGTTTGTAGACATTGCTGGCAACGGTCCTGCCGTAGAGGACGTTGTCTCCGTGTTTCCATTCGAGTACCTCCTGCGAGAAGATGCGGTAGCAGTATTTCGTTCCGGGACGCAGGTTGTTCAGCCGCACGGCGTGCAGTGTCTTGTGCGCCTGTTTGCGGCCCGCGACGGTTTCGTAATGGCGGGTATGTTCGGCGGCGTAGAAACTGCGTCCGTCGTCCTCGGTTGCCTCGACCCATGACAAAGCGGGTTTGTTGGTAGTCCACAGGACGGTTACGCCGTCTTCGGTCATGTCGCACAGCCACGGGCCATGCGTGATCTTGAAATCCTGGGCCGGCAGCGTCAGTGCCGCTGCCAGCCCGAGGAGTGTGAATAGCAGTTTTTTCATCTTCCGAACGCTTTATTCCTGATTCTCCGGGAGGTCTTCCTCGGTCTGGAACCGGATGTCGGCCACGACGGGGCGGTGGTCCGAGGCGTCGACGCCGTCGACCTGCTGGTCGCTGCGCGAAACCACTGTGCAGTTCTGTACGCCGAAGTGTCCGATCGGGGCATACAGTATGTAGTCGATCTTGCGGGTGGGATTCTCCGACGGGAAAGTGTATTGGTCGATCGTTCCGACATTGGTCAGGAACGCGGTCATCGTGGCGATGACGTTCGAACTGGGAATGGCGTTGAGGTCGCCCGCAAGGATGAGGTCTCCGTCCAGTTCCGTGTCGCGGATACGGCGGATCTCATTGGCCTGCACCAGGCGGCTCGCATCGCCCGAAAGATGATCGAGGTGCGTCGAGGCGACATAGAGGTCTTTGCCGTCGATCTCGACGCGGATGACGCACAGCGAACGGTCCTCGCCCGGTTGCGAAGCGGCGCAGGGGAGCCGGTAACTGCGGGTCTCTATAATCGGGTGTTTCGACAGCACGGCGTCGCCGTATTCGCCTCCGTCGCGGTCGATGGCTTTCGAGAAGTGCCACTCCATACCGAGTTTGGCTGCCAGGTCGCGGGCCTGGTGTACGTCTTTTCCCGTGCGGTTGGTGAAGACATCCACCTCGTTGAGGGTTACGAAGTCGGGGTCCTGCCGGCGGATTACCTCGGCCAGCGCGTCCAGATCGGCTGCATTGGCGGGGCTTGTGGCGCGTGCGCCGTAGATGTTGTAGGTCATTATGCGGATGATCCTGCCTTTGGGTGGAATGACTGCCTTGTCTCCGTGCTCGTCGTTGTAATTGTCGTCGTTGGTGCATGAAACGACAATCAGGAGCAGCGCCCACAGACATATAGTCTTTTTCATAGTCTTTTGTTTGGTTTAAAAATTTGTTAGTCGGATCAGAATGCCCATACTTCGGCGATGCAGGTCTGGTAGAGGTCGGCCTGCGTGGCGGTGACGAAGATACGGAAATAGCGTCCCGTTGCCTTGTGGTCGAGGTATACCGTGTTCTCGATCCGGTTTTCGACGGTAAAGGTCCCTGCATGGGTCCAGTTTTGGTTGTCGTCGCTCACGTCGATGTTGAAGATACGCGGGTTGCCGCTGCTCTTGGGAACGTCGGAGCCTTCTTTGTCAGACCGTCCGCGGATCGTGAGTCCGTGCAGTTCCTTGGGTGCGCCCATGTCGACGGCGATCCAGTGCGGCGGGCCGGGTTTGGCGTTACGCCACTGCGTACCCCAATAGGTGTTGTTTTCGCCGTCGATGATCGAAACGGCCAATCCGCGGTTGGGGTAGGTCGATGTCGCTTCAGCCTCCTGCGTCGAGAACCCGGCGATCGACCAGCCGCTCCTGTCGTATCTCGGGAACGGATTTTCGGTGTAGTAGCCGTTGATGCGCAGGTAAGCCGTCTGCAACGATTCGTTGACGGCCAGGTCGGGTGTCACATTCTCGATCCGTACCGGCAGCAGGAAGACGCCCACGCCGTCGAACGCCTGGCTGTTGATGGCGATCCGGATGGGCGAGGAGATGTATTTCCCGTTAGGAATCACGGCTTCGAGGTTCTCGATCGTGTAGCTTCCATCAAGCATCATCGGGTAGCTGCTCTGGTGCTTCTGATTGTAGGTATCCACCAGTTCGGGGGCGACGCGAAATTTGACCGTCACATCGCATCCCGGGTTGCGGATTCCGCTCAGGTTGGCGTAGACCATGAGCGACGTGTCGCGTTCGAGCGGGAATGAGAGTGTGTTCTTGGAGGCGTCGTCGACGGCGTTGACCGTGTAAATACGCGTATAGTTCTCGGGGTTGTCCACGTTCAGGTCGTCCTGAATCGGGTTTTCGCAGGCTGCGAAGAGCGTTCCGCAGCAGAGGACAGCCAGGTATTTCGTAAGTTTCATAGTCGTTATTCGTTTTTACGGTTACCATCCGGGATTCTGGACGATCTGCGGATCGCGGTTGATTTCGGACTGGGGAATGGGGAAAAGGTAGAACTCGGGCCGGAACACGCGGGTTTCGAATACGGTTTTCTCGTAGAACGCCTCGTCGGTGAAGCTGTTGCCTGCGTCGACGTTCATGCCGTAGAAGGGTCCTCCGTCGGTCTGGTCGGCGATCAGCCAGCGGCGGGTGTCGAAATAGCGCAGTTGCTCGAAGCAGAGTTCGATGCGGCGTTCCAGCCGGATCTGCTCGCGCATTTGACTCTGGTTGAGATCGCTTTGGACCGGTCCCAGGCCGCCGCGCTCGCGGATTTTGTTCAGGTAGGTTTCGATGTCCGCATTCCCGGGATCGTATTCGTTGAGCGCCTCGACGTAGTTGAGCAGTATCTCGGCGTAACGCATGATGACGAAGGGACGCTTGATGTAGTTGCCGTTCTTGGGATTGGACGAGGGCGAAACGTTTTTGATGGCGATGTATCCCGAACGTGGGAAGTCCCACGTGCCTTTCTTTCCCGATCCTCCGGTGTAGTAGAGCTGGATGCGGGTTTTCTGATCGCCGATCCAGTAGGCGCCGTTGAAGCAGATGTTGACGTAGAAACGCGGTTCACGATTGACGAACATGTTGCGCGTACCGGCGGGAGCGAATACCCAGCCCGATTTGGGGTCGGAGTAGTTCGCCTTCGAATAGCCGCTCTCCTTGTCCGGGGTAATGGCCGTGCCGTCTTTCATGCGGAAAGCGTCGACCAGTTGCTGGGTCGCTCCCATGCTTTCATAGCCGCTGAACTGCCGGGGAGAAGCCGACCGTTCCCAATGTTTGAGGTAGTTGCTGATGCGGACCATCATCACCTCGCTGTTCCAGTTCTCCAGGAAAACGTTGCGGCAGGACAGGTAAGGGTCGAGCGTTCCGTCGGTGTGGTACTCCTTGTAGAGGTCGAAAATTCCCAGGTCGATGACATCTTTTGCAGCCTGGGCGGCCTTGTTCCACTTTTCGGGGTCTTTTCGGGTCGAAAAAAGGTGTTTGCCGTCCGTGTTGACCACGTTGGCGTAGGCCGGGTTGCCGTTGAACTGGTCGCTGGCGGCCAGCAGCAGTACGCGGCTTTTGAGTCCCATGCACATGGCCAGTGTCGCCCGGCCGTAATCCTTGTCGGCCTGCACGGTGAAGTGCAGCGGCAGGCGGTTGTTGTCGATCATGTCGTCCAGTTCGCCGACGATGTAATCCACGCACTCGTCGTAGGAACTGCGCGGCAGGTTCATCTTCACATCGTCGCGGTCGAGGTCGCCCGGAAGGACTTCGTCGCCCAGCAGTACGCACGGACCGTACTGGCGCAGCAGGCAGTAATAGAACCAGGCACGCAGGAAGCGGGCTTCGTTCTTGTATTGTTCGACGACGATCGGGCCGCGCGTAGGATCGTCGAGCATCTCCTGGTTCGAGCCGATGTGCTGGATGAAGTAGGTTGCCGAGCGGATGCCCCGGTAGTAGTGCGACCAGTACTCGTAGTAGTTCGACGATGCGCTCCAGTTGCCGAGGTTCATCTTGAAGGAGTTGTAATCCTCGCGGTCGTAGGTAACGTCCAGGTCGTCCGAACACGGGTCCCAGGGCACGCCGTCGGTGCGGTGCGACTCGTCGCGGATGTAGCTGTAAACGGTAGCCAGGTATTTCTCGGAGTAGGAGGTGCGCTGGAATACCTGCTCGATGGTGATCCGGTCGTCGGGAACCTGGTCGAAGAAGTCGTCGTTGCAGGCGGTCAGGATGCCGAGGGCGGCCAGTAAAGTGAGTATTGTTTTAAGTTTCATAGCTTGTCGGGGATTTTAGAAGTTGAAATTGATACCCAGGCTGACGGAACCGATGTTGGGGTATTTTGCGCCGCGGCCGTCGCCCAGTTCCACGTCCCACAGTTTGAATTTGCTGAATGTAAGCAGATTGACGCCCTGTATGAAGATGCGCGCATTGTTGATGTGGATGCGTTTCATCCAGCGGTCGGGGAGCGTATAGGAGAGTTCGATGTTTTTCAGACGCAGGTAGCTGGTATTTTTGAGCCACCACGTGCTGGCTTCGTAGTTCATGTTCATGTTGCCGATCGAGAGGCGCGGGTAGAAGACATCCTGGCGGGGATTGGCCTCGGTCCAACGGTCGGTGATGTTGCTCAGCAGGTTGCCGCGGCTCGATCCCTGTGCGAAAGGCAGTACGCCTTCGCCGCTGAGGATCGCGTCGACGTGTGCGGCGCCCTGGAACATGGCCGACAGCGAGAGGCCTTTCCAGCCTACGGAGAATCCGAAGCCGTAGACGATTTCGGGGACACTTCCCCAGCCGATGGGCACTTTGTCATATTCGTCGATTTTGCCGTCGCCGTTGATGTCCTTGTAGCGGATGTCGCCCGGGCGCGTGTCGCCGACCTGTACAGGCGCTGCGGCGATCTCCTCCGGACTTTCGAAGAGTCCCAGTGCGATGAGCCCGAACCGCTGGTCGACCTTGTTGCCGATGGTTTTCTGCCAGGGATAGGCCACGGTGCTGTCGTCTTCGAGGACCTTGTTTCGGTTGAACGAGTAGTTACCCATGACGCTCAACGACCAGTCCCGCCACGAATTGGCATAGCTGACCGACATTTCGATACCTTTGTTCTCGACTTTGCCGATGTTGCCGTAGGGGTTGTTGATCATACCGAAATAGGACGGAATGCTTGTGCGGCGCAGGTAAATGCCTTTGCGCGACTCCTTGAAGGCGTCGAATTGCAGGTTGAACTTGTTGTTCAGCAGGCGCATGTCCAGTCCGATGTTGGTTTTGTCGGCGATCTCCCACGTTACGTCGACGGCATATTCGTCGATGGCCGTAGTCCCGTAGGTCTGGTCCATGTTCTTTCCGAACTGGTAACTGGTGTCGTTGGTGTCCTTGACCGTAGCCAGGTAGGCGAAACGGCGTCCGCTGATCTGGCTGTTGCCGACACGACCCCATGTGCCGCGCAGTTTGAGGTACTGGATCACCTCTGTGGCGCCTCTGAAGAAGGGTTCGTTGCTGATTACCCAGCCAAGTCCGACCGACGGAAAGAAGCCGTAACGGTTTTTCGGGGCGAAGTTCTCCGAACCGTTGTATCCGAAGTTGAACTCCCCGAAATAACGGTCGTCGAACGAGTAGGTGAAACGTCCTGCCAGGCCGCGGAAACGGTAGGGCAGCGCCTCTTCGACGTTGGTGGCTTTGGTATTGATTTCGTCGCTCTGGTTAAAGAGCATCATGCCCGATACGGTGTGCCTGCCGAAAGTGTTGCGGTAGTTGACTGCGGCTTCCAGATAGATGGCGCGGTTACCCTTTGCACTGAGGCTGTAGGCCAGGTTTTCGGTTCCCTGGCGGGTTTGCTCGTAGAGCAGGTTGCCGTTGGCGTCGCGTCCTGTGGCGTGGTAGGTGTTCGGGGTTTTGGTGAAACGGTTGCTCGTGTAGTTGTAGGTGTCGAACGAGAACATGCCTGAAACCGAGAGCCCTTTGTAAATCTGCTGCGTGATGCGCAGGTTCGAATAAACCTGGCTGCGCCACTGGTTGGCATAGCCCGTTGCGCCGAGCTGTGCCACGGGGTTTATATCGCCGCCCGAGAAGGCGCCGAGCTTGCCGTCGGGGTAGAGCGGCGCGATATAGGTCGGAGGTGTGAAATAGGCCGATTCGAAGATGCTTGCCTGCGAAGATGCCGGATAGTTGGCGTTGGCCAGGTAGCCCTGGATGCCCAGTTTGATTTCGGTGGTGCGGAACGGGTTGAGCGTGAGGTTCGAGGTGACGTTGTAACGGCGGTAGAAGGTGTTCGAGTTGTAGTCGGCCAGTTTCGTGTCCTTGTACATGCCGTTCTCGTCGTAGTAGGCCAGGCCGATGTAGTAGACCGCCTTATCGGAACCGCCCTGCACGTTGACGTTGGCCGAGCGGTTGCGGCTGAAGTTACGCAGGATCTGTTTCATCCAGTCTACGTCGGGATAGAGATAGGGGTCTTCCCCGCGGCGGGTCTTATCAATGATCTCCTGGCTGTATAGTTTGCCGCCGCCGCGGGTGAGCGACGCTTCGTTCGACATCTCCATGTAAGTCGCGCCGTCGGCGAAATCGGTGATCTTGGTCGGTTTGGTGAGGCCTTCGGTATAGCGTACGCTGAATTTGGGGCGTCCTTTCAGGCCGCTTTTGGTATTGATGATAATGACGCCGTTGGCGCCGCGAACGCCGTAAACAGCAGTTGCAGAGGCGTCCTTCAGGATCGAGAAACTCTCGATGTCTTCGGGGTCGACGTTGGAGAACGAGCGGGGAACGCCGTCGACGAGCGTCAGAGGGGCGCTCATGCTGGCTGTCAGCGTTGAGATGCCGCGGATGTAGATGTTCGCGTCGTCGAAGCCCGGTTCACTGGTTCGCTGTACCGAGACCAGACCCGATACGCGGCCCGCAAGGCCTTGTGTGAGGTTGGCGACGGGAACTTTCAGTTCCTTGGTCGCTATGGTCTGCTGCGAGCCGATGACGCTGATCTTTTTCTGCACGCCGTAGCCCACCACCTCCACGGCGTCGAGGATGGCGTCGTTTTGCAGCATAACCACGTCGACGATTTCCTGCCCTGCGACCGAAACGTCCTGCGATTTGTAACCTACATAGCTGAATTCCAGTACTTCGTCGGGATAAACGTCGAGCAGGTATTTGCCGTTGATGTCGGTGGCTGTACCGATGTTCGGACGGGCCTTGATGCGGATCGTGACGCCGATGAGCGGATCGTTGTTCTGGTCCCTGACGACGCCTGTGATGCGTGTGATCTTCCGGGGTGTAGCTGCGGCCGTAGCTACGGAGCGTCCGATGACGATCTGCCTTCCCGAGAGTTTCCAGGTGTTGTCGGTTCCGGCGAACAACTGTTTCAGGACAGCCGAAATGGGCTGATTCGATTCTCCTTCATTCGATCTTCCCTGCATCCACCAGTTCAAGTCCGAAGGTATCGATGAAGGTCTGCAACACGGGATTGCGTTCTATCATCCTCGCAAGAATCATCTGCGGCGTGTCCTCCATCAGCAGGA
>ENA-ORTF01003906-ORTF01003906.1-human-gut-metagenome-genome-assembly--contig:-NODE-3906-length-12068-cov-4.328561_pt1 | contig 12068 bp, 8 predicted proteins | sample MGYA00241908_ERZ509180 | MGnify/ENA primary metagenome ERZ509180 (study PRJEB26280, sample SAMEA2338814) | human gut metagenome | biome: human gut; feature: human-associated habitat; material: faeces... | reverse complement strand
TTACAGAAAAATAATGCAAAATAAGTTTTTTCCTCTGCTTTTTATTATAAGGTATTTTTTATCCTTTTTCAAGAGCAGTCTTAGCGCTTTATAGATTTGCTAATTTGAGAATGAATTTTGTTTGCACGTGAAAGATATTCCGTAAGCTTTTGATAATTCTGTGCAGTTTCTCCGTAAGGAGATTTTAACCTCATAAGTTCATCTACATTTTGATTTATATTTTTTAATGCTTCAATTGAATCACTTACAGTAACAAGTGAGTTGAATTTTTGGGAAACTTTTGCCAGTATATTACGGCGCACAAACCTCTTGAAGACATTTAGAGGAGAAGCTTTTTTAGCAGAGCTAAAGTTGACCACATTTGATTTTTGAGGGGATATTTGTCTTGCTGCGAGTTCTCTGTTAAGCTCTTTTAGTTCATTTTCAATTCTTTGTTTTTTAACGCCATAGGTCAATAAATCCTGCTGATTATGGGAACGTTCTGCTATAAATATTTTATTCTTCAATTCTGCAAGAATTTTCTCATGATTTTTAATTCTGTACTCCAGACTTAAAGTATCATCAACTCCGGAGCCTATATCAGCACTTGCTTCAAGCAAACCTGAATCATAGCCGTTTATTCTGTGAAGAGGTGTGACCGGAGCCGCAGGCGCAGAATTTTTAGGCGTCAAAAACCAGTGGGACTGTGAACCCGAAAATTTATCAAATATATCTCCGCTGCTTTTATTTGCGCTCATACGATTATTTTAAAATAAAAACATGAAAAATTTTACCACTAAAAAGTGGAAAAGTTTATGAAAATATACAAATAGTCTAAAAATATGATAAAAAAAGCTTGTTTTATTATAAAATTATAATTATGTATGAATATGAATCCGAGATAGATGATATAGAATTAAAAAAAGTCGGGCTGGAATTAATGTTTATGACGCCGGAAAAATGTTCCAGCGACAAAGGAATTACTGCAGTTGAACTGGCAAAGCTCGTTGAGCTTCCGCTTGAAACTGTAAAGAAAAAACTACAAATCCTTAAAGATGAAGCCATTGTTCGCGTTATCGGAATTAATCCAAAATACTGGAAGTTTGACAATTATCAATTTCAGAGAATGGATGAGGATAATGAGGTTTACAAACTCCTATGCTGTTTTGATGATATAGATTTTGACAGATATTTTCAATATTAAAATACAAATCACAAAATCTATTTTGCAAACGTAATTGACACAAAAAATCACTTGTATTATATGAATTTTACAAATACAGCCATAATATTATTCTTGCATACTTGGCAACTAAAACTGCAAGATAGCTGAATACAAAGTCATAAATAATCTTTATACCGCTTTGTGACACAATCCAGTCGCCCACAAAGCTCCAGCCCATATGCTTTAGAAAAGCAAGCAGCATCATGTATAAAATTCCTGTTGCATGTATTGTAAGCACCCCTACTACAACAGCTTTTGCAGTATTTTTATAAGAGTAGCCTTTTTTGAGCATTGTACCGGCAACAAATGCAGCTATTACATATCCTGCAATGTACCCGAAACCAAATTCAAAAATATATCTCCAGCCGCCTCCCAGTGCAAATACTGGGATAAAGAACAGTCCTGTTATTATATAAAGCAATATGCTTGTAATTCCAAGCCTGCGCCCCAACAAACCCGTAATAAACATTATGGCAGGCACCTGCGGAATATATTTGTATGTATATAAAAAGTCATTAACTGTAACAGGTTCTCCGCTGAATATTTTTGAAGGGATTATAAAATGTGTTATATCAAGCTGTAAAAAAGTAGCTATTACTATTAAAAAAGAACAAAATATTAGCAGAACAAGACTGCCTACACCTAACCTTATTCCTCTCCTCTTTTTGGGTTTAACAGTTTTTACCCGTAACTTTTTTACCTGCTGCTCTGTCATATGATATTCACAGTTCCTTTTAACTGTTTTGTATTTTCCTCAAACAGTAACTTAAATTTATCGTAAAATATATTTTCTGTCCACATTATTAAGGCATCTTCATTATTATTTTGATAATAGCCTTTTCTTGTACCGAGCGATTTAAAACCGTATTTTTCATAAAGATTTATTGCAGGTGTGTTGCTTACTCTGACTTCAAGAGTAATATATTTTACGCCGTTTGCCATACAATCTTTAATTATATTAAACAGCAGCGCCTCCCCTATATGGCGTCTGCGAAGCTCAGGAGCAACAGCAATATTTGTAATATGAGCTTCTTCCAAAATCTGCCAGCTTCCTGCATAACCGACAAGTTTGCCATTTTCATCAAATGCAGAATAATATCTTGCAAGCTCATTTGATAATTCATTGAAAAACGATTCTCTTGACCAGTGGTGCTCACCGTAAGCTTTTTCCTCAATTGCTATAATTGAGTCAATATCGGTCTGCTTCATCCGTTCAATTTTTACGGTAAAAATGTCGCTGCTCATAGAAATAATTTTAGCACGACAAATCTTTTATGCAAACATTCCGGCAAGGCTAAAGATAAAAAAACTTACATATCCTCAAGGTTTGCAGAAAGTCTTGTAAAGGTGTTTTGCAGTACATCCAAGAACTCTTCATCCTGTAATATATTTAGAATTTCTTCTTTATTGCCCTGTGCAATTAATGCTTCAGACTTATAAGGCTTTGGAAGTGCATATGCAACAGCTTCAATACAGCGGAATTTTTCATCTTTAGCATTTTTAGGTTTGTAAATTTTTAGCATAAAATCACTTGCAGAAAGGTTTTTATCAGGATTTTTAAATTCCTCGTATACAACAGAAAAATCGCCATAGTCGGGAACCTCCCGTTCTGCTCTTGCATGAAGCTTGGATATAATTGTTTTTGTTTTTTCTTCTATTAAATTTTCAGCTTTAGACATTTTTTCAGGTCCTTTTATTTTTACACCGTTAAAATTTACTGGATTTATTTCTGTCATATGTAACCTCGTTTTTATTATACATTATTTTTGTGAAGGCATCAAGAAATACGTTATTGAGAATTATGCAGGTTTTATATTTTTCATATTTGCCGACGCGGCTGTATCATTATACAGTTTTACAGCTTCGTCCTGAGTAATTTTGCCTTTTTTAAGCTTTTCGGATACTTCATGCAGCAGTTCAAGATTTTCCGCACTCAGACGGTTATCAAAATTACCGAAATCCTCAAGCTTTGGCGCAGTACTTTCAAAGCCGAGTTCGCTTTTTCTAAGGTGTTCATAGTGGGCTGTCAGATATTTGTTATAGTTGTTGAATTGTTCTTCAGTCATTGCTTCTTTTGAGAGTAATTCTTTTATCGGGGTATAAAGCGGCTCAAGTTCAGGATGTGCTGAAATAATATCTTTTCCTGTTCTCAGGTCATATGGAACATGCTCTGCTTCAGCAAATACGGTAACCTTATCTCCTCTGAACTGCCATTCAAAAATCTTACCGTCAGCTTTATTTTTGAAATTAAGCTGAAGTGCTGTATAGCCGGAATCTCTTACTTTTGTTGCAGCTTTTTTGTTGTGGGCTTTGGCATCAATTCTTCCATACATAGGATCATCAGGCTCTATACGTGTTACAAAGTCTAATTTTATACCGCGTTCAAATGCAAACTGTTTTATATCTGCCAACTGTGCTTCTGAAAGATAAGGAATACCGTCAGCGCCTTTGTAGTTTGAAATTCTTGTAAGCTCAATATCACTTTCACCTCTGGCTTGTTTATCTATGAGGGATTTAAGTTTTTCTACAGCAGGCTGTGACTGCAATTCTGCCGCGCGCAGGAGTGCGCCTTTTGTATCTCCGGACTGTAGAAGTTTCACTACATCAGGATGTTTTTCAAAATTACCGCTTTCAACAATTGTTCTTGCAGCAAATAAATCCCTCACATCCTGTTCCGCATCGAAATAGCATTTTTCCTTGTCTTTATTGTCAAAGAGATAATTTTTCATTTTATCAAAAAGACTTTGTTCACCTTTAACGCGATAAGACATAGATTTTTCATCACCAAGTCCTGCTTCGAAAAGTGCTTTAACAAGATTATCCCTGGTATTTATACCTTCCTTATGAAGCCAGGCCGCTTTTTGGCGAAGAAACTGTTCATTTTCATCAGATAGAAATTTCCCGTCTGGTCCGTCACTTAGCATAGGACATAGATGAGCATCAAGGGATTCCCTCATCGCTCCTATATAATCCTGGACAGAAGTACCATTGGCAGCTTTAGTCATAATTTCTGCATATTGTTTCTTTATTTTGGAAACATCCCACTTTTTATAGTCAGGAAGCAGCTCATTAATTTCATATAATTCTTCCATCGCATATAATTCATCGTATTTTCTTAACTCCGGAAATTGTTCTGTAATCTTTGCCAGATTTTGTGCTCTTGTTATATTCTCAGGCTGAACACAATCCATTTTGAACTGCCATTCAGGCATTCCAAAATCTTTCAGAAGTTGTTTAAATTCCGGAGAATATTTACTCATATCACCTTCTGAGGCTACAGCAGTAAACTCATAAATATCTTTATAGGCATATGAAATATGATAAGGAGGAATTCCGGCTTTCAAAAATTCTTCTTTATATTTACAATTATCAAAATCAGGAATTTGCTTAACGGTGCCATCTACAGTAGTTATTGACTTTTGAGGCATAATTTTATCCAGGTCATATTTATTGTAAGCACTTTGTAGCACAGTTAAATCCGTATTACTGTGAGTCATTTCATGACGAATTACATCCTGAAGCATATCAAGGTGCATTCCGCTGACAGAAATAGCTTTATTTGTACCAAGTTCAGAATAACCTATTGCAGATCCATAACTGCCGTTTTTATCATCATACCATCTCTTTTTGCACTTGCTGAAATCTAAGACAGGTGGCATGACAGCTGTTCCTCCGCTTGCATCATGCCAGCGGTTAAGTTCGTTCTCTATAAAATCCAGTTCAGTTTTATAATCATCATGAATTTCGGACAGAATTATCTTGGTATTGTACTTTTTATTAATATCAAGACACCTTTTTGCAGCATACGAATCAAAAGAAAGCAGATACTGTTCGTAAAAATGATTAGCAAGCGGATTATCCGGATTTTCTTTTGCGTATTCTTTCAACCGTTCAATCCGTAAATCCCTCATAAAATCTTTACCAATATTCTCTGTAATACGATTTAATTCCAGAGGCTCCTGATGCCCGTATTGTTTTACGGCATATTTAGAAAACTCCTCTGCTGCCTGCGGATTATCTTTTCTTACATAATCAATAAATTCTCTTGTAAGCGGAATATCTGATAAAAATTTATCTTTAAATCCGATATATGTATAATGCCCTGCAAATGTATGGTAAACATCCAGTGTTTCATTTACCTCTTTCAGTTTTTCTATAACATCAATTCTCTTAGATGCAGTAACCGGTGACTTCATAATGTCATTAATCTCATTGAATGTATTTTTCAGGTAATCCTGCACCTGTTTATCGCCAACATTTGTAAGTTTAAATTCTAATTCTTCAATTAGTCGCCAGTTATGATGATTTTTTACATTATTATGCTCATTATAAATATATTTTGCGATTGATTGAAGCCCGCCGTCTTTTACAAGCGGATTAAGTTCTTTCAATTTTAGCTCTGAAAGTTTTGTACGAATTTCTTCAGATGTAAGTTTCGGATTTTCTCTGAGTATACTTGTAACATTATTTACGATCTCAGGTGCTGCAAAAAACTTGATGTCCTGCGGAGAAAAGTTTTTGTAATTATCCCCTGCTGCATCAAATACAGCTTTGCTGTTTTTGATAAAATTATCACTATTCATTAAATAATCAATAGGCAGCCATTTTTCAGCATATGATTTCGGCTCAAGCATAAACAATTTTTCTACAGTATCAATTTTACCTTCAAAATTATTGCGTGTAAAATTATTTGCAAGCAGCACGTCAAGATGTCCTGCTTCATTTGAAAACCTTTTCAGCGGACGCTCCATAGAAAGAAGTCTTTTTATATCGGAAATTCTCTGCGTGTCATCTCCGCAATCAGCAATAATCGCAGCAACATATGAAGCGCTTTCCTGATGACTTGCATCTCTTGAAGGCAATGATACCAAATCCTTTATAATATCAACTTTATCCGGCGCATATGTAAGAATTGCATTAACCTCAGGCGCCGTAAAACTTCTGTTTCCTCTGACTTTTAATTGTTCAGGTGTAAGTTTTAATACATCTTTAATCTGTGAAATACTATACCTGCCGTCTTTTGATAATACGTAAAGTTTCACTGCATCCTTTGGAGAAACCTGTGTCCTGCCCATCCCTTTGATACTCATAATATCAAAAATACCGTCAGCCGCCTTTTCGTCTACTCCAAAATTATTTATGACTTCGCATATTGCAGGACAGCTCATAGCTCCTTCGCCGGATTTTTTGCCAAGTAGTTTATATGCAAAATCAGCAGCCTCCTCATAATTTTCAATGAGTTTTCCATCAGATGTCTTAAGCCCTCTCAGGAGATATGAAAGATCATAAGCAGAAAGTTCAGCTCCTCTCGCAGCTAATGTTGTATCATCAAGTTTAATAAATTTATCTATAATTTCAATCGGTATATTTGAATCAAAATCTAATATATTTTTTATTGCAGAATAATCGAATTGTCTATGTTCAAGCGGCAGAAGCCTGCTCAAAAGAGTAATCTTTTGAGGATTTCCGTCTATAGATTTCATCAGGGATTCAATTCTTTGGTCTGTAAAGCCACGCTGATAAAGTTCCGGAGTTCTCATAGCCGCCTCAACAGCTTCCGCAGAAATAATTTCACCGGAAGTTTCGGCGATTTTACTATGCAGATCAACTCCGCCGGCTTCATTATAATCTCGTTGTTCAGAAGAAATTTTATTATTTATATCTGAGGTTCGGGAAGATTTTTCAGATACCGCAGGTTTATCATGGAAAATAATTTCCTCAAGAGTTTTACCGGGGTTCGCCTTAAGGACTTCTGCCGCAGATTTTGCGTATTCATCTGCATTTTTGTCAAAATTTCTCATTTTGAACTGCCATTCAGGCATTCCCATTTTTATTAGCAATTCTCGGAACTCAGGTGAATATTTACCCATGGCGCCTTCTGAAGCTACTGCTATAAATTCTTTTGAATTTGTATAGGCATATCTAACGTGAGAAGGCTCAACACCGGCTTTTAAAAATTCATCCCTATACTTGCAGTTTGCAAAATCCAATGCTTGCTCATGCTTTCCAGTTTTCGGGTTTGTGAACATTCGTTTTGGTGCTATTTCAGAAGGAAGCGAGTAGTCAGTATTTATATCTCCGGTAATCTTCTTATCGTTGATATGGGTTATTTCATGGCGGAGAAAATTATTTACATCAACAATAGCATTCATTCCGTTAATACCAAGAGCATGAGTTATTTCTCCGGCATATCCGCCTGCGCCAACATCGTAATAAATTGTCTTTGTTCCTAAAAAATCTATTACAGGAGGAAGTTTTGCCTCGCCTCCACTTGCACTGCTCCATTCTTCAAGTTCTTTTTCAACAGCATCAGCAGTTTTTTTCAAATCAAGATTGCTGAGAGGAGATGAAAATATTTTTACATTATACTTCTGATTGATTTGCAGGTACCGGTTTTTAATTGAATTTGGGATACCGGCAGTTTTCAGATAGTAATTGCTGTATAAATAGTCGGCAAGTTTTTTATCTGATGTGGTTTTTACAAAGTTGATAAGTTTGCTGTATTTAACATGGTTTTTAAAATCTTCTGTCCAGTTACCATCAGCCCTCTTTTCTAAGAGTTTTGTTTTTAGAGAAGCATTCTTTTTAATAACCTCAGCACGATTCGGCTCAAGTTTTTCCATAAACTTTATAAATTCCTGATGCTCTGCTCCTTGACCTATATTTGAATAATTCCGGTTAACTGTGTTATAAACATCAATTACTTCGCGTGCCTTTAAAAGAGTTCCTCTGAGTTCTGCATCTGATACAGAACTCTGGTTAAGTTTTTTCAAAGAAGCTTCCAGATAGGCAGAAAGTTTTTCATCTTTAACTGTTCCAATTGTAGCCTCAATATCTGATAGTATACTTTTAACCTCAGGATTGTCATGTTTTGATATAATTTCTGAAAACAAATTGTCACCGGATTTCAAAGTTAAAGGCGTATCCTTGGCAAATCCGGTATTCACACTTTTTTTCGCAATTGTTTTACCCGTTTTCAAACCGGTTATAGCTGCGGTAAGCTGACCTATCATATTGCCTTCAACATTAAGATTTCCGGTTAAAATCATATCACCGGCCATACTTATAGCTAAATCAGTTCCGCGTTCTGCCGCCAGTGAAACAAATTTGCCCGACCCTTTTGCAGTAAGAGCTGCACGAACCTGAGCACCTTTTATACCGGCACCGGCACCAACGGCAAATGTTGCAAGATTTATTAACCCTTCTTTTGTTAACCTTTCGGCAGCTTCATCGCTCATACCTCCGCTTTTTGTACTTTCATTCCAAGCACCAAGAGCAGTTTGGGCTGCCAATCCTGTCATTGCAAGCTTTCCGCCTGCACTTATAACCGTTCCGCCGGCAATCTGTCCTCCGGGGATTAAACACAATGCCCCGCCTACGCCCATAACGATCATACCGCCTATTTGCATACCGCCGGAGATGCGCTCATCAATACTTTCGTTGTCTTCTACATATGCACGCGCCAGCTGTTCAGTGTTTTTTCTTCCAAAGGCTTCCACAAAACTGTCCGCATATTCCTGCTTAAAATCATCAATTGATTTTCCATTCATTACTTTAGCAAGATTTTCGTCAAGCTTTGTAAGCAGGACCCGCGAAATCTCAATTGATGTTCCCGGCATTTCATCACCTAAAAGTTTTTTAAGCCCTTCCTGACATGCAGCTTCATCCTTGCCAAATAATTCTTGCAGGGAAAGTTTCAAACCTGTTTCAACTTTTGCATAATCTGAAGCCTGCCAGTCGCCGCGCGGATTTACAAGTGCACTGTCAAGGAATTTATGCACCTTTGCGGCTTTTGCAGAAACACTCTGTGCAAGCTGTAAGGAAGTTTTGGCAGTTTCAAACCTCGCAATTTTATCTTTATCGAATTTTGTACCTCTTTCATAGGCAAAAACTTCTTCAAACTTTATCAGTTCATCTCCATCTGAATATTTAACAGGCGGTTTAATGCTGCTTTTTGCTTTAAAATTCACACCGTCGATTTCAACATTTCCGGAACGTTCTAATTTAGGCGCGTCTTCTGTCATTGATTTTAAATTGTTAATATATCTTGAAGCACATTCGTTATAATCAGGGGCATCTTTATCAGGAAGGCTTTGAAGCTGCTTTTGGAAAAACTTTATTTCTTCTAGTGTTAGAGAATCCAAACGGGCTTTATATTCAGCTTTAGCCTCACTGTTTAAATTATTATAACCAGGGGTCATAAGCATAAGGTCTTCTTTTACATGTTCATAATATTCACGCTTTGTCAGATTATTGCTTTTTGCCTGAATTAGATAAGTATAGCCGAGTTTTTCCAGGGTAATAGCCTGCTCAAGCCTGCTGCGGCTTAAATCATCTTTTGTTACTTCTTTATAAAGGTCATATATATTACTAACATCACCCTGGGTATTCTTCTGGTTTTTATATAAACTTTCTGCTGCATCTAAATTAGCACTGATTTCGGCAATTGCTCCGTCCTGTGCATCTTCTCTGCTAAGCTCAAGCTTAGCCTCAGCTTCAGGCTTAACATTCTTTTTTTCAAGCACTAAGCCTTTATCGGAATTTTCGGAACCGGATTTTTTAAAGGCAGAAATCTTCAAAAGTTCAGCAGAAGTAATTTCACCGCAATCTGCCATGATAGACAAAATTTCCTCCTGTGATTTTCCTCTCACAAGCGGATTTGCTTTAATAAAATCCTGAATCTTTCCGTCAATCTTATTAGAACTCATTCCTTTACCTGCTACACATTATATTTTCTGATACGGATATTTCTCTAAAATCTTTAACAGCGCCGGATTAATATTAAAAATTTGTAACAAATTGCTTTACATAGCCGCAAGTGTTAAACTCCTTGTAGAGAGAATTTAAGTAAGGATTTGTTATGAGAAATATTATTGTATATACAAGTAAAAAAGTGTCTGAACTGGCTGATGTACTTGCTCAAATTGACGAAACAAATGTCAGAATTGAAGATGCTGAAAAATTAAAAGATTATGAAACATTAAACCCTGCGCTCCTTGTTATTGAAGATGTTCCTAATATCAAGGATGTTTTGATGGTTACCAAATTCAAAGCCCCTGTACTGTTTATCGGTGAACCTTTCAAAGGCACCACAGTCAGAGCAGTAACATATGATTTAATAAAAACACCTGTAGATAATGATGAACTTTTAATAAGAGCCAAGTCATTATTAAAAATTAAAGAATTAAGAGAAAAACTGTTACAGGTTTCAACTACAGATGAGCTTACAGGACTTCATAACAGAAAATATCTTCATGAACGTCTTGAACAGGAAATCTCACGTGCAAAACGCTACGGTACAAAACTTTCCTGTCTGCTGTTCGACCTTGACTTTTTCAAAGTTGTTAACGATATTTACGGCTATGACTGGGGTGATGTATTATTACGTTCTATTGCCGATAAATTAAAACAGCTTATCAGAAAAGAAGATATTCTTACCAGATACGGTGATGAAGAATTCCTTTTAATCCTGCCAAACACATCAGAAGAAAACGCATTTCTGTTTGCAGAACGTTTTAGAAGGGATATTGAAAAAATGGAATTCATTCCTGCCGGTGAAGAAGAAAGACATCCGATTACAATTTCAGGCGGTATTTCAACTTACCCTTGTCTTGAAAATGTAGAAGAGGACGTTAATACGATTATCCGATATGCAGAACACGCGTTATATAATGCTAAAAAACGCGGCAAAAATAAAATTGTACAATTTTCCCAAATCAATCTGGGAGAGTAATCCGTAAGTATATTAATGCAGGCTTTAAGCCTGTACTTCCTTTCTGAACACTTACATAGTGTAAAAATCTGGTTATTTAGGCGGTAAAATACCGCCTTTTTTATTCCAGAAGATATTTTGCACTGCATCCTGCACCAGCAACCGCATAGACAGTATCTGATGTTACCTTTCCTATTTTTGGATCACAACCCGATGAGCCCATTGAAGGATCATCAGCCCCAAAAGTTCCAGCAGCGCCAAGAGGCTTAAGCCAGTTGCCTTTTTTTAAATCTGATTGAAGTTTTATTACAAATACATCTTTTCCAAACTGATTTGGACCTTTGGTATAATTATTTACATCAACAACTATCCATGGCCCATTCCACAATCCGCCAAAATACACTGCTGTCCCATCTGCCAAGAGATAGGCTCTGTTAGAAAAATTATACGAGTTCACTTTACCTGTTTTTGCATTATCACCTAGAGCATTGTATCTAGAATAGATATTTGCAATTCCTGCCCATTTATATTTAATGCGTTCTGGTTTAACGTTAGCATAGTTGTCACATTTTGGTTCAACATACAAATAACAAGCATCAATTACCTTTAGATTCTTTTTCATTTCATCAAAAAATAAACTTGATAAGTACTGATATATATCCTCTTCATCTTTAGAAACAATACTACCATCTTCATTTTGAATAGCACCTGAATCACAGTGTCCATACTTATTATAACTTTTACATACGGATATGCCATCTGCAACAATCTTATTGAAAACATTACTTATTAATGAATATGATTTCTTCCATTTTACTATATTTTCTCTATCATTTATATTTGTAATTATTGGCGGCATCGTCATTGCTGCGACTACGCCTATAATGCCAAGGGTTATCAATACCTCGGCTAACGTAAAGCCTCGTTTAATGGTTCTTCTTTCGGCGGCGCGAAATGGCTTGATGCCTGTACCAATACCGGTTAAGGAGCTTAAATTACCTTGCCCCCCCCCCGGAAACTCTTGTCTTTACTGTGTTTTCCATAATTAATCTCCTTTTTTAGTTTTGCATTTTATTACTTTTTTTATTAAAGAAAATATATTTATTTTCTCGGACACGCTCTCGCCCTGCTCTCGCTATCGCCTCGAAAACA
>ENA-ORTF01003901-ORTF01003901.1-human-gut-metagenome-genome-assembly--contig:-NODE-3901-length-12092-cov-2.586857_pt1 | contig 12092 bp, 10 predicted proteins | sample MGYA00241908_ERZ509180 | MGnify/ENA primary metagenome ERZ509180 (study PRJEB26280, sample SAMEA2338814) | human gut metagenome | biome: human gut; feature: human-associated habitat; material: faeces... | reverse complement strand
TTCCCTCCTGAGCCTTTATATGTACTCTCGAAATTCTTCGTTCAGAAGATTCCGAGAGTACATTTATTTATAAATCTGTTCCATGACTTTCTCTCTGGTTTTGATTGAACTCTCCTCAAAATAAACAGTATCAAGTCCTGCTGTCCTGTCTATCTTAAGATAGCCGTCCTGTTCTAATACATCGAGACAGTCATTTAATGTTATCCTGTTAATCCCGAATATTTTTCCCGGACTATTTTCATCCTCAAGCAGATTTTCAATACTTACGCTCGTTCTTTCCTTTTCCTCAATAAGTCCTGCCTTTTCTAAGTAGCCGCATATTCCGTACAATACGGCGAGACTGCTTATATCCTGTTCTTTTATCTCATTTCTGCTATACTTATCATTAGTTTTTGTCAGCAGATGAAGTTCTGCAAGCGGACAATGCATTTTTTCTTCCGGGTTTCTCTCCCTGTTGTCATCAAGATACATCTGAAGAAGCACCGCACAGTCATTAGAAAGCGATCTCTCAGAATATGAACCCTGTCCATGCCCCCTCTTTTCAAGCTCCTCCTCCATCATAAATTCAAATTCTCTCCTGTTAAATCTTTCTTCGCTGACACTGTTAAAAAACAAGTTCCACATAGTCGCATCTTTATAGTTTGATGCGATATTATAATGGATTATCCAAAGTGTATCTTTATTTTCAATATATTTGTCATTTTCAAGAATAAGCTTGCCGCATTTTGAAATAAAACTTCCCTTTTTAATATCATATTTTACCGGTGACTGCTCTGCCTTTTTTACGATAAGTCCTGCTGCCATAAGCCAGTATTTTATTGATTTTGCCATGACTGAACCAACACCTAATGCATCTGCTCCTTCAAAATACTTTTTTGAAAAAAGTTCAGGATTTTTCTCTATCTCTACAAGTCCTTTTGTAAGCCAGCCCTCTCTTATATAAAAACTTCCATTCCCCTTTAATGTAATCTTATCTTCCATATATCACCTTTTTATTGACAGTACCTTTCTCATATAACAACCAACCGAAAAATGACCCACACACTCCTGACATCTCCTGCACTTATCATCATCAATATGATAATCTGCCATCTTGTCAGCCATGGTATTTGTGTCATTTGCAAAAGACCTCACTTTAATGGCACTAAATCTGCACACGCTCTCGCACGCCCTGCATCCGAGACACATCTGATATTTTGTAATCTGACAGTCAAGTTTTCTTTTTGCTTCTTCTGCATCTTTAGCACGCATAAGTTCCGGATGGTCCACTATTATTTTGAGTTTTTTTGTTCCGATTTTTCCCTGAAGCCTTAAAACTGCTACGCTATTTGCATCAACAACATAGACTTCACCAAGTCTTTTATCTCCAAGCTGCTCGACAATTTTACCAAATGGCTTAAATAACTCGTATAATATCGGAGTTATCTCCCTCGTAAGCTCATAGTTGAATGCCAGTTCTTCCTTTACGCACCGCTCGAAATTCACAATAGAATTTTTGGCAAATTTCACTCCGTTGCCGCCCTGTCTCGCTTTCCAGTTTCCGCTGTCCACATACACCTCAGGGTCTTTCTTTCCGACACTTTTTGCAAAATCAATAAGCATCGCATGAAATTTTTCATATTGTTCTTTCATATGTATTTTTGATAAGAACTCCGACCATGAACTGTTATTTGGGCAGCACCAGCAGCCTACTCTCGAATAACCCAGCCTGTAGGCTTTATTAAATATGATTCCTCTCGTCATGATATAAAGCCATACATCAAAGTCATACCACGATATGATAGGTGCACATACTTCCTGTTTGCTTATCTTTGATGACTCTGAAACCCTGTCATATTTATTTCTGCTGTTTGACTCACTTCTCCTTATTCCCTGAAATGATAAAACTTTTGTCTTGTTGGCATATATCGTCTCTATCTTTCTGTTTATCGCACCTGTCTTAAAAATCGTGCAGCACCACCTCATAACTCTGCTCGGAGGTCCGACTATACCACACAGCTCCTCAAAATTTTTATCCTTATTTCTCGATGAAACGATAAGTGCTTTGGGATTATGCCTTTTATATTCTTTTATATAATTTTCCGTCTCAGGAAACTCCAGTGTCGTATCTCCGAATATATGGCATATATCCGGTCTTCCCATTGCTCTCTTAACTAAATCTGCAACTACAGTTGAGTCTTTTCCGCCGCTGAATGACACAAAGATTTCCCTGTCATCATAATCCTTAACTTTTTTCTTTATCTGAACCATGGCATCATCATCTATATCATCAAATCTCTTTTTATTGGCGGTAATAAATCTTTTTACCATCTGCTCAAAAAAATCCGTATTTATATGCTGAACTCTTTCATTATATAAAGTACGTATATTTTCCGTTTCCTGCTTTATAAGCTCACTTATCTTAAGCTTCATATTTTTCCCGTCAGCATAATAGATATTTCCGTTTCCATTCCATACGGACACATTGTCAAGTTCTCCCTGCTCTTTTCCAAGAAGTATCTCAAGCAGCACCTTTTCTTCCGGAAATACGATGCGGCAGTCTTTTACAAACTTTTTCCCCTTTTTTCCACAGCATCCGCATACCTGCTCATACAACGGCACCTTACACTCATTGCACCAGTAAAGTATTGATTCTACTACAAGATGTTTTCTGCTGCGGCATATAGGACATTCTATATTTCTATCATAATCATCATTGTCACGCACTATGTCATTGTTATTGTTTATGTCAAATACATAATATTTTCTTTCCTTTTCAGGAAGTTTATCTACATCTATATCCTTATTTTTATCGTGATTTCCATAACACTTATAAAAAATCATATCGTACCCCACTCTTATATAGTTTTATTTTTATTGTGTTTTCTATATCAAACTAAGCGGTTCGATTTCTAAATATGCACAAACCGAAAGCATTTCAGATGCATTCATCTTCCTTTCTGCCTTTCCGGTCAGAAGTCCTACATCCACTTTTGTTTTCCTTGCAACCTCCGATGCAGATATGTTGTTTCTGCTGATATAGGCTGCTATTTCTTTTTGAGCTTTTGTTTCTTCTCTTATTCCTTCCATTTTTACACCTCATTTTCTTGTTTTTCAAGAACTGTATATATAGTATATCCATTATATACTTGTCTTAAAAGAAATTCAACCATATGTTTTCTTATATTTCAAGAATATTTTCTATATTCTTGACACTGATGTTTTTGTTTTGATACTATCTATCTATGAATAATATTCAGAAAACAACCGCTGAATAATAATTAGAAAAATAAAATGAACTTTAATATACTATTAGAATATGCGTAACTTATCCGACAAGTACAAACATATTACTGACTACACTCTGTAGCCGGTAATGCTAAAATTTATATAAAGAAATGAGGTTGAAAATGAAAAATTCTGTTATAGCAAAAATGCTAAAATATTATAGAAAATCAAACAATCTGTCCGTAGATGATATTGCCGCATATCTCGATGAATGTGGAATTTCTGTTGCAAATAAAACAATTTACGGCTGGGAAAGCGGTCAGACACAACCGGATGCTGATATACTTCTATATCTTTGCAAATTTTACCGTATCACTGATGTATTGGGAACTTTCGGATATTCCAAGAAAAAAATAAACGAAACATCAACTTACTCACTTAAAGAGCGTGATCTTGTTGATGCCTATAGAAAAAACAAGGCTCTGCAGCCTGCCATAGACAAACTGCTCGACCTTAAAAACTGATATATTTTGATATTTTTATAATTCTTTTGTATGGCAGATAACTTCCGTGATATTTTTATCTATCCAGTTTTTATCTGCCATATCTTTTAAAATTTCACAAGCCTTATCGTGATCCATCCCATCTTTGTACGGTCTTTTTTCCGTCAATGCCTGATATATGTCGGCACACGCCATTATCCTCTGAAGTGTAGTTAATTCGTCTGCCCTTTTACCAAACGGATAACCGCTGCCGTCAAGCCTTTCATGATGAAATGCAGCAATATCCCTTATCTCTTCAAAACCATCAACCTTGGATAATATCATATATGTATAACCGGCATGGTTTTTCATCTTAGCAAATTCTTCATCCGTAAGTCTTGCAGGCTTTTCAAGTATCTCATTTCCTATTGCAATTTTTCCTACATCATGCAATGTTCCCGCAAGATACATCTTATCGCAGATAACCTTATCATATCCCATTATCTCTGAAATTTTTGATGCCGTTCTTGCCACTCCGAGAGAATGTCTGCTCGTAAATTCTGACTTGTAATCGATTATCTTTGCGAACAGATCTGCAAGGTCTTTTAACACATTAAAAGAATAAAAACTCTTTTCACATGGTACCTTTTCCCAGAAATATTCCTCAATATGTTCATCTCCGAGTCTGCTGAACTCATCTTTATCAAAGGCATCAAAGAACATCTTCGTCACTTCACTGTCAAATCTTTTGTCCTTATTTTTCTCAATAAAATGGACCGCTTTGTTAAAAACATCTTCATCAAATTTCTGTGCCTTACAAAATGCGTCAAGCATATCACTAAAATGTATTATCCTTGCAAACAGAGGAACTTCTGTCCATTTTTTTTCAAAAGGACCTGAACCATCCGCTTCTTCATGATGATATAATATAACATCTTTTACACCTGTTTTAAAAGGATATTTTTTGAGATTTTTCTCACCGTATATGCAATGCATACCAAGCTGTCTCGGAGTTATGTCATCACTACTTACTTTCAATGTATCAATATTGGATATATCACTATAAAATTCTTCATTTATATATTGTGTAAGGGCATTGTCGTGAAGAAGTGCACATGCCGCAAGATCTCGCAATGCATCATCAGACACCCCCATCTTTTCTGCCATGCAGACACTCATATATGCCACTCTTTTTCCATGATTTGAAGTAACATGGATCAACTCTGCTTCCACACAGTCAAGTGCAAAAGAAAATGCACTTAACAATCCTATTATATCTATTTCCATTCTCTTTTCCTCTCATTATCAACACCAGTTATAACCAAAAACATATAAAACGCTTTGTTTTTTTACATCATTATCTGATTTTCCTAAAATATAAGACCATATTATTTTACAATATGGTCTTATATTTACCTATATTTTCTATTTTAACACTTTTTCGTTTTAATACAACTCAAAATTTCACTATCGACACTTTCGGTGCTGCCTGTATCTATACAATCTTTGTTTATTCCATACATTTTAATCTGTAATCATTATCTGCCATATCCACAATACCTTCTAAAATAATCTTCTTACCGCACATTCATAACAAGTGCTGATTTTTCAACATCGCCTATTGCAACCTGCTCAACACTCTCATACTCATCTGAATTTGTGATAATAACAGGTGTGACCGTATTATATCCTGCACTTCTGATTCCCTCTATATCAAATTTAAGTAATGGCTGTCCTTTCGTAACTTTATCACCCTCTTTTACGAGTGCTTTATAATATTTTCCTTCAAGCTCAACCGTATTTATTCCAACATGGATCAAAAGTTCAAGTCCATTATCCCCAGTCACTACTATGGCATGAAGCGTATCAAATAAAGTCGAAACCTCTCCGTCAACCGGTGATACGACCAACCCATCGCCTGGAATAACTGCCATTCCTTTTCCGAGGATTTCATTTGCAAATGTGTCATCAGGAACTTTTGAAAGCTTAACAGCCTCGCCCTTTAATGGTGAATAAATCTCTTTTACTGCATTATCTCCAGTTGAACTGCTGTTTTCTGCCGTAACTGTTTTTTGTTCACCTATCGTATCATTTGCTGTTTCCGCCTTACCGGATGCACTGCGATTTACCGCAGTAATATTTTTTATATCACCTGCCGCCTTTACATCCTCTTTTGTTCCGCCGGATATATGTACAAGTGCTATAAAGTCATCATATACCTTGTTTACCGCACCTGTTCCAAAGATTATCTGAAGCTGTCCCGAAGCCTCAAACACACCTTTTACACCATCTATATTTTCAACTGCTTTTTTACTGTATTTTGAGTTGTCGCCGGTAACAATTCTTAATCTCGTGGCACAATGTGCCACTGAGATTATATTATCGCTCCCTCCTATTTTTTCCAGCACTTCTTCCGCTGCTTTCTTATAATCCATAACTTTACCCTATATATTTACACTCTATTTGCAAAGTAAAATAAATATTATGAACTTACACTATCATCAGTCCATTATTTATATTTCAATTTTTAGATTATTACATTCTAAAATCACATTGCATTATTTATCTAAAACAATCAATCCATATCCCTTACAATCTTTCTGATTGGAAGTACACAAGCCGGTGAAACAGAAAGTTCATCTATTCCCATCTCAACAAATCTCTCCGTAAGCTCTGTGTCGGCACCGAGTTCTCCGCAGATTCCAGCCCAGATTCCCTCTTTATGTGCATTGTCGATAACCATCTTAATCATTCTGAGAATTGCCTCGTGATGTGGGTTGTAAAACTCGTCTAGTTTTGAATTCTGACGGTCTATAGCAAGTGTGTACTGTGTCAAATCATTTGTTCCTATACTAAAGAAGTCAACTTCTTTTGCAAGAAGGTCACTTATAATGGCTGCTGCCGGGGTCTCTATCATGATTCCCTCCTCAACTTCGCCAATCTCAACTCCTGTTGCAACAAGTTCCTCCCTTACCTGTTTTGAGATTTCTTTTATTCTCCTTACTTCATCAACAGATGTTATCATAGGGTACATGATAGCGATATTTCCATATGCACTTGCTCTGTATAAAGCACGAAGCTGTGTCTTAAATACTTCCTCTCTGGTAAGACATATTCTTATTGCTCTGTAACCCATTGCCGGATTTTCCTCTTTTTCAAGATTAAAATAATCTGCCTGCTTGTCTGCTCCTATATCAAGCGTACGGATTATAACTTTCTTTCCCGCCATTGTCTCCGCCACCTGTTTGTAAGCCTTAAGCTGCTCATCCTCCGTCGGATAATCACTTGCTTCAAGATAGAGGAACTCACTTCTGAAAAGTCCGATTCCTGCCGCATCATTCTGAACGACTGCTGCAAGGTCTGACGGGTTTCCGATATTTGCGTATAATTTTATCTGTTTTCCTGACTTTGTTACTGTATCTTTTCCCTTAAGACTCTGTAATAGTTTTTTCTGCTCTTTTGCGGCTTCCTGCTTCTTTACATAATCGTTCATAACAGCTTCGTCAGGATCTACAATAAGTTTGCCCTCAAAACCGTCAATGATACCTGTCTTTCCATTCCACTCCTCGTCAATATCAACACCGATAAGTGCAGGTATTCCCATCGTCCTTGCGAGGATAGCCGTATGTGAATTTGAAGAACCAAACTTTGTGACAAATGCAAGAAGTTTTGTCTTGTCCATCTGAACCGTCTCACTAGGAGCGAGGTCATCAGCAACAACTATAACCGGTTCATCTCCTATATCACTGTCACTTGTCTTTCCACAGAGAACCGAGATAACTCTCTCCGAAATATCCTTTACATCGGCAGAACGAGCCTTAAAATAATCATCCTCCATATTTGCAAACATCTCTGAGAAATTATCACCGGTAACTCCAACTGCATACTCCGCATTAACTTTCTGTGAAGTGATGATATTTTTTACTGAATCATTATAATCATCATCCTCAAGCATCATAGCATGAACCTCAAAAATCTCTGCATTCATCTCTCCGACTTCTTTCAATGCTTTCTCATAAAGTCCGTGAAGCTGCTCAATCGCTTTTTCCCTTGCTGCTTCATATCTTGCCATCTCACCCTCAGAATCCTCTGTTTTCTTTCTAACAACAACATTCTGATTTTTTGAATAAAAACTAATCTTTCCTATTGCAATACCGCCAAAAATTTTCTTTCCAAAATACTCTTTCATAATGACCCTCTTTTCTGCACACATTTTTATACATAATGTGAAATATGATATATTTCACACCTAAGATTTGTATCAAGTGTGCACAAACACAAATCTTGTGTTTGAAAAATCGGATTTTTAACAATAAAATCCTGCATATATGGATTTTTCAAACTATCATCATTAAAACAAAAACCCGGACACTAAACTAACTATATTTTTTCACATACTTAATATTTATATTCTTTAATATGTTTATTCAAAATAAAAGTTAAAAGTTTCGTGTCCGGGTTTCGCCAACTGAATGTAACAATCCCTAACAGGTGTGTTTATATTTAATTTGCAGTTACTAATGTGACTTTAAATTCACTTTTCATGGTATAATTCACACTGCATAGCTGATAATATTTTAATATTTCAGCTTTCCTTGTGAATATTTTTCTGACCTTCACCTGAAAGTCTCTGAATGTGAATGGTAAGATACGATATTTCCTCCAAAGATACATTATACTTCCTGCTCACTTTGAGATAATCTCTTATCCTTAATGCACATCTGTAGCTTTTCGGAAATTCGTCTTTCACCATTATGGCGAGTCTGTCATTCGCATCTTCACCATATGTTTCATTTTTTACAACCCTCGCAAGAAAATGTTTAAGATGAGTAATATAATACATCATTTTCTTATATTACAATTTGCTTAGATAATTCTCTAATTGATGAAAAATACCAACTATATTTACAATATCTTTTGTAATCCCCGGAATATTTATAGTCTGCATCATATCAGCATCGATCTGGGCATTTAATATATGGATTGCAAAAAATCCTGCCTCATCTTCTGAAAGCTCAATCCCAAGTTCTTTTTTTATGATTTCAAGAGCTTCTTTTCCGGCTTCAAATTCTTTTTGATAAAATCTTTTGATTTCCCATAAAAGTGCATTTTCAACTTTAATACCTTTTTTAAAACGGGTAATCGCAAAATTTAAATGATCGGTAAGCGTTATGTAAATTATCTTGCTGAGTTTCATATCAAACTTTTCTTTTACCATCGCTATTATACGATTTGCAACCTGAGCATACTCATAAGGAATATCCTTTAATATTTCTTCAAGTCTGCTGACACTCTCATCAGGCATCGAAAACTTTTTCTCAATCTTTGACTCGTCAAGAATATCTCCGTTTTTCTTACCAAAGCCTAAACCTTTTCCCATAACAACTATCTCTTTGCCTTTATCATCACAGGCACTTACAACATTGTTATTTATAACTTTTAAGATTTTCACCTTTCTTCCCCCGGACAAAACAGCAAAATTTTCACCGAGTTTTTCAATTCAAAAAGAAAATAAACTTTAAAAAAATGAAATCAAAAAAACTGCATCACACCTATACCTAAACAATAGTAATATATAAACTACGTTCAATATCAAACGGTGCAACCCAGTCTTGCCTAATATGTATGATATACAATCAGTAACAATCCAGTTCGCTTTCGCAACTTGTTTCGTTGCCAATATATTACTATCGTAAATATGATTCGTCAAGTGTTTTTTGTATTTTTGCTGTTTTGTATAAATTTTAAGCTATTTTTTTATGCAAATTTACCAATGAAACCAATTTTACTTATTTATGCCTAGCCCTACAGTCTATTTCAGAGTGGCAAATAAAGCTCCATTATTTTTCATTAATTCTTATATACTAAAATTGAAGATTTTTAAATTTACGCTCTGCCTCACGCCTTTGGTCTTTCTTTGCTATATCCTGTCTCTTGTCGTACAATTTTTTACCTTTTGCAAGACCAATCTCAACTTTGACAAGGCTTCCGCTAAAATAGACACTGAGCGGCACGACCGTATAACCTTTCTGTGCTATCTGACCTTCAATTTTTCGTATCTCACTTTTGTGAAGAAGAAGTTTACGCACTCTTAACGGATCTTTGTTAAAAATATTTCCTTTCTCATATGCAGGAATATGCATATTGTAGACATAAACTTCTCCTTTTTCAATTCGTATAAAAGCTTCTTTTACACTGCATCTTCCCATTCTGAGTGACTTAACCTCAGTTCCCGCAAGTGATATTCCGGCTTCATACTTATCTTCAATAAAATAATCATGATATGCTTTTTTATTGTTTGCTATAAGTTTTTTTGTCTGCTTAGCCATAACTACCTCTATTTACTTCTTTATTTTTTTTGCCTGTTTTGCTTTTTTCTTTGCTTTCTTTTTTGCCTTATTTAAGGCTCTCTTTTTGGCTGCACCGGTAAGTTTCTTTACCTCATGCTCTATCTTTGCTTCAGCGGCTGCTTTAGCGGCTTTCTTTTTAGCTTTTTTCTTTCTGTACTCAAATGCCTTTAATGCTTTTTCTTTCGCTTCCATAACAGCCTTCTGCTTTGCTCTTGCTGCAGCCTTATTCTTTGGTTTTGAAACCGCCTTAGATTTTCTCTCTGAATCTCTTCTGCTTCGGCTTTCTGAACTTTTTGAAGTTTTTCTTCTACGTCCATTTGCTGATGAATCATACTTTTCTACATTTCTGCGTTTCTTTCCCTTTGCAGTCTTTTCTCTTTCAGAAGATCTTAAACTCTCTGAGTCTGACTTTTCCACAACTCTACGGCTCTGGCTTTTTGCTGATTTTCTTTCATTTTCTCTGCTTTCAGGCTCTTTTTCATCACCACTGACTAATGAACTATTATCAGACTCTTTATTTTTTATGGTTTTATCTCCAATATTGCCATCAGCATTTTCGGAATCACCATCTGAAAGCTCATAATCTTCACATACGGTAAAGTCTATTGTTTTCGTAAGTTTATCAACTGCTGAGACAGTTATCCTTATCGGTTCACCGAGTTTATATGACTTTCCTGTATGTTCGCCTACCATTCTGTACTTTTCTTCCTCAAAATAATAATAATCTCCCGGAATGTCGGCAACCCTTACCATTCCCTCAACAGTATTTGGAAGTTCAACATACATTCCCCATGTCGTGACACCTGATATAATACCATCAAAGCTCTGTCCGATAAACTGTTCCATATACTCAGCCTTTTTCAGCTTCTCAACTTCACGCTCTGCATCGTCAGCACGCCTTTCAAGCCTGCTCGCAGCCTCCGCAACTTCTGGAAGTATCTGATTATAATGACCTATCCTCTTGTCATTCATCTGTCCATGAATATTTTCCTTTATGATACGGTGTATCTGAAGGTCAGGGTATCTTCTGATAGGTGATGTAAAATGACAATAATACTTCATCGAAAGACCAAAGTGTCCTCCGCACTGCGTCATATATTTTGCCTGTTTCATTGAGCGAAGTGCAAGTCTGCTTATAAGTGCTTCTTCCGGCTTTCCCTCAACGGATTTTATAAGCTTCTGTATCTCTTTTGGGTGAATCTCACCGTCTGAGTTTACCTTTAAAGTATAACCAAAATTCTCTATAAAAACTCCAAGCTTGTTTATTTTTTCCTCGTCAGGCTCCTCATGAACACGATAAACAAACGGAAGTTCCTGCCAGAAATATTCCTCTGCCACTGTCTGGTTTGCAGCAAGCATAAACTCCTCGATTATACGGTTTGCATTGTTTCTCTCATATTCTTTTATCTCTACCGGCTTGCCCTTTTCATCAAGAATTATCTTGCTCTCAGGGAAATCAAAATCAATAGAACCTCTCTTAAATCTTCTCTCTCTTAATATACCAGCAAGTTCATACATGAGTTCAAACATAGGTATAAGTTCTTTGTACTTCTCCTGTTCTTCCTCATCTTCAAGCTCGACTATCTTATGAACACTTGTGTAGGACATTCTCCTGTCTACATTTATAACGCTTTCTTCTATGCTGTGTTTTACTATCTCACCCTTTTCATTTATATCCATCATACATGAAAGTGCAAGTCTGTCTACTCCCTGATTGAGCGAGCAGATACCATTTGACAGTTTATGCGGAAGCATAGGTATGACCCTGTCTACAAGATAAACACTCGTACCTCTCTTAACGGCTTCCTTGTCAAGTGGAGAACACTCAGTGACATAATTTGATACATCAGCAATATGGACACCAAGATGATATATACCGTTCTCTTTTGTAAGTGATACGGCATCATCAAGGTCTTTTGCATCCTCACCATCGATTGTTACCATCTGCAGATTTCTATAATCGCTTCTTCCAGAAAAAACGATATAAGGATGCTTACCGGGCAGCCAGAGCCGGAAAATCCGCTGGCAGTCTGGGTGGAGCAACAACCATTGC
>ENA-ORTF01003900-ORTF01003900.1-human-gut-metagenome-genome-assembly--contig:-NODE-3900-length-12094-cov-10.866517_pt1 | contig 12094 bp, 10 predicted proteins | sample MGYA00241908_ERZ509180 | MGnify/ENA primary metagenome ERZ509180 (study PRJEB26280, sample SAMEA2338814) | human gut metagenome | biome: human gut; feature: human-associated habitat; material: faeces... | reverse complement strand
CCATCAACGCCCAAAAGAGCAACTTGGGAATTACCAATGTAGTATCTGCCGACCAAGTAGGCAAGTTTCCCGACTCCAACATCGGCGATGCCCTGAAGCGTATCTCCGGAATTAACGTGCAGTATGACCAGGGAGAGGCCCGTTTCGGACAAGTCCGCGGGACAAGCGCCGATTTAAGTTCCGTAACGATCAACGGCAATCGCATACCCTCTGCCGAAGGCGACACACGTAACGTACAGCTTGACCTGATTCCGGCAGACATGATTCAGACTATCGAAGTAAATAAGGTGGTAACTCCGGATATGGATGCCGATGCCATTGGCGGTTCCATCAATCTGATAACAAAGAACTCACCTTATAAACGCACCATTGCCGCAACCGCAGGCACAGGTTACAACTGGATTAGCGAAAAAGCACAGTTGAACTTGGGATTCACCTATGGCGACCGTTTCTTCAATGACAAATTAGGACTGATGATATCTGCCTCCTACCAAAACTCTCCTTCCGGGTCTTACGACACCGAGTTTACATGGGAACAAGGCGAAGATGGCAAAACATATGTCAACGACTATCAAATACGCCAGTACTACGTAACCCGCGAACGGCAGAGTTACTCCGCAGCTCTGGACTGGGACATCAACGCCAACCACAAACTGACTTTCAAGGGTATCTTCAACAACCGTAACGACTGGGAAAACCGTTACCGTACCAATCTGAAAGACCTTGAAGCGGACGGCAGCGCCACCGTACGCATACAAACCAAAGCCGGAACACCCGATAACCGCAATGCACGCCTGGAACGCCAGCGAACCATGGATTTTGCCCTCGGAGGCGAACATCTTTTCGGTCCGTTCGCCATGGACTGGCACGCCAGTTATGCCAAAGCCAGCGAAGAACGTCCCAACGAACGCTACATCGACTTCCAACTCAAGAAACAGAAGTTCAATGTAGACCTGAGCAATGAACGCCAGCCGTTTGCCACTCCCAAAGACGGTTCCACAATGACCCTGAACGACGAGTTCAGCCTGAAAGAACTGACCGAACAACAGGAAGACATCAAAGAACAAGACTTGAAATTCTCCGCCAACTTCAAACTTCCGTTCAAGAACGGCAACAAACTGAAGTTCGGTGCAAAGGTAGTGCGTAAAACCAAAGATAAAGAAGTGGACTTCTACGAATACTCCCCGCTGAATGAGGATGCTTTCATGGAAAACAGCCTTAAAAATACCGTAGACCAATCCAACAAACACTTCATGCCCAACAACAAGTATCAGGCAGGTATTTATGCCGGCAAAGAATATACAGGCTCATTAGATCTCAACAATACTTCACTGTTCGAGAAAGAACAGGTGCAGGAAGAATTGGCCGGAAACTTTGAAGCCCGCGAAACAGTCAGTTCCGGCTATGTCCGCTTTGACCAGAAAATAACAGACCGCGTGGAGCTGATGTCCGGCCTTCGTATCGAAAATACCAACTTGGCCTATACCGGGCGTACTTATGATGCCGATGAAGACATCACCAGCAAAACCGAACGCCGCCATAACAGTTACATCAACTTTCTGCCGTCCTTGCTCATGAAATGGAACGTAAACGAGGACTTCAAAGTACGCGGCTCATTCACCCAAACACTGTCACGCCCTAAGTATTCGGCCCTTGTACCAAGCGTAAACATCAAACGCTCCGACAATGAAATCACCATCGGTAACCCGGAACTGAAGCCCGCCATGTCTTATAACTTCGACTTGAGTGCCGACTATTATTTCCGCAGTATCGGTCTGGTCAGCGCCGGTGTCTTCTACAAGAAGATCGACGATTTCATTGTAAATCAAATCAGTAACAACTACGAATACCAAGGTAACGTATATACCCGCTTCACGCAGCCCAAAAACGCAGGCAATGCCAATCTGTTCGGCATAGAGCTCTCTTACCAACGTGATTTCAGCTTCATTGCTCCTGCCTTGAAGTGTATCGGCTTCTACGGAACCTATACTTATACCCATTCCCGCATAGAAGACTTCAACTTTGAAGGTCGCGAAAACGAAGAAGGTCTCAGTATGCCGGGGTCACCGGCACACACAGCCAATGCCTCACTCTATTTCGAAAAAGCCGGACTGAACATACGTTTAAGCTACAACTTCGCTTCCGAGTTTATTGACGAAATGGGCGAAAGCGCTTTCTATGACCGTTACTACGACAAAGTGAATTATATGGATGCCAACGCCAGCTACACTTTCGGCAAGAAAATCAAGACAACCTTCTATGCCGAAGCCAACAACCTGCTGAACCAACCGCTCCGTTACTATCAGGGTACAAAGGACCGCACCATGCAAGCTGAATACTATGGCGTAAAAGTGAACGCCGGAGTGAAAATTAATTTCTAAATATACAATGCATCACAGAGCGTACAGAACTTCACAAAGTATTTCCTTTAGTGGAAGCTAAGTGAAAGAACTCAGTGAAACACTGTATCTCTGTAATGAAAAAACAATATCAAAACAATGAAGAAAATATTCCTTTTATTATTCGTCGCCCTGTTGGGCAATCTGGCAACCGCCCAAATCACTGATTATTCCGTATTCGACAAGAAGTTCAACTTTTATGTAGCCAACGACTTAGGGCGTAACGGTTATTATGACCAGAAAACCATTGCCGAACTAATGGGAGTTATGGCGGAAAACGGCGCAGACCCGGAATTCGTACTCGCCACAGGCGACGTACACCACTTTGAAGGCGTACGCTCCGTCAACGACCCGCTGTGGATGACCAATTACGAACTGATTTACAGTCATCCCGAACTGATGATAGACTGGTTTCCACTGCTGGGCAATCACGAATACCGCGGCAATACACAGGCCGTACAGGATTATTCAAATGTCAGCCGCCGCTGGACAATGCCTGCACGCTACTATACTAAAACTTTCGCAGACAAGGACATGACTATCCGGGTGGTTTGGATAGATACTGCTCCGCTGATAGACAAATACCGCAATGAAAAAGAGACCTATCCCGATGCTTGCAAACAGGATTACCAGCAACAACTGGCATGGATAGACTCCGTCTTGACTTCTGCCAAAGAAGACTGGATAATTGTTGCCGGACACCATCCCATTTATGCCGAAACTCCCAAAGACGAGAGTGAACGTCTGGATATGCAGGCACGTCTCGACCCGATACTCCGCAAGCACAAAGTGGATATGTACATCTGCGGGCATATCCACAACTTCCAGCACGTCCGCGTACCGGGCAGCAATATCGATTATATCACCAATTCCTCCGGTTCACTCAGCCGCAAGGTCAAACCCATTGAAGGCACAGTGTTTTGCAGCCCTGCATCCGGCTTCTCCATTGTATCTGCCAATAAAAAAACTTTGGAACTGCGCATGATCGACAAAGACGGTAATGTGCTGCATACAGTGACACGCAACAAATAGCCCTTCTAATTAGAAAAGACGAGAGTCCTCTTATATTTCACAAAAAATGAACCGGTTCATTTTATTCTACTATTGGTTTGCACTATCTTTGTCCGCAAAACAATATATTCCATGAACATTCTATTACTTGTAGGAGGACTCCTTCTCATTTTATTGGGAGCAAACGGACTGACAGACGGAGCAGCATCTGTCGCCAAACGGTTTCATATACCTAATATCGTTATCGGACTGACAATCGTTGCTTTCGGGACCTCCGCCCCTGAATTAACGGTCAGCGTATCTTCCGCACTGAAAGGAAGCGCAGACATCGCCATTGGCAATGTAGTAGGAAGCAATATCTTCAATACACTGATGATTGTGGGCTGCACCGCACTGTTTGCCCCCATTGCCGTAACCCGAAATACACTGCAGAAAGAAATACCTTTGTGCATCCTCTCCTCCATAGCCTTGCTGATTTGTGCCAACGACATATTCCTGAATGGAGACGAAGCTAATATCCTCAGCATCACCGATGGCCTGTTGTTGCTCTGTTTCTTTGCAATTTTCATGAGCTACACTTTTGCTATCGCCTCGCACACTCCTGAGGAAGCCGCCGGCGATGAGGAGAGCATCAAGCAACTGCCGCTTTGGAAACCGACGCCATGATGACGCAGCCCACCGCCGCCTGCTTCGTCTGTTCCATCGTCCCGTCCTCCCCTGCATGGAAAAGTTGAATCGCTACAGTGGCATTATAGCGGATTTTGTGATAGAATAAAAGCAAAAGGCCAAAAAAGAGAGGAAACAGCAAAATGATGACCATTCGGGAATACAAAAAGGCCGAAAGTCTCGAGGAGGCGTGGCAGCTCAACCAGAAAAAGCAGAACCGTGTCCTCGGCGGCATGATCTGGCTCAAGATGGAGAAGATCAATGTGGGCACTGCCATCGACCTGTCGGGCCTCGGCCTCGATACCATCGAGGAGACGGAGGAGGGCTTTGCCATCGGTGCGATGGTGACGCTGCGCCAGCTCGAGCTGCACGAGGGCCTCGCCGCCTACACCGAGGGCGCAGTGCGGGAGTCGGTGCGCCACATCGTGGGCGTCCAGCTGCGCAACCTCGCCACTGTGGGCGGCAGCCTCTACAGCCGCTTCGGCTTTTCGGACGTGCTGACCATCTTCCTTGCGCTGAACGCCTCGGTGGAGCTGTACAAGGGCGGCGTCGTGCCCCTTTCGGAGTACGCCCAGCGCCCCTATGACCGGGACATCCTCGTGCGGGTCCTCGTGCCGAAGGAGCGCGCCCGCTTCTGCTACCAGTCGGTGCGCAACAGCCAGACCGATTTCCCGGTGCTGACCTGCGCCGCCGCCCGCCTTGCCGACGGCAGCATCCGCGCCGCCCTCGGCGCACGCCCGGGCAAGGCTGTGCTCTACACCGCCGCACCGCAGGCAGGGGAGACCGCCGAGGCCTTCGCCGCCCGCTTCGCCGCTGAGGTGAAAGCAGAAATCAAGACCGAAAGCAACATCCGGGGCAGCGCCGCGTACCGCCGCCATCTGGCCGGCGTGCTGACCAAACGCGCCGTCTGCCGTCTGGAAGGCTGAGGAAGGGGAACACCATGCAGATCACACTTACCTTAAATAATAAGAAGCTCACCGCCGACGTTGCGCCTGACGCGCTGCTCATCGACTTTGTGCGCAGCCACGGCTGTCTGAGCGTCAAGCGGGGCTGCGAGACCTCCAACTGCGGCCTGTGCACCGTCTTTCTCGACGACAAGCCGGTGCTGTCCTGCTCTGTCCTCGCCGTCCGGGCCGACGGCCGCAGAGTGACCACCCTCGAGGGCCTGCAGGACGAAGCCGCCGAGTTCGGCGCCTTCATCGCCGATCAGGGCGCAGAGCAGTGCGGCTTCTGCAACCCGGGCTTCATCATGAACGCCCTCGCCCTCTTCCGGGAGAAGGAATATCCCACCGAGGAGGAGATCAAGGAATATCTCGCCGGAAACCTCTGCCGCTGCTCGGGCTATGAGGGCCAGCTGCGGGGCATCCAGAACTTCCTCGCATGGAAAAAAGCCAAGAAGGAGGCGGCAGAATGAATACGGTCAACAGACCCTTCCGCAAGAAGGACGCCATGCAGCTGGTGACGGGCCAGCCCGTCTATATGGACGACCTCGTCCCCGCCGACTGCCTCATCGTCAAGCTCCTGCGCTCCCCCCACGCCAACGCCATCGTGAAGAGCATCGACACCGCTGTGGCCAAGAAGGTGCCCGGCATCGAGGCCATCTTTACATGGGAGGATGTGCCGCAGGACGCCCGCCGCTACACGCAGGCAGGCCAGACCTACCCGGAGGCCAGCCCCTACGACCGCCTCCTCATCGACCGCCACGTCCGCTTCGTGGGCGACGTTGTGGCCATCGTGGCGGGCAAGGACGACAAATGCGTCGATAAGGCGCTGAAACTGATAAAAGTCGCCTATGAGGTGCTGGAGCCGGTGCTGGACTATCACACCGCCAAGGACAACCCCATCCTCGTCCACCCCGAGGACAACTGGGAGAGCCTGTGCCCCGTGGGCGCGGACAACAAGCGCAACCTCTGCGCCCACGACGAGTGCAGCGACGGCGACATCGACAGGGTGCTGGCCGACTGTGACATCGTCATCGACCATGTCTACCACACCAAAGCCTGCCAGCAGGCCATGATGGAGACCTTCCGCACCTATTGCAGCATCGACCTCTATGGCCGTCTGAACGTCCTCAGCTCGACCCAGATCGTCTTCCACGCCCGCCGCATCATTGCCAACGCCCTCCACATCCCGAAGTCCATGGTGCGGGTGACGAAGCCCCGCATCGGCGGCGGCTTTGGCGCGAAGCAGACCGCCGTCTGTGAGGTCTACCCGGCTTTCGTGACGTGGAAGACCAAAAAGCCCTCCAAACTCATCTTCACCCGGGAGGAGAGCCAGATCGCCTCCACCCCCCGCCACGAGATGGAGATCCACCTCCGCCTCGGCGCGGACAGGGACGGCACCATCCGCGGCCTCGACCTCTACACCCTCTCCAACACCGGCGCTTACGGCGAGCACGGCCCCACGACGGTGGGCCTTTCGGGACATAAATCCATCCCCCTCTACGGCAGGGCCGAGGCCTTCCGCTTTACCTATGATGTGGTGTACACCAACCATATGTCGGCGGGTGCCTACCGGGGCTATGGCGCGACGCAGGGCCTGTTTGCGGTGGAATCCGCCGTCAACGAGCTGGCCGCAAAGCTCCATATGGACCCCTTCAAGCTCCGGGAAATGAATATCGTGAAGGAGGGGCAGGTCATGCCCGCCTACTACGGTGCGGTGAACACCAGCTGCGCCCTCGACCGGTGCCTTGCGAAGGTCCACGAGATGATAAACTGGGACGAAAAGTACCCCCGCCGCGATATGGGCAACGGGAAGATCCGTGCCGTCGGCATGGGCATGGCGATGCAGGGCTCCGGCATCTCCGGCATGGACGTGGGCAGCGCCACCCTGAAGATCAACGATGAGGGCTTCTATACCCTCCTCATAGGCGCTGCCGATATGGGCACCGGCTGTGACACCACGCTGGCCCAGATCGCCGCCGAGGTGCTGGAATGCGGCATGGACGACATCACCGTCTACGGTGCCGACACCGACACCTCCCCCTACGACTCCGGCTCCTATGCGTCCAGCACTACCTACATCACCGGCAAGGCCGTCGAAAAGTGCGCCCTGAAGCTGCGCAGTCAGATCTGCAAGCTGGGCGCGCAGCTGCTGGGCTGTGGGGAGAGCGACGTGGAATTTGACGGTAAGACGGTGTTTGTCTCTGCCGACCCCGCCCGGAGCGTCCCGCTGGCCGACATCGCCACGGCCTCCATGTTCGGCCACGATGTGCCGCTGGAGGTCACGGAGACCCATATGTCGCCCCTGTCGCCTCCGCCCTACATGGTGGGCGCGGCTGAGGTAGAGGTGGACACCGAGACCGGCGAGGTGAAGCTGCTGGAGTTCGACGCCTGCGTGGACTGCGGCACCCCCATCAACCCGAACCTTACCCGTGTGCAGGCCGAGGGCGGTCTGCTGCAGGGCATCGGTATGACCCTCACCGAGAACATCACCTACGACCAGCGGGGCTGGCCCATGGAAAATTCGCTCATGCAGTACAAGATCCCCACCCGCGCCGACGTAGGCCATATCCGGGTCGAGTTCGAGAACAGCTATGAGCCGAACGGCCCCTTCGGCGCGAAATCCATCGGCGAGGTGGTCATCAACACCCCGCTGCCCGCCATCTCGGACGCCATCTACAACGCCATCGGCACCCGCTTCTACGAGCTGCCCATCACCCCCGAGAAGGTCGCTATGGCTGTGGCCGAACAAGCAGGCGAAGTCTGATGAAGGGCCTCGAAGCGCTGCCCTTCCTGCGGGAGAAGGGCCACGTCGTCTCCCTCGTGGGGGGCGGCGGAAAGACAACGCTTCTCTATGGGATGGCCCGCCTCTGCGCCGCCGAGGGGCAGAGGGTGCTGGTCTCCACCACCACCCACATCCAGCGCTCCAGCGAGAATTACGCCTCCGATGAGGTCGTGCGGGATGCCCTCTGGCAGGCCGGGATCTATGCCGTGGCGGGGTCGCCCGCCGAAAACGGCAAGCTGACCCAGCCGCCCGGCCTGTCCGGATGGATGGCCGGGGCCGATACCGTCCTTCTCGAAGCCGACGGCGCGAAGCATCGCCCCTGCAAGGCCCCGGCGGCCCATGAGCCGGTGCTCCTGCCCGAAAGCGACATCGTGCTGGTCGTGGCCGGGCTGTCAGCTCTGGGCAGGCCTCTCGCGGAGGTCTGCTTCCGGCTGGATGCGGCCTGCACCCTGCTGGGCGTGCCGCCCGAAGCCTCTCTGACACCTGAGCGGCTGGCAAAGCTGCTGGCAAACGGCGCAGGCGGGAGAAAGAATGTCGGCACCCGGGCATTTTATGTCATCCTCAATCAGGCCGACGACGCCCCGTGCCGCGCAGCGGGGGAGAGAACGCTGGCGATTCTGAAAGAAACCTACAATGTATCGGGATTTTTGACCCATTTTGAGGAAGGAGAGAGGGCCTGATGGCGCAGGAGGATAAAATCATCTTCTGCACGGGCGGCGGCTGTACCGCCAAGCTCGGCGCAGGAGTGCTGAGCCATATTCTGGAAAAACTGCCCCGGGGCGAGCCGGACCCGAACCTTCTGGTGGGCTATGACAGCCGGGACGACGCCGCCGTCTACCGCATCACCGACGAGATCGCGCTGGTGCAGACGGTGGACTTCTTCCCGCCCATGGTGGACGACCCCTACACCTTCGGGCAGATCGCGGCGGCGAACGCCCTCAGCGACGTCTACGCCATGGGCGGCGAGGTGAAGACCGCGCTGAACCTTGTCTGCTTCCCGGAGAGCATGGACCTGAACGTCCTCGGCGAGATCTTGCGCGGCGGCGCGGAAAAGGTGGCCGAAGCGGGGGGCATCCTCGCGGGAGGGCACTCCATCGCCGACACCGGCGTGAAGTACGGCCTGTCCGTCATCGGACTCGTAGACCCCCGCCGCCTTACCGCCAACGACACCGGAAAGCCCGGCGACAAGCTCATCCTGACCAAGGCGCTGGGCGTCGGCCTCATCTGCACCGCCAACCGGGTGGGTGAGGCCGCCCCCGGCGCGATGGACGCTGCGGTGGCCTCCATGACGACCCTGAACAAGTCCGCGGCGGAATGCAGCCGCCGGTACGCCGTCCACGCCGCCACCGACGTCACCGGGTTCAGCTTCCTCGGCCATCTCCACGAGATGATGGGCGGGCGGCTGTCCTGCCGGATCGACGCCAGTGCCGTGCCCGTCCTGCCCGGTGCGTGGCAGGCAGCGGACGACTGTCTTTTTACCGCCGCCGGTCAGCGAAACCGCAACCACACAGGCCCCTTCGTCCGGTTCGAGGGAGTGCCCTTCGCCATGGAGGAGATCCTTTTCGATCCTCAGACCTCGGGCGGCCTGCTGCTGGCGGTCGCGCCGGAGGACGCAGCTCCGCTCGAGACAGAGCTGAAGAGGGTCGGCCTGCCCGCAGCCATCGTGGGCGAGATCACAGCGAGACAGGACACCGAGATATTGGTGTCTTATCCGGAATATAGCAAACCAATTTTTTAATGCAACGGCAACAACATTGGTTTGCATATCGCAGATATGCTGTTACGGTTGCGCTAATTTCTAGCCTTGCGATAAAACGTACGATAGAGAGGAAAAATTATGCTGAGAGTGGATGCCAGAGGAGACGCCTGCCCGCTGCCCGTGGTCAAGGCAAAGAAAGCCATCGCCGCGCTGGCTGGCGCAGGTGAGGTGGAGGTGCTGGTGGACAACGAGATCGCCGTCCAGAACCTGACGAAAATGGCCAAACAGAAGGGCTGCCAGTCCGCCGCAGAGAAGCTGGGCGAGCGGGAGTACCGCGTCCTCCTCACGGTGGGCGAGCCGGTCGAGGCCGAGGCGAAAGCCCCGGTCTGCACCCCCGACGCCCGCACCGACACGGTAGTGGCCATCGCGTCCGACAAGATGGGAGAGGGTGCGGAGGAGCTGGGCAAGACCCTGCTGAAGGCCTTCGTTTTTTCGCTGACCCAGCAGGACAAGCTGCCCAAGACCATCCTCTTCTACAACGGTGGCGCTCACCTCACCTGTGCAGGCTCGCCCATGCTGGATGACCTCAAGGCACTGGAGGCCGAGGGCGTCGAGATCCTGACCTGCGGCACCTGCCTGAACTTCTACGGCCTGACCGAGCAGCTGGCCGTGGGCGGCGTGACGAATATGTACGTCATTGCAGAAAAAATGCTCACTGCCGGGAACGTGGTCAAGCCGTGATCTACCTTGATAACGCCGCCACTACCCTTCAGAAGCCGCCCTGCGTGGGGCAGGCTGTGCTGGATGCACTGGCCCATGGGGGAAACCCGGGCCGTGGTGCCCATGAGCCGACCCTTCACGCAGCCCGCATCGTCTACCGCGCCCGGGAGGCTCTTGCAACACTTCTCCATGCCGAAAGCCCCGACTGCATCGCCTTTGCGGCCAACGTGACGCAGGCGCTGAACACGGCGCTCTCCGGTCTTGTCCGCCCCGGCGACCACGTCATCACGACGGTCTGTGAGCACAACTCGGTGCTGCGCCCCCTCTACCGCCTGCGGGAGCAGGGGGCACAGGTCAGCTTCGTGGAGGTGGACGACGTCGGGCGGCTGCGCTACGACCAGTTCGAACGGCTTCTCCGCCCAAACACCCGCTTTGTGGCCGTGACCCACGCCTCGAACGTGACCGGAAACCTGACCGACCTTGCGTTCGTTTCTGCTTTTGCGAAAAAGCACGGTCTTACGCTTATCGTGGACGCGGCCCAGACCGCAGGCGCGCGGCCCATCGACGTGCAGGCGCTGGGGGCGGATGTCCTCTGCTTCACCGGACACAAGGCACTGCTCGGCCCACAGGGCACGGGCGGATTGTACGTTCGGCCCGGCCTCGCCGTCCGTCCCCTTGTGGTGGGTGGCAGCGGCATCCATAGCTTCGATGAGGTCCACCCGTCCCAGATGCCCACGGCGCTGGAAGCGGGGACTCTGAACGTCCCCGGTCTCGCAGGCCTCGGGGCAGGGGTGGAGTGGCTCCTGTCGCAGGGCGTCGAGGCTCTGCACAAAAAGGAGCTGGCCCTGACTTACCTGTTCTATGAGCGGATCGTCCATGCCCCCGGCGTGAAGGTCTACGGCAGCTTCGCCGAGGCCGACCGCGCCCCCATCGTCTCGCTGAACTTTGGCGAGGAGGACGCTGCCCGCGCCGCTGACATCCTCTGGGAGGATTATAAGCTCTGCGTCCGGGCTGGGGCGCATTGTGCCCCCCTCATCCACAAGGCCCTCGGCACGGCGGAACAGGGGATGGTACGGTTCAGCTTTTCCCATCAGAACACCGAGGCCGAGGTGTTCGAGGCTGCCGAGGCGGTCTGTCAGTTGGCCGAGGAACTGTGAGATGCGGAAAAAGAGACAATATATCGTGCTTTCATTTGCCTCCACCGCCCACGCGATGGGCTGGGAGAAGGAGTGCGCCGCCCGGGGCATCCCGGGGCGCATCATCCCGCTGCCCGGCGAGATCACGGCGGGCTGCGGCCTCGGCTGGCGGATGCTGCCGGAGGACTGGGAGGCTTGGAACCCTCGGCTGGACGGTGCAGGCTACGACGCCGCAACGCCGGTCATGCAATAAAACTCCATAAGGAGAAGTTCTATGTCGATTCGTGAGTTTGCACAAGCGCTGCGTACCACGCAGGGCCAGCATATTCTGGCATCTGTGCTGGAAGGCCCCGAGCAGGGGCAGCGGCTTTTGCTCTGTGAGGGCGTGCCGGTCTGGCCCCCGAAGCCCGAGGGTCTGCTGGCCCGGAATCTCCCGGCACTGGCCGGGTGCGGAGCCAGCGGCCTCCTGACGCTGGAGGGCGTGCGTGTCTTCGTGGAGAAGTTCGGCGGTACGTCCCGGCTTGTCCTCTGCGGCGGAGGCCATGTGGCCGAGAGCGTCGTCCGGCTGGCCGTTATGCTGGGCCTGCCTGTCACCGGGCTGGAGGAGCGCCCCGACTACGCCGACGCCCTCCGCCGCGCGGGGGCGGAAACGGTGCTCTGCGGCCCCTACGCGGAGACGCTCGCCCGGGTGGAGGGCAGCGCGGAGACCTACTTTGTCGTAGCTACCCGTGCCCACG
>ENA-ORTF01003899-ORTF01003899.1-human-gut-metagenome-genome-assembly--contig:-NODE-3899-length-12095-cov-3.080316_pt1 | contig 12095 bp, 5 predicted proteins | sample MGYA00241908_ERZ509180 | MGnify/ENA primary metagenome ERZ509180 (study PRJEB26280, sample SAMEA2338814) | human gut metagenome | biome: human gut; feature: human-associated habitat; material: faeces... | reverse complement strand
TCTTCTCTCTGCTTCTTTTAAAGGAAACAGTCTTGAGATGATATCAGTCTTGAGATTCCATCTCCCTGTTTGTATAAAAGGAAACTCCTTCTTAACAAAAAAGGAAAACCTTTTGGCTAGGATCCCCAAGCTCGTGATTTCCTTATCCTGTCTGTCTCGGTTCCTCTCCGGAACTCTCGGCCAGAGCAGGAGTGCAGGAAATATGAGCTTCCCCCCTCCCGTCCGCGAAAAAACAGTCCGATACTGCCGGATCATCTTTTGCAAAACGGGAAAGGGGAAGTAAAAACACGATATTGAAAGCCATCAGGCCGTCGCTATCGGCGAGGTTTCATTTACTTACCATTATGCAATGCATCATGCAATGCATGATAGTCACATGTTCCACCATAAGGTGCTCCGAAGTCCTGCCTTAAGACGAGCTAGATTGTGATTCTGGAACATATGCCCTCTGCTTCCACGACAAGAGCCATGAAAACAACAGGGACGGGCAACGCCGATTTCTGTGCATGATTGGGGACGCCACTCCCTTGGATACGCACTCAAACCAAAAAAGTAAAGCGGTACGAATGCAGAGCAAGACCGCCACGATCTCACCGCAATTCCTCCCATCCTTGGTCTGCCACGACACAGTGTCCGGTATGGGAAAGGTTATTTTTAACTGATGGTCCTCTCAACAGCACCAGGCTCTTCTGGGTTTTTCTATCATGTAGTTATTTCAACGGATAACTTGGACTTCCGCCTCTGATCCGTCTTTCTTCGTAATAAGAACATTCCGTTCTACTTTAAATATGATAGATTTAGAAAAAAAAGTTTTTCACATATAAAAAAATGAGCCTGACATGTATTGTCAGACTCTTTCTTCTAGATCTTTCCGATCCGTTCCATATGTGTTTGTAGTAGTTCATCTTCTAAAATATTAGCTGATACTGTAAAATCACAGGTGTTAATAAAATTTTCCTTTTTGCAATAAACAAGCAATTTGCAGCCTTGCTTATTCCGATAAGCACGAACTTTATCTGCGTACTGCGTCCAGGCAGAAGTTTCTGGGATTTCAATCAGCAATTGTGTATGACTTCCCTTTGCTTCTTCTAAAACTTCTTCTAAATAAAACTGCATTGTTTTATCTTCATCATATCCAACTCTGCAGATGATCGTCATAACATGAAAATCATTGATCTGATCTTTGTATTTTTCATAATTCTGAGAAAAGCAGACAACATTGATCCTTTTTTCTTGATCTTCAAAGTCAAAGAAACACATTTCCTGTTGTTTTTTTCTTGTAATAAAAGCATTCTTATTGAGAATTACTCCTGTTATTTTTATCCTGTATCCTTTTTGATAGTTACGAACTAAGACTTTGGATACAGCACAATTTGTTTCAATATGATCCATTGGATGTCCAGAAACAAACACCCCCAAAAGTTCATATTCATTTGCTAAATCTTTTAAATGGTCTGATTCATAAAACGGTGGCGTATAATGTTCAAACTCATCTTCTGCGATCCGGTGGATCTCTTTTAAATTTTTGATCTTCTCCATTGCTCGTTTCTTTTGAGCTTCCGTCTTCTTATTCAAGAAATCTTTTTCTGCCCTTTCAATCTCATTCTTTTGTTTTTCTAAAACTTTTAACTGTTCTGTGTAATAATCTTTTGCTTCGGCAATTGTCTGACGACTTCCAAATTTTTGGAATGCACCTGCGTTTAAGAGATTATTAAATAATGATTTTCCTGGGCGAACTCTTAGGAAGAAATCTCGAAAGCTTACAAATTTACTAATTTTACGTATCTGGATTAATTTTTCTGCATCAACTCCGACATTAGGAATATGAGTTAATCCAAATAAGACTTTTTCGTCATGTATCACAAAATCAAGCTGAGATAAATTAATATCTGGTGCTAAAACTTTGATCTTGTATCTGGATAAATCTTCAAAGATAGGCTGTGCTTTTTTAATATCGGTATAGTTTAACGTAGCTGTCAAATATTCTAATGGATAGTAGCATTTGCAGTATGCAGTCATATAAGCCACTTTTGCATAAGCGCATGCATGAGATTTATTAAATGCATATTTTGCGAATTCCATCATTTCGTCAAATAATTGATTTGCAATATCTTCTGAAATTCCATTATTTTTGCATCCCGTGATCTTTCGTTCCATATCGCCATAAACAAAAGCTGCTCTTTCTTTCTCCAGAACTTTTTCTTTTTTCTTAGACATCGCACGACGTACTAAATCTGCCTGACCTAAAGAGTATCCAGCCAGTTTCTGAAAGATCTGCTGAACTTGTTCCTGATAAACAATTGCACCATATGTAGGCTCTAAAATTCCTTTTAAAGCTGGAGTTGCATAAGATACTTTCTTACGTCCATGTTTTGTTTCGATAACAGAATCGATGTACTGCATTGGTCCAGGTCTATACATTGCAACTAAGATTGCTAAATCTTCAAAACTGGAAGGCTTGAATCTTCTCAGCATATCTTTCATCCCATCGGATTCAAACTGAAAGACACTGTTCGTATCACCTTTTGCAAAAATCTGATCAAACACCTGTTTATCATCCATTTCCATGTGATCAAAATCAAGAATTCTTCCAGTTCTTTCATAGACCATACGAATAGTATCTGTTAAGACATTTAAGTTACGAAGTCCTAAGAAGTCCATTTTTAATAACCCGTTTTCTTCAATCTTGACCATATCGCACTGAGAAGTCCATTGCTTCTTTTTGACATTATTAAGCAAAGGAATATATTCCCTGACATCTCCGTTATCTGCAATAACAACTCCTGCAGCATGCATTCCAAAACTGTATAATCTTCCATATACAAGAGATGCATCATGTAAGATTGCTTTTGATAACTTCTGATCCGTTTCTAATACATTAGCACAAACATATCCAGATATTTTCTGAAAGATTTTTTGACATCCTAAGCATTTTTCACATGGTTTAGTACATCCTTCACATGGACTGGATTGTTCATTCGCCTTCTCAACCATAGCAATGATCTCATTAACTAACGGCAATAAAACACCTTTATCCTTGTAATATCGCACACTTAAAACTCTTCCTGCAGTACGGATTGCTTCTTTGATCTGGTATCTTCCCTGTGTCATAATACAACAAGTGGAATGCTGTCCATATTTCTTTTTTACATACTCAATTAAAAGATAACGCACTTCTGTATGGATATCACTGTCGATATCAGGCATGGATACACGTTCTGGATTTAAGAATCGTTCAAATAACAAATTGTTTTTGAGCGGATCAATGGATGTGATGCCTAAACAGAAACATACCAATGATCCCGCAGCGGATCCTCTTCCAGGGCCAATGGAATATCCGATATAATTTGCATTTTCATTAATATAGGACATGAATTGGTTTAATGACATTTCGTCTACATGCTCTTTTAAATATTGCAGATTCTTTGGTGTCAATTTTCCAATCAATCGTCCAACTTCTAGGAAATCTTTTACAATCATATGATAATCTGCGTATCCCATACTTTCAATGATATTTAATTCATATCGAATACGTTTTTGATATATTGGATCCTGATCCAGTCCTTTTCCTTTTAATCCAGCATATGCTGCTTTTTCCAATTCCGCGTTAATGTCTCCGCCATTCTTTAAAAATTTTGGATAGTGCTCTTCTTTTTTAAAGATAACATTACATTCTTTGATCAGACGATAACTTCCCTGCATTGCAGCCTCTACATCATCAGCAGAAATATTCAATTCAGATAAAATACTTCTAAGCTCTTCATCTGTTTTGATATAAAGCTCTCTGGCATACTGATCTAAAGGACGCCACGTTCCATTCTCTGCAGATCTCATGATCTCTCTTGCATGGAAATCGTCCTCTGAATTATTTACCATATGCGCATCATTTGCAGATATCGTCTGTAATCCATATTTTTTTGCATATTGCACTAAAACAGGCATGATCTTTAATTCTTCAGGAACTCTGTGATTTTGAATTTCTATCCAAAAGTTATCTTTTCCAAAGATATGCATCATTCTTTGAATCTGTGTATCAACACACTGACTTACAGCTTCCTGAGAAATGCATGCATTTTGATCTTTTCTTATTCTCTGAAATAAATTTGTGATCTTTCCAGTAATACCTTTTCCCTGATTTACAAGATTTCTTTGTTTCGTAATTTCTTTCTGCTTGTCTTTGATTTCTTGATCTAGTCTTTTAACAGCAAGAGATGCATCTTTTGAAAATTGAATTTCTTTATTCAACTGCTCCAATGCGTGTTTATAAGCTTCCGTTCCTTCTAATTTTGCAATTCTGTTTTTCTTTGCAGTAAATTTTTGATTTGCAACCTTTCTCTCTTTGGCGCGTTCTTCTGTCAGAAGTTTCTTTTCCATTGTTAATTGATTTAAATGTTCAACTTCTTTTTTCTGATTGTCTAATACACTTTGAAAATTTTCCACAGGAATGTGATACTTTTCTCCAAAATTGATCAACTTTCTTTTGCTTTTTTTTATAATGTTATCATTATGCAAAAGAATCGTTCCAAGAGGGCCACTTATACAAGCACTGGTTGCAATAACATTTTCATACCCATCTGTTCCTGGTCCAAAAAATCGCATTAAGATATCATCATTCATCACAGGGTATGTTTCTTTTTCCAAATGATGATTGGATTCTGTGACTGCTTTTGCAATCTGATGATACCCTTTTAGATTTTTGGCATGCAAGACTAAATGACTTCTTCGGAATGGTAATTTACTATTATGATAATAAGCTTCCACGCCTGGGATCGCTTTTATTCCATATCCTTTGCAGCAATCTAAAAATTCTTCCAAAGAAGCCATATTCCCATGTTCAGTGATCGCCATTGCTTCAGCTCCATATTCTGCAGCTTTTTTCACCATATCTCCAACAAGTGCAGCGGAATCAAATTTACTAACATCTGTGTGAAAATGATTCACTATTTTTAACATATTCTTCTCCTTTCGTCATGTTAACTGTTACAAAGTAAATATGATTTTTTTGACAGAAAATAAAATCAGACTTCAATTTTCTGTCCAGCTGCAAATAAAGCTTTCGAAAGGAGCATTTCTAGTTCCTGATGAACACCTCTAACCCCTGTTCCGTTTTTATATGCATCATAACACGCATTTTGAAGCGTCTCTTTTGTTATCGTTAAATTCTTTCCTTGTTCGTAAAATAAACTATGATACTCCTGCCACATATCCTTCTTCGCAATCACAATATTGTAAAGAGACTTTGGGGATAGTTTATTTAACTGAATGATTGCACGAAATCTAGCTAATAATTCAGAGATCATTCCATCATTCTTTAATTCTTGAAATACGCTGATGGATTCCATCTGGCCCTTTGTTTCTGTAAATCCTAACGGGATTTTACTGCATTCTCTGTTCTTTATTAATTCTGGAAAAGCACCAAGGCAGATAAATAGCATATGAGAGGTATCAATGTACTCTACCTGTCCATCTCGTTTTGTAACGGGGACCTTTCTACCTTCAACGAATTTTAATAATGATTTTTGCATCAAGAAATTTAATCCATTTTCTGTATCAATCTCAATGATCTTGTCAAATTCATCTAAGAATATGATCGCTCGTTCTGTTTTTTCTTTATTTGAATCAGAAATATCATACGCATGTTGAACCATTTCTGAAAGATCATTTCCTTTGTATCCAGCTGGCGTATAAGCAGAAATATCTTCAATTAAAACTGGATAATCTTTTCCGCAATATTTTTCCACCTGCCTTGCAACCTCTGTCTTTCCAGATCCGGTTGGGCCAACAATAAGTGCATTTGTTCGGATCAACTCTTTTTGTTGAATATGTTTATAAATTGTTAATGCAATCTGCTGCATTGCATGATTCTGTTCAATGACGGAATCGGATAACATCTGATAAATACGATCCAACGTATATTTCGGATCATTTATAATATTTTTTGTTTTGTGTCGATCACTTTCTATTTTTACGATCTGATAACATGTCGGGCATACTTGTATTTTTTCTCCTTCTAGAGATAACGTGAACATTGCTTTGTTTTTATGACATAATGGGCAGGTCTTTTCATTCGTGTAAATTCTATTCGTCATTTTTTCTCCTTTCTAACTCCATATGAAGTGTTTCTAAATCATAAAAGCATCTTGGATCTAATTTTGTTTTTTCTCTGATCTCATCAAACATATGATAGATCTGATACCGATGCAGATGGTGTTTTGCTGCCACTTTACTGATATTCATGTCACAATTCATGAAGTCTATTAAAATATCCTGTTCCTGGTGTGTTAAATAAGTTTCATGCAATTTCTGGAACCTTTGATCCATATTTTTCGACAAAAATTCTAGATACTGTATGATTTCTACGATCTCATTTGCAGATAACTGATAAGTATATTTTTGTACAGAGTGTTTTACATCTCCAAATTCCCATTGAATTCCTTGATCATGATATAAATGGATCACATCCTTTCTTAATTGATGCTGTAGATGCTTAATCTGAGCACAAGAGCATTCATTGATTTTTAGTTTTTTATTCTGAATTATTATGTTTTTTATGATCATATTTCTATTGTTTCCTTTTAAAATTTCTTCTTTATACAAATATGATTTTTTATTCTGATTTTCTTTTTCACATATAAAATTTTCTCATATCGCATATTTGAATTGAGAAAATTAATCCGGATGCTCCACGAAAGGAGAATTCGCGATGAAAGAATTCATAATAGATTAATTTCAAACCTCGTCTTATGGACGGGGTGTTTTTATGCACAAAAAAAGAAGAGCCAGCTACAAAACCAACTCTTCTTCGAATCTATACGTTTTTAATTACGCATTCTGTTTTCTTCTACGATAGAAGAGATATCCCCCTACCATAGCACATGCACTGATGCCTGCAAATAACATCATCTGTGTGTAATCTCCTGTTTTTGGAGTTCCACTTTCTGATGATCCTGATCCACCTGATCTTTCAGATGTCTGATGAGGAGTTGCTTTGGAAGAAACTTTTACTGTCTGTTTCTTATCATTGATATCCTCATGTCTTCCGATCAGTGTATTGGTATCTACATCATACATTTTCTCAAATGCTACCAGAGATTTACCATCTAATGCACTGGCATCGAATTTAAATACGACTTTTACTTCTCCATTTGCCCCTTTAGCGACAAATTTTGTAGAAGCCATAACTTTCTTACCATTGATCTTTAATGGTTTCTTTGTTGCTTTATCATATAATGTACCCTGTACTTCATAAGTTTTGCCAGGTACAAGATTTGTGTATTTTACAACGTCTACAACCGTAACTTTCTTAGAAGGTTTCACATTGTGAGAACCATCTTTTTTGTTTGTTGCTGTTGTATGTAATTTTGGAGCATGTACGGACTGATCTTCATCATTAATGTCTTCATGAGTTCCAATTAAAGCACCTGTTTTTACATCATACATCTGTTCATAAGCAACAAATGTGTGTCCATCCAGATCACTTGCATCAAATGTGAATGTAACATCAACAGATCCTTCACTTGTTTCTGGTGTGAATTTTGCAGAAGCTGTTACTTCTTTTCCATTGTTCATAACTGGTTTCTTTGTGTTCTTGTCATATAAAACACCTTTTACTTCCAGTTCTTCTCCTGGAGTTACATTTTTATAAGATACAGTATCAACAATTGTGACATTTTTCTTTGCTTCTACAATATGATCTGCATTTTCTTTGTTTAATGCAGTTGTATGGAGTTCTGGGAAGTTGACTGTCTGATCATTGTCATTGATATCTTCATGGCTTCCGATCAGAGATTTTGTCTCTACATCATATGCTTTTTCATAAGCAACAAGAGTTTTTCCTGCCAAAGATGATGCATCAAACTTGAACGTTACCTGAGCAGCTCCATTTGCTTCTGATGGAGTAAATTTCGCTGTAGCAGTGATTTCTTTTCCATCAACTTTTACAACTTCTCCTGTTTCTTTATCATGAAGAACACCCTGAACTTCAATTTCTCTTCCAGGTTCCACATTTTCATATTTTACTGTATCGATCAGTGTTGTTTCTTTTCCTGCATTGACAGCTTTGTTATTGCTTTCTCCAGTTAAAGTAGTTCCGATTTTTGGAATTACAACGGTCTGATCATTGTCATCAATGTCTTTATGGTCAGCGATCAACGCCCCCGTTTCAACATCGAAAACTTCTTCATAAGCAACAAGAGTCTTTCCTGCAAGAGCTGATCCATCAAATGTGAATTCAACTTCTGCTGTTCCAGATTCTGTTTCTGCAGTAAATTTGCCTGTTGCAGTTACCTGTTCTCCATTAACAGTGAATGGTTCTTTCGTTTCTTTGTCATAAAGAATACCTTTTACTTCATATTCACGACCTTTTTCAAGTCCCTGATATTTTACAGTATCCACTAATGTGATCTTCTGATCAGCATTTACAACATGGATCTGATTATCTTTTCCAACAAGAGTTGTACCGATCTTTGGAATAGAAACAGTCTGTCCTTCATCATTGAGATCTGCATGAGATCCAATTCTGTTTTCTCCCTCATAGAGATCTTCAAATACAACTGTTGTTGTACCTGCAAGATTACTTCCATCGAATTCGAATTCAAGTTCTACTGTTTCACTATTAGAAGTTGCTGTAAATTTCTTTTCAGCACTTACTTCTTTTCCATCAATTTCTAAAGGATTTCCTGTGTTCTTGTCGATCACTTTTCCTTTTAATGTATACTCTCTTCCTTCGACAATGTTTTCAACTTTGACTGTATCAACCAGAGTTACCTTCTTGCCTGCATATGACATATGAGTTCCATTTGTCTTATCAGATGCTGTTGTGGACACTTTAGGGATCAGAGTTGTCTGATCTTCATCTTCGATGTCCTGGTGAACTGCATACTCTTTGCCTTTATAAGTAAGAGATTCAAATGCAACGATTGGTTTTCCTGCAAGTTTAACTCCTGAAAATTCAAAGATAACATCTACAGTTCCGTTCTTAGATTCTGCTGTAAATTTTACACTGGATGTGATCTCTTTACCTTCATCATCTAATGCAGGCGTTCCTGTTTCTTTGTCCATTAATTTACCATTGATCGTATATGTTTTTCCAACGATCAGGTTTTTGTAGGATACAGTATCTTTAATTTTCATGTTTGTAAATGCTTCTACAAGATTAGATCCTGTATTTGCATCGCTTGCTTTTGTTTCAATGCTGACAAAACTGATCGTCTGACCTTCATCATTGATATCCTGATGAGTTGCGATCGTTGCCCCGTCAGATTCTCTTGTTAAGACTTCAAAGACAACAACATCTTCTCCGCCAAGATCACTTGCATTGAAGTTTAATTCAACATCAACGCTTCCTGCTTTTGTTGTATTTGTAAATACTTTTGTCCCAGTCACTGCTTTTCCATCTTTATCAAGAACAACAGCACCTGTTTTCTTGTTCATTAATGTAGCAGTTAATCTGTATTTATCAGGAGCTACATGTTCGTAATTTACAGTATCAATGATCGTAACATCATCTGTTGCAGATGCAATGTTATTATCTGTTTCTTCATTCTTTGCTTTTGTACCGATTTTTGGTTCGGATTCATCTGTGATGGTTCCACCCTGAATTGTTTTACCATCTTTTGTGATATAGAATTCGAATTTAACAAGTTGTAATCCTTTGTTGGAATCACTTCTTAATTCTTCGACTTCATATTTACCATAAGGAAAAGCACCTTTTTGGTTATCGACATTAGCCATACTTCCGTCTTCCCCTTGGCCAAACCATGTACCAGCATTGTGATCAAAATCAGAAGCTTTTAAAACAGTGTCTTTTTTATAATCCTTTAACAGTTTGTCATTCGCATTTGTATTTTTGGAATGATCAACAGCTGTAGAATCATATTCTCCATTTTTGTCAGTTACAACAACATGGGATTCTCCAGTTGCTGCATTTGTGATCTTAAATGCTGCATTGATATTTTTTTGTTCATCAGATTTCTTATTGAATACATAGTTTCCTCGAATGATCTGGTTTTTGAAGTTCAATCCTTCTACCATATTTGCGGTATAAGTTGTTCCATCTTCTCCATGGCATTCAACGGTATGTTCATTACCATCGCTAATCATGTATCCCTGACTTGTTGCGATCTCTTTCACACCATAAGTACCGTAAGGTAAGCTGCGATCTTCTGTCTGAGCAGTGTATTTCTTTTCTTTGTCATTCCATGTTGTAGAGATTTTTGTAACCTCTTCTCCTGGATTGATTGTTTTACCCTCATATTTGATCGCATTTGCACTGCGGTTAATGATAGAGAACTGTGTTCCTCCTAAAGTCGCTGCATCTTCAGCTAACTTATGGTCTTTACCACCGATTGCTTCACTCTTATTCAGCTCTGCATCGTTTTTTGTTACCTGAATTCCATACATTTTTGTAGGATCAGATACTGTGAAATCAGAAACAACTTTACTTGGCTGTTCTCCATCTTTTCCACTGACTTTTGTGAAATATGTTCTGTCATTTAAGACCTGTCCACTCACAGATACAGTAGAATCACTGATCTTGTATCCGTCTGGAGCTTTTGTTTCTTCAATGGTGATGGTTCCGTAAGGAACACATGGAAGTCCAGATGCATCTGTATAGAAATCATCTCCTGAAACTTTATATGGAGTTTTGAATTCTAGTACATAACGATTTCCTAACTTCTTAGTCTCTAAAACCCAAGTTCTAGTCGCAGTACTTGGAAGTTCAGATTTACTATTATAATATTTGTTGTAATATTTGACTGTAAATTGAGCACCAGATAAATTTGCATCACCTTGAATGACTTCTCCAGTTTCTTTATCAACCTTTTTAACTTCAAAGTTAATTGGGTCATTGTCAGGCTGATCGGATACAGTCACAACAGCTGGATTATCATCATCGTTGTCTGTTGTTACTTTCACAGAATGAACGGTATCATCTTTTAAGTATCCCTGAGGAACTTTCGTTTATTGCAATAGGTAAGATCTTGATCTTTCCTTTTCGTTTTTTAAAACGTATAAAAACACAAATTATTTTGTTTTACCACACGCACACTGATATCCTGTGATGATCTTTTCATCATAAGCTTTTTGATCCACTTTCCATTCTTGTTTTGTAGATGCATCATGATGAATCTTAATTATAACAGGTCTTAAAGAATAATTATGTCCATCACATTCTCCATTCCATCCATGCAATCCCATATACATACTATATGTTGGAGCCCATTTATCTATTTCAAGATTTTCATTTATGAAAACAGCAGCATCTTCATTTAATTTGGGGTATCCATTTTCTTCTGTCCAGCCCCATTCTTTTTTTGTTGCTTCATCATAATCGGGATATGTTTTATTTTTTACACTATCCAGATAATCTTGTGTAAGATCTCGACCATCTCTTAAACAAATATCATGTGATACTGTTTTTTCTTCATCATAAGCTGGGACCGTTACCGTTTCATAATGGCCCTGTGCATCATGATGAACTGTCTTATAAACTGGCTTGTAATCATGTGTGTGCGTTGCAGTCGTTACCGTAAATGTCTTTCCGTTTTTCTTGATCACACGGACTTTCACATTATCTGAACCGATCTTTTTGGATAATGTCATTTTCCATGCCCCGGAATTTGCATTTGCTTTCTTTGTGTATTTCTTTCCGTTTACAGTAACCTGAACTTTATAGGTCTCATCATCCGGTGTCTCATACTCACCCATCAGGGCCAGTTTCTTTAATTTTGTGATTGCATCACAGCCGTTGGATACCAGCTCACGAACGAAAATATCGTGGTCGGAATACAGCCACTTTTTGATTACAGGGAAAATATTTTCACTTGTTATAGATAAACTGCCTTTCTTTGCCATAATATACGCCTCTTTCTTATAAATCTTCTTAATCTTTTCTAGTACATCGTTTTCAAAATAACTATACCACTCACTTGTCTGCGAATCTGATTGCACAGGCCTAAAAGCCTCAGCGTAGCCCGCTACGCCTGCGTTTTTAGACCTGCACACTCAAATCCGCATCCTACGTGATTAGTACAGTTATTTACGAAACGATGTACTAGTACATATTGTTTTGCTTATGCACAACATGCCAATGG
>ENA-ORTF01003896-ORTF01003896.1-human-gut-metagenome-genome-assembly--contig:-NODE-3896-length-12098-cov-2.883003_pt1 | contig 12098 bp, 6 predicted proteins | sample MGYA00241908_ERZ509180 | MGnify/ENA primary metagenome ERZ509180 (study PRJEB26280, sample SAMEA2338814) | human gut metagenome | biome: human gut; feature: human-associated habitat; material: faeces... | reverse complement strand
AGATTGTGGAATGTGGCCTGTGATCTGGCTGTGGAGCTTCTGATCTGGCAGAATATTCCGGAAAATTTATGGCAATATTCGTCAGAAGAACTGCAAAAAAGAAGACAGATTTTTGAATTTATAGAGGGCAGAAATTGCTCTGCACAGGTACTTTATCAGCTTCTGAAACAGGAAAAATTCCCTTTTAATATTGAAGAGTTGGAATCTCTTTTTTCCTTTGATGATCATTCCCTATGGAGTGTAAATCCATGGAAAAGGGAACAAAAGCGGAGCAGATGGGAAAAGATTCTTACATATACCACCCTTGGAAGGGAGAGGCAGAAGCATCGGATTGGAGCAAGTCCTGGAAGTAAAGAAGAGGAATTGGAGGAACTGTACAAAAGCCGATATGATTATCGGAAATTTCTCCGAAAATTTGCTTTTCCCAGGGAAGAAATCCAATTGGATGAGGATAGCTTTGATTATATTTTTTATAATTTTGGAATGGAGCAGTATGGAAATTTGCCGCTGATCGAGCCGTTGGAATACAAAGAAGTGAATCGTCTGGAGGAATTGGTGATCGCCATTGATACCTCTGGTTCCTGTTCCAAGGAGCTGGTCCGGAGATTCCTTGGAGAGACCTACCAGATCCTCAGCACCCGGGAGAATTTTTTTAAGAAAATGAAAGTATATATTGTCCAATGTGACTGTTGTATTCAGTGGTACCAGGTGATCCATTCAGAGGAAGAATGGAAAGAATATATGCAGAAGATAACCATACAGGGACGGGGTGGAACCGATTTCAGGCCTGTTTTTGAACTGATCAGAAAGGAACAGGAGAAGCGGGAATTGCGGAATCTGAAGGCTTTGATCTATTTTACTGACGGAGATGGGATTTATCCGAGACAGAAACCGGATTATGAAACGGCCTTTGTATTTGTGAAAAAGACGGAAAATATGAGACTTGTGCCGGACTGGGCTTATAAACTGGTTATCGGCGAAAGGATAAAAATATGAATATCAAAGACGCAAAAAATGAGATTATCCATACCCTTGCTGCTTATCTGAAAAAGGACGGGAATGGAGTTTATACCTATCCTTTGGTACGGCAGCGCCCGATCCTTCTGATCGGTCCGCCGGGAATCGGGAAAACTGCTGTTATGGAGCAGGTTGCAGCCGAATGTAAGGTGGGCTTGGTGGCTTACACTATCACGCATCATACTCGTCAGAGTGCAGTGGGACTTCCCAAAATTGTGACCAGGAATTACGGTGGTATGGAAACAAATATAACAGAATACACCATGAGCGAAATTATCGCATCGGTTTATGATAAAATGGAGGAAACCGGTTTACAGGAGGGGATTTTGTTTATTGATGAAATCAACTGTGCCTCCGAAACGCTTGCGCCTGCCATGCTCCAATTTTTGCAGTGCAAGACCTTTGGGGCGCATAAGGTGCCGGAGGGGTGGCTGATTGCCGCGGCAGGCAATCCTCCCGAATACAACAAAAGCGTGCGTGAATTTGACGTGGTAACGCTTGACCGTGTGAAGAAAATCGACGTAGAGCCTGATTTTTCCGTCTGGAAGGAATATGCCTATCAGCAGGGCATCCATGGGGCGATTCTGTCCTATCTGGAAATTCGCAAGGATCATTTTTATGCCATGGAGACAACGGTGGATGGCAAGCGGTTTGTGACGGCGAGAGGATGGGAGGATCTTTCTACCATCCTGAAGGTGTATGAGGATATGAATCTGCCGGTAGAGGAGGGGCTGATTTATCAGTACTTGCAGCACCGCAGGATTGCGAAGGATTTTGCGAATTATCTGGATTTGTACCGCAAATATCGCACCGATTACCGCGTGGACGACATTTTGCAGGGGAAATATACCAAGCAGGCGGTGACAAAGCTGCAGGATGCACCGTTTGACGAGCGACTGAGCGTGATGGGACTTTTGCTGAGCAGGCTTTCCGAGGGCTTCCGTGGGGCATACGAGGCGGATTTGACCGTAACGGGACTGCATGGCGCACTGCTGGAGCTGAAGGAACGGTTCAACAGCCCCTACTGCAAGGAAACGCCTTGGGAGAACCTCTTTACAGGACTGGTGGAGGAAAGAGAAGCTGCTTTTGCGAAGGAGCGGAAGGCGGGACTTCTGGAGAAAACGGCGGAGCATGCCTGCATGCGTGAATTGGAGCGGCTGCATTTCTTCCTTGCGGAGGGCAAGCGGAACGGCTGTCGGGAAAAAGAGGATGCGTTTGCGCTGGTGAAGGGACTTTTCGCAAAAGAGGCGGAAGGGCGGGAAAACGCCATTGCGGATGCGTCTGCGATGCTGGACAATGCCTTTGCATTTTTGGAGGAAGCCTTCGGCGCAGGGCAGGAGATGGTTATCTTTATTACGGAGCTGACCACGAACTTCTATAGCGTGAAATTCATCAGCGAGAATGGTTCGGAGAAATATTATCGGTATAACGCGGATCTGCTGTTTGATGAAAAGCAAAAGACAATTTTGCAGGATATTGAGAAGGCGAAAACGGAATTAAATCTTCTGTTTTAAAGAAAAGAAAAAGGCTGTCATCCCTTTTACTGGAATGACAGCCTTTTTGATTGCTTTCGTTTAATATTTGCTCCAATCCGGCTCTGCGGTCAGTGCTGTCCATGTTTCATACTTGGAATCCTTCTGCTCATAGGTGTGGCTGTTGGTTGCCTCCTGCACAGCCAGATAATACCATGCGCCGGGCTGATTATCGGGCCATTTGGTCATGCTGTCCAAAAGGTCGGCCTTTGTTTCGGGCATACGGCAAAGCACACGGTTAATCAGTGTCATTGCCTCTGCTCTTGTAATCGGGGCATCGGGGTGGAAGCTGCCGTCCGTATAGCCGCTTACCCAGCCAAGGGTGGCGGCACGCTCAATTTCCTTTTCCGCCCAATGGCCGGAAATATCCGTAAAGCCGCTGTTTTCCTCTGCTCTGCCGCTGTCAAAGCGGGCGCAGATGGCGGCAAATTCCGCACGGGTGATGGGGGCCTGCGGTGCAAAGCTGTTTGCTGTGCGGCCCTTGAGAATATTCATGCCTGCCATGGTGGAAACTGCTGTGTTGTACCAGCTGTCCTCTGTTACATCGGCAAAATCGTTGTGCTTGCTGAGGTTTTCGCTGCGTACCTCCTCCTTCAGCAGGCGAAAGAAGATCGCGGCGGTTTCCGCACGGGTGATGTTGCCCTGCGGCCTTACGTTGCCGTCTTTATAGCCTACAACATAAGCAAAATGATTGCTGCCGTTGAGCAAATCGGGAACCTTTGTCGGTGTGGTTTCGCCGGTATTGTTGTTTTTGTTATTTTCTTTGTTATTTTCTTTGTTGTTATCCTTGTCCTTGTTTTCGTCTTTGCTGCTATTGTTGTTGTCATCACTGCTGCTGTGGTGCTTTTTGCCGAAGATATAGGTATAGGTTACATTGCCGCTGATACCGTTTTCTTCGGTATTTGGTGTCACATCCCAATGACCGGGGGTGTTTTCATAGCCTGCGGCAGGAATCATAATGGTGGGAACATGGCTTGCATCCAATGTGCCGCTTGCAGAACCATTTGCCTGCGGATGCAGTACAACGGTAACCGTTTTATCCTCTGCGGTGTTGCCAGACCAATAGCCGTTTATGATTTTGAAGGTGACGGTGGCATTTTTTGCCCAGTGTGCATAAACGGTTGCCGCACCATCGAAGGTTTGGGTTTTAAAATCAATGGGTTTTTCGGAGGAATTTTCTTTACTGTCATACCATCCAAGGAAGGTGTAGCCTTCCTTTACGGGGGGACGCAGGGCATCAATATGGTTTTTGTTTGCAGGTACGGGGACGTAGCGTTCGGTAGGTCTGTCCTCCATAAGCTCCCAATCGCCGCCGTTGGCATTAAAGGTAACAATGGGCCACCATTGTGCCACGAAATTCAAGTCAGACTTTATCGTCATATCCTGAATTGCCTTACTGGTGTAGAAGGTGCCTGCTGTGGAATCCTCCGAATAGGCTGCAGGCTTGTCCTGTGTATTCTCCTGCTCTCCCTCTGTATCCTCCTGCTCTTCCTCTGTATCCTCCTGCTCTTCCTCTGTATCGAGGAGAGATGTTTTATAATCATCCCTCCAACCCTCGAAGTAGCAGGTGTGTGCAAGCTCTGTGACGGGTGTGGGAACGGTATCCTGTTCCTTGGTAAGTGTAGAGCCGTAAGGAACGGTATAGCTTATTGAGTAATCATCTGTATTAAAATGCCCCTGTGCAGGCTGGAAGTAGTCCGCATAGAAGGTTACGGTGCAGGGCTCGTGTGTCCATTTGCCGTAAAGCGTGAGGTTTTTCGTATCATTATCGGTAAAGTCATATTTGCCTGAAACCGGAGTGTCGGTTTGAATGGGGGTATCTGTCGTATACCAGCCATCAAAGTGCCATTTTTCATCATTAGAAGAGGGTGCGGTTGCAATCTTAAAGGTCGGATTTTTGCCGGCACCGCTTTCTTTTTGTTTCTGCTGTGCAGGCAGTTTCGCATCCTCAGGTACCTCTGTGCCGGTTACCCAACGATAGGTAATCGTATAGGTATTCGCTTCGGGGAAGGTATAGGTGTAGGCATAGGTGCCGTCCTCGGTGATGGCATCCGTATTGGTATCGGGGGCGTTATCTCCCCAAGTGCCGGGTGCTTTGTAGCCTTCTGCGGGTATCATATCCTGATTATCTACATGAGGAACCAAATCGGGTGTCAGCGTGCCCTTGCCGTTGCGCAGAGGAACCTCAATGGTCAAGGTTTCCGTATCATTCGTTTGGGTTATATTGTTGTACCAATCGCTTTCCGTATTCCAACTGCCGTTTACAACGGTAAAGGTAACCGCTTTTGTGCCGATTCTCGTCCAACGGCCGTAAAGGGTGGTATTCTCTGTTAGGTTTTCGCCGTTTTCGCCATAACGCTCTGTGCAGGCGGAATCCTTATACCAGCCGTCAAATTCATACCCCTCTTGGGATGGTACGGCGGGGGGAAAGGAGGCGGTTCCGCTGTCGCTCAGTGGAAGGGAAACGGTGGAAGGCAACTCTGTGCCTTCGGGGATGACAGAGCCAATCCATTGGAAATTTACATCAATGGAAGGAATCCAACGCCCATACAGGGTGAAATCACTGCCGAAGGCATCATATACGGTATCCTGATAGGCAACGTATTTTTTTCCGTCATACGTCCAAGTTTTCTTTCCGTTTCCCTCATGGTCAATGCTGTCATCCCAAAGACGATACCAACCGTCAAATTTTAATTTCATGGTGTCGCTTGTGGTTTCATTTTGTTCCGGATTTGTGGGGCTGTGCTTCACACCACGCGCGGCGTGCTCGTGGTCGGGCGGATTGAAATCCGGTGTCCAACGCCCTGCCCATTTATAGTCCACACAGACGGGATCGGTAATGGTAATGACTGCTTTTACGCCGTAGGCAGTCCCTTCTGTGCCTACAGGGGGAATCGGCTGAAGGCTGAGTGCCGTTTGAATACTGTCGCCACTGCCGATATCGGAAAGGCTCCGCTCGATGCGCAGAAAGGGGGTTGCGTCAAATTGCGGATTGCCGTTTGCATCATACTCCTTAAAGCGGTAATAATCCACAGAGGCAGTTTCGTTGATGGCACTGCTTGTAAGAATATGGTGTTTCCCTTTCAATTCCTTCCAAGTATGAGAGGTATGCGCTGTGGATTTTTCTTGGAAGTCCTTCACATCGATATCCAGGCTTTTCGTATTTGGATTGACATTTGCGTCAATCTGAATCAGCAGTTCATTGAGCGCCGCACCAATATCATGCACTTGGCTCAAGCCCTTGAAATAGGGTGTGCCATCCTGTGTGTTGGAATTGCCGCAGATTCCGGCCATGGTTTCATTGAATTTTGTACGCTGTTCCTCCGAGGACATTCCGCTTTGCAAGGTCAGCGGACGGAAGTCGCCAAAGCCGAAGATGGTAGCGCCATAATCATCTTTCAATTTCTGTGCCGCTGCCTGTGCCGCTTCGGAACGAAGAATCTGAAAGCCTGCGCTATTCTGATAGGGCAAGGAGCTGGCGGCAACAAAGATGATAAGGTTGCGGTCCTCGTCGGTTGCTTTGTGTGCTTGTGCAATTTTTGCCAACTGCTCTGTGATTTGCAGACCTGCATCCATACGGGAGGCACCTGCGTGCCAAGATACCATTTTATCAACATCAATGACATCCTTTGCAGCGTCAATGCTCATAAAAACATTATCATATCGTCCGCTTTCATCGTCAAGATAGCCATCCGGCATCTGCGGCAGGGTTGTTTCGTCGTTATTTGGGATTCTGCTCCATTCTGTCCAACCGCTTTGGGAATGGAATACAGGTGATCCATCTGTGCCATGGGTATAATAGCCTGTGTTCAAGCTGGGGTTTTGGTCTGTAGTTAGCCTTGCGCCGGGGTGCTGACTTTCGATGTATGAATCGGATGAGCCGCTGTTATTGATACGCCCAAAGCCTGCGATTGCCACCCGATGTGCGCCTGTGGTGGGGGCAGGAAGATTTTGCAGCAGACTTTCCATGGAATTGAGAATATCCGCTCGCTCCTGCCCATACTGCGTTGTATCATTTTGCGTATTCATAAAGGCGGATTGCTCTATCAAGAAGATGATATCGCAGGGCTTAACGGTGCGGGATTGGTTATCCTTATCCGTCAGATAGGCTTCGATTTGCGCTGTAATCTGCCCCGTTTCCGCTCCGCCGCTGTCCAAAGCGTGTTTCACTGTGGCGGTGATGTACGGCGTTGTGGTACTTTCCCCTTCTGCCAATGCGGAAGCAGGCAAAAGGGCGAGTATCATGGAAAACACCAAAAGATAAGAGAGTATGCGTGTTTTCATGAGATTCCTTCCTTTCTGCTATGAATGATTTTCGATAAAATTTGCTGTTTTTTGACAATTTTTATTTTACTGTAAGGGAAATACCCAGTCAAGCGGCTGCAAATAATTTCGAGTGATTTTGCATGGATCGAACAATCGCTATCAGGTTATTCTTCTGCCTAAATAAGTCGAAGGCCTGCTTTCGACTTTATTCAAAATGCTCCGGATGAAGCCCCGACCAGCCTGTCTGGGGCATGGTCAGCAGACGATAGATATCCTCCTGCTCTATTTCGAAATCGAAGATATCGAGGTTTGCCTTCATGCGCTCCGGTGCGGAGGATTTCGGCAGGGGCAGGACGTTATTTTGCAGGCAGAAGCGCAGACAGATTTGCGCCGGACTTTTGCCGTATTTCTTCGCAAGCTCCAGAACCAAAGGGTCCTCCAGAAGCCGCCCTCTGCCAAGGGGACTCCATGCCTCCGCCTGTATGCCGCGGCTCTGGCAGAACTGTAATGTTTCATACTGCGGATAGCCGGGGTGGAATTCAAACTGATCAATCATGGGGGCGGTATTGGCGTTTTTCAGAACGTGCAGGAGGTGCTGCGGCAGGAAATTGCAGACACCGATGGCACGCACGGCCCCTTCATCATAGAGCCTTTCGAGTGCCTTCCAGCTTTCCGTTACCAGCGGCTTCCAATCTGCGCCGGGGAAGGGCAGGGGCCAATGAATGAGGAACAAATCCAGATACTGCACCTGCAAATCCTTGAGGGAGGCTTCAAAGCTTGCCATAGTTTTATCATAGCCTAAGTCCGTTTTCCAGACCTTAGAGGTCAGGAACAGCTCTCTGCGAGGGATGCCGCACTGCCGCAGGGCGTTGCCGACCATTTTTTCGTTTTCGTATCTTCTGGCGGTGTCAATATGGCGGTAGCCGGATGCTAAGGCATCCAGAATGATTTTTTCCTCCTTTACAAGCCAGGTGCCAAAACCCAGAAAGGGCAGCTCCGTCCCGTTTTCCAGAACAAATCCTTTTTCGCTAATCATGGTTGTTTCCTCCTTATAATTCTTCCAACAGCGCAAGTGCAAGTGCTGTCAGCGTTTCTTTTGTGTTTTTTTCGGGCGCATGCAGAACGATATCCAGTAGCTCCGCAAGGATAATGCCTAGGATTTTGCCGTGCGGCGCACCGAGTGCCATCAAGTCCTGTCCCGTTAGGGCAAGCGTTTTCAGGGAAAGACAATCCCCTGCCGCAAGGATTTTTTCCAAGGCGGTTTTTGTCTCGGCGTGGGGAGAGGCGGGACGCAGGATGCTTTGCAGAAGCAGAAGCTGCTCTGTTGCCTCCTGCCCGATGGTGCTGAGCTTTTTGCGGAGCGGATAGGGCTCTGTCGGCAAATCCGCGGACAGCTCCTCCAGAAGCAGGGAAATCCGCTTGAGGGAGTGGTTATCGAGCCGCATACCCTTTAAAAAGCCCTTCACCTCGCCGATGGGGTACTGCTGCAAAACAATGCACCACCGCAGAATATTATCCTTCGGGCAAAGGGAAATTTCCTCCAAAAGGGTCTGGCTGTTTGCGATAAGGCTTGCGGAAAGGGTCGCATCTATCTGTGCGAGCAGACCGCTTTCCCAGAGCAGGGGCATTTTATTCGCAAAGGGCGCAAGCCAGAGCTTTTGCAGCTCCTCACGAATTCGCTCCGCACTGATTTTCTGAATCAGCGCCGTATTGGCGCAGAGCGCCGCCCATGTTTCGGGGTCAATCGCAAAGCCAAGCTGCGCGGAAAAGCGCACACAGCGCAGCATCCGCAGGGCATCCTCCTGAAAGCGCCTTGCCGGCTCACCTACGCCGCGAATGATGCCTGCGGCAATATCCTCCTGCCCATGGAAGGGGTCGCGAAAGCCCTCCTTGGGGTGATAGGCAATGGCGTTCATGGTAAAATCGCGGCGGAGCAAATCCTCATTCAGCTTTTTGGTGAAGGAGACCTCGTCCGGATGGCGGCAGTCGGCATATTCACCGTCGATGCGATAGGTTGTGACCTCATAATTTTCATGATGCAGGACGACGGTAATCGTGCCATGCTTGATGCCCGTATCAAAGGTATGGTCGAAGATAGTCTTGGTTTCCTCGGGCAGGGCGGAGGTGGTGATATCCCAATCCTGCGGTATGCGCCCCAGAATGGAATCGCGGACACAGCCGCCGACGATATACGCCTCATGACCGCCCTCATTCAGTTTATTCAGAATCCAGACCGCGTCCTGCGGAATGGCAATATTCAGCTTCTGCAAGGCTTCTCCTCCTTTTCGGAATTTTTTATAAATGAATTATATCATAAAATTACTATATGGACAAAAAAAGAACATCTGCGGAGAACAGATGCTCTTTTTTTCTATAGGGGAAATAATACAATGGATTTCGGGAATTATTTCTTATCGTAAGGCTTTACAGTAACCTCTTTCTTATCGAAGTCGATGAAAATCTGATACGCGTAGTTATCCTCGCTGGTATCCCAGACTTCAACGAATTTCGGGGTTACCTCAATGATGATTTCGGAATCCTCGTGGCTGTATTTATTGTAGCTGCCCCAGAGGTGCTTTTTATAAAGGCCTTCAAACACTCTGCCGGGCTCATCTACAACCAGACCGCAGTTTTTCGCAGTCCCTTCCACCTGAATGCCGCCATAGCAGAGGGCAACATTGGGGTTTTCGTAAAGCTGCTTTGTTTTGCGGAAGTCCTTGTCTGTTTTGAAATAGATTTTGTCATTGTAGAACAGGCAGCTGACGTTGCGCACCATAACGTAATCGTTTACGCTGCTGGCAAGCGCCATAATCTTCCAATCGCCCAGCTGTTCAAAGAAAAGGGCTTTTGCCTGTTCAAAGGTAAGGTTTTTGTCTAAGCTGAATTTCATTTCGGTTTCTCCTTTACTTCTCCGTGCTTTTTATACTCAGATTTTTGTTTCGTCAGCTTTCTTTATGGTGCTTGCCTTTTTATTTTTTGCAGAGGCATTGCCGTGGATGATGGGGCTTAAGTGCTTATACAGCAGCATTGCGCCAACGGAGTTGATGCCGCATTTAATCAGGTTGAAGGGCAGAATCCCAAGGATTGCCAGTGTGAATACATTGGAAATCAGAGGGTTGACCTCGGTACACATGGCTACGAAATAGCTCATATCCTGTCCCATCAGTGCCATATAGAAGGGAATGATGATATATAGGTTGGTAAAGATGGCAACGATGCCTGTGAAGACAGAGCTGATTGCCATACCGATGATTGCGGTTCTTTTAGATTTTTTCTGGTGATACATGATAACGGGAGGCAGCACATACGCACAGCTGAGCAGGAAATTCTGCAGCTCGCCCGTAAATGCGGAGGAGGTACCCTCGGTTGCCAGCTTCAGCAGGATTTTTACCAGAATGATGCAGACTGCCTGCAAAGGCCCCATGGCAAAGCCGCCGATGATTTCTACCAGACCTGCCAGATCAAAATTCATGAAGGGGGGCAGGAAGGGAAGCGGGAAATCAATATGCAGCAGGATGCAGCAGATGGCACCCATCATGGCAATCATGGTTAAATCTCTGGTTTTGAATTTCGTTTTCATGTTTCATTCCTCCAATTTTTCTGATTGGATTCTTCTTAAGACTTGCGATTGACACTGCATTTTTGCAATAAAAAAGCCCTCGGAACACATTCCAAGGGGCATTGCATGCGCAAACAAATTTTCATGCGAGAAACGCATGAACAGCATCAAAGTTTCTTCTCTCATCCGGACTGTTACCGTCGGTCATGGAATTGCACCATATCAGCCTTTTGTATCTTTCGGCACTTCGCGCTTTAAGATACTGGAGGGTCGCGGACTTTTACCGCCGGTAGGGAATTGCACCCTGCCCCGAAGAATCACGTTATATTTTTCACATTCCAACCATAACACAAAAGGCTGTTGTGTGCAAGAGGGAAATGTAAAATTTGTGAAAAAATTATTTTTTAAAAAATTTGAAAAATGTTGTTGACAGGAGAACAAGTTCGTGATAATATATCTCTTGCAGTTAGGAATTGCAAAACAAAGCAAACAAACATTATGCGCCTTTAGCTCAGTTGGTAGAGCAACTGACTCTTAATCAGTGGGTCTAGGGTTCGAGTCCCTAAAGGCGCAGCTTGAAAAAAGCGGGATGGATTAACTCAGGGTTGGTTCATTCCGTTTTTATATTTTATAATTTTATATTTTAAAGGATAACAGCCATTCTCGGTACGGTCGGGAATGGTTCTTTTTTTTGCCCTTGCCCCATAGAATGTTTCAGAGACGATGTTCGGTCGCAGTGAAACAGGGGGAGTGAAGTATGGAGGAGATCTATGAAAAAATCATGCGAGAGGGCTACGGCTTGCAGCTGCGCCACGGCACAAGAACGCGGACAGGTCTGGTCTGCCGGACAGACAGGGGACTTCGCGAGCTGAAAAAGCCGCGCGGCAGTACGGACAGCCTGCGGCTTGCGTTTGATGTGAAAAAGCGGCTTCGGGAAAACGGCTTTGCGAACATCAGCCGCTGCTACCCGACACTGGAGGGAGAGCCGTTTTATCGGCAGGACGGGACGCTTTATATTCTGGAGGACGTGCTGCCGCAGGGGACACTGGCGGAGGACTGTGCGGAGACCTTTTTGCAGGGGGCAGAGACCTTAGGCGAGATGCACGCGGCGGCAAAGGGGCTTGCAAGCGAGGCGGCACACTGGGAGAAAAACCGCCTGCCACAGCTATACGCCAAACGGCGGAGCGAGCTGGCGAAGGTGCGCCGCAGGAACGACAAACGGGGCAGCTATGACGCGATTGATTTATTGCTGTTACAATATTATGAGCCATACATGGAACGGGCGGCAGAGGCGGAGGAGCTGCTGTGCAGGGGCGGCTATGCGGAGGCGGTAGCACGGACGGCGCAGGAGGGCGGCTTCTGCCATAATGCCTACAAGGGGGAGGCACTGCGGCAGGAGACGGATGGCAGGATTTTTGTGGGGAATTTCGATAAATGCAGCGCAGAATTGCCATTGGCAGACCTTGCGGCATATATCCGCCGCTATTTCAAGAAAACGGAGGGGACGGCGGCAGGGATTTCTGCTATGCTGGAGCGTTACGGCAGGCATTGCCCCCTTTCCGAGAGAGATATGATTTTATTGCAGGGGATGCTGCTGTATCCGGAGAAATTTCTGCGGCTCATCAATGAATATTATAATCGGCGCAGAACGTGTGTCTCGCCTGCGATGCGCGAGCGGCTTGCGGCGGCGGCGGAGGAGGAGCTGAACGGGGGTCGTTTAAAAA
>ENA-ORTF01003890-ORTF01003890.1-human-gut-metagenome-genome-assembly--contig:-NODE-3890-length-12123-cov-8.188018_pt1 | contig 12123 bp, 9 predicted proteins | sample MGYA00241908_ERZ509180 | MGnify/ENA primary metagenome ERZ509180 (study PRJEB26280, sample SAMEA2338814) | human gut metagenome | biome: human gut; feature: human-associated habitat; material: faeces... | reverse complement strand
CGCGGGCCCCGCCGCCGGGCAGCTCGACGACGACACGCCTCCCTGGGGAGAACCCTCCGCCAGTTGAGTACGCTCCGGAGATTCCCCAGAGCGGTCCCGATCCGGACCGCTCGGAGTCTTCTCTCGACTGGCGGTCGATCATTGCAGGAGCAGGACTGACGGGACCGCTGCGCAACCTCGCCGCTTCGGCGCAGGTGCTTGAGCTCACCCGAAGCCACGTCAGGCTTCGTCTTCGCGTCGCGGCATTCGCGACCGAAACGGGCCGCGAGCTTCTCTCCCGCGCGCTTTCGTCCTATTTCGGAAGCCACTGCATGGTGGAGTTCGAGGTGGGCGACGTGGCGGGCGGCACCGTGGCCGATCAGGAGGAGCGCGAGCGCGAGGAGGCCCGCAGGGCCCTCATCGAAGGGTTCCGCAACGACCCCTTCGTGAAGCAGGTGCAGGCGCTGTTTCATGGTACGATTGACGACACTACCGTCAAGGCGAACACCGACTGACGGCTTGAATGATTTTTTGAATAAAGGAACACAATATGCGTGGATTCGGCGGCGGTATGGGCGGTCTCATGGCTCAGGCTCAGAAGATGCAGGCCAAGATTGCCAAGGTGCAGGAGGAAATCGCTGCGATGGAAGTCGCGGGTGAGTCCGGCGGCGGTGCCGTCAAGGTCGTCATCACCGGCAAGCACGAGTGCAAGAGCGTCGTGATCGATCCCTCGGTCGTGGATCCCGAGGACGTCGAAATGCTTCAGGACCTGATCCAACTCGCCTTCAACAGCGCGCAGACCCGTCTCTCCGAAATCTCCGAGGAGCGCATGCGCAAGGAAGTTCCGCTTCCTCCGGGTATGAAGCTGCCGTTCTGATCAGCCTGACACGATCCGAACGCTGACAAGCCAACAGCCGTCGATGCCGAAAGGATCGGCGGCTTTTTTCTTCAGGAGCTGCAAGATGCTGCGAATTCCACAGTCCTACATTGACGAGCTGCTTGAGGGCGACTGGGCCCTTCATGACGTCACGACCGAAGGCATGGGCCTCAAGGGCGAGTACGTCGTCACCGCCTGGCCCAAGGAGACCGGCATCGTCGCCGGCATCGAGATCGCCGAGCGCGTCTTCAAGACCGTCGGCCTCAGGACCGAGATGCTCTACGGAGACGGGGACCACGCCTTCATGCACTCTCCGATCCTCCGCGCCTGGGGCACGCCCGAGCAGCTTCACGCCACCTACAAGGTCGCCCAGTGCGTGATGGAGTACTCCACGGGCATCGCCCGCCGCACCCACGAAATGGTGAGCATCGCGCGCGACCGCTGGGGCCGCATCCAAGTGGCGGGTACCCGCAAGCACTTCCCCGGCGGCAAGATCCTCTCGATCGCCGCGCTCAGGGCGGGCGGCGGCATCATCCACCGCGCGGGTATCTCCGACTCCATCCTAGTCTTCGACCAGCACAGAACCCTCACGCGCAATCCCGTCCATGCGGTCCGCCGCCTCATGGCGATGGAGCCCGAGCGCAAGGTCTGCGTCGAGGTCGACACGCCCGAGGACGGCATGTTCTGGGCCGACAAGGGCGTGCACATCATCCAGTGCGAACGCTTCACGCCCGAGGTCCTCGCGGCCTTCGTGCGCGAGGTGAAGGCGAAGCACCCGCACGTCGTTGTCAACGCCGCAGGCGGCATCAATGGCGACAACGTGGGTGACTACGCGGACACCCGCTGCGACGTGCTGGTCACGAGCTGGCCCTATTTCGGCAGGCCCGCTGACATCAAGATGAGCTTCTCGCCCGCGAATCCCAAGCCATGAGCATCCGTCTTTCCCCAGCCGTCGAGAGTCTGGTCAAGGCCCTCGGAAAACTTCCGGGCTACGGCCCCCGGTCGGCCCAGCGCGCCGCCTTCCATCTGCTTCAGAACAGGGATGAGTCCCTCGACGAACTCGCCGCCGCCGTCGAGCGCGTGCGCCGAGGCGTCGGCCGCTGCCGCCTCTGCAACACCTTCACCGAAGGGGATATCTGCCCCGTGTGCCTTGACGAGGAGAGGGACCCTGGACTTCTCTGCGTCGTGGAGAGCACGGCGGACCAGATGGCCCTTGATGCGTCGCTCGCCTGGCCCGGCTACTACTTCGTCCTTTCGGGGCGCCTGAGCCCCGTCAACGGCATCGGACCCGCCGACATCGGCATGCCGCTCCTGCTCAAACGCGTGGGGGCGGGCGTCGAGGAAGGCGTGCTGCGCGAGGTCGTCGTCGCCATGAGCTACACGCCCGAGGGCGACGCAACCGCCTACTATCTGATCGACGCCCTCAAGAAGCGGTGGCCGCAGCTGCGCGTCACCCGCCTTGCAAGAGGCCTGCCCGCAGGCATCGAAATCGAGTACACGGACCTGAGCACGATCGCCAACGCGGTCTACGCCAGAAGGGATGCCTGAGAGGTCGTGCGAGGCCCCTCGGGCCTCCGCCCGACGGCGGCAAAACCGAGTGCATTTGTCGCCAAAAACGACCATTGTTGAACCGTTTTCGGATGAAAAGGAATTACTTTTCCTTCGTCCGATTTCGGACAATGCGACTAGGGTTTTCTGCTCAGACAAGGAGCGGAAAAGGGCTCTCCCGCCTACATAGAATGACAGGGTTCCCAAGCCCGTTTGTCGCTAACGGCTCAGCTAGACAATAGGGCAAAAAAATAAGAGCCTCGAGACATCCAGATGCACTCTCTCTTCAAAGACCCGCGCCCCGAAGCCGCACTCATTCTTTCGGACGGCACGGTACTCCTCGGACGCAGCTTCGGTGCGAGCGTCTCCAATGTTGCCGAAGTCGTCTTCAATACGGCGATGACCGGCTATCAGGAGGTCCTCACGGATCCGTCCTATACGGGCCAGATCGTCACGCTCACGGGTGCCCACGTCGGCAACGTCGGCGTCAACGCCCAGGACCGCGAGGGCGGCGCAGCCGTTCATGCCGCAGGCCTCGTCGTCAGGGACGTTCCCGCCGTCCACTCCAACTTCCGCTCTGAAAAGTCCCTGCCCGACTACCTCGTCGAGCAGGGCGTTCCCGCGATTGCAGGCGTGGACACGCGCCGCCTGACGCGCATCCTCCGCACGAAGGGCGCCCAGGCCGGCGTGATCGTCGTCGCCCGCAACGGTGCGCTCACCGAGGACGAGATCGACGCAGGCCGCAAGGCCGTTGCCGCCTGGAAGGGCATGGCGGGCCAGGACCTTGCCAAGGTCGTCACCTGCAAGGCTCCCTATGAGTGGACCGAAGGCGCCTTCAGCATGAAGGCCGCGGACGGCAGGCCCGGCTTTGTGACGCCCGCAGAGCTCCCCGTTCACGTCGTCGCCTACGACTTCGGCGTGAAGACCAACATTCTTCGCATGCTCGTCGAACGCGGCATGCGCGTGACCGTGGTGCCCGCGCAGACGCCCGTGGAGGACGTGCTTGCCATGAACCCCGACGGCGTCTTCCTCTCCAACGGCCCCGGCGACCCCGCCCCCTGCACGTATGCCATCGAGGCCGCCCGCGAGATCATCGCGAGGAAGATTCCGCTTTTCGGCATCTGCCTCGGCCACCAGATCATGGGGCTCGCCGTCGGCGCCAAGACGCTCAAGATGAAGTTCGGCCATCACGGCGCGAACCATCCCGTGGTGGATTTGCGCTCGCGACACGTGTACATTACGAGCCAGAACCATGGTTTTGCCGTGGATGCAAAAACGCTTCCCGCCAACGCCGTGCCGACACACGAATCGCTCTTCGACGGTTCGCTGCAGGGCTTTGAGCTCACCGACGCGCCGGCCTTCTGCTTCCAGGGTCACCCTGAAGCCAGTCCCGGTCCGCATGACATCGCCCCGCTTTTCGACCACTTCCGCGAACTGATCGAGAGGCACAGAGCAGCCTGACCGTCCCCTGAGCTCCGCACAGACTCAAAGAGGACCAACATGGAAAAAGCAAACGTTCTGGCCGCACTCAACGACGCACGCGATGCGCTCGACGCCCTGATCTCCAACGAGAAGACGATTGAAGCCGTCGTGGCGGCGGCAGGCCTCATGGCGGACGCCGTCGAGGGCGACGGCAAGGTGATGAGCTGCGGCAACGGCGGCAGTCTCTGCGACGCCATGCATTTTGCGGAGGAGATGACGGGCCGCTACCGCAGCAACCGTCGTCCCTACGCAGCGCTTGCGATTTCCGACGCCTCGCACATGGCCTGCGTCGGCAACGACTACGGCTACGAGGAGGTCTTCTCTCGTTATGTCGAGGCGCACGGCCGCAAGGGCGACGTGCTTCTTGCCATCACGACGTCCGGCACGAGCCGCAACATCGTCAAGGCGGCCGAGGTCGCCCGCAGGAAGGGCGTCAAGGTCGTTGCGCTCACGGGGCGCGACGAGACGCCCATCACCGAGCTTGCCGACGTGTCCATCGTGACCCCGGCGGGCCGCTGGGCCGACCGCGTGCAGGAGCTCCACATCAAGTGCATCCATATTCTCATCGAGCTCATTGAAAGGCGGCTCGACAAGCAAAACTACGAGTAAAACATGCCCAAGCGTACAGACATCAAGTCCGTTCTCATCATCGGTGCAGGCCCGATCATCATCGGTCAGGCCTGCGAATTCGACTACTCCGGCGCACAGGCCTGCAAGGCCCTTCGCGAGGAAGGCTACCGAGTCATCCTTGTGAACTCCAATCCGGCCACGATCATGACCGACCCGCAGACCGCGGACGTCACCTACATCGAGCCGATCACCTGGGAGGTCGTCGAACGAATCATCGCCAAGGAACGTCCCGATGCGATCCTGCCGACGATGGGCGGCCAGACGGCCCTCAACTGCGCGATGGACCTCGCGCGTCACGGCGTGCTCGACAAGTACGACATCGAGCTCATCGGCGCCAAGCCCGATGCCATCGACAAGGCCGAGGACCGCGAGCGCTTCAAGGAAGCCATGGACCGCATCGGACTTGAGTCCGCACGCTCAGGCGTCGCCTATTCCCTTCGCGAGGCCAAGGGGCTTCAGGCGAAGTTCGGCTTCCCGACCGTGATCCGTCCGTCTTTCACGCTCGGCGGCTCCGGCGGCGGCATCGCCCACGACATGGAGAGCTTCGTCGAGATCTGCGAACGCGGCCTCGAGCTCTCTCCCACGCACGAGCTCCTCATCGAGGAGTCGCTCCTCGGTTGGAAGGAGTACGAAATGGAAGTCGTCCGCGACACTGCGGACAACTGCATCATCGTCTGCTCCATCGAGAACTTCGACCCGATGGGCGTGCATACGGGCGACTCCATCACGGTTGCGCCCGCCCAGACGCTCACCGACCGCGAGTACCAGCGCATGCGCGACGCCTCGATCGCCATTCTGCGCGAGATCGGCGTCGACACGGGCGGCTCCAACGTCCAGTTCGCCGTCAATCCCGAGACGGGCCGCATGATCGTCATCGAGATGAATCCGCGCGTCTCCCGCTCCTCCGCACTCGCCTCCAAGGCCACGGGCTTCCCGATCGCCCGCATCGCCGCCAAGCTCGCCGTGGGTTACACGCTCGACGAGCTGCGCAACGAAATCACCGGCGGCCTCACGCCCGCCTCCTTCGAGCCGACGATCGACTACGTCGTCACGAAGGTGCCGCGCTTCGCGTTCGAGAAGTTCCCTGCCGCCAACGACCGCCTCACGACGCAGATGAAGTCCGTGGGCGAGGTGATGGCCATCGGCCGCACCTTCCAGGAATCCCTGCAGAAGGCCCTGCGCGGTCTGGAGACCGGCCACAACGGCCTCAACGAAACGGGCGTCGGCATCGAGCAGCTTCGCCACGAAATCGCCGTGCCCGGCCCCGAACGCATCTTCTTCCTTGCCGATGGCATCCGCGCCGGCATGACGGACAAAGAGCTCCACGAACTCTCCGCCATCGATCCGTGGTTCCTCAATCAGGTCCGCGAGATCGTCGAGACCGAGGACAAGCTCCGCGGCAATCCGCTCTCCGCGTTCACGAAGTCCGACATGCTCTTCCTCAAGCGCAAGGGCTTCTCCGACGGCCGCCTTGCCCAGCTGACAGGCGCGAAGGAGGCCGAGGTCCGCGCCGCCCGCCTGGCGATGGGCATCCGTCCCGTCTACAAGCGCGTCGACACCTGCGCCGCCGAATTCGCGACCAACACCGCCTACCTCTACTCCACCTACGAGGAGGAGTGCGAGGCCGAACCCACCGACCGCAGGAAGGTCATGGTGCTCGGCGGCGGTCCGAACCGCATTGGCCAGGGCATCGAGTTCGACTACTGCTGCGTCCACGCCTCGAAGGCCCTGCGTGCCGACGGCTGGGAGACGATCATGGTCAACTGCAATCCGGAAACGGTGTCGACCGACTTTGATACGTCCGACCGCCTCTACTTCGAGCCCGTGACGCTCGAAGACGTGCTCGCCATCTGCGAAGTCGAGAAGCCCGCAGGCGTCATCGTCCAGTATGGCGGCCAGACGCCGCTCAAGCTTTGCCGCGCCCTCGAGGCCGCAGGCGTGCCCATCATCGGCACGACGCCCGACGCCATCGACTGCGCCGAGGATCGCGAGCGCTTCCAGCACCTGCTTCAGAAGCTCAACCTTCGCCAGCCGCCCAACCGCACGGCCCGGACCGAGGAGGACGCCATCAGGCTCGCCGCTGAAATCGGCTATCCGCTCGTCGTGCGTCCGTCCTACGTGCTCGGCGGCCGCGCCATGGACATCGTGCACACGCCCGAAGCCCTGCAGCGCTACATGAAGGAGGCCGTGTCGGTCTCCAACGAAAGCCCCGTACTTCTCGACCGCTTCCTTGACGACGCTGTTGAAATGGACGTCGACGCCGTGGCCGACGGTCATGAGGTCCAGGTCGCCGGCGTGATGGAACACATCGAACAGGCCGGCGTGCACTCGGGCGACTCCGCCTGCTCGCTGCCGCCCTACAGCCTTCCCGCCGTCGTGGTCGAGGAGATCAAGCGCCAGACGAAACTCATGGCCGAGGCGCTCAACGTGGTGGGCCTCATGAACGTGCAGTTCGCCGTCCAGCACGCGCACTCCGAAAACCCCGTCATCTACGTCCTTGAAGTGAATCCGCGCGCCTCCCGCACGGTGCCGTTCGTCTCCAAGGCCACGGGCAACCCCGTCGCCGCCATCGCCGCACGCGTAATGGCGGGCCAGACGCTCGCCGAACAGGGCGTGAACCTCGAGGTGACGCCGCGCTACGTGAGCGTCAAGGAGGCCGTCTTCCCGTTCTCCAAGTTCCTCGGCGTCGACCCGGTCCTCGGGCCGGAAATGCGCTCGACGGGCGAAGTGATGGGCGTGGGCCGTGACTTCGGCGAGGCGCTCTTCAAGAGCCAGCTCGCCGCAGGCTCCAGGCTCCCCGAACGCGGCTCCGTGTTCATCTCGGTGCGCGAGTGCGACAAGCCCAAGGCCGTCGTCTGCGCCCACCAGCTCCACCAGGCGGGCTTCCCGCTCGTGGCGACCGCGGGTACTGCTCACGTCATCCAGCAGGCCGGCATCCCGTGCCGCACCGTGGGCCGCATCGGCGACGCTGCGGGCGACGTGATCGGCATGATGGAGGCGGGCGACATCACGCTCGTCATCATGTCGGTGGCCGAGCACGAGGGCGAGCTCAACGATGCGCGCGCCATCCGCAAGCTTGCGCTGGCCAAGCAGATCACGTACTACACGACGATGGCGGGCGGTCTTGCCGCCTCCGAGGGCATCCGCCACATGCGCTCCGTGCAGGTCTACGACCTTCAGGGCCTGCATGCGGGCACGCTGCCCTGACGGATTTGCTAAACTAACGTAGCACAGACTGGGCCGCAGCGCGGTCCGGTCGTCCGGATTTTCGATGACGTCCGGCGAGCTTCGTCTCGTCGGACGTTTCCATTCATTCAGAGTTTCCTTTTTCGAGAATTAGCAACATGGTCTCGACCCGCATTCCCATCACGACCCGAGGCGCCGAAAAGCTGAAGGCCGAACTCGACTACCTCAAGAAGGTCGCCCGCCCGAACGTGGTGGCCGCCATCGCCGAAGCCCGTGAAAAGGGCGACCTTTCCGAAAACGCGGAGTACGATGCCGCCCGTGAAGAGCAGGGTCACATTGAAGGCCGCATCGCCGAGCTCGAAGGCAAGATTCCCGCCCTGCAGATCATCGATCCGAAGAGCGTCGACGCCGGCGAGCGCATCGTCTTCGGCGCCACGGTCGGCCTCTACGACGAGGATGACGACGTGAGCGTCACCTACCAGATCGTCGGCGACGACGAGGCGGACATCAAGGAAAACCGCATTTCAGTCTCCTCTCCGATCGCCCGCGCCCTGATCGGCAAGTACGAGGGCGACAGCGTCCAGTTCATGGCCCCGAAGGGACTCGTCTCCTACGAAATCGAATCCGTCGAGTACATCTGATCCGGATTCACGAAGCCCTGAATCAACAAAAGAGCGCAGCCGTCAAGACTGCGCTCTTTTGTTCGGTGCCCTTAAGTCAGGGAGATCAGGAGCGGGAGCCCGCACCCTTCTTCGTCACACGGTTCTTCTTGGAACGGGAGCGGACGGGAATCGGGGAGGTGGCCTTCTTCTTTTCGCCCGGCTTCTTGGAGGCGACCTTCTTGGCGGGCTTCGCGACGGCCTTGAGCGGCGTGCGCTTGGCAGGGGCCGACGGAGCCTCCTTCTTGCCGGCAACGGAGGCCGTCTTCATGGAGAGGATGGCGAGGCGGGCGGCTTCATCGGGATCCTGACGCTCGCTCTCGTCGGCGGGACGCCAGAAGATGAGAAGCTTGCCGATCATCTGGACGCGGGCGGCGCCGAGCTTTTCGGCGACTTCGGCGTAGATGGACTCAAGTTCCTCGCGGTCGTCGGACGGAACGCGGACCTTGATGAGCTCGTGGTCGTTGAGGGCGCGGTCGATTTCGTGAAGAACGGCGTTGGTGAGGCCGTTGGCGCCGAGAAGGACGACCGGGTCAAGATGGTGGGCCTGGGAACGAAGGGCCAGACGCGCATCGCGCGCGAGAATGATTTCTTTCATAATAAACGGATGTGTCCCCGCGGCGCTTCAAAGGGAAGCGCTCGAAGCGGGGGGCTGATAAACAAAGTTGGCTGGGGAAAATATGCCTGTAGCAACCAAAAAACTGCGCTCCAACCGCGCCTGGATCGAACGTCACATCAATGATCCGTTCGTGAAGCGTTCCAAGGCCGAAGGATACCGAGCCCGCTCGGTCTACAAACTGACCGAGCTCGACGATCGTGAACATCTGCTTCGCCGCGGCATGACCGTGGTTGAACTCGGCGCGGCGCCGGGAAGCTGGACGCAGATCGTCCGCGAGCGTTTGTCGGACAAGGACGGCCGTGTCCAGGGCCGCATCATAGCCATGGATATCCTGCCGATGGATCCGATCGACGGCGTGACATTCCTGCAGGGAGATTTCCGTGAGCAGGAAATCGCGGACAAATTAGCAGAAATTCTTGACGGCGACAAGGTCGACGTCGTTTTAAGTGACATGGCCCCGAATCTTTCGGGCATCGCCGCTGCGGACGCCGCCCGTTCGCTGCTTCTCAACGAGCTCGCGCACGAGTTCTGTCTCGAGCATCTCAAGCCCAACGGCGTCTTCGTGACAAAGTCGTTCCAGGGTTCGGGCTTCTCGCAGTTCGTCGAGGCGCTCAAGAAGACCTTCAAGAAGGTTTACACGCGCAAGCCCGCCGCCTCTCGCGACACGTCGGCCGAAGTCTACCTCGTCGCCCGCGAGCTCAAGCCCGGCAAGTAGTCCCTGCGGCCGAAATAATCGGTCACGATTTTTCGGCTCCCCGCACAAATAGGTGCGAGCAAATGCGCGTAAGGGGGCGACATTCGCGCAGAACGAGCGGCTAAAATATGCCCATTACGCCTTTGCCGATGCCGAAAGGCTTTCGAGGCGAAGGCCTTCTTACAAGACTAAGGAAGATGACGGCGCAGGGCCCGACTGCGGCTCCGCCGTCAGGAGACATACATTGGACAACAAAATCTTCAGCCGCATCGCCGTCTGGGCGCTGGTCGGTCTGGTGCTCTTCACGGTGTTCCGCCAGTATGAAGACGCCTACGCCCCGCCGCGCGACACGATCAGCTACACGCAGTTCATGGAGGACGCCAAGGCGGGCAAGGTCCGTCGCGTCGACATCCAGGGCCGTACGCTCATCGTCACGCCCCAGACCGGCGAGGAATTCAAGCTCACCAATCCGGGCGACATCTGGATGGTGGACGAGCTCAGGAAGAGCAACGTTCAGATCTACGGCAAGGCCGAGGAGGAGCCGTCTCTTCTGACGACCATCTTCATCTCCTGGTTCCCGATGATCCTTCTCATCGGCGTGTGGATCTTCTTCATGCGCCGCATGCAGGGCGGTGCGGGCGGCGGTGGCGGAGCGTTCAGCTTCGGCAAGTCGAAGGCCCGCAAGCTTGACGAGGAGAGCAACAAGGTGCGCTTCCGCGACGTCGCGGGCTGCAACGAGGCCAAGGAAGACGTTCAGGAAATCGTGGACTTCCTTCGCGAACCCAAGCGCTTCCAGCGTCTCGGCGGCCGCATTCCGCGCGGCCTGCTGCTCGTCGGACCTCCGGGTACCGGCAAGACGCTCCTCGCCAAGGCGATCGCCGGCGAGGCGGGCGTGCCGTTCTTCACGATCTCCGGTTCTGACTTCGTTGAAATGTTCGTCGGCGTGGGCGCAGCCCGCGTGCGCGACATGTTCGAGACCGCCAAGAAGAACGAGCCCTGCATCATCTTCATTGACGAAATCGATGCGGTCGGCCGCCAACGCGGCGCAGGCCTCGGCGGCGGCAATGACGAACGCGAGCAGACCCTCAACCAGATGCTCGTCGAGATGGACGGCTTCGACTCCGGCGCCAACGTGATCGTGATCGCCGCGACGAACCGTCCCGACGTTCTCGACCCCGCTCTGCTGCGTCCGGGCCGCTTCGACCGCCAGGTGGTGGTGCCGCTGCCCGACATCCGCGGCCGCGACCAGATCCTCAACGTGCACATGCGCAAGATCCCCGTCGGCAAGGACGTCGACAGCATGGTGATCGCGCGCGGTACGCCGGGCTTCTCGGGCGCCGATCTTGCGAACCTCGTCAACGAGGCCGCGCTCTTCGCCGCCCGCCGCAACGGCCGCGTCGTGAAGATGTGCGACTTTGAAAACGCCAAGGACAAGATCATGATGGGCGCCGAACGCCGCGCCATGGTCATGAGCGAGGACGAGCGCCGCAACACGGCCTACCACGAGTCCGGCCATGCCGTCGTGGCACGCCTGATGCCCAAGTCCGATCCAGTCCACAAGGTCACGATCGTTCCGCGCGGTCGTGCGCTCGGTCTGACGATGCAGCTTCCGAAGGAAGACCGCTACGCCTACGATCGCCAGTACCTGCTCACGCGCATCGCGATTCTCTTCGGCGGCCGCATCGCCGAGGAGGTCTTCATGAACCAGATGACGACCGGCGCTTCGAACGACTTCGAGCGCGCCACGCAGATGGCCCGCGACATGGTGATGCGCTACGGCATGAGCGACAGGCTCGGGCCCATGGTCTACTCTGAAAACGAGGGCGAGGTGTTCCTCGGCCGCGATCTGGCAGCCGGCAAGGGCTATTCCGAGGTTAAGGCGGCGGAGATCGACGACGAGATTCACCGCATTATCGAGCACGCATATCACGCCTGTGAAAAGCTTCTGAGCGAGCACATGGACGAGATGAAGCGCGTTGCCGAGTATCTCATCCGTAACGAAACGATGGACGGCGAGACCTTTGTTAAGGTCTACAACGGCGAAATCGTTCCGGATAAGATCGTCGGCGAGGATCTGATGACCGAGCTGCAGCAGGAGCTGCACGCCAAGGTAAGCAAGCCCGCGGAATCCGCAGAGGAGCTTGCCAAGGTTGAAGAAGCCGAAAAGGATCTCGACCCGGATAAGCAGGATCAGTAAACATGCACAAAACCCCACAGAAAATTCTGTGGGGTTTTTCCTTGCCTGAAATGTCAAATACTCTTGACATTTTGCTGTCCGCCTGTTATCTTGAAGATGTAAAGAGAACTTTACATTTTAGCGAATGGCATCAAGGGCAGGAGGTGCTTTTATGCGGTGGGATATGTACACATCAGCCGAGAAAATGCAGGTATTGTGGGTCTGCATCGGCCTGCCGGTGCTCCTGCTGGCGGCATGGTTGGTAAGAGACTG
>ENA-ORTF01003888-ORTF01003888.1-human-gut-metagenome-genome-assembly--contig:-NODE-3888-length-12124-cov-2.753915_pt1 | contig 12124 bp, 13 predicted proteins | sample MGYA00241908_ERZ509180 | MGnify/ENA primary metagenome ERZ509180 (study PRJEB26280, sample SAMEA2338814) | human gut metagenome | biome: human gut; feature: human-associated habitat; material: faeces... | reverse complement strand
GAGGGAGGGATTTGAACCCTCGATACAGGTTTAAGCCCGTATACTCGCTTAGCAGTCGATTGATTTTGTTTTTAACTATCTAGAATATATGGTGTTTATTTTTCAATTTCAACACGTTCTGCGCGTTATGGCGCTGCGCTACGCCATACGTACCATAAAACTTGAAAAAATACGTCAGACAATCAGCCCACAAAAGCAAGCGCCAACACATCCAGGCTAGCACTTTGCGGGTTCTTTTCAGCGTCGATTATTATACTGCCATTACATTCAAGCATGTTTGCCGGGAACTTGAAAGCGTTCTCTACCTCTGTAAATGATACATCATCGCCAACGGAAAGCATAAGACTGAGCTCTTGCAGTTTTTCGCGGTAGCTTGGTTCTAGTCTTTCGATAGCTTGAACGCATGACTTTATGCCGCTGAGATAGCCTTTTGCGCTACCATAGCTGAGGATTCCGAAAATATGCTCTTCTTCGGTATCGCGAAGGCTGTTCAGAATATGGCTGATAGCTAAGTAAGTTACTTTGAAGATGTTGAAAGATTTATCTCTAACCTGTGAAAGTATAGTTATATTGGCATGTTCTGAGATGCTTGTGGCGGTATTTTCGTCTAAGATAGCATTTGGCTTGATTATGAGTATTGTCTGTTTATCTTTTGATAGTTCACATATATTTGCTGTCTCTTTAGCTACTTCATCAGTACTCATATCAGAGAATATGAAAATATGATCTACTTTTTCTATCCTTTCTAGAATATCCTTAGTAAAGTCATCTTTGTTTAACTTCGTGTCAACAGACAATAATACTTCACGCCAATTTGAGTATTTGTTATCGGAATCTGTGATGATACTGAAAGGCTGCTGGACGCTGACTTCCCTAAAATAGTCTATCTCTTCGTTAAAACTATCATTGCCAATGAAAATGAAGTAAGAATTATCTATAACGAGTTCGTAAATATCATCATTTTGCAGCTCTAGCATAAAGGTACTCCTTTTTGAGTGGTATACCAGTAAGCTGCATTTATATTGATTCTCTCGGCCTAAAAAGCTAAGATGTCCCCCGTTACGTGGCTTCTTCCCATGCGTTCGGTACGGCGCAAACTCCCGCTTGCCGGGTAAGGGAGGTTAGCCGCATGAGACGCCTTGTGCTCTTGGCGCTGCTGACGCTCCTTTGTCTGATGCTCCGGGCTTCGTCCCGGCTGTAAGCTAAAACAAAGGCCCCCGTCCGGCTGGCACCGGGCGAGGGCTAAATAATGCTGGTAAGCCATGTAACATCAAGGGGACGCTAGAGCGTCGTACCTGCCGGGGGAGTGTTGGCGCATTCTCCCGGCACCTTTTTTATAAGCATTCTTTCAGGAGATTGCAAGCCGCCCCCATAGATGCCTTTCCCGGTTTGGCCTTTAGAGATATCCCTCAATTTCCGGTAGGAGAGAGCAACAATGACTGACAACAGGAAAGAACAGGAGCGGGCAGAGCTCCATCGTGTGATATGGAACATCGCCAACGATCTTCGCGGTAGCGTGGACGGCTGGGATTTCAAGCAGTACGTTTTGGGGATGCTGTTCTAACGGTATATTTCTGAAAACCTTTGCCGACATTGAAGCCCAGGCTACAATCTTTCCGTCAGTACGTATATAGAGCAGGAAGATACGCTGGAAGTGCTGGATATTCGCGAACTCAACAAGCAGATAGCGGCAATCGTCGCTCGTGAATCCGTGCTTCGTGCCGAAATTGACAAGATAATCGCTGAAATCGAGGGATAGCGCTATGAAGCTTGACGAAATTAGTCTTGATAACGCTCACCGGCTGTATGAAAGCGGCGACATCGAAAAAATGGAAGTGGGCACCACCAGAGGCCTGCAACAGATCCACGCCTATCTTTTTGGAGGCTTGTACGACTTTGCCGGGCAGATACGGGAAGTGAACATCTCCAAAGGTAACTTTCGCTTCGCCAACTGCCTGTATTTGAAAGAAGCCCTGGCCGCCATCGAAAAGATGCCCGAAGCGACCTTTGAGGACATCATTGCCAAGTACGTGGAGATGAATATCGCCCATCCCTTCAGGGAAGGGAACGGTCGCGCCACGCGCATCTGGCTGGACATGATGCTGAAAAAGAACCTTCAGCGCGTGGTGGACTGGCGGAACATAGACCGGGACAAGTACCTTCAAGCGATGGAACGGAGCCCCGTCAACGACCTTGAACTGCGCTTCCTTATCCAGCCGAACTTGACTGACCGGACGGACGACCGCGAAGTCATCTTTAAGGGCATAGAGCAGTCTTATTATTATGAAGGATATCGAAAGTGAGCTGACTGGACGAACTTATTACCGAATTGTGCCCTGCTGGGATGAAGTATAAATCCTTAGGTGAAATCGGGACTTTTATCCGGGGAGACGGTCTACAGAAAAAGCTCCGGGCCTCGTCCCGGCTGTAAGCTAAAACAAAGGCCCCCGTCCGGCGGGCACCGGCGAGGGCTTAAAACATGTAGCATAGCCACGTAACACCAAGGGGACGCTAGCGCGTCGTACCTGCCGGGGGAGTGTTGGTAGCATTCTCCCGGCATCTTTTTTTTATAAGCATTCTTGCTGGAGATAGCAAGTATTGCTGGCAGTCTTGCTTCCTGTAGTGTCATATTCGTCAGAGAATTTCTTTTATCCGGCAGGAGTTATTGAGATTATTGTCATATGACTTAAATCAATTGTAACACAAAAATCTATATCTCTATCGTAATTTTTTGATGCAACATGCTGTAAAAAGTCTATATAAGCATAGCCATATAAATTATTCTTAATAGTATCTGTATCTAGTTTGAGCCTGTGCTGTCCTTTATTCAATTTTTGTTCATAAAATGCATAGTCACTATTGATAGCAGGTATTTCAGTAAATGAGACGTAATATGTATAGTTTATTCCATGAGGCGTCTGTTCTTTTATGAAGTCCATTTGTTTAGGAATTATACAAACATCAATCTTACCTTTTGGGATAAAATAGAATTTTATCGGCCTTGAGGCACTAGGATTGATGGGTTGTTGGGGTAAACTGCTATTATACTCTAGTATTCGGAGTACATTAATTCTTTCCAGCGTAGTCTGAGTGTAGGCATATTGCCAGTTTAATCCTTTTTTTATGTATTCTGATGCTATATCATCACGTTTATTGTTTAACCAATGAAGTTGATCTTTTAAGATTATCAATTTCCTTTCTTTCCTTAGATTTTTATACAAATTATCCCATAAAATATTCATTTCGGTGTCGGCTTCTTTGAAGTCATGAGAGCTGCTTATTAGATTGTTATATTCTGTATCAGATAGTGCGTATGCAAAATTTGGAATTACTGATAGCAATATTATCAGGGAAAACATTTGTATTTTGATGGAGCCGTCAATTATAGTTTTTATAAAATAGATAAGCATTACTTTTCCCTCACATATTTATTCCGTAGGTACTGTCCAATGCCACAAACATAATTTGAAAAGCCGTTATCTTCTATAAGAGTTATATTTTTTTCAGTAATTTTAGCTTTAAATGAAAATTCGCTATCGTCTTCTTTGTTGTTTTTACATGTTAATACACTATTTTTTATAGTGCAGAATCCATTCCAATTACGAATACGAATATCACCTTTTTCTTTATCAAGCACGTGCGTATCATTGAATTTAAGAAGGACAAAATTGTTCATTGTAGGAAAGATTTCAAGATCAATACTTCCATATATATTGTCCCCATTTTTATAAATATAAGTTCGCATATTTTGTTTTCTATGTTTTAACAAGTTATTAAGGACAGGATACATAATTTTTTCTCTAAAAATTTTTTCTTGTTCATCTTGATTATCTGTTGTTACAGCTCCTAAGTATGCACATGACAGAAGGAAATACTTATAAAATTCTCTCCCATACTTTTTCTGTTCAGGATGATTTTCATAGTCCATGTTGACAATAAATAGACCTGCTAATGCATATGTTAGCATATCTTTAGTAAATGAAATACGTGTATCAGGAAGTAGTGTCTCATTTTGGATATTTTGAAGAATCTCTGCCAACATTTCATTACAAGAAACTAAAGGGTTGTCTTCTTTAAGAGATATTCCTTGAAGTAATAAATATACTTCTTGAGTCCTACTAATCACAGAAAAAGAAGGTGCCATGATTTCATCAAGCGTCATGGCTTTAGATTGATAAGGTAAGATTAATGTGAAAAGGAAAACCAAGTATATACAATATCGCTTCATGGTAATCATCCTTTTGGATTTAATAAGGTAAAAGGCAATTCATGATAGAATGAATTGCCTTTTACTATCATTTCTCTATCACTATTCGATGTTAAAACGCGCTGGGTTATTCTGGAGTGCATTGATCCATAGCAAGAAGCTAAGTCCTCCTATAACTGGTTCTTGCTCTTTAGTGTTCATAAATTTTTGAGATTCCCCACTACTAGCTTTATAATTTAGAAGTCTGAGAATTGTTTTACCATCAATGGTTGAAGATTCTTCGATAAATTCGAATGTAGTTTCTATTCTCTTGATAGGAATTACTACTTTATGTGATTTGCTGAATAATCCTGGCGAGGAATATTTGCGTAATGCGCCACCTGATTCAGCAAAGCAGATAAATTCTCCAAATAACACATATCCATCGTGGAGCATATTCATCATACCATTTGTTGGAATAGCATAATCATATGCTTCCTCATTCAAGCCTGCTTCAGTGACCACGGGCATACAGACAGTACGTATGCTTTGTACCAATCTTTCTTTTTTTAGTCTTTCCTGCTCTTCCCTTTTTTTAGCTTCTGCTTCAGCTTTGATACGTTGTTCTTCTTGTTTTTGTTTCACTAGTTGATGAAATTTTTTCTCGAGTTCATTTATAGCTAAATTTAATTCTTCAAGCTTTGATATATATTTTTCTTTAAATTGTTCAAAGCTATCAATAATGAACGGGAATCTTTTTACGCTATCTTTGTATGTTATCTCATTAATAATACCAAGATATTTTGTATATATATTTTTTTGGCCTTTAAGAAAATATTCTGTATTGTCTGTATTTAAAGTGTGATTTTTGACTTCATTTATTTCTCCTAGTATTGCTTGGTAGATATTGACTACATAAGGAATTTTTTCAAAAAAGTTTGCTGAATCAATAACAGCATCATATGTATCTGAATGCATTTTATGGTTAAGGTCGTTATATTTTGAAATTATTTTATCAAGCCAGAAATCTTCTATGCGTACATTATTTTTATATACATTTTTATTGATAACTATGAAATATGATTCAATATATTTTATAATCTCTTCTGGGTTGGATAATAACATATTACCATACTTCTCCAAAATTGTCTCTACTTTGTTAAATACTGCTTGATACTGCCACTCTTTAGACGGTTTAAAACATTGTATGTATTCTTCATATAATGGAACTGGAACAACTCCATGATGAGGGTAAAAATTAGGTATTCCATCGATTGTCTTATAATATTGAGAATAGATATTTAATATTTTTTTGTAGTCAGATGATTCGATTCGCTCATGTTGATATTGTATATATCCATCTGGAAGAGTTAACAGAGAATTTAAAAAATCACATTTACCTTGATCCATATTTTTATATTCACTTAATGCTTCATTAGCGAATGGTGCCGCAATATTTAAATGTATGGATATGACAAGGGTTAAAATGATTATTTTTATCATTGTATTCATGGCATTTCCTTGTGATTATAGATAATAAAAAAAAGGAGAGAGTATAACTCTCCCCTTTATTGATTTATTAGTTACCACCAGAAGTTCTCTTTCAGTACTTTTTTCCTGTATATATCATAGTATGCACTTTGTAAGGCAATACAGCTTATTATTATGTTGCCGAATCCACTTATTTGAGGTGTATTTAATAACTCGGATAAGAAAATAAATGCAATTCCCAATATAATATTAAACATTAATAATGTAATTGCTTTTTTCCACATACCTTTTATGAGATAATAGATAAAAGTAAAAAAGAAAGCTAAAAAGCTCATCAAGGTAATTGATGAAAATCCTTTGAGTTTATAGCAAGGAACTCCAAATTTTACCTTAATAAAGTTATCATGGACTAGGCGCATCTTTGTTTTCATGCTATCAGACATATCTAATGTGTCGATAGTAGCAAGAATATCTTTATCATTTGAAGTTTGAGTTTGATTATCCATACTTTCCCCCGTAAAAGTTAAGATTGAGCTGGCAATCGTAGAACGCTTCTATGAGTACTATAGCTCTCAAAAAAACGGGTACTATAGCTCACATTTTTAGTCAAGTTTTTGTGTAGCCTGAAAAGATGAAAGAATACCCTTATCTATCTCAGGCATTGAGTCAATCGATTGAAATTATTAGAAGAAAAAGAAAAATTTCTAAGGTACGCTTGGCTGATTTTTCGTGTCTCGAAAGGCGATATCTTAGGGAGATTGAGCTCGGCACGAAAAAGCCTACAGTTAATGCCATATATTCGATTTGTGAGGCTCTTGACATATCTCCGATAGAGTTTTTTAGCATAGTAGAAGAAGAACGAGATAAATTAAATAAATCAAGCCCCCTTGATTAGTATATATTTTGATAAGAAAGAGGTGGTAATATTTAAATATTGTCTATTGACTTTTTTATGAAATATGATATGATAGTATAAAGCCACTAATCAACTTTGGCTCAAGCCCTCTGCATTCACGCAGGGGGCTTTTCACTTTTTATAAGACAGGAGTTATTTATGTCTTACACGAAAGAAATGTGTCTGTACCTCCTCGACAACCCCGACAACATTGAAGCCGAATCGCTTACCGAGAGCGTTGAGCGGCAAGTCTTCCAAGCCATGAATAAGGCCATATCCATGCGTGTTGGCGACAGAACGCCGTGGCGCGGCCAGTACGCGCTTGTGACCGGTGACGACGAGGAGCACGAAGAAACGTGGTTTGCCTGCGCTCACTGGCCGTACAAAGCCAACGGTGATCCCCTTGTGTGCTTTCGGCTGTGGGAGAACGAAGGCGACAACGGCTATTGGCTGTCCCAGGCACTTGGTGTGAACGGCGGTTCCATGTGCTTCGAGTTCAGGATGGTCGGCAAGACCGGCGGGCCTTCCTTATATAAGGTAAAGAAGGCCATGAAGGAGTTCTACGAGCAAAACGCCCGGCTCAAGGAGGCTGGTTTCAAGCTGCACCAGCGAGGCTCCATTTTCATGCCGTTCACGCTGGTCCCCGGTGAAGTCAAAAAGGAGTTCCCCGACCTCAAAATGTCGTTGGCTCCCATGAAAGCCGTGCTTGAGAAGCTGTTCGAGCTGAAACCGGAGTTTGACAAGCTCGTGAAGGCCGTTTACCCGCCGAAGCAGTAGTAGAGGAAAAAGGGGGCGTGTCGTTTGGTACGCCCCCTTTTGTGTTTTCATCGCATGGTAAACGCTTCTGGCAATGTTTTCAGTAAGGCGATGTTTTAGACATCGTTAAGACGGTGTAGATGCTCACGGCATCGTTGGTACATCGTACATCTATCAAAGCAGTGCACGAGCACCGTTACATCTACTCGTGCTGTGTATATTCACCGCAACATTGAAAATACACCTTTTAAAGAGATGTATATTTGTAAAAAAGATGCTGCTTGAAGCAATTTTTTCATTAATATGCGATGAAATTTCATCGTGTTTGTTGTGAAAATAAGCCATCTTGACTTTTGATGCGTTTTTTCGTATAGTAAATACATGCTCGAAATAGTGCGAACAGCCATTTTGCCCTCTGCATACGCGGAGGGCTTCGCTTTTTTAGAAGGAGTATCAGAAGATGAAACATCATCTTACAGACATCAAAAGAAAAAGGGCGTACCCCGAAGGATACGCCCAAAATCACTTGGCCGTGCCTCCCTTGTCCTCAGCATCATCAAGCCATCCTTTTTGGGCAGCCCAAAAGGCAAGTGGCCAGAGAGCCTTTTCTGGGAGAGTGTCGCAGAAGTGGTATTTTTTAGCGAGGGCTATGCCAATCGATTTGGCTGTTTTCCCTGACAGCTTCTCTACATCCTCAGCCGTTATTTTCTCACAGAGCGTCGAGAATTTTTGCTTGAAAGATCTTCCATCAAGAAGAGCCAAGGCAAGCGCTGCAACCACTTCCTTCGGAATCAGGTCTTGGGGCTTGCTCAAGCATTTTAACTTACGCTTGGAAAATACCTCTCCCAGTTCTTCCCCAAGCTGTGCCATCCCGTATTCGACAATGGCATCGCTGATGAACTGGTTTTTCGTGCCCTTGCCTTGTTTCTTCCACTCTTCAAGCACCGCACAAGCCGCTTGGGAGTAATAGACGGTCATTTGGTGTCCGTCTTTTTTGGAAGCAAGGAAAAAGTTCTCGGGAACATCGTCTTTCTTGGTGTCGAGCTTGGATTTTTCACTCATGGCAGCCTCCTTATGAAAGAAGGTACTGCGATGACAGCGCATCGTCAATGCGATTAACAAAGAAAGGAGTCCTTAAATGAAAGGTCTTTTTCGTGGGCATCCACCGTAAAAGCATCGTAATTCGGCCCGGTGCCATAGTATACGTATAATTATTCACAAATATTAAGTACTGTTAAGGAGATATAAAACTATGAGGAACTACTATGAGGTTCATTACAATACAAGGCATGCAATGCTGGGTTTCAACGAAAAAGCACCGTTACGTTCATCGTAAAAGACGGCACAAGCACCAATCCTTACGGAGGTCATGGAAGCAGAGGAATAAAGGTTTACGCCGTGCCCTTTGCTCGTTAGCTACCTCGCCTTATCTGTTCATCTCCCTGATGATCCCCGGTGCATGCTGCGATACGCAGCGGTTTGCTAACTGTCAGGACGTGTTCACCAAGTTCGTGAGGAAGCTGGTTTACCGTTTCCCGGACTGCTGGTTCGTGTACAAGCGCGAATGGACGAAAAAGACAGGCTTCCACTTCCATTTGATGGGGAACCTTTTTGAGTCGAAAAAGCTGAGCTTTAAAGCCTCAAACCGTAGAAAAGTTTCCAAACTATGGAATGCCTCGATAACGGCAGTTCATGGGACGGTGCCTCCAGCTGATGTGAAGCCGTGCCTTACCGAAAAGTGCCACCTTGCCATGCATACTGGCTACCTTCTTAAGGATGGCAAGAAAGGGCAGGATATGGCCTTTATCAAGAAGTCCGGCGGTGCGCAGACGTGGAACTACATCAATAAGAAAAACATCCCGTTTGCGCCGAAAATACCGGCAAAGATTACTGAAAAGGCCTACTTCTTGTTCCTCGATATGCTGAAAGAGGAACTGGACGGTACCGGCTTCAACACCGAATACATTATGCGTATCAGGCCCAAGGGATGCGCCTCGTTGAGCCACATTGATAATGACATCCTGTTGAGGGCTCTCAAAGAAGCTTGCAAGGAGGCACACGATGGGGCAGCAGTGCATGACATATAAGCAGATAGCCGAGATCTTACAGATAGCACCAAATACGTTTAGGAAGACGTGGCGCCAGTATCCCCACTTCTTTGTGACCCCGCCCAGCACAAGGCCGCAAGGGGGAAACCTCAAAAGTGCCCGTTTCGACCCTGTGGAAGTCTTGAACTACGCAAAACAAGGAAGGTACAGCCGCTATGGCTATCAACAAGATAAAGATGAAGACGTGCAGTCGGTACGAGGCAAGCGTCAAAGTAGGTGGTGTAATACGCAAGAAGCGCTTTCTGACGCTCCAAGAAGCAAAGATATGGGAGTTGGCGGTGAGGCAAGCCCCAGCGATGGCAGGACAGCCCTGTTTGATGTATTCGCTGGCCTGTAGCCAGTACATAGCTGACTGCGAGCTGCGCATAGCTTCCAACACCCTTAGGGAGAAGAAGAAGCACCTGCGGGAGTTCGCCAGCTACATCAGGAAAGACTGCCGCTTGCAGGACTGCGCTATGGATGACGTTACTTTGAGCATGGCGCGTGCCTTTAGCAACGGCGTCATGGCCCGTAGCGGTGCCAAAACGGCCAACAGGCGTATACGTACGCTCAAGGCCCTTTGGAACTGGCACAAATCAGAGCTCAACGGCAATCCTTGGCAGGCGGTCAAGCCCTTCCCGGAAGAGGAGTTCGTCAAGTACGTCCCTTCAAAGGATGACGTTGAGAACGTCTTCGCCGCTGCTACGCAGCAGGAAAGAGATATATTAACGTTCATCAGCTACACTGGGGCACGCCTCAGTGAAGTGCTTAACCTGAAATGGGAAGACGTTTTGGACAGCTCCATCAGGCTGTGGACGCACAAAAGCCGGAATGGCTCCAAGACTGCCCGTCTGGTTCCTGTCGGCCATACGCTGCGTGACGTGTTGACGCGGCTTCACCCTCTATCAGAGGGCAGCCCGTATGTTTTCGTCAATCCCGCTACGCATGGGCCGTACAGACGGAATCAGCCCTCCATATGCCGCATGCTGAAACGGCTGTGCCGTGAAGCTGGCGTCAGGGAGTTCGGTTTTCATGCGCTGCGGCACTACTTCGCCTCCATGCTCGTAAGCACGAACAAGGTGACGCTGTGCGACATTCAGCACATGCTGGGCCACCAGCGCGCCACCACCACGGACACCTACTTGCACAGCTTGTGCCCCCCAGTAGATCACTTGGCGGGGGTGATTGAAGAAATGAACCAGCCCTTAAAGGCCAGCTAGCAACCAGACAACCGAAAGGCCGGGGAGACGATCTCCGGCCTTTTTTGTCGGCTTCACACACCGTACCACCAGCCGAAGCGTTTCCCACGCTCAAAAAGGCGTCACAGGCAAGGCTGGGCAGCCTGTTGACGTGCCCCCCTGGAAACGGCTGTTTCGGCACACCGGTATACTCCTTGGTATACATCTTTGCCGGGGAGGCTATTTTTCAGGCATGAAAAAAGCCGGTAAGCTACATGCTGTAACCTACCGGCTTTGCTGTCTTAGTGGCGGAGAGGGAGGGATTTGAACCCTCGATACAGGTTTAAGCCCGTATACTCGCTTAGCAGGCGAGCTCCTTCGGCCGACTCGGACACCTCTCCGCTCAGGGAAGACATCGTCATTCCCGCGTGAGGCTGTACATTAGTCGGGAAGGGCCTACTTGTCAAGGGAAAATCCGGCAAAGGCACAAAAAAATCTTCGTCTTTGCCGGGAAGGCCCGGCGGGCGGCGTTGACCCCCGTACCGGCTTGGCGTATCCTGTTACGTTCAATATCTTACGGAGGAACAACGCCATGAGCGAAAACAAGGCCGAGACCGTGGCCGCTGCCGCGGAAAGCAACGACAATCCCAAAGCCGGTGTGGACTTCATCCGCGCCCGCATCATGGACGACAACGCGTCGGGTCGTTTCGGGGGTCAGGTGCACACGCGCTTTCCTCCGGAACCCAACGGCTACCTGCATCTGGGCCATGCCAAGTCCATCTGCCTGAACTTCGGCGTGGCGCGCGAGTTCGGCGGCATGTGCAACCTGCGCTTCGACGACACCAACCCCGTCAAGGAAGACACCGAATACGTGGATTCCATCCGCGAGGACGTGAAGTGGCTGGGCGGTGAATGGGACGACCGCGAATTCTATGCGTCCAACTATTTCGACAAGCTCTACGAATACGCCGAGCAGCTCATCCTCAAGGGCAAGGCCTATGTGGACGACCTGAGCGCCGACGAGATCCGCGAGTACCGCGGCACCCTGACCCGTCCCGGCAAGGAGAGCCCCTGCCGCAACCGCAGCGTGGAAGAGAACCTGGACCTGTTCCGCCGCATGCGCGCCGGAGAATTCGCCGACGGCGAGCATGTGCTGCGCGCCAAGATCGACATGGCCTCGCCCAATCTGGTCATGCGCGACCCCACCCTGTACCGCATCCGCCATGCCGAACATCACCGCACGGGCAACAAGTGGTGCATCTATCCCATGTACGACTTCACCCACTGCCTGTCGGACTCGCTGGAAGGCATCACCCACTCCATCTGCACGCTGGAGTTCGAGAACAACCGCGAGCTCTATGACTGGGTGCTGGACGCCCTGGAAGTGTACCATCCCCAGCAGATCGAGTTCGCGCGCCTCAACCTCACCCACACGGTGCTGTCCAAGCGCAAGCTCATCCAGCTGGTAAAGGAAGGCTACGTCAAGGGCTGGGACGACCCGCGCATGCCCACCCTGAGCGGCCTGCGCCGC
>ENA-ORTF01003880-ORTF01003880.1-human-gut-metagenome-genome-assembly--contig:-NODE-3880-length-12148-cov-23.397916_pt1 | contig 12148 bp, 7 predicted proteins | sample MGYA00241908_ERZ509180 | MGnify/ENA primary metagenome ERZ509180 (study PRJEB26280, sample SAMEA2338814) | human gut metagenome | biome: human gut; feature: human-associated habitat; material: faeces... | reverse complement strand
CCTTGTGCGCCGCCTGCGGAGAATGAAGTGAAAGGGGTGTTTGCATGACCGCCGTGATCTATGCTCGCTATTCCAGCGATAACCAGCGTGAAGAATCCATCGAAGGTCAGATTCGCGAGTGTACGGCCTACGCCGAAAAGAACGGCATCACCGTGATCAAACACTACATTGACCGCGCCCTTTCCGCAAAAACCGACAACCGCCCGGATTTCCAGCAGATGATCAAGGACAGCGAGAAACGGTTGTTTGACATTGTGCTGGTCTGGAAGCTTGACCGTTTTGCCCGAAACCGCTATGATTCGGCCCACTATGAGTACCAGTTGGAACGAAATCATGTCAAGCTGGTATCTGCCACGGAGCCTATTTCTGACAGCCCTGCGGGTATCATGGTCAAGAGTATGCTCACCGGCATGGCTGAATACTACTCGGCAGAACTTTCTGAAAAAGTTGTGCGCGGCATGACCGAGAATGTTCTGAAGGGTAAGTACAACGGCGGCACGATTCCCATTGGCTATACGGTAGACGAGGAAAAGTTCTTCCAGATTGACCCTTTGAAAGCTCCCTTTGTGGTAGAAGTCTTTCAGCGTTACAACGATGGTGCAACCATGAAAGAGCTGATGAACTGGCTGAACGACAGTGGCGTGACCACCAACCGCAATCAGAAGTTCACCTATAACAGTATTCAGACCTTGCTGACAAACCGCCGTTATATCGGCGAGAACCGTTTTAAGGACATTGTGATGCCGGACAGCATCCCGGTTATCATTGAGAAAGAACTGTTCGACAGTGTACAGGATAAAATCGCCAAGAACCGCCGCGCTCCGGCTCGGCACAAAGCGGAGGACGATTATTTGCTGACGACCAAGCTGTTCTGTGGAATGTGTGGAGCGATGATGTTCGGCGAGTGCGGAACGAGTCGAAATAAGAACGTCCACCATTATTATAAATGTGCTAATGCCAAGCGCACCAAGACCTGCAAGAAAAAGACCGTCCGCAAAGAGTGGCTGGAAGATCTGGTAGTCAACGAAACCATGAAGATGATTCGTGACGATGACAGTATCCAGTCCATCGTGGATGCGGTGATGATTCTTCAGGAACAGGAGAACACGGTGCTGCCCCTGCTGGAAAAGCAGATGAAGGATATAGAGAACGGCATCGAGAATCTGTTAAATGCGATTCAGGCAGGTGTACTGACCAGCTCGACCAAAGGACGCTTGGAAAAGTTGGAGGCTCAGCAGAAAGAGTTGGAAATCCGCATCGCGGAAGAAAAGCTGGCGAAACCGAAAGTCAGCGCAGATTTTGTGAAATTTTGGCTCACCAACTTCCGCAAACTCGACCCGAACGTGAAAAGCCACCGGGAAACGCTTATCAATACGTTCGTGAATGCTGTTTATCTCTATGATGAAAAAGTTTTGATTACATTCAACTACAAAGACGGCACAAAAACCATCACGTTCGATGAGATTGCTGCCAAAGATGCCCCAGAGGGCAATGGTTCGGATTTAGGTTGCTTCGCTCCATGAAAAAACCGCTGGTGTAGAAATACACTGGCGGTTTTCTTTTGCATAAATGTCAGACTCACACTGGCGGGGGGATTCGAACAGCTGCGGCGCTGTCGCAGAAGACAGCGCAAAAACAGCCCAGTGGGCTGTTTTTAGCAGCGTGGCTTGCGTAATCCATCTGTGCCCGCCTTGGAAATCGCACAGCTCTGCACAGACCTCCAGCACATAACAGAAGAAATGCGTTCTATTCTTGCATCGGTAGAATGACCCCATACGAAAAAGCGCCCCCGCCTCGGAGAACATCCGAAGCGGGGGCGTTGTCATGCTTATGCAGTTATGGGCCGCATTTGCGGTCAGGCCCAGTTCTTCCGCCCGTAGCGGGTGGTCATCTGGCCGATCTCCTTTTGGAGCTTCTTGGTCAGCTGGGTCTTTTTCAGCCGCCAGCACCAGTTCTGGCCCACGGTGGAGGGCTGATTGATGCGGGCGGAGTTGTCCAGCCCCAGCCAGTCCTGCATGGGGATGATGCAGGTCGCCGCTGCGCTGCGCAGGATCAGTGCGATCATGCTTTTATAGAGCTGCTCCTCTTGGGTGGCGTAGTCGTACAGATAGTCCCGCACCATGGTACGCTCGGCGGCAGTGATGGTCTTGTACCACGATACCAGCGTTTCGTTGTCGTGGGTTCCGGTATAGGCCACACTGTTCACAGAGTAGTTGTGGGGCAGATAGTCGCTGGCACTGCCGGTATCCCGGGAGTCAAAAGCAAATTCCAGCACCTTCATGCCGGGGAAGCCGCTGTCCCGCACCAGCTGACGCACGGTGTCGCTCATGTAGCCAAGGTCTTCCGCGATGATGTTCCGCTTGCCCAGTGCCTGCTCCACAGCGCGGAACAGCTCGATACCGGGGCCTTTCTCCCAGTGGCCCGGCGCGGCGGTCTCGCTGCCGTAGGGGATGGAGAAATACTCGTCGAAGCCGCGGAAGTGGTCGATGCGAACCACGTCGTACAGCTCGAAGCAGTACCACAAGCGGGTGATCCACCACTGGTAGCCGGTCTCGCGGTGCGCTTCCCAGCGGTAGAGCGGGTTGCCCCAGAGCTGGCCGGTGGGCGAAAAGCCATCCGGGGGGACACCCGCCACTGCTGTGGGCAGATTCTCCTTGTCCAGCTGGAAGAGGCCCGGGTTTGCCCATGCGTCCGCCGAATCCAGCGCCACATAGATGGGGATGTCTCCAATGATCTGGATGCCCTTGCTGTTGGCGTAGGCTTTCAGCCCGCGCCACTGCTCCTCAAATTTGAACTGGAGATACTTGTGGTATTCCACCTCAAAGTACAGCTCCCGGCGGTAGTAGTCCATGGCGGGCTGCCAGCGCAGACGGATGTCCTCGGCCCACTCGATCCACGGTTTGCCCTCAAAACGGCCCTTGACCGCCATGAACAGGGCAAAATCGTCCAGCCACCACTTGTTTTTCTCGCAGAACGCCGCAAATGCCTCGTTGTGGCCGATGTCGCTGCGGGAGTAGGCCAGCCGCAGCAGGCGGCCCCGCTCTGTGTAGAGGCGGCTGTAGTCGATGTCATCTGCCTTGCGGCCAAAGTTTGCCTTTTTGCACTCGGCGGCGGTCAGCGCCCCTTCCTCCACCAGAGCATCCAGACTGATGAAATACGGATTGCCCGCAAAGGCGGAAAAGCTCTGATAGGGGCTGTCGCCGTAGCTGGTCACGCCCAGCGGCAGGATCTGCCAGTAGGTCTGCCCGGCTTCCTTGAGCCAGTCCACAAAGTCGTATGCTTCCTGCGAGAAGCAGCCGATGCCGTAAGGGGACGGCAGACTGCTGATGGGCAGCAAAATGCCTGCACTTCTCTGCATCTTCGTTTACCTTCCTTTATAACTCGATCAAAATACCCGCATGGTCGGACACCTGCGGCTCCCGCAGGCCGTTGAACACGACCCGGCTGCTTTTTACGGCGAGCACCTTGGAGCACCAGATCTGGTCGATGCGCTTTTTGGCCGCTGCATCCGGGGCATCCCGCCAGCCATCAATGGCCTGCACGACGGTGTAGCCCTCGTCCCGCTGCTGTGCCAGACGATAGGTATCCTGCCAGCCGCTGCTGAGGATGAGGTCGTAGCCCTCCCCCCGCACATCGGCTTCGCTGTTGAAATCTCCCAGCAGAAAGGCAGTCTGCTTTGCACCCGCCGCCTGTGACAGCTTTTCCCACTGGGCCGCGAAGGGTTCTTCTTCGTCCTTCCACCAGCCCATGTGCACCGCATAATACCAAACATCTCCTGCACAGATGCCCAGTGCACGGCGGGTCTTCCAGTATTTATAATCCCTGCTTTTGCTCAGCAGAAGGTTTTCGGCGGCGGTGATGGGGGCACGGCTGAACACCGCCATCCCCTCATCGTACCTGTCGTAGCCGATCTTTGCCGGGAGCCAGCTCCAATGATACTGCACGCCCCGCTCTTCCAGCATCCGGGCCACTGCTGCGGCGTGGTTGTCCGCTTTCAGCAGCACCATATTGCCGGGGCAGGGGTAGTATCCCGCCGGGACATCCCACAGCAGCGGAGCGGAGGCCGTCTGGTTCACCTCCTGCAGGGCGAACACATCCGGCTGCTCCTCTGCGATGAAATCTACAAAAGCCTCCCGCTTTGCCTCATAGTCCGGCTCGATGAGGCTGTGGGTATTCAAAGTCAACAGTTTCATGGTCTTTACAGAATATCGTTGATGTCAGATTTCAGGACGTCTGCCTTGGGGCCGTACACGGCCTGAATTCCGTCGCCCTTGACCAGCAGGCTCAGAGCGCCCTCGGCCTTCCATGCGGCGAGGTCGGCGACCTTGGCGGGGTCCTTCACGGTAACGCGCAGACGGGTCATGCAGGCGTCCACCAGCACGATGTTCTCCCGGCCGCCCAGCAGGGCGATGATGCGCTCGGCCTGACCGTTATCCGACTTTTTCTCGGTCTTGGCGGCGGTATCGTCCGCGTTATCGTCGGTATAGTTGCCCAGACGGCCCGGCGTTGCCAGCTTGAGCTTGCCGATCATGAAGTAGGCCACGAAGTAGCCGATGACAAAGAATGCGGCGACACAGAGCACAAAGTTGATGATGTCACCGCCCAGACCGGCCTGCAGGGACATGGGGATGCGGGTGATGAATTCCAGATTGCCGAAGGAGTGCAGGCGCAGATGGATGATGCCTGCCATGGCGAAGGCGCAGCCCTGCAGCAGTGCGTACACGATGTACAGTGGCATGGCGCAGAACATGAACATGAATTCCAGCGGCTCGGTGACGCCGGTGAGGAAGACAGCCAGCGCGGTGGAGAGGAACATGGACTTATAGTTTGCGCGCTTGTCGGCATCCACCCGGCGGAACATGGCCAGCGCAATGCCCAGCAGCAGACCGGTAGCACCGATCATCTGGCCCACCTTGAAGCGGGCGGGGGTAACGGTAGCCAGCAGGTTATTGTAAGCGGCCATGTCACCAGCCTTCTTGAAGTTGATGAGGTCGTTGGCCCATGCCAGCCACAGCGGGTCCTGACCGAACACCTGACTGCCTGCGTTGACGCCGGTAGCGATGGTGTAGGTGCCGCCGAAGGAGGTGTAGTTCATGGGGATGGTCAGCATGTGGTGCAGGCCGAAGGGCAGCAGCAGACGTTCCAGCGTGCCATAGATGAACGGAGCCAGAATCGGAGAGGTCTCGGAAGAGTTGGCGATCCAGATGCCGAAGTTGTTGATGCCGGTCTGAACCACAGGCCAGAACAGCGACAGAACGATGGAGATGACCACCGAGTAGCCAATGACCACCATGGGCACGAAGCGCTTGCCGTTGAAGAAGGCCAGTGCATCCGGCAGCTTGCGGAAATTGTAGTATTTATTGTATGCCACGCCGCCCACGAAACCAGCGATGATGCCTACGAACACGCCCATGTTCAGCGCCGGAGCACCCAGCACAGAGGTAAAGTAGCCGTTGACGGCGATCTCCTGCCCGAACAGGGTGTGGGTCACGGCGTTGGGGTCTTCCAGCATGGCGCTGGTGACGCCGAAAATGTTGCCGGTGATGACGTTGATGAGGGCAAACGCCAGCACGGCCGCAAAGGCACCGCCGGCACGCTCCTTCGCCCAGCTGCCGCCGATGGCCACGGCGAACAGGATGTGCAGATTGTTGATGACCGCCCAGCCGATGTTCTCCATGGTGGTGCCGATGGTCATGACCGCTGCAATGTCGCCGCCGCCCATCTGCACCAGCTTGCCCAGACTGATCATCAGACCGGCAGCGGGCATGACGGCGATGACGGTCATCAGCACCTTGCCCAGCTTCTGCAAAAAGTCGAAGTTGATGAAGCCCTTCTTTTTCGGCTTCTCTGCGCTGGCCTCCCTGGCCGCAGGTGCTGCTTCCGCTGCCTCAGCGGGCTGTGCCTCTTTTGCCGTCAGGGTCAGCACCGTCGTCTTGCCTGCCGCCGCAATGCCCTCGGCACAGTGCAGCTCCATATCGTCTGCGCCGCCGGTCAGAACGATGGAAGTGATGGTTTTCAGGCCCCGCTCCCGGATGAGCGCAAGGTCTGCCTTGGCCACAGGCTGACCGGCCTTGACCCGGTCGCCCTCTTTGACCAGGATCTCGAAGCCCTCGCCATTCAGGCTGACGGTCTCCAGACCCACATGGACCAGGATCTCCAGCCCATTGTCTGCCGCAAAGCCAATGGCGTGTTTCGTTTCGGCGATGGTCTCCACCGTGCCATCCACCGGGCTGCAGAACAGCCCATCGGACGGCTCGATGGCGATGCCTTCGCCCAGAACGCCGCTGGCAAAGGTCTCATCCGGGACTTCGCTCAGCGGGACGAGTGTTCCGCTGAAGGGTGCTGTCACGACAATAGAACGTGTCGTTGTGGTCATGATGTTCCTCCTTATTCTTCCTCTTGCATCATTCTGCGCAACTATTGCATTCGATTTGCGTAGTTTTATGCAACAAGAATAATTCAAATCCGCAACTTTTACAAGAGTTTTTTGGAGTTATAATAAGTTTTCTACGTTTCGCACAACCGTTTGCGAGATTCTTTGTGGAAATTGTCGAGGGTACGCAGAGGACAGGATTGCACCGTTTGCGCAATTCCTTGCGCAAACATTGACATCGCGTGGGAACCGCTTTACAATAGAGCTATTACATCAGGGAGGAACAGACTATGGCAGTTACCATCAAAGATGTCGCGGCGGCGGCGGGGGTCTCCCCCTCCACCGTGTCCCGCACCTGCAAGGACAGCCCCTCCATCAGCCGGGACACCAAGGAGCGGGTGCGCCGCGTCATGGCACAGCTGGGCTATGAGCCGAACTTTGAGGCCGAGCCGGTGGAGGCATTTTCCAAGACCATCGGCATCATTCTGCCCTCCTCCCAGCGGGATGTCTACGAAAACGCATTCCATCTGGAGATCATCCGCGGCATCGGGCAGTTCTGCAACCAGCGGCGGTATGTGAACACGGTCATCACCGGGCAGGACGATGCAGAGATCTTGGACGCCATCCAGAGCATGGTGGCCAACGCACAGGCGGACGGCTTCATCCTGCTCTATTCCAAAAAGGACTGCCCGGTGGCGGCCTATCTGCGCGGCGAAGGGCTGCTCCATGTCATTGTGGGCAAGGCGGCACAGTCGGCCAACCAGACCATCTACATCGACAATGACAACGCCCTTGCGGGAGAGGAAGCTGCCGATTACCTCTGCGAGCTGGGCCACCGCCGCATCGCCTACTTCGGGGTCAGCAATGCGATGCTGTTTTCGGCAGAGCGCAGGCGGGGCTACCAGGTGTCCCTGCTCAAGCACGGCATCACCCCCCGCGAAGAGGACTGCGTGGAGGTCAACACCCTGAACGATGCTTACGAGGAGCCGCTGAAGTCCCTTCTCACCGCCCCGGACCGTCCCACCGCCATGCTGGTCAGCGACGACATCCTTGCCGTGGTGCTGGAGCAGTTCTGTGGCAAGCTGGGGCTGCGCATCCCCAAAGACCTCTCCATCGTGTCCTTCAACAACTCACTGTTCTCCCGCATCACCAGCCCCCAGCTGACCACCGTGGACGTCAACCCCTACCAGCTGGGCATGGAAGCCGCCAGCCAGACCATCAACCACATCGAAAACCCGAACCTTCTGGCCACCAAGATCATCGTGCCGCACCAGCTCATCCCGCGGGAGAGCTGCTGCCCGCCGCCGGAGGTCTGAGTTCAAAACAAAAAATCATCCGCGATCCTTTCTCATGAACGGTCTGAGCCTCGTGAGATCTTATCGCGGATGATTTTTCTTTTCAGGTGGCTTGCCCTCTCCGTCATCGCTTACGCGATGCCACCTCTCCCAAAGGGAGAGGCCTTGGCATTTCCTGCAAAGTTTCTGGTTTCGCCAGAGGCTCTCCCTTTGGGAGAGCTGCTGAGCGCAGCGAAGCTGAGAGGGCAAGGATGCTGCCCTCTCCTATTTTTTCCGGTATTCCCGCGGCGTCATGCCGAAGTGTGCCTTGAAGGCCCGGTTGAAATAGGAGAGAGTTTCAAACCCGCACCGGGAGGCGATGGTCAGGATGGTCTCATCCGTAGTTTGCAGCGCTTCGGCGGCGGCGTTCAGGCGGTATTCGTTCAGAAAGGCGATGAAGCTCTGCCCCGTCATCTGCCGGAACCATCGCATGAAGTGGCTGGCGCTGAAGGAGCAGACCCCGGCAGCATCGGCGACCCGAAGCGCCTCGGCATAATGGGCCGAGAGCCATTGCAGGACGGCTTTCAGCCGCTGGGTGTCGGCGGTCTCTGCGGGGAGCTGCTGCTTTCCCTGTGCAATGAGCAGGGCCAGAAAGCGCAGCAGCGCCCCCTTGACCAGCAGCTCATAGCCGGGGAGCTTCGAGCGGTTGGCCTCCTCCACCTCCCGCAGACAGGCGGCAGCCTGAAGATAACACAAATCGTTTGGGGTCAGACGGGCAGGCAGCGACAGCCGCCCGCTCTGGAGCGGAAGCAGATATTTCTCGGCGCAAAGGTCCTCCGCACCACCCAGAAGCTCCAGCTCAAAAATAAGATTCTCGTATTCCATGGACTGTCCCTCCGTCTGCCGCAGGGCGTGGAGGGTGCCGGGCGTAAAGACGAAGATGTCCCCCATGCGGGCCGGGTAAGGCACAGCGCCCACCTGCACCAGCCCCGCGCCGCGCTTGACAAAGACCAGCTCCATGCTCTCCTGCCAGTGGAGCGCCACCTGCGGGAAATCCCCCGGGATGGTGCAGGGATACAGATTAAACGGGAACCGCACGGCACCGTGCTGCTTGGTTTCCTGCAAAGAAGCCTGATTTTGCATCGTCTCACCTCCTGATGATAGGATTGTACCATAGTCTGCACTTTTAAGGCAAGATTTTGATTGTTTTATGTGGTATATCTTGAATTGCAGATGTCAAACCTGTTTTCCGTAGCAAAGGAGGATTCATTTATGAACTTCACCGAGACCTTACAGAATCTCACGGGCAAGCCGCTGGCCGACTGCACGGATCAGGAGCTGTACCTCGCTCTGCTGGAACTTGTCCGGCAGAAGAGCGCAGACCGTGTGCAGCCCGTCACCGGCCGCAAGCTGTACTATATCAGTGCCGAATTTCTCATCGGTAAGCTGCTGTCCAACAACCTCATCAATCTGGGGCTGTACGAGGAAGCCCGCGATGCACTGGCTGCTGCCGGAAAGTGCCTGTCGGACATCGAAGAGGTGGAGCCGGAACCTTCTCTGGGCAACGGCGGTCTGGGCCGTCTGGCGGCCTGCTTTCTGGACTCGCTCGCAACGCTGGGCCTGCCCGGCGACGGCGTGGGCCTGCGGTATCACTTCGGCCTGTTCCGCCAGTCCTTTGAGGACGGCGTCCAGAATGAAAAGCCCGACCCGTGGCTGACCGCCCACAGCTGGGCCGAAAAGACCGACGTCACCTATCCGGTGGAGCTGGCGGGCAAAGAGTACACCGCCCGGCTGTACAAGCTGGCCGTCACCGGCTACGAGGGCCGCACCAACACCCTGAACCTGTTCGATCTGGACACCATCGACGAGAGCATCGTCCACGACGGCATCGCGTTCGACAAGACCGCCATCGACAAGAACCTGACCCTCTTCCTTTACCCGGACGACTCCGACGAGGCAGGCCGCCGTCTGCGGGTGTACCAGCAGTACCTGATGGTCTCCGCCGGTGCCCAGCTCATTCTGGCCGAGTGCGCCGCCCGGGGCTGCTGCTATCACGATCTGGCCGACTACACCGCCATCCAGATCAACGACACCCATCCCAGCATGGTCATCCCGGAGCTGATCCGGCTGCTGGGCGAGAAGGGCATCGAGTTTGAGGAGGCCGTGGCGATCGTCACCAAGACCTGCGCCTACACCAACCACACCATTCTGGCCGAGGCGCTGGAAAAGTGGCCCCGCGCCTATCTGGATGCCGTTGTGCCCCAGCTGATGCCCATTATCGAAAAGCTGGATGCTCTGGCCCGCACCCGCACCAAGGACGAGAGCCTTGCCATCATCGACAAGGACGACCGGGTGCATATGGCCCACATGGACATCCATTTCACCCACTCCACCAACGGCGTGGCAGCGCTCCACACCGAGATCCTGAAAAATTCGGAGCTGCACGGCTTCTACGAGCTGTACCCGGAAAAGTTCAACAACAAGACCAACGGCATCACCTTCCGCCGCTGGCTGCTGGAATGCGACCCCCGCCTGACCGCTGTGCTGGAACAGCGCATCGGCTCCGGTTTCCGCAAGGACGCAGCTGAGCTGGAAAAGCTGCTGGCCTTTGCCGACGACGAAACCGTGCTCGACGAGCTGACCGCCGTGAAGAAGGCCAACAAGGAAGCGCTGGCGGACTGGCTGCTGCGCACTCAGAAGGTGCAGGTGAACTCCTCTGCCCTGTTTGATATTCAGTCCAAGCGCCTGCATGAGTACAAGCGTCAGCAGCTGAATCTGCTGTACCTCATCCATCAGTACCACGAGATCAAGGCCGGGCACCTGCCTGCTGTCCCGCTGGTGAGCATCTTCGGAGCCAAAGCCGCTCCGGCCTACACCATTGCCAAAGACATCATCCACGCCCTGCTGACCCTTTCCAAGGTCATCGCCGCCGACCCGGAGGTGTCCAAGTGGCTGCAGGTGGTCTTTGTGGAGAATTACAACGTCACCGCCGCCGAAAAGCTCATCCCGGCCTGTGACCTGTCCGAGCAGATCAGTCTTGCCTCCAAGGAGGCCTCCGGCACCGGCAACATGAAGTTCATGCTGAACGGTGCGCTGACGCTGGGCACCATGGACGGTGCCAACGTGGAGATCAGCCAGCAGGTGGGCGATGAAAACATCTATATCTTCGGCCAGACCTCCGATCAGGTCATCCACCGCTATGCCGTGGGCGATTACGACCCAGCCCAGTGGGTGGAGGGCGACGCCAATATCCGCCGGGCCATCGACTTCCTGACCGGCCCCGAGATGCTGGCCGCCGGTCACACCGAAAACCTGACCCGCCTCCACGACGAGCTGATCCACAAGGACTGGTTCCAGACCCTGCCGGACTTTAACGCCTACGTCGTGCGGAAGGGGCAGGCCCTCAGCGATTACGCCTGCGACCCCATGGGCTGGCGGCGCAAGTGTCTGGTGAACATTGCCAAAGCGGGGATGTTCTCCTCCGACCGCACCATCGCCGAGTATGACCGCGACATCTGGCATCTGGGCCAGTAAGATAAATCGCCCCAACAAAATCGCAATCGCCGCCCCCGAGCCACGCAGACTATCTGGCGAAGTTCCCAAATATCAGCGTACCAACGCCACAAAACAAACTTCGCCAAGGTGGCGAACTTGTGCCCAGCTGGCGAAATAGGTACTTCGCCAATCGAGGGAACTTCGCCACGTTGGCGAACAACTAATATTTAATGATGTATCGTTTTATTTATAGGAACTTCGCCACTTGTTCCACCGCAGTGAAGGGAGGAATACCATTGATAAACGCTCCCCAACAAAAAGCTCCGTCATCAAAATAGAGCGCATAGAACCGATACAAAAAGCACAGCCCCGTTCTGGTGAAGGAATCCAGAACGGGGCTGTATTGATGAAGGAGAAATGAAGGGAAGATCAGGTTACAGATTCAGCTCAAACTGTTCTGCCGTAACAGTTGCCTTGCCATCGGCAGCAAAGGTGACGCCGTCGGCAGACTGGGGCGTGTAGATCCATGCGGTCATGGTCTGCTCACCGTCGTTGACGAAAACTTCGATGCTGTTTTTGTCCAGCAGGATGCGGAGTTTGAGCGCACCGTTCTGGCTGCGAACCTTGCAGCTGCGGCGGTGCACGATGTCGGCACGGGAACCGGCATAGCTGCGGTCCAGCGTCAGCTCGGAAGTGTAGGGGTCGTAGGTCAGGCTGGTGTAATGGTCTGCATCAGCAGCCAGCTTCAGGGTGAAGGAGCGGTATTCGCCGGGCTGCACCGTGACGGTCAGGTCGGCCACACGGCCCTTGATGCCCTCCAGAGAAGTTTCGCCCTGCACCGTCACATTTTCGTGGAAGGTGCGCTTGCCGTGGACGGCATCCAGCTCCCGCACCGGGGTCTGAATAATGCGTCCGTCCTTGATGTGCAGTTCGCGCGGGCAGATGGTCTGCCCGAACCACTTGCAGCCCCGGGGCTTATCCTCGGTGTCCGACCATGTCTGCAGCC
>ENA-ORTF01003876-ORTF01003876.1-human-gut-metagenome-genome-assembly--contig:-NODE-3876-length-12151-cov-2.563079_pt1 | contig 12151 bp, 7 predicted proteins | sample MGYA00241908_ERZ509180 | MGnify/ENA primary metagenome ERZ509180 (study PRJEB26280, sample SAMEA2338814) | human gut metagenome | biome: human gut; feature: human-associated habitat; material: faeces... | reverse complement strand
TAGCGCAGGTTCTCCATGACCGTTCCTGTAAACAGGTTCGCGTCCTGAAGCACCACGCCCAGAGAGCGGCGCAGGTCTGCTTTTTTGATCTTGTTGATGTTGATGCCGTCATAGCGGATCTTGCCGTCCGCAATATCATAAAAGCGGTTGAGCAAATTGGTGATGGTGGTCTTTCCCGCATCGGTGGCCCCTACAAAGGCGATCTCCTGCCATGAACCCCAAATGCCACAACTTCACCGCTGGACCTGTATCTGCGGAACAAGAACAGCCCTTGCCGGTAGCTCTTTAAGCGAACCTTGCACATTCAACACATTATATGCCCTATTGGTGCAAAATCTATGGACAAACCTCTTTTCAGGGTATATTCTGGTGAAAAATCATGGGAACGGAGGGTGTCTGTGGAGATAAAAAAAGAAACCGTTTGTGAAGATACCCTGTATATTTTGCGGGAATATTATCACCTCAATACGGAGCCGCTTTTTTCTGTCCTTGCCGATGACTGCGTGTGGCTCAGTATTGGAAACCTCTTGGTATCGGGCGCAGAGGCGATTAAGGCGCAGTTCAAAAACGGGTTCATTATGCCGCCCTTTGAGCTGGAGGAACCGTCTTTCCGTCAAATCGAAACTGGCAGCGGCGGGCAGCTTATGGTGCTGGGAGAATATACCTTGTACGCTTCGGAGCAGGCTAAAATCATCTGCACTGTAAAACAGCGGGGCACATTTTGTTACAGGCAGGAAAACGAGGGCTACCGGCTGTACCACATGCACGTTTCCAATGAGTATAACGAATTGGTGGGCGACGAAATCTTTCCTGTTCAGGTGAGCAGACAAACCTATCAATATGTGCAGCGTCTATTGCGAGAAAGCGGAAAAAGCAATAACCGCCGTCTGGCGGTCAAAGAAAACGGCTCAGTCAGCTTTATAGAAATGAGTATGATACAGTGCATACAGGCATTGGAACGGGAAAGCGTCCTGCATCTGGTCAATGAGAAACGGCAGGTGCAGACTTCCATTAAGGAACTGGAAGCGGAATTGCCATCCTGCTTTTACCGGCTGCACAGAAGCTATTTTGTGAACTGCAACTATGTGGCAAAGATTGAACGGTATAAATTGACTTTGATTACCGGAGAAGAACTTCCTATACCTAAAATGAGATATATGCAGATACGCAACGACATCACGGAAATGATACAGAGAAAAAGAAAAAAAGGGGGTTGACAAATAATGCTCTTATGGAATAAACTCACGACAGACAGACAGACAGACAGACAGACAGACAGACAGAGGTAAATCTGCCTGTTTTTGTGTTGCCTATATATTGCAATAATCCAGGAAGCAGTTGTCCATTCCGACCGGATGGATGACCGCTTCCTTTTTGCGTTTTTTGATAGGCCAGCACAGGAACAGGAGGATCAAAATGAAACTGATAAGCCGAATTACCGCCCTGCTGATGGCAGGCGCAGTAGTATGTTCCACCCTGCCAGCGAATGCATGGGCGGTAGAAGCGACTGATACAGAAGGTTTGTGCGAACATCACCCGGAGCATACCGCCGAGTGCGGTTATGCTCCCGCCGAACCGGGCCAGCCCTGTACCTTTGTGTGTGAAATCTGCAACTCACAAGAGGGCGGCGAACCGGCGGACAAGCCTCAGCCCGACGAGGACGAATGTGTCTGCACGGAGCTTTGCACGGAGGATCAGGTTAATGCTGACTGCCCGGTGTGCAGCGCGGAAAGTGCAGACTTAAACGCCTGCAAAGGTCAACCAGTACAGGAGGAAGCAGAATGTATCTGCGAGGTGCCTTGCATGGAGGATCAAATCAACGCCGATTGCCCCGTATGCGGAGCGGAAGGCGCGGACCTGGCCGCCTGCAAGGGCGAACCGGCGCAGGAGGAAACCAAATGTATCTGTGCAGTACCCTGCACTGAGGGCGCAATCAATAAGGAGTGCCCGGTATGCGGCAGTGAAAATGCAGATTTGACAAAGTGCGAGGGCAAGGAAGTTGGCGAACAGGTAAAGGCGGTACAGGCACAGATCGACGCCCTGCCCTCTTTGGAAGACATACAGGCCATGTCCCCAGAGGATCAGCAGAAGGCCCATGAGAAAGTTCAGGCGGCCTATGACGCTTACAATGCTTTGACGGACGAGCAGAAAGCCCAGATCACCGGGGCGGAGATTTTTGAAAGCCTGTTTGCTTTTTTCAATGGGCTGACAAATACCATTGAAACCTTAAATAATGTGAAATATCTGGACGAAAACGGCGAGGAACAGACTGCGGACAATGTCGCCGTGATTGATAACCAGACGGCTGAATGGAGCGGCGGCTGGTATGTTGTCAACAGCGATGTGGAAATTTCCGACCGCATCACCGTCACCGGCGATGTCCACCTGATTTTGGCGGATGGCAACACCCTTACCGCTAAGAGCGGTATCGGGGTGGATGGCGAGGGCAACAGCCTGACCATCTATGGACAAACCGGCGGTACCGGCAAACTGATCGCTACGGGAGGCAGCGGACAAGCAGGCATCGGCGGTGCTGAGAATGGAACCATCACAATTAAGGGCGGTACAGTGACTGCCACCGGCGGAAGTGAGGCGGCAGGCATCGGTGGAAACTCAAATGGTACGGCTAAAAAAATCATAATAAACGGAGGGAATATCACAGCCAAAGGTGGTAGCGGCCGATGGGGTGGCGGTGCAGGTATTGGAAGCGGCTATTACAGTAGAAAGGATATAGGAGACATCATCATTAACGGCGGCACAGTGACTGCTACAGGAGGTACAAATTCCGCAGGTATCGGCAATGGCTACGCGGGTAGCGTATGCACCTTTAGTACCGGCCCGGACGGCAACGCCTTTATTATCGCATCCAGCATATTGTTGGATCAAACCGACAAAAATAATTGGAGCGGTGTGATCTTCGAGGGGAATGCGGGACAAGTTTATGGCAGTCCCAGCCTTAAAATGGAAGCGGCAATCCCCGAAGGCAAAACGCTGATTGTACCAAAGGAGAACACCCTTACCATCGACAATAGCGTGACATTGACTAACAACGGCACGATTGACATTTACGGTACGATTTACGGCAAATTAACCAACAATGCCGACGGCACGGTTATCAATCACGGTACAATCGACGGTTCATTAGATAACAGCGGCACGATAACCAATCAAGCCGACGCCGCGATCAGCAACAAAGTGACAAATAATGGAACAATTAGCACTTATGGAACGATCAGCGGCACTTTGACCAACAACGGCACAATCATGGTTGGTCCAGACGGCAGTATTCCGTCCAACAGCGGCGGCTCTGTGATTCCATTCCCCGATGGTGAGACATACCTGGACGCAAGCGGTACGCCGCAAAATATCCCCGCCAACGCAAAATTTTTACTGCCGGGAGCGACCACGTTGGACGGCTGGTATGTGGTTTGCGGCAAAGTCACTTTGACCAACCGTCCGACCGTCACCGGTGAGGCCCACCTGATTCTGGTGGATGGCTGCGAGTTGAACGCGAACTCGGGCATTAACGTTGGGGAGGGCGCTAACCTGACCATCTACGCCCAGTCCAATGGCAGCAATATGGGCAAACTGACCGCCTTAGGAAACTTCAATCAGGCAGGCATTGGCGGCGACGCAGGTGAATCAGGTGGAACTATCACCATCAACGGCGGCACAATCGCTGCCCGTAATGATAACAACGGTGCTGCGGGCATAGGCGGCGGGAACGAGGGCGCAGGCGGTGCCATCACCATCAATGGCGGCACGATTACTGCCAGTGGTGGTGGCGGTGCCGCGGGTATCGGTGGTGGTCTCTTTGGCGCGGGCGGCACCATCACCATTAACGGCGGCACGGTCACTGCCATTGGTGAATCTGGCGCGGGTATCGGTAGCGGTAGCTTTGGTTCAGGCGGAACCATCACCATCAACGGAGGAACGATCACTGCCACATATACAGTATTGAGCTCGGGCATCGGCGCAGGAAGCGGTGGCAGTAATGTAACTTTGGAAGTACACGGCAACGCTTTTATTATCGCGTCCAGCATATCGGCTCAAACCGACAAAGATACTTGGAGCGGCGTGATCTTCGAGGGAAGTGCGGGACAGGTTTATGGCAATCCCATCCTTGAAACGGACGCAGAAATCCCTGGAGACAAGACGCTGACCATTCTGCAAGACAGAACACTTACCATCGGCAATGGCGTGACATTGACCAATAATGGATCGGTCGATAACCATGGAACTATCCAGAAAAACGGCATGATCATTAACAATGGCACCATCAAAAACTATGGCACCGTCCAGGGCAACGGAGCGGTTGAGGGTAATCCTATCCTGTATCAAAGCGGTACTGTTGTCACCTTCTGGAAAGAAAATAGTCAGGTTACAGAAGCAAGCTATGGTGATACCATCACCATTGTGGCCACTATGACGCAGAAGGCTCAAAGTCGAGCTGCCGGGGCGAAACAGGTGGAGTTCTCTGTTGACGGAACTGTCTTTGCCACCGTTGATGTAGAGAACGAAAACGGGCAGATCGTTGCCAAAACACAGGTCACTTTAACCGGGGATCGTTGGACAGCAAGCGGCAGTGCCTACGAGATTATGGCAGACTTTGGCGGAAACGACAACCTAATGGCCGGCACCGGAATCGGGCAACTGAAGGTCATGCCGATAAATGTACAAAATGCAACAGTTGAGTTATCGCAAACGACATTCATCTATGACGGAACTGCAAAAACCCCCGATGTAATCGTCAAACTAGGCAAAGCAACTTTGACCGCAGGTACAGATTACGAAGTTGATTATAAGGATAATACCAACGCGGGACAGGCCACTGTCACCGTCACTGGAAAGAAAAACTATACTGGCTCGAAAACGGTGAGCTTCACCATCGCACAGTCTGCAACCGAGTTTGACGGCGGAGTGACGGTAGATAAGCAGGACAAGACCTATACCTACGGCGACACCATCACCGTTACCGTGACCCCCAAGGCCACCGGCGAGGCCCCGGCCAACAATGCGCTGGCACTTGCCGCACCCACAGCGGGTCAGATGGCGATTTATGAAGGTGATAGGCAGCTTACCGAGGCAAAAGATGTTACCTCCGGCAGTGAGCTGACCTTCACCATCGACACCGCAGAGGTGAACCTCGGCAGCGGGAAGCACACCCTTACCGCAAAATTTGTAGAGTCGGATAATATGGCGGCGCAGACGGGAACGGTAGAGGTGACAGTCTCTTATAAGATTACGCTTACCGGGCAGGCGGACAGCCCCACGAAGATTACTCTGAATGAGGCTGTAGTAGAACCCGGCGATACTGGCGCAACGATTACTTACGGATACAACACCTTGAATGAAGCTCCTGACAACTGGCAGACAGGGCGTGAGTTTTCTGGTCTGGCCGCCAATACGACCTACTACTTCTTTGCAAAGGCGGAGGACAGCAGCAACTATGCGAAAACCATCAGCCAGGGAGTAGCGATCACCACCCCCGAAAAGGCCGTGAGCAGAATCGAGATTACTGCCCAGCCCGCCAACCTGTCTTACACCAGCGGGCAGACACTGGATTTGAGCGATTTGTCGGTACAGGTGTACTACAACGATGACACAAACGAAACCCTCACATGGGCCAGCGGCAAGCTGACCGCCGCCCCTGCTCAGGGAACGGTGTTGACGGTCGCAGAACATAATGGCAAGACAGTCACGATCAGCTACGGCGGAAAAACGGCCCAAACCGTTGTACTTACTGTGGGCAAGGCAGCGCAGGAGGCCCTTTTCATCACCGGCGCACCCAGCCCCATCTACGAAGGAAGCAACTTTACGCTGCAAACCTCTGGCGGCTCCGGCACAGGAGCAGTCACCTGGTCGGTAGTCAGCGGTCCCGCAACGGTGGATGCAAACGGCAGCGTGACGGTAACAGGCACAGGCGACTTCCATATTAAAGCGGTCAAGGCCGCAGATGTGGAATACAATCAGGCCGAGACGGTCATTACGCTGACAGCTACGAAGAAGCCCAGCGGCGGCGGCCACAGCACCCCCACCTACCGTCCCGACGTGGAGAAGCCTGCGCATGGCGAGGTGTCCGTAACGCCTAAAAACCCGGAGAAAGGCGACAAGGTGACGATCCAACCGACACCGGACGAGGGCTACGAAGTAGACCACGTGACCGTCACGGACAAAAACGGCAAGCCTGTTGAGGTGGAGCAGAACAAGGATGAGACTTGGAGCTTCAAGCAGCCCAGCGGCAAAGTGACCGTTAAAGTGGCCTTCAAGCCCATTGAGACGAAGTGGCGTAACCCGTTCCTGGATGTCTCCGAAGGCGACTGGTTCTATGATGCTGTGCGTTATGTCTATGAAAAGGGCCTGATGGCTGGAACCAGTGAAAACACGTTCGGCCCGAATGTCATAACTAATCGGGGGATGATTGTGACCATCCTCTACCGGCTGGCAGGGTCCCCTGATATTGAGGACGAGAATTGGGGCTACCCCTACGTTGACGTAGACGCGAACGCATATTACGGTACAGCGGTCTACTGGGCGCGTCTGAATGGTATCGCCAGCGGGTACAGCGACGAACGGTTTGGACCGGATGATGCTATCACCCGTGAACAGCTTGCGGTCATGCTCTACCGTTTTGCCAAGGCGCAGGGTCATGACGTAACCGCACAGGCCGACCTGAGCGGCTATACCGATGCGGACCAGATTAGCGGCTTTGCGCGGGAGGCTATGAGCTGGGCCAGCGCCGAGGGCCTGATAAATGGCACCAGCGGCTCTACCTTGTCCCCTGACAGTTCTGCTACACGGGCGCAGGTGGCCGTGATCCTCATGCGATTCGCTTCCATCATAACAGAATAAGTGACTGCAGTGCGGACGAAGGTCCGCAATAAGGGCGGAGGGGTTCACCCTCCGCCCTTATTTTATCCTTTATGCAGGAAAATTTTGTATTTTTAGGACGTATCTATCCGACCACCTTCCCCAAAGAGGTGATTATACGACACATTGGCCCTTTTGATTTTTCCCGACAAAAGCCACAGATATGCTAATCATGTCTTTGGTAGACGAGAGGACGGCACCCCGTTTATGAAGTGTTCCAACCGCTCCATAGACATTATGGGGGCCGTCTTCACTTGTATCGGACTCAAATCAAAGAGAGCCAGGCCATCTTCGGCCTGGCTCTCATATGAATTACTGTTTCATCAAATTGATTTCTTAGATTTTTTCCCAAAAGCAATTCCAATTAACAGGCCAATCGCAGAGGAGACAAGACCAGTAAGAAAATCAAAAAATTCAGGGACAGACATAACCTTGGCAAGAAGGTATTGGCTAAGTGAGAGGGTAAGTAGCCCGTAGAGTAGATATGCAACAGAAAAACAAACCGGCATCAACCAAACATATTTAGTTGGCAAATGCGCTCTGCCTACAAAAATAGACGAGATAAGAGTCACAACTGGCATAACCACATATTGGACTACAATAACATGAAGCATCGCCATTTGAGAATTTTTGTAGAACAGCCAGAAGGTAATTGCTGACAAGACCCATATTATACCGTATAACCCTACAGCTATACGCAAATGGCGATTAGCTTTCATATCTTACCACCCTTTATTCTACATCCCTGTAGGTAAGTTTGGAACTGCTTGCAAGCTCATCCGGCATATAAAGATGGTTGGGAATGGTGCTGCCATTCAAGTTAATGCCTTCACTATAATACGCAGCCCATACCAACTCGGAGCAGTACCAATTGGGATTGTCCTCGTCGGCATTTAATTTAGACACTATAGTGTTTCCAACCACACTAATGATGATCTTATTTGCGGTTGCAATAATGACACCAGCTACATACAAACGCAAAATATATTTGGGCTTACTCCGGGTGTGGTGCAGCCCTTCTACTATCATAAACAAAAACAGTGGTGCGGCAATCCGCCCGATAATGCGCAAAACATAAAAAGCAAAGCAAAGACAGCCTCGATTCGAGCCCGACTTTGTTTTCCGCTCTATTTTATCAGCACAAGTCCAGATATACCTGCCGGAGCGCACGGAGGATCAACTCCACCGAGCCGTCCGTACCCCACTGGGAAACATTGAGGCACAGATCATAATTCTGTGCGGCGCCCCATTTCTGTTCCGTATTAAAATTATAATAGGCGCTCCGGGCCTTGTCCATGCTCCTGATCCGGTCACGGGCCTCATCCTCTGTTATACCGTCGCGTTTGACCACACGCTGAATGCGGAAGTCCATACCGGCGGAAACAAAGACACGGAACAGGCGGGTTTCGTTCCGCAGGATGTAGTCCGCACCACGTCCCACGATGACGCAGCTCCCCTGGCCGGCGACATGAAGCACAGCCTCCCGCTGGGCCTTGGACGCCATACGCTCCACCGAAATATTGCAGTTCCCCAGCACCAGATTGGGCCGCCCCACACAAAGAGAGTAAAGTAAGCTGTGCGGATGCTTTTCATCCATGTCCTGGAGGAAGTCCAGCGCAAGCCCGCTCTCCTTTGCGGCCACGGCCAGCAGTTCCTTGTCATAGTAAGGGATCTCCAGCTCCCGGGCGATTTTCTTGCCAATCTCACGGCCACCGCTCCCAAATTGGCGTCCAATCGTAATCATGATTTTATCCATAAGGCGATCCTTTCAAAAGTCTGTTTCTGTACTTTTTAGTTCAGTATAAAAGAAGCGGTCTCAAAAGTCAAGCGCATGAATTTCATGTGTATCCCAGCAAAAAACTAAGTGGGACAAAGCCCATAAATTTAAGCTGCCACTATCCAACCGATGAGAGAGGTCTTGACAATCTGCCTGTTTCCATTTTATAATTAGTCCCGATATAGACTAATTATAAGGAGATGGCCTATGGATCAACTACATCAGCTCAGCGCTCAATATAATGCCCTGTGGATTGAAACCAACCAGCTCTATGAAACCTGGGCCCGGCAGCGGGGAATGTCCCTTTATGAGTTGCTGGTGATCCTTTCGATTGTCGAGGCTGACGGCACGGTGCTCCAAAAAGACATCTGCCAGCGGTTTGCGATCCCCAAGCAGACCGTCAATGCGATTATCAAAACGCTGACAGACAAGGGATGGCTGGAGCTCAAGGTCTCGGAGCAGGACCGCAGAAGCAGGAAACTTTCTCTGACTCCCGAGGGGAGCGCACAGGCGGCGCAGATCGCCCAGGCGCTTCAGGAGCACGAGGCACAGGTTTGGCTCCGGCTGGGACTGGACCGGGCGGAACAGTTGATTGAGCACACCGCCCTCTATAACCGGCATTTCAGGGAGGTAAGCGGTTGAAATGCACATTCGCAAAGAGTTTTTCCGGTTTGTCATCCCATCCATGCTGGCCTTTGCGTTGTCCGGCATCTACGCGATTGCCGATGGGTTCTTTGTTGGAAATGCGATGGGGGACGACGCCCTGGCCGCAGTCAACATCGCCTATCCGCTGACGGCTTTTCTGCAGGCGGTAGGCACCGGCATCGGCATGGGCGGCGCAATCGAGTACGCCATCAACGCCGGGAATCAAAATGAAAACCGCGGCAGGCAGTACATGGGTATGGCGATCCTCCTGCTGGGCGGCTTCAGCATTCTCTTTACCGCCCTGTTCCTGTTCGCCGGTCCTCAGATCCTGGGTCTGTTCGGCGCGTCCGGCGAGATACTGGAGTACAGCAGCGAGTACCTGCGCTTTGTCAGCTATGGGGCGGTATTCCAGATCGCGGGAACTGGCCTGGTTCCTTTCATCCGCAACATGGGCGGAGCGGTCACGGCCATGGCGGCCATGGTGACAGGCTTTATCACGAACATTGTCCTGGACTACCTGTTCGTATGGGTGCTGCCTTGGGGGATGATGGGGGCTGCCGTCGCAACGGCAATCGGCCAGGCGATGACCTTTCTGGTCTGCCTTGTATTCTTTGTCCTCAAAAAGCACGCGCCTTCATTTCAGTTTGACGGAGAGGGGGGATATCTTGCATCCCGCATTCTGGGAGTGGGCCTTTCTCCCTTTGGCCTGACCTATTCGCCCAATATCACCCTGATCCTGCTCAATAAGAGCGCCGTGATTTTCGGCGGGAATATCGCTGTGACCTGCTATGCGCCGATCAGCTATATTTCTGCTGTGGTCATGCTGCTGATGCAGGGCGTCAGCGACGGGAGTCAGCCGCTCATCAGCCTGGCCTATGGGGAGGGCAAGCATGATACCACAAAAGCGGTGCGCGATCTGGCGTATCGCTTCGCCTTTGGAGTAGCGGTTGTCTGCTCGGTCGTCCTTTTCCTGCTGCGGGGCAGCGCGGCCCATCTGTTCGGCGCCTCCGAGCAGGTGACGATGCTTGTGGCACAGATCCTGCCGATCTTCATTATCGGCTTTGTCTTTGTCAGCGTGTCCAGAGTGACCACCGCCTATTTCTATGCGACTGGGAAAAATCTCTGGGCCTATATTCTGATCTATGGGGAGCCGTTGACGCTCTGCATCCTGCTCCTGATCCTCCCAAATGCCATGGGGAGTGTGAATGGAACCTGGGTTTCTGTCCCTTTGTCCCAAATCATTGCCATGCTGCTCAGTTTACTTCTAATCCATAAAAACAGAACGCTGGAACATCAGCTTCCCTCTCATGAGTAAAGTATCACTTGACAATTCTGATAGGTGGATGCTATCATAAAAAACGCTTGACATCGTGGTTGTATGATAACAATTCCAAGGGCTATATATTTTCCTGTTTCTGATTACAAACAGGAAAATATATAGCCTTTTAATTTTAATATGAGGAGGCTGTTTTGCATTGACTAACGCCAAAAATCTAATGGGGACAAAACCGATTTTGCCACTGCTGGTGAGCATGTCGGTGCCGTCTATTCTGTCCATGCTCATCCAATCTCTATACAATGTAGTAGACAGCATATTTGTGGCCTGGCTCAGCAATGATGCACTTACCGCGGTTTCTTTGGCTTATCCCCTGCAAAATCTTGTGTTGGCAGTCGCTGTTGGCTTTGGCGTAGGAATCAACGCCTATATCGCTCGCAACCTGGGGGAAGGGAACCAGCACAGGGTGGATCAAGCCGCTTCCATGGGGGTCATCTTTACCACTATCCATGCTGTTATTTTCATATTGGTTGGGCTTTTCGGCAGTGAGCCATTTTTACATATGTTTACCAATGATCCAGAGATCCTGCAGATGAGTGTCAACTACACCCGCATTGTGATCTGTCTGTCCTTTGGCAGCCTGTATCATATATTTATCGAAAAACTGTTCCAAGCGGTTGGGAACATGGTCGTACCGATGATTTTGCAAGGCGTAGGGGCGATTGTAAACATCATCCTCGACCCGATTCTGATCTTCGGCATGTTCGGACTGCCCGCTATGGGAGTTACCGGCGCTGCTGTTGCTACGGTAACTGGACAGATGACAGCCTGTGGTTTGGCGGTGTTCTGCTTTCTTCGGACCAGAACGGGAATTCGTATTACCCGAAAAGATATGAAGATCGATGCCGGAATCGCCAAAAGAATTTACGCAGTGGGAGTCCCCTCCGGGTTGATGACCGCGATGCCCAGTCTGCTGGTGAGTATCCTGAACGCACTGCTGGTGGGTCTCCACACATTGGCCGTGGCAGCATTTGGATTGTACTTCAAGCTGCAAACCTTTGTGTATATGCCTGGTAATGGTCTGATTCAGGGCATGAGGCCCATTGTGAGTTATAACTACGGAGCGGGCCAAGGAAGGAGACTTCATCTTGTCATCCGATGGAGTCTCGCTTTGACCGCCATCATTATGGCATTGGGCACCCTGATCGCTTGGGGTGTCCCACGGCAGATTATGGGCCTTTTCGATGCGGATGAAGCCATGATAGCTGTCGGGGTGCCTATGCTGCGTATTACAAGCCTGGGATTTTTGGTATCCACCCTGGGGACGGTAATGGCCGGCTGTTTTGAGGCTCTTGGGAAAGGACTGTATTCCTTGAGCATTTCTCTGCTTCGTCAGCTCCTTGTGATCCCACCTCTGGCTATGGTATTTTCTTTGTCCTGGGGGCTGAATGGTGTGTGGGCGGCGTTTCCCGTAGCGGAGGCGCTGGCGGCTCTGGTTGCAGTTTTGTTATACCGTAAAGTCATGCGGCAGACAGATCGGCAACTGCAAAATAGTGAGGTTGATTGTGCTGGGGGGAAATACC
>ENA-ORTF01003871-ORTF01003871.1-human-gut-metagenome-genome-assembly--contig:-NODE-3871-length-12178-cov-9.790068_pt1 | contig 12178 bp, 10 predicted proteins | sample MGYA00241908_ERZ509180 | MGnify/ENA primary metagenome ERZ509180 (study PRJEB26280, sample SAMEA2338814) | human gut metagenome | biome: human gut; feature: human-associated habitat; material: faeces... | reverse complement strand
ATCTGCTGAAAGGAAGGCTTTCCCCACTGCTCCAGCCTTCTCCACCGCGAAATCAGCGAATTTTCTTAAGAAATAGCAGAATTCTGTAATGAAACCCCCGCGCTGCCGGTTTATTCTTATTTCGGAATGAATTCTATCAAATAACGGACCCGCGCCAGAGCGGGCGTATTGGGGGAACGTGCGGGCATGAGAAAAAAAGCGAAGCAACAGAAAACACGATTCCGGGAAGCGGTTTCCAGAAATGAAAAAGCGGCCGGTTGGATCTTCATCCTCCCTGCGACGGTCTGTTGGCTGATCTGGTTTTTATATCCTTTTCTGCAGTGCGTGGGCATGAGCTTTCTGGATTACAGCTACCTCAAACCCAAAGCCCGGGCCTTCGTGGGGCTGGACAACTATATCCATATGTTTCAGGATCCCAAATTCCTGCTGGCGCTGAAAAATACGCTGTGGTTTGTTGCCGTCACCGTACCAGTGGTCACAGTACTGGCTTTGGCGTTGGCACTGATCCTGAACAGCAGCTTCCGGGGCCGCGGCGTTTTCCGCACCATCAGCTTTATCCCCTACACGATCTCCGGCGTGGCCGTGGCGGCGCTGATCCTCTGCACCACGCTGTTTCTGCGCAGCTACCGCAGTGCTGTTGTGGAGGGCGCGCGCACGAACAGTGCCCAGGTCGTCAGCCAGGTCGCAGGCGCGGTGGATAACTACGTCAACACGATGGACAGCGCCGTCGGCATCGTGCTGGAACAGCTTGACAGTGAACCTGCGATGCGGGACGCATTTCTGAATGCCTTTCTGACAGCGCGGCCCGAGGTCGCGGCCATCACGACTTACGACGAAAGCGGCAGTCTGTTGGACTGCTGGGCCCAGGCGGGCCGCACGCCGAAATCTGACATACTGCGCAACCTCTCCTTTGACCTGACCACGGCCCGGCGCCTGGGACATGGCTACATCAGCACGCCGCATGTAGAGTCGATTTTTGCCAGCTACTACCCGTGGGTCGTCTCGGTCATCCGCGCTGTGCCGGGGGACGGCGGCAGCAGCCGTTGGCTTGCGGTAGATTTGAGCTTCAAGGAGCTGGCCGCAACGATCAACAACGTCAGCATCGGTCAGCACGGCTACTGTTACCTGATGGATGAGCGCGGCAACATGGTCTACCACCCGCAGCAGCAGCTTTTGTATGCCGGGTTAAAGAAGGAGGAGGCCGGGCGTCTGGCCTGCCTCGGCGACGGCACCTACGTGGAGGACACGGTCATCTACAGCGTACAGCGTGTGCCGGGCAGCACATGGCGCGTCGTCGGTGTCAGCTACATTGACGAAACCGTCAATGAGAGCTTCCGGCAGATGGTGCGCATCACGGTTATCACGGCGGGGCTTGTTTTTCTGGCCGCGCTGACGGCGGGCTGGGTGCTGTCCCGTCTGCTGTCCCGCCCGTTGCAGCAGCTCGAAACAGCCATGGAGCAGTTTGAACAGGACGCCGACCACTTCGCCTTTCAGGCCGTGCGCGGCACGCGGGAGGTGCAGAACCTCTCGGACTCCTTCGGCCACATGGTAGGCCGCATCCAGCAGCTTATGACCACCGTCCGCGAGGAGGAAATTGTCCTGCGCAAGACAGAGCTCAAGGCGCTGCAGGCGCAGATCAACCCGCATTTTCTCTACAATACGCTGGATTCCATCGCCTGGATGTGTGAGCGCGGCAAAAACGCCGATGCCGTCCAGATGGTCCATGCACTGGCGCGGCTGTTCCGCATCAGCATCAGCCGCGGGCATGAGCTGATCCCGATCGAAAAGGAGCTGCAGCACGCCGAGGCGTATCTGCAAATTCAAAAATACCGCTACAAAAACCAGTTTACCTACCACTTTACGGTGGACGAGAGCTGCCTGCACTGCCTGTGCAACAAGATCACGCTGCAGCCTATCATCGAGAACGCCATTGTTCACGGGCTGGATCTGATGGTCGATTCCGGCCACATTGAAATCACCGTAAAGCCCGACGGGGATGATATTCTGCTCATCGTCGCGGACGACGGCATCGGCATGGAGCCGGAGCAGGTCGCGGCCCTCTTGCAGAATGAGCCGAGTGACCGCACCGGCATCGGCGTCAAGAATGTCAATGACCGTCTGCGCATCTACTTTGGCGCGGACTACGGTATCTCCATTGAAAGCGCCCCCTACGAGGGCACAACGGTGACGATCCGCACCCCGCGCGTGCCGGAGGACAGGGAGGGCGACTATGACAAAACCATTAAACGTCTGCTGCCCGCGGCCCTGGCCGTGCTGCTGGCAGGCTGTGCCATGCAGCCCGTGGACAGCACAACGACCCGCTACAGGGTCGCGCTCGTAGCCAAAAACAATCGGGATTCCGAGTTCTGGGACGCCGTCTTTACCGGGGCAGAGGCCGCCGCCACGGAATATAACCTGCAATTGACCATAACGGCCCCCGACGATGAGGAGGACTATGCGGCGCAGAACCAGCTGATTGCCGATGCCGTTGAGAACGGTGCACAAGCCATCGTTTTCTCCGCCATTGATTATGAGGCCAACGCCGCCGCCATTGATGCCGCCGCCGCGGCGGGCGTGACGGTCATCAGCGTGGATTCTGCGGTGAACTCCGACAACGTTGCGGCCTACATCGGCGCGGACAACTACGGCGCAGGCCGGATGGCGGCCCAGAGCGCACTGGACGGCATGGAAGGGGCGCTCTGCGTCGGGCTTATCAACTATGAGGTCAACGGTGCCAACGGGCGGGACCGGGAGCAGGGTGCGCGCGATGCTTTTGCGGAAAGCGGACGCGCCAGGATCACTGCCGCCGTGTCAACACACCCCAACGCCGCCAGTGCCCGCGCGGACACGCTGGCCATGCTGCGCACCCACCCGGAGATCAACGTGCTGATAGCCCTCAACGAGACGACTGCCGTCGGCGCGGCACAGGCTGTCCAGCAGATGCAGCGCGCCGACGACCTCTGGCTCGCGGCGTTCGACTCGAACATCGAAACGATTGACGCCCTGCAGACCGGTGCGGTGGACGCGCTGATCGTGCAGAACACCTACGGCATGGGCTATTTCGGCGTCGAAAGCGCCTATAAGCTGCTGACCGGGCAGGAAAGCAGCGTCGAAAAATCGAACATCACCGCCACCCGCACCATCACCCGGGAAAATATGTTTGCCATGGATAAGCAAAAGGCCCTGTTCCCGTTTGGGTGACCCACGAAGCCCGGCCCCTGCGAGCCTACCGTCAAAGCCCTTCTCCCACTTCGGAGAAGGGGCTTTTTTATTTTTCCATCACCCGCAAAAATCTTACAAAATGAAAACGACAAACACCCTTTTGTTACTTTTACTGCGCATTCTGCACAAAAACAAGCGCTTTTGACTGGCGAAACTGCCCTAAACGGTGAAAATTTCCACCCGTAGTCGGTGAAATTTCACCTTGTTTTTTCACCCGTCCCCGAGTATTATAATAACTGTCAACAGGGTTCGCTCCTCTACAAGCGACCCGCCCGAAAATCTACTGCACATCTAAAAAAGAAGGAGAAACTCATTATGAAAAAGTTTGCTGCTCTGGCCCTTGCAGGTTGCATGGCCGTCTCTCTCGCCGCCTGCGGCGGTTCCGCCTCCACTTCCACCGCTGCTTCGGAGTCCACGGCTCCCGCAGAGTCCACCTCTGCTGCAGAGTCTGCTGCTGAGTCCGCAGCCGAGAGCGTTACCGCGGCCACTCAGGGCGGTAAGGTCGGCGTCTGCATCTACAAGTTCGACGATGCCTTCATGACCACCTACCGTAATGCTCTGCAGGAGATCCTCGAGGGCAAGGGCTACGAGGTCACTATCGTCGACGGCAACAACGACCAGGCCAAGCAGAACGAGCAGATCAACACCTTCATCACCCAGGGCGTTGACGCACTGATCATCAACCCCGTTATGACCTCCGCTGCCGACCAGATTATCTCCACCGTCAAGGGTGCCGATGTTCCCACCGTCCTGATCAACCGTGAGCCCACCGCCGATCAGATGTCCGCTTATGACAAGCTGGTCTACGTCGGCTGCGACGCTGCTCAGTCCGGCACCTTCCAGGGCGAGCTGATCCTCGACACCGAGAACAAGGGCGACATCAACGGCGACGGCAAGGTTTCCTACATCATGATTCAGGGCGACCCCGAGAATATCGATGCTCAGCTGCGTACCGAGTACTCCGTCAAGGCTCTGACCGATGCCGGCGTTGAGGTTGAGCAGCTTGACCTGCAGCGCGGTGACTGGGACCGTAACAAGGGCCAGGAGATCTGCCAGAACGACCTTGCCAAGTACGGCGATCAGATCGAAGTTGTTTTCTGCAACAACGATGATATGGCTATCGGTGCTCTGCAGGCCATTCAGGCTGCAGGCCGTACCGTCAACAAGGACATCTACCTCGTCGGTGTCGATGCTTTGGACGCTGCCCTGAACGAAGTTGCCAACGGCAACATGACCGGTACCGTTCTGAACGACGCTAAGGGCCAGGCTACGCAGGCTGTTGCTTCCATGGAGGAGCTGCTGGGCGGCAAGACCTTCGAGGCCGACCACCAGAGCGTCTACGTTGACTACGTCAAGGTTACCCCTGACAACGTCAAGGACTTCCAGTAATTTAAAAAAAGCCACAGCTTAAACCAGAACAATCGGGGTGCGTGTGCGCAGGCGCACGCACCCTTTTTTCGTGAAAAGGTTACAAAAGATTAAAGGGGGCCAGCGAATTGTCAGAGTACCGCTTGGAGATGTGTGATGTCGTCAAGACGTTCCCCGGCGTCAAGGCACTGAATCACGCACAGCTGAAATTGAAACCCGGCACCGTCCATGCGCTGATGGGAGAGAACGGCGCGGGCAAGTCTACCTTGATGAAGTGCATGTTTGGCATCTACCACATGGACGAAGGCAAGGTCATTTATGAGGGACAGGAGGTCCAGATCAAGGGCCCGCTTGATGCACTGAACCGCGGCATTGCGATGGTGCACCAGGAGCTGCAGCCCATCCCGGAACGCTCCATAGGCGAGAATATCTACGTTGGGCGCTATCCTACCAAGAAATACGGACCCGTCACCGTTATCGACCATGACAAAATGTATGAGGATGCGGCCAAGGTCCTGAAGGAAGTCCATCTGAATTATGATCCGCACGCAAAGCTCGGAACCTTGAGCGTTTCCCAGATGCAGCTGGTTGAGATCGCCAAGGCGGTCTCCGCAGACTGCAAGGTGCTGATTCTCGACGAGCCGACCTCCTCGCTGACGGCAGCTGAGGTCGAGGCACTGTTCACCATCGTGAACGAGCTGCGCGTCAAGGGCGTCTCCATCGTCTACATCAGCCACAAGATGGACGAAATTCTTCGCATCAGCGACGAAGTCACGATCATGCGCGACGGCCAGTACATCGGCACCTGGGAGGCCAAGGAACTGACCACCGATATGATCATCACCAAGATGGTCGGACGTGAGCTGTCGAACCTCTACCCGCCGCGCTCGAATACGCCCGGTGAGGTCGTGTTTGAGGTCAAGGACTTCACGTCCATCAACCCCAAGAGCTTCCGTCACGTCAACTTCAACGTCCGCAAGGGCGAGATCCTCGGCGTTGCGGGTCTGGTCGGTGCCCAGCGCACCGAGCTGATGGAGGGCCTGTTCGGTCTGCGCTGCCACACGGCGGGTACCATCACCTATAAGGGCAAGGAGCTGACCATCAACCAGCCGCAGGACGCCATCAAAAACGGCATCGCCATGCTGACCGAGGACCGCCGCGCCACCGGTATTCTGGGTGTGCTTTCCATTGCGGATAACGTCTCCATTGCATCGCTGAACAAGTATCTGATCGGCGGCATCATGCTGGACGACAACAAAATCGAAAAGCTCGTGCAGGATAATGTCGCCAAGCTGTCCATCAAGACGCCGTCCTCCAAAACGCAGATTCAATCGCTGTCCGGCGGTAACCAGCAGAAGGTGCTGATTGCCCGCTGGCTGGCCAACGACCCCGATGTTTTCATCATGGACGAGCCGACCCGCGGCATCGACGTCGGTGCAAAGTATGAAATTTACTGCATCATCGCCGAGATGGCCAAACAGGGCAAGAGCATCATCATGATCTCCTCCGAAATGAGCGAGCTGATCGGCATGTCTGACCGCATCATGGTCATGTGCGATGGCCGCTGCACCGGCTTTATCGACGGTGATAAGGCGAACCAGGAGAACATCATGACGCTGGCTACCCAGTTTGAATAAGGAGGAATCCGAAAATGGAGAAAAAATTCGACTTAAAAAAATTCCTGTCCAATAACGCGATCATTATTCTGATCATTTTGCTGGCCCTCTTCGTCGGCTGCACGACCCAGAACTTCTTTACCATGACAAACGGCAAAAACCTGCTGCTGAACGTCGCCCCGCGTTTCATCATCGCCTGCGGCGTCTCCGGCTGCTTGATTACCAAGGGTACTGACCTGTCCGCCGGCCGCCAGGTCGGCCTGGCCGCCTGCTTCTCCGCCATGCTGCTGCAGAGCGTTGACTACTCTGCCCGCATGCTGCCCTGGCTGCCCGATATTCCGTGGCCCGTGGCCCTGCTGATCGTCATGGCGATCATGGCCTGCTTCGGTGCCATCAACGGCTGCATTATCGCATTCCTGAAGGTTCCTCCTTTCATCGCTACGCTGGGCATGCAGACCATCGTTTACGGCCTGTGCTCCGTCATCACCAACAACCAGCCCATGGGCGGTTACAAGCAGAGCTACCTGACCGTTGCCAGCGGCACGCTGGGCCCCATCCCGTTCCTGGCCATCTTTGCGCTGATCGTCGGCATCTTCTTCTGGTTCCTGTACAATAAGACCCGTCACGGCAAGTACATGTACGCCATCGGCGGCAACGAGAACGCCGCTCAGGTTGCCGGTGTCAACGTCACCGCGTCCCTGATCCGCATCTACATCCTGGCCTCCTGCATGTATGCTCTCGGCGGCTTCCTCGTCGGCGCAAAGGCCGGCGGCGCTTCCACCAACACCGGCAACGGCTATGAGCTGGAAGCTATCGCAGCCTGCACCATCGGCGGCGTTTCCACCAACGGCGGTGTCGGCAAGGTCTCCGGCGTTCTGGTCGGTGTTCTGGTCTTTGAAGTCCTGAAGATTTGCCTGCAGTTCCTCGGCGTCGACCCCGCTTACACCTACATTGCACAGGGCCTTGTCATCGTCATCGCCGTTGCCCTTGACCTGCGCAAGTACCTGGCCAAGAAGTAATATGGAAGAAGAAAAAACCACCTCTGAAACGCAAAAGTCCGATTCCCGCCCGGACCGCAGCCAACTGAACGCCTTTGAGAATTTCTATGAGAAGTTCCGCAAGGTTCCGCTGAAATACATTGATGTCTTTATCGGCGTCTGTGTTGCCGCACTGGTCATCGTTGTGCTGGTCGGGATACTGAATAGCAAGGGAATATTGTAAAAAGCGTGCCTCCCACAGAAACGCTCTGTGGGAGGCACGTCTTTTATTTTACCGCTCAGGGGCCGGGCACGCGGCCTTGCGGAAGGCAGCCGCCCTGCATCGCAGACCCTCCGGGAAAACCGTAGGGGAGGGATTCATCCCTCCCCTACAAACCGGCCCGGAAACAGGCATCACTTTTTAACGATTTTTTTCTTCTTCCGCACGCTGTACCCAAAGCTGCCCAGCTTTCTTCCCAGCGCCAGATAATCCCCGTGGCTGTAGACGATCAACTTCGCCTTGTTCAGGCACAGCTTGCCGCTCTCGTCCAGCAGCTGCTCGTCCACATCCACGGCGACGCACTCGGCCAGAAACAAATCATGCGAACCCAGCGGAATGACCTGCGTGACCTTGCACTCCAGATTCACGGGGCTTTCCTCCACCAACACCGTGCCGACCTTGGCCGCAGGGGCGGCGGTCAGGTGCATGGCGGAAAACTTGTCCACGTCGCGCCCGCTCTTGACACCGCACCAGTCGATGGCGCGGACAAGGCTCTCGGTGGGCAGGTTCACGACGAACTCGCCGCTTTCCTTAATTAAATGGTGGCTGTACCGCTCGGGCCGCACGCTGATGGACAACATCGGCGGCTGGGTGCAGATCGTGCCGGTCCAGCCCACCGTGATAAGGTTCGGCTTCTCCGGAACCCCGCAGCTGACCAGTACGGGCGGCTCCGGATTCAGCAGGGTAGACCCCTTCCATACCTGTCGGCTCATTGCGCATCCTCCTTGATCTCGCCAAAGTTTGGTGTTGCATCGCTGATAATATACCGCGGACGGTGCTTGGATTCCAGATAAATTTTACCGATGTACTCCCCGATAACGCCCAGACAGATCAGCTGCACGCCCGACACAAAGCAGATGATGCTTGTCATCGACGCCCAACCGGACACGGTCAGGCCAAGCGCGGCCTCGATGACGGCCCACAGCACGCCGATAAAGCTGACGAGCGCCACAAACACGCCGAAGCCTGTGATGAATCGGATGGGTTTGATGGACAGGCTCGTGATGCCGTCAAACGCCAGCGCCAGCATTTTGGACAGGGGATAGTGGCTCTCGCCCGCGATGCGCTCGTGGCGCTCGTAGGTCACGCAGGTGGACTTGAAGCCGACCAGCGGCACCATGCCGCGCAGGAACAGGTTGACCTCCCTGAACCGGGCAAACTCTTCCAGTGCGCGGGCGCTCATCAGACGGTAGTCCGCGTGGTTAAAGACGACCTCCGCGCCCATGGCGTTGAGGATTTTATAGAAGCTCTCCGCGGTAAAGCGTTTAAAAAACGTGTCTGTCTCGCGCTTGCTGCGCACGCCGTACACGACGTCGCAGCCGTCGCGGTAGGCGTCGACCATGGCGTCCATCGCGTTGATGTCGTCCTGCCCGTCACAGTCGATAGAAATGGTGATGTCGCAGCGGCTCTTTGCCTCCATCAGGCCCGCCAGCACGGCATTCTGGTGGCCGCGGTTGCGGCTCTGGCAGATGCCTGCATAGTGCGGGTCACGCGCAGCCAGGTCACAGATAATTTCCCATGTCCGGTCCTTCGAGCCGTCGTTCACAAACAGCACGCGGCTTTCCGGGCTGATCTTGCCCGCGGCGGTCAGGTCGGCGAGCTTCTGTAAAAACATCGGTGCTGTGATGGGCAGCACCTCCTGCTCGTTGTAGCAGGGGATAACAATGTATAAAATCGGGTCGGTACGGTTGTTCATACAAATAACCTCAATATGTTAAAATTGCGGGCAGGCGGCGTGCAGCCGCTCGGGGTCGGGCAGCTTAAAGCTGCCGCGGAACAGCTCGATCAGCCCCTCCTCCTGCATCCGGCTCAGCTCGCGGGAAAGCGCGCTGCGGTCACAGTTCAAAAACGCGGCCAGCTCAGTGCGGGTCATGGCGGTGGAAAACGTATCCGCGCCGCACCGCTCGCGCTGTTCCAGCAGCCACATGCAGATGCGTCCGCGCAGGCTCCTGCAGCAAATCAGCTCCAAACGGCGGTCCAGCGCAAAATATTTGTCGCTGATGGTCTCCAGCCAGTTCTGCAGCAGCTTCAGGTGTGCGCTGTGCAGCGCGGCGCAGGGGCGCAGCAGTGCCTCGCAGGGAAGATACAGTGCCAGACAGGCCTCGGCGGCGGAGACATTGACGGGGCTGCGGCTGCGCCCGCCCGCCAGCACGTCGGCAAAGACGCCGCCCGGCCCCATACGGGCCATGACGACGGTAGAGCCGTCGGCCAGCGGTTTGCTTGCCGTGATAGCACCTTCCAGCACAAGTCCGACTTCGTGGGTCTCGTAGCCCGCCATCAGCAGCAGCTCGCCTTTGGCGTAGCGGCGCACCCGCGGCGCAAAGCAGGCCATCAGCGTGTCCAGCTCGGCGTCCGTCATGCCGCGCAAAAGGCTTGTGCGGCGCATCGTATCGTAGTAGGGTGTGTAGTCCATACAGCTCCTTGCAAACGGTTGAAAAGGGTATCTGTTGCACGGGCAACAGACAATTCACACTTATTATAGTATAGTAGGGCCGCAAAAGCAACAAGGAGGATAAGATTTTTATGAAACTGAAACGTATTTTCACCGCTGTAACGGCGTTTGCTTTGTGCGCCTCTCTGGCAGGCTGCGGCGCGGCCGCGACTGTGAGCGAGTCTGCCGCAGAATCTGCCGCTGAATCCGCCGTCGAGTCAACCCCCGCCGTCACCGAGGCCCCCGCTACTGAAGAAACCGCTGACGCATCCGAGGCCGCCCTGCGCATCGCGGGCCTGAAGGGCCCCACGACGATGGGCCTCGTCAACCTGATGAGCGACGAGGTCGCCTCCAACTACAACTTCACGATGTACGGCGCTGCCGATGAAATCGTGCCGCTGCTCGTCAAGGGAGACTTGGACGCCGCCGCTGTGCCCGCCAACCTCGCCGCCACGCTCTACAACAAGATGAACGGTGCAGTGGAAGTTGCCTGCATCAACACGCTGGGCGTGCTCTACATCGTCGAGAACGGAGAGACCGTCAACTCTGTCGGGGATCTGAAGGGCCAGACCATCGTCACCACCGGCAAGGGCGCCACCCCCGAGTACGTTCTGCGCTACGTCCTGACCGAGAACGGCGTTGACCCCGACAGCGACGTTACCATCGAGTATTGCAGCGAGGCCACCGAGGCCCTGAGCAAGGTCCAGGCGGGCGAAGCCACCATCGCCATGCTGCCTCAGCCTTTTGTCACCAGCGCCATGTCCCAGGTCGAGGGTCTGCGCGTTGCGCTTGACATGAACGAGGAATGGCAGAAGGTCGCCGGCTCCAAGCTGGTCACCGGCGTTCTGGTCGTCCGCAAGGATGCCGTTGAGAACGACCCTGAGGCTTTTGCCGCCTTCATGGATGGCTATGCCGCCAGCGTCGAGGCCGCAAACTCTGACCTCGAGGGCACCGCAGCCCTCTGCGAGCAGTACGGCGTTGTCGCCAAGGCTGCGCTGGCCCAGAAGGCCCTGCCGCAGTGCAACATTGTTTTTGAGACCGGCGACGAGATGAAGACCGACCTCGAGACCTACTTCAAGGTTCTGTACGCCGCCGACCCCGCCAGCGTGGGCGGCACCCTGCCTGCCGACGACTTCTACTATGCAGGCTAAATCCCCCCGCAGAGGCCGATGCTCGCATCCGCCCCAGCAAACGCCGCTGTGGCAAAAGGCTGCCGCCATCCTTGTGTGGATTCTGATTTGGCAGCTTGCCGCCATGGGGCTGGGACACGGCGGGCTGTTTCTGGCTACGCCCCTGCAGACACTGGGGGCGCTGGCACAGCTGGCACCCACAGCTACATTCTGGCAGCGCATCGTGTTCAGTGCGCTGCGCATAATGGCGGGCTTCCTGCTGGCAGCAGCAGGGGGCCTGCTTCTTGGCGCAGCGGGCGCACGTTGGCACTGGGTACGGGTGTTCATTGACCCTGCTATGCAGCTGATCCGCGCCATGCCCGTCGCCAGCTTTGTCATTCTGGCGCTGCTCTGGGTGCGCAGTGCGAACCTGTCGGTCATCGTCAGCTTTACCCATGTGCTGCCCGTCGTCTATGCGGGCGTGCTGGGCGGCATTGCCGACACCGACCCGAAGCTGCTGGAAATGGCGAAGGTCTACCGCCTGCCGCTCACCGCGCGGCTGCGGTACATCTGGCTGCCCGGCATCTTCCCGTCCTTCTGCGAGAGCTGCATCGCCGCCATGGGCATGTGCTGGAAGAGCGGCGTCTCCGCCGAGGTCATCGGTCTGCCGGACCACAGCGTGGGCGACGCGCTCTACCGCGCGAAGATCACCCTGTCCACGCCGGATGTGTTCGCCTGGACGCTCGTCATCGTGCTGCTGTCGGCGGCGCTGTCCGCGGCAGCGGCGGCCCTGCTGCGCACGGCCAAGACACGTCTTTGCGGGGAGGTGCGCGTGTGAGCATTGTGATAACCGATCTCTGCAAAAGCTTCGGCAGTACGCCGGTTTTGCAGCGCTTTACCTGGACGGTGGACCGCCCCATGGTGCTGATGGGCCGCTCCGGCTGCGGCAAGACCACGCTACTGCGCATCCTGTTGGGACTGGAGTCCGCGGACTCCGGCAGAGTGACCGGCGTCGAAACGCCCGCCGCCGTTTTTCAGGAGGATCGCCTCTGCCCGCAGCTGACCGCCGCCGCCAACTTGACGCTGACCGGCCACGGCCTGACGCCGCAGGATGCCGAGCGTGAGCTGCGCACCCTTGGCTTTACGGATGCCGAGCTGGCGCTGCCTGCGGCGCG
>ENA-ORTF01003840-ORTF01003840.1-human-gut-metagenome-genome-assembly--contig:-NODE-3840-length-12272-cov-2.099943_pt1 | contig 12272 bp, 10 predicted proteins | sample MGYA00241908_ERZ509180 | MGnify/ENA primary metagenome ERZ509180 (study PRJEB26280, sample SAMEA2338814) | human gut metagenome | biome: human gut; feature: human-associated habitat; material: faeces... | reverse complement strand
GCTCCTGAAATAATATCCCATAATATGGAAACTGTTCGCCGTATCAGTCCCGAGGTGCGTAGCGCAGCGAAGTACGAGGTAAGCCTCTCCGTGCTTGCGCGTATAGCCGCACAAGGCGTCGTAGCTAAGACCGGTATAATGGTAGGCTTAGGTGAAACAGTCGAGGAAGTTTGCGAATTGATGGATGACGTGCGGGCTGCCGGTGTCTCCGTCTTGACAATCGGGCAATACTTGCAGCCAAGCCGGAAAAATATTCCGGTGAAAGAATATGTGACGCCCGAACAGTTTGAGTCTTATAAATCAATTGCTTTACAAAAAGGGTTCAAAAAGGTGGAGAGCGCTCCACTGGTCCGTTCCTCTTATCACGCTGAAAAACACGTATGATGGCGAAAACATTTCTCTGTACAGTTTGTTATGTTATAAAGGGAAAAAAGGGGAAAAGGGTATGAACAAAGTGAAGAGAGGCCTGGATAATCAGGCCATAGGCTTAGTGCCATTGTTGCTGTTTATGTTTTTGGATAATTATTTTTCATATTTGTTATCCTTCATAATCGGCGTTACCTTTTGTTTCGTTTGTATTTTCTTGTTTCAGATCCTGAGTAAGGATAAGGTTTATCAATTTTTGTTATTACCGGCTGCGACAACATTAGTTCTTTATTCGATTTTTCTTTGCCTTCGGCTTGAGCCGGTGTTGTTTATTTATTCTCCGTTAATAACAGAAGTTTTGTTGGTGGTGGTATTGGCGTTTTTGGGGTTTGCCAAACGGACAATATTGCGGCGAATCCGGACTTCTCAGCATCCGACTTACAAGCGGACATTGATGCGTACTACATTAAATGAATTCTTTTTTGTCGCCCAGCTCATCCAGAATCTCTATACATTGCATCTGTTTATCATTTTGGTATACAGTATTCTGCCCGAAACGATGCAGAGCGTGCGTATGGAGCGTTTTTTATACAGGGAGCTTGGGATCGTTATCGGAGTATTTTTGATTCTGTATGAACAGATAAGAATCTCGATGATGCAAGGCAGCCTTCGAAAAGAAATGTGGTTGCCTGTTTTGAACGACGGAGGAAAGGTGATTGGTTGCATAGCCCGATCTGTAAGTCGTTCGTTACCAAAAAAGTATTATCATCCTGTCGTACGTGTAGCTGTTATTTACCAGGGAATGCTTTATCTGGTAAATAGGGGGAAGAAGTCTTTTGTATCTCCTGATACGATCGACTATCCGTTTTACAGCTATGTTTTGTTCCGTCATAGTATAGAAAGTACGGCGCGTGAAACAATGGGTGGCTTGGGTGAAAAAGAAGATGTCATGCCCCGCTTCCTGATTCGGTACACATTTGAGAACGAAAAGGTGAAACATCTGGTGAACTTGTATGTGATGTGTGTGCGTTCAGAAAAGGTCATGGATCAGATCAAACAACCGAATGGAAAACTCTGGACTTCCAAACAGATTGAAGAAAATCTGGGTTCGGGTGTTTTCAGCGAATATTTTGAATTGGAAGCCTGCACTGCCGTGTACATCTGTCTGCTGATACACAGATCTGCAAAGGTATAAAAGCTGGCATCTCTGCCGCAGTCATAATCCCGCACTGCCTTGAACAGCCCGATCATCCCTTCCTGGATCAGATCTTCGCTGTCTCCGCCCAGAATATACATGGATTTTGCCTTGCTTCGCACCAGATTTTTATACTTGTCGCAGATGTAATCCATCACCTGTCTGTCACCTTCCCGCAGCTGGTCGATGAGTTCTTCATCCGTCATCTCTTCATATTTGAAATGCTCTGCCATGCTTTCCCCTTTTTTTCCACTCCTATATTACGCCTGTAATCTCTGACGCACGATCTCATAAGCCAGTACGCCTGTTGCCACGGAAGCATTGAGGGAATCGATATCCCCCTTCATGGGAATGGATGCCACCATATCGCATTTTTCCTTCACCAGACGTCCTACGCCCTCGCCCTCGTTACCGATGACCAGACCAATGGGGCCTTTGAGATTCAGATCATACATGGTGGTACCGCCCATATCGGCGCACACGAACCACAGTCCTTCCTTTTTCAGTTCTTCAATGGTCTTGGCCAGATTCGTCACCTTTGCTACCGGCGTATAATTCAATGCTCCGGCGGAAGTCCTTGCCACCGTCGCGGTCAGTCCCGCCGCACGGTTCTTCGGAATAATGACACCGTGGGCTCCGGCCAGATTGGCGGTACGGATGATGGCTCCCAGATTGTGGGGATCCTCAATGTTATCCAACAGGAAAATAAAAGGCGGTTCCCCTTTTTTTCTTGCGCCTTCCAGAATATCATCCACCTCCGCGTACTCATAAGCTGCCGCATAGGCAATGACTCCCTGATGCTTTCCGGTCTCGGATAACTGGTCCAGACGCTCCTTGGTCACATATTTTACTAATGTATCATGCTTTTTTGCTTCTCTTTTAATGGTCATCATGGGGCCATCCTGACAGCCATCCAGAATGAATAACTTGTCAATGGGTTTGCCCGCACGATAGGCCTCGATCACGGCATTTCTGCCTTCTATGGTAAATTCCTGATATCCCATGTTTGTCCTTTCTATTGTGAATTTTTATTACAGTTCCATGCCTGCCAGACGGATGCCGTCTTTGATCAACTGCAGCATCCGGTCGATCTGTCCCGTCAGGTACAGATAGCCCATCAGTGCTTCAAAACCGGTAGCTCTGCGGTAATCTGCCACGGAAGCGTTTTTCGCGGTGGTGTATGATTTGGCGTTGCGTCCTCTGCGGTACACCGCTTCCTCTTCCTCCGTCAGTTCCGGAAGCAGTGCCTCGATCATGGCAGACTGCGCCGGTGCCTTTACATAACGTGTCGTCTTTTTATGCAGATCATTGGCGGAACGGTTAGCTCTCTCCACCACCACGCTGCGGATCACCAGCTCATAAATCCCGTCTCCGATATAGGCCAGTGTCAGCGGAGAATACGCCCGGACATCCTGTCCTTCGCAGGCAAATGCTTCCTTTATTTTCGTAAGAAGGGTTATGCTCTCTTCCATTTTACACCCTCTCTGGTATCTTCCAGCACAATGCCTTTGGCTAACAGCTCGTCACGGATCTCGTCGGCTCTTGCGAAATTCTTCGCCTTTCTGGCTGCCTGACGCTCTTCAATCAGTGCCTCGATATCGCTGTCCAACATTTCCGCTTTCTTGTCTACGATCAGTCCACAGATATCGGACAGAGTCACGATTTCCTGTTTCAGAGCCTCCAGAAATGCCTTGCTGCTGTCTGCTTTCGCATTGGAGTTGACGAATTTTACCAGCTCAAAGATAGCTGCCAGCGCATCCGCAGTGTTGAAATCATCGTCCATAGCTTCATCGAATTTGGTCTCAAAGCCCTGTGCCTCGGTAACTAACTGCTTCTCTTCTTCGGACATTTCGGCATCTGCTGCCTTTTCCAGCAGGAACTTCAGGTTATCCACGCTGGTAACGATTCTCTCGTAGCCGTTCTTTGCTGCTTCCATCAGATCGGCACTGAAATTCAGCGGGCTTCTGTAATGTGCGGACAGCATGAAGAAACGAAGTACCTGCAGATCATATTTTTCGGAGATCTCACGAACAGTAAAGAAGTTGCCCAGAGACTTGGACATCTTGCGGTTGTCAATGTTCAGGAAGGCATTGTGCATCCAGTATCTTGCAAAAGGCTTGTCATTGGCTGCCTCGGACTGTGCGATCTCATTCTCGTGATGAGGGAAGATCAGATCTTCGCCACCGGCATGAATATCTATCTCCTCACCCAGATAACGCTTACTCATAACAGAGCACTCGATGTGCCAGCCGGGACGGCCCTGACACCAGCAGGAATCCCAGTAAGGCTCGCCTTCTTTCTTCGGCTTCCACAATACGAAATCCAGGGGATCTTCCTTCTGATCTTCACCGGAGACTAACAGGGAACGGTTACCGCCCTGCAGATCGTCCAGGTTCTTGTGAGACAACTTGCCGTAGTCCTTGAAGCTTCTGGTCCGGAAATATACCGTACCATCCGCTGCAGGATACGCATGCCCCTTGTCGATTAGAGTCTGGATCATATCCAACATGCCGCCGATCTCCTCGGTAGCCTTAGGGTTCTTGGTAGCGGGCTTGATATTCATTCCCTCCATGTCTTTTTTGCACTCTGCGATATAGCGCTCGGAGATCACGCTGGGCTCCACACCCTCTTCATTGGCCTTCTTGATGATCTTGTCATCCACGTCTGTGAAGTTGGATACATAGTTTACTTCGTAACCCTTGTATTCCATGTAACGGCGCACCGTATCAAATACGATCATGGGGCGGGCATTGCCGATGTGGATCAGGTTGTATACGGTAGGCCCGCAGACATACATTTTTACCTTTCCCGGCTCCAGGGGCTTAAATTCTTCTTTTCTCTTGCTTAAAGTGTTGTAGATTTGAATACTCATGATTTATCCTTTCCTGTCTTAACTGTATTATCAGTTTTCGCTTCTTCGCTCATTACCACCAGCCTGCGCAGCTGTTTCAGTTCATCTTCCATCTCCAGCACGCGGTTGGTCAGTTCGGAGTTCTCACGCTGCAATACCGTGATATCTTCCCGCACCGGATCGGGGAGATCTGTCTGGTTCATGGTCTCCTGGGGGAGGCTTGCGTTGTTACGCTTTACTACGCGTCCCGGTACACCCACGACCGTGGATCCGGGGGGCACTTCACTTAAGACCACGCTTCCGGCACCGATCTTCGAATTATCTCCGATGGTAAAGGAACCCAGTACTTTCGCACCCGCACTGATCATGACGTTGTTGCCGATGGTCGGATGACGCTTGCCGTGCTCCTTGCCAGTTCCTCCCAGTGTCACTCCCTGATACATGGTCACATTATCGCCGATAATGGTAGTCTCACCAATGATGACACCGTTGCCGTGATCAATGAAAAATCCCTTGCCGATCTGCGCGCCGGGATGGATCTCAATGCCCGTCTTACGTACACCACGCTGGGAAATATATCTGGCCCAGAAATAATGCCCGCTCAGGTACAGCTTATGCGCCAGTCTGTAATGGATCATGACCTTGAAACTGGGATACAGCAAGACCTCCATGGAGGAATGGATCGCTGGATCACGTTCCTTGATAATACGGACTTCTTCTTTTAAATTTTTGATGATGCCCATGTTCTCACCTCGAAAAAAATACCGCGAACAAACTCTTCTCTTAGAGACGAATTTATCCGCGGTTCCACTCTACTTAAGGGACGATGCCCTTCACTCTTACGCCTATGGCGTCACGCACATAACGGGTGCTCACCGGATCCGGATACTTTTGTTAACGTTCCCCGGATCAGCTCACAGGCGCACTTCCTTTTCCTCGGACGAAAGCCGCTCCCAGCTTCTAACGGCTTCTCTCTGGCGTCCTACCTAAAAGTACTTTTCCTGTTCCATGCCTTTATTCTATAAATGATAATTCCTACTAAATAAGATATGCAAAAATACGGGTTTTGTCAACCCCTTACCCCTTATAATCCTCGATCATAGCTTCGATCTCAGCGATCTGCGCTGCGCTGAGCTTCTTGCTCTGGATAAATGCTGCGATCATCTTCGGCAGCGAACCGCCATAAGCCTTCTCCACGAAAGCCTCCCCCTGGGCTCTGTGGTATTCCTCCTTATTCAATACGGAAGATACGATGGCATTCTCATTTTTGAAAATACCGTTCTCACAAAGCTTTTTAATAAACGTATAGGTAGTGGATTTCTTCCAGCCGAACTTCTCCGCGCACTGTTTTACCAGTTCTCCGGAACCGATGGGTTCCTCCTCCCAGATCAGCTCAGCAAATTTGTATTCTGTCTCCGTCATCTGATACATTCCCATTCCTCCTTGTATCCTTCTTAATCCAGCACTTGCCAATTATGCAATCCTATTGGCTTTTTTTGCACTCATCACATTATAAAAGGTCGATAGTATACAGACCTTGTTCTAATTAAAGTCTATATCCTATCGACCTATTTGTCAAGTTCTTATTTTCCGAAATTATCAGCTCTTCGGGCATCCGCTGCAGCTTCCGCAGCCGCCCTGCATCGCCTGTGCCGTAAGATCAAACGGCGTAGTCACCAGACAGATTGCCTGAGAGGAGATTCCCTCTCCGCTGCCGGTGAATCCCAGTCCTTCCTCCGTGGTAGCCTTCACATTGACCTGTCCCACATCGATCAGCAGGGCTTTCGCGATATTTTCCCGCATGGTATCGATATGCGGGCGCATCTTCGGTGCCTGTGCAATGATCGTCGCATCGATATTTTCGATAAACACATGATTCTCTTCCAGCAGCTCGCCCACTTTTTCCAGCAATTTTATGGAAGAAATACCCTTGTACGCGGGATCTGTATCCGGGAAATGTTTCCCGATGTCCCCCAGCGCCGCTGCTCCCAACAGCGCATCCATGATCGCATGGAGCAGGACATCCGCATCCGAATGTCCCAAAAGTCCCTTTTCATAAGGTATTTTCACGCCGCCGATGATGAGGTCTCTTCCCTCCACCAGACGGTGTACGTCATATCCCATTCCGATTCTCATACTTACAACCTTTCCGCAGACGTTATCCTTTTTCAAAAAGTACCGACATCCCTGTGTCTCACCAGATTCTCCAACCAGCCAGTCCCCAAACCGTTCTGTCCCGTTGCGTCCAGTGCCGGGTGCCAATATCGTCTGCAATATGCTAAATCTCTGTCATTATTGTCACGCCACAGCACAGTTCATCAGCTCCTCCGTGCTGTCGAATACATAGACGGTATAACTGCCGTCCTCATATACCTTTTCGCCCTGCTTTAATGCCGGAGCCTCTGCATATTCCGCACACTCCTCCGCCGTCAGGAGCAGGAATGTCTCCCCGGCATGATACCCTTCCTCATAATATTTCATGGGAGAAGACCACTTAAAATATTCCAGATGTTCGGGATCTCCGATGTTGCCGATCTCCACTTCACCATTCGTAAGCTCCGTGATGATATTGGCATTATTATAAGTAGCGAAGCCGAAATCATATCCGTTCCCCGCAAGGAATTCCGCCACTGGGCGCTTCGTCTCGTTCTTGTCCACCGTCAGGAAAGACATCACCGTTTTCCCCGTTCCAAGGAGCAGGCAGACGGTAAGCAGTGCCGTCACCGCCAATCTGTCAAAGGGCATTTTTTCCTCTTCCAGATAAAAACACAATACCGGCAGGGCGAAAATGAAGATCGTGATATAATACCGCGGCACCATGGTACTGGTGGTAAAAATAAACACAAACAGATTCAGTACAAAACTGACTTTCAAAAACAGTGTGATCAGACTGCGAAATCCCGTGACACGCTGCATTTTCCCGCTTTTGACCGTAACGTATCCGTAGATGCCAAGCAGCACGAAGGCTGCCATCGTCACAACACCCCGCAGGGATAAAAATCCCTTATCCGGAATATAGCCAAAAAGCATCAGCAGACACCCCACCGCATTCTGGATCCGGTCAAATAACACACCGTGATACAATGCGATGAAATTCGTGGCGCCATAGGTCTGGAATACGTATTTATGACTGATGAAGACAACATTTATGCCATAACCCGCTACCGCGAAAAATGCCCCCGCCAGACTATATAAGAAATATCGCATCCTGTCCGTAGAAAGTAAAGAGCGGAAATTCTCCTTCGTCATCTCTCCGCGAAAGCTCTGAAATTCCTCTCCACCCAGCAGATAGAAAAAGGAAGTCAGTACCAGAGGGCACTGCAATGCCAGCAGATAACGCACGCCGGACATTCCACAGACGATAGCAAGCAGCACATAGAATATCCACAGGCTGACCTTGCGTTTTGCATGATATTCTCCGCTACACAACCGCAGATACATACCGAAGAACCACAGCACCAGGATCACGTGGGACATGTAGGTATTGCCCATCTGCATATGCGTCATCATGGTCTCGGAAAAAGGCAGCAGCAGCAGACAGGAGCTTAACACCGTAAGTCCGCGGGATACTTTTAACGGCTTCATAAAATAATAATAGGAAGCCAACATCAGCCCGTAAAACACCAGATTCGTGATCGTGCGGATCACATGCCAGTTGCTGCAGATGCGAAACAGCGGTCCCATGATCAGCTGTGTATACAACACGCGGAATTCCGTGGAATAATACCAGTTTGTCGTGGAAAAAATGTGGTGTTCTTCGGATAGGATCCGGGAAAAGATCATCTCCGCCGCCATATCGGAATCCAGCCAGTGATCCTGGCTGATGATATTTAGACCAAGCAGGAGCAGAAGCGTCGCTCCCAGCAAAATATATGGTATCTGTTTTTTCAGTGTTTTCATACCGCAGACCTTTCTGTTAGTGCATATGCATTCTTCCCTAACTATACACGATTTGCCGCAAAAGCACAACTGCGGCTTTTGCGGCAAATCTACAAGTTTTCTCATTAAATTAAGATCGTTTTCTCTTGGGGAAGCTGTTACCGATGCCCGGCTCTTCCCGTTTCTTTCTCTTTTTCGCTTCTCTCTCTGCTCTCTCTGCGGAGAGTTTACGATCTGCGTTTTTTCTGTCGCGGTCGTTCCATTTTCTTCCGTCTTCACGGCTGTCACTTCTGCGGCGTCTTCTATCCTCACCGGAGCCGGTGCTTCCGTTGTCTCTGCGATCTCTGTCACCGCGGCCAAAGCGGCGTCTTCCGTCTCCTCTGCCGAAGCTGCGGCCTTCACCATCGTCTCTGCCGGACCGGCCTCTGTCCCCGAAGCGATTGCCACGCTTTGTATATTCATCTGCGGCGATCTCCTCGCCCTTGTCACCGACCTGTAATTTCAGCATGGCAGCTGCCAGCTCCAGTGCATCACAGCCTTCCTCTTCCATCTTCCGCTGTAAAAAGCTCTTCATCAGCTCGATGTCTTCATGCTCATGCAGTTCCCATGCCTTGTTGAGATATTTGTCTGCTTTCGCTTTCAGCACCTTCGCAGCACCGGGAAGCTTTTTCTCCGTGATGGTGGTGTGGCAGACTCTCTCGATCTCGCGGATCTTGTAGATCTCCCTGCTGTTGGCAAAAGTGAAGGATCTGCCCTTTCTGCCGGCACGGCCGGTTCTGCCGATACGGTGCACATAGTACTCGATATCCTGCGGAATATCGTAATTGATGACAGCTTCCACATCATCCACATCAATACCTCTGGCTGCCACATCCGTAGCGATCAGAATACTGGTTCCACCGTTACGGAAACGCTTCATGACCGCATCACGCTGCGCCTGGGACAGGTCTCCATGCAGTCCTTCCGCCTGGAAGCCCTGCTCCTTTAATAAATCCGACAGTTCGTCCACCTTTTTCTTCGTATTACAGAAGATCAGGGTCAGCTTCGGCTGATAGTACTCTAACAGTCTTACACAGGCTGCATCCTTGTCCTGATTTTTCACACGGTAGAATTTCTGGGATACCAGGGGAATGGTCAGCTCCTGCGCTGCCACCTTTACTAATTTCGCATCGTTCTGGAAACGGTCTGTGATCTCCAGGATCGGCTTCGGCATGGTTGCGGAGAACAGTGCGGTCTGGTGCTCGCCGGGGATCTGACCAAGGATCAGCTCCATATCCTCGCGGAAGCCCATGTTGAGCATCTCATCCGCCTCATCCAGTACCACCATGTTCACCAGATCCAGCTTAATGGTGCGTCTGCGCATATGGTCCATGACACGTCCCGGAGTTCCCACGATGATCTGCACGCCCCGCAGTCCCGCGATCTGACGGCTGATATCCTGTCCGCCGTAGACCGGCAGCACCTTGATGCCGTGCATGTATTTTGCGATCTTCCGCAGTTCTTCCGCCGCCTGGATCGCCAGTTCTCTGGTGGGACATAAGATAATGGTCTGTAACTTTTTCACATCCGGATTGATGTGCTGGATCGCCGGAATGCCGAATGCAGCAGTCTTGCCCGTGCCGGTCTGGGCCTGTCCGATGATATCCTCCCCCTGTAATAAATAGGGAATTGCCTGCTCCTGGATCGGAGACAGCTTCTCAAACCCCATCTCACGAATCGCACGGACGATACGGTTATCCAACAACGGCTCGATCGATGCGATACCGTCCTGCTCCTTTACCTCTTCTACTTTTTCCACTTCTTCATTTTCCAAAAAATAACTCACAAAATACTCCTTTTTAGCACAAAAAAAGAAATCATTGCGATGCGCTTCTGATTTCTTCCATCAAATCTCAACAATATTTCGTAGTATAGCACGGAAGCATTGAAAAAACAAGTAAATTCATGTACTATATAGAAAATAAACCACTTTAGAGGTCATTATGATACAGACATTACACATCGTACCGGAATATAACGAAGAACTGATCTATCCCGCCATCTGCAAAAGTATGGAGGCTTTGAACATCGCCGCAGACTTGCGCCCGGAGATGAAGATCGTCATCAAGCCGAATCTCGTCATGGCGAAATCCCCGGATTTTCCCGCCACGACCCACCCTCTGGTCATAAAAGCTGTGATCAGGTGGCTGCGAGAGCAGGGCATGCAGCACATCACCATTGCGGAAAGTTCCGGCGGTCTCTACAATGCCGAAGCCATGAAACACGTATATCACGTATGCGGCATGGATACTCTGGGCGAAGGTGCTGAACTCAACATGGACTTTTCCGCACAGACCGTAAATTGTCCGGCAGGATTTAAAAATCACAGTTTCCACCTGATCACTCCCATCGTGGAAGCTGACTATATCATTAATATCTGTAAGCTGAAGACCCATGCCATGACCGGCTATTCCGGTGGCATCAAGAATCTCTTCGGCACCATCCCCGGTCTGGAAAAGCCCCAGATGCACTACCGCTGGCCAGAGATCGAAGATTTCTCCAACATGCTCTTAGAACTGGCTCAGACCGTAGCTCCCAATCTCACCGTCATTGACGCCATTGATGCCATGGAGGGTAACGGTCCCACCGGCGGCACTTCGCATCCTTTGCATATGCTGCTGGCGGCAAAAGATTTCTATACCCAGGACTGCTTCGCCGCAAAACTTATGGGATTAGAACCTACAGAGATCGTCATGCTGCGTCAGGCACTGGAAAAAGGTCTGGCTCGCCCTAAGGAGTTGGCGCTTGTGGGAGATCCGGTTCCGGAAGGCTTATCTCCTTTTCAGAAGCCGGATACCATAAAATTAGATTTTACCAACGGTGTGCCGAAATTTTTACGCAAGCCTTTCATGTTCGTGGCTTCCCGACTGTTGAAATCCTATCCGCAGCTGACCCCGGAGAAATGCGTGGGATGCGGAAAATGTGCGGAAAGCTGCCCGGCTCATGTAATTAAAATCGAAAACCGCAAGGCAAAATTCCGTAGAAAAGGCTGCATCTCCTGCTTCTGCTGTCAGGAAATGTGCCCCATGAAGGCAATTTCGGTTAAAAAGGCATTATAAGGATTCCAGTGCTTCCAGCCATTGTTTTTCTTTTTCAGTCAGGTATTCTGCGGGGGATATCTTGTGATCCTCCGTAGAATAGAACAGATTCGGTTCATAATCGATATCCGCGACATACACAACATAGGTCGAATCATTGACCCATGTATTTAAATTGCTGAAAAATTCTGAAATATCCTCTTTGGAACTGCTCTCTCCCATTTCTATTTTCGCTGATTCCACTTCGTATTTTGCATTACGATCTTCAAAGAAGACCTCATATTGGTAAGTAAGTGTATCCATTCCGCTCCAGAAATTTGTCTGAATCAGATAGTCTTTTCCCTCTACTGTCGTAACAAACATCTGCCCATTTCCCACATGTGTAGGAGAAAACTCTCTGTTTATGAAAGCGTGGATTTCAGAAAAATCACCCTCCCCTTCTTCTGCCAAATAATGCTGTTCGGCTGATACATAGATCTGTCCGAATGCAGTTCTTCCATTCATTACATCTTGTAGCGTAGCACCTTCCGGAACGGTAAGAAGAATCGTGTTCTTCTGTCCGTCATGGGTAATATCTGCCGAAAACTGTGCCAACACCTCACTATACGCTATCGGCTTCCCATATTCCGCATTCTCATATGGTGCCTGTACACCTATTTTACCTATAGAATACTCATATCCTTCCGAAAAAGTGAGCGGTGCAGAAACACCGGGCGCTGGTCCATACTCTACCGCACGGCCCTGGAAAAATAATGGCAGAGTACCATGAATCCAGAACTCCCCTTCCTTATATTCTATATAGACATGCGAACCAAAGCAGGTGCTCTCAAATCTGCCCCCACACTCTTCTTCCTCTGTCTGCAGACAAGCCTTCCAAGCCGGTTCCTCATTCTTTTCATTCCCC
>ENA-ORTF01003837-ORTF01003837.1-human-gut-metagenome-genome-assembly--contig:-NODE-3837-length-12277-cov-3.117329_pt1 | contig 12277 bp, 9 predicted proteins | sample MGYA00241908_ERZ509180 | MGnify/ENA primary metagenome ERZ509180 (study PRJEB26280, sample SAMEA2338814) | human gut metagenome | biome: human gut; feature: human-associated habitat; material: faeces... | reverse complement strand
GCAGAGGGTATCATCGCTCTGGGCGTAAAAGAGAAAGATAACTTCGAGACTGTAAAAGTTACCGCTAAAGTTGCTCGTAAAGACAAAGACGGTAAGAGAGTAAAAGAAGTCGTAGACGGCAAGAAAGTAACTGTTTATGACGAAGTGCAGAAAACAATCAAAAAGGATAAGGCTTCCAGACTGGTTGCAAGAAGAGCAATTCTGGCTTACCTGTACCCCGTTACAGAAGTTCCTGCTGACGGCAAGGCAGTAAGAAAGAACACAAAGAAGGTTGACATGGCAGCTAAAATGTTCGACGAAATCGCTCCCAAATATGCCGGCAGAAACGGCGGTTACACAAGAATTGTGAAACTGGGCGCAAGAAAAGGTGACGGCGCTATGGAAGTTATTCTGGAACTGGTTTAATTTGATTCCGAATAGAAAATCAGAGACTTGCAAATAAGCGAGTCTCTTTTTTTATACCCGAAAAAATGTAAGGGTACAATTTGGGAGAATCAGAGAGAATTACTGGGATTCTATTGACTTTTTAGCGAAAACTCCGTATCATATTGATAGCTGTGAGCATTTGCGCAATAGACTATACGAGGCGAAGAAACGCCGGAGAAACAGGTGAAATTATGAAAATGGTGAAGGCTGAAGGTCTGACCTACGAATATACAAAAATTATGGAAACAGACCACGGCACGGAGGAGCATCGGGTGGTTGCGTTGAAAAACGTGAACATCGAAATTGAAAAGGGTGAATTTGTTGTAGTTCTGGGGCATAACGGCTCCGGAAAGTCTACATTTGCGAAGCATATTAACGCATTACTACAGCCCACAGGCGGTACATTGTGGGTAAAAGGAATGAACACGCAGGAGGAAGGCTTGATTTGGGAGATTCGCCAGACGGCAGGGATGGTATTCCAGAACCCCGATAACCAGCTGGTTGCAACGGTGGTTGAGGAGGATATTGCATTTGGCCCCGAAAATATGGGCGTACCCCCGAAGGAAATTCGGATGCGCGTGGATGAAGCACTGGATGCAGTGCGAATGAAGGAATTTGCGGCTTATACGCCTTCCAAGCTTTCCGGTGGGCAGAAACAGAGAATTGCCATTGCAGGCGTGTTGGCGATGAAGCCGGACTGTATTGTTCTGGATGAGCCTACGGCAATGCTTGATCCTGTCGGCCGGCGAGATGTTATGGAAACGATTGAGCGTTTGAATAAAGAAGAAGGCATTACGGTGATTCTCATTACGCATTATATGGATGAGGCTGTGCGTGGAGATAAGGTATATGTGATTGATGACGGTGACCTTGTGATGAAGGGTACACCGAGAGAAATTTTTGTACAGGTGGAGAAGCTGAAGGAATATGGACTGGATGTGCCGCAGGTGACAGAGGTGACATACCTGCTGAGGAAAGAGGGTATTGATTTGCCCGCGGATATTCTGACGGTCGAAGAAATGGTAGGTGCATTATGTCAATTCAATTAAATCATTTGACACACGTTTACAACGAAGGCACCACCTTTGAAAAAGTGGCATTGAACGATGTGACACTGGAGATTCAGACGGGCGAATTTATCGGCTTAATCGGGCATACCGGCTCAGGAAAATCCACGCTGATTCAGCATCTGAACGGCATTATTTCTCCTTCTTCGGGTGAAATTCTGCTGGACGGCGAAAATATCCATAAGGATAAGGCAAAGCTGAAGGAGGTGCGCAGACGGATTGGTCTGGCGTTCCAGTATCCTGAATATCAGCTGTTTGAAATGACAGTATATAAGGATGTTGCATTCGGCCCGACGAATCTGGGGCTGTCTGCGGAGCAGATTCATGAAAATGTGGTTGCGGCATTAAATATTGTAGGAATTGACGAGACGTTTTACGAAAAATCTCCGTTTGAGCTTTCCGGCGGGCAGAAGCGCCGTGTGGCAATCGCAGGCGTGCTGGCAATGAATCCGGAGGTGCTGATTCTGGATGAGCCTACCGCGGGGCTTGACCCCAAGGGCAGAGATGAAATTCTGGCGGCAATCCACAAGCTGCATGAGGAAAGAGGAATTACGGTTATTCTGGTGAGTCACAGTATGGAAGATGTGGCAAGACTGGTAGACCGTATTATCGTGATGCACAAGGGCAAGGTTGCTATGACAGGTACGCCCAGAGAGATTTTTTCTCATCCCATGGAGCTGGAGCAGATGGGACTGGCGGCACCGCAGGTTAGCTATGTTTTTGCAAAGCTGAAGGAAAAAGGCTATGATGTGCCGACGGATATTTATACGGTTGAGGAAGCAAGGGATGCCTTGTTAAAATTGGTAAAGCAGGTGAAAGCATGATTAGAGATATTACAATCGGTCAGTATTATCCTGCGGAATCTGCCATTCATAAGATGGACGCAAGGCTGAAGCTGATGATTACCTTTGTTTTTATTGTAACTTTGTTTTTGGTAAATACCTTTGTGGGGTATGTGTTTGTCATTGCCTGCATGGGGCTGACAATTCGGGCATCGAAGGTGCCGTTTAAATTTATGACACGTGGTTTGAAGAGTATTATCATTATTATTCTTTTTACGGTGGTCATCAATCTGTTCATGACGCAGGGGGAGCATGTTCTGCTGCGTGTGGGCTTTTTGCGGGTGACAATGGAGGGGGTACTTCTGGCGGCGAAAATGTGCGTCCGTCTGGTGCTTCTGATTATCGGTTCCTCTGTGCTGACATTGACGACAACGCCCATTCAGCTGACAGATGCCATCGAATATATTTTGAAGCCCTTCAAAAGAATTGGTGTGCCTGCGCATGAAATTGCAATGATGATGACGATTGCACTGCGCTTTATTCCGACACTGCTGGATGAAACGGATAAGATTATGAAGGCGCAGCAGGCGAGAGGTGCCGATTTTGATACGGGCAATCTGATTCAGAAGGCAAAATCTCTGATTCCCATTCTGGTGCCTTTGTTTATTTCTGCATTCCGCAGAGCAGAGGAGCTGGCAATGGCGATGGAAGCAAGATGCTACCATGGGGATGAACACCGTACGAGAATGAACGTGATGACAATGAAAAGCAGCGATTACCGCGCGGCAGTGATGGCTGCGGTCTATACAGTTGTGATTATCGGGCTGCGGTTTGTGGCAAAGGCAGTGCCGTTTATTATTTAAGAAAGAAACACTCTCCAATCGGAGGGTGTTTTTTCAAAAAATACAAAAGAGAAGGGTGAAAGCATGATTGGTTTGGGAACACTTATCAATGTTGGCGCGATTATCATTGGAGGCCTGCTGGGGCTGTTTCTGGGACGAAACGTGAAGGTGCGCTATCAGGATATCCTTATGATTGCTGTTGGGATTTGTGTGCTGATGCTTGGCATTGGCGGCACAATGGAGCAGATGCTTTCGATTACGGATGGAGGGCTTGCCAGCGGCGGCTCTATGATGCTGATTATTACCATGGCGGTTGGCGCTTTGGCAGGCGAATGGATGAATATTGAGAAAAAGATGGAGCAGTTCGGTGTCTGGCTGAAAAAGAAAACCGGCAGCAACGGGGATAATGCCTTTGTGGATGCCTTTGTAACGACATCGTTGACGGTCTGCATTGGCGCAATGGCAGTGGTTGGGGCGATTCAGGACGGGATTTACGGCGATTATAGTATTCTGGCGGCAAAGGCAATTCTGGATTTGATTATTGTATTTATCATGACGGCTTCGATGGGAAAGGGGTGTATCCTTTCTGCGATTCCTGTTGGAATTTTTCAGGGACTGGTGACGCTTCTGGCGAGGCTGATTGAGCCCTTTATGACAGAGGCGGCATTGTCAAATCTTTCCTTTGTCGGCTCAGTGCTGCTGTTCTGTGTCGGAGTAAATCTGGTCTGGGGCAAAAAGGTGAAGGTGGCGAATCTGCTGCCGGCGATTCTGCTTGCGGTGCTGTGGAGCTTTGCGCCTTGGGCATAAAAAGGAGAATAGGATTGATGAAACGGATTTTACTGACAATCGCATACGATGGAACGAATTATTCCGGCTGGCAGAAGCAGAAGGATGAAGCGGTGATCACTGTGGAAGGCGAACTGACGAAGGCTTTGCGGCTGCTGTTCCGCAATCCTGCGTTGGAGTGCGTCGGCGCAAGCAGAACGGACGCAGGCGTGCATGCCTTGGGGCAGCGTGCGGTGATTGACGTGGAAACAAGTATCCCGGCGGAGAAAATCCCTCTGGCGATTCGCTCCTTTTTGCCTGCGGATATTGTGGTGACAAAGGCGGAGGAAGTTGCAGAGACATTTCACCCACGGTTTGACTGTGTGAAAAAAACGTACGAATATCGTTTCTGGAATGCGCCTGCGAAGAATCCGAAGGAACGGCTCTATTCCGCCTATGTGCAGAAGCCGTTGGATGTGGAACGGATGAACGAGGGGGCAAAGGCATTTCTCGGAACGCATGATTTTGCGGCATTCTGTGCGGCAGGCGCGCAGGTTTCGACCACAGTTCGGACGATTTTTGACTGTCATGTGGAAAAGCAGGGAGAGAGTGTGCGGATTCTGGTGACGGGGGACGGCTTCCTTTACAATATGGTGCGGATTCTGGCAGGGACGCTGCTTGCGGTCGGCATGGGAAGGCTGGAGCCAAAGGCGGTTGCCACAATCATCGCAGGGAAGGACCGCCGCGCCGCAGGACAGACCGCAGAGCCGCAGGGCTTAACCCTTCTGGAGATTTTCTATGACGAAAAAGACCTGTACGAAGCAGCGAAAAATTGATAATTTAACAAAAATCTCTTGACACGGTCTGTATACAAGATTATAATATAAGGGCTGTTAATATGATTTTAAGGCTGAAAACAGCTTTAAATATATGTTTCTCAAGGTGGGACCCAATAAGTTATGTGTTTTGCGCATAATGGAGATCGACCGTATTCGTTCCTGCGTTGCGGCGAAGTCAACGGGTCAAACAAAATAATATGACAGGAGGTAAAAACCATGAGAACTACTTACATCGCTAAAGAAGCGGACATCGTAAAAAAGTGGTACGTGATTGACGCTGAAGGCGTAACACTGGGCCGTCTGGCTTCCGAAGTTGCATCTATTCTGAGAGGGAAAAACAAACCTCAGTATGCACCCAATGCTGACATGGGCGACTATGTTATTATTGTGAATGCAGAAAAAGTTGCTGTTACAGGCAAAAAGCTGGAACAGAAAATGTATCGTCACCACTCCGGTTGGACAGGCGGTCTGAAAGAAACAAGACTGGACAAAATGCTGGAAACACACCCCGAAAGAGTTATCGAGCACGCTGTAAAAGGTATGCTTCCTAAAAATGCTCTGGGCAGAAAGATGTTCGGCAAGCTGCATGTTTACGCAGGCGCAGAACACCCTCACGCAGCACAGAAACCCGAAACACTGGAATTCAAATTCTAATCGAAGGAGGAAAGCATAATGGCAGCAGCTAGATATTACGGCACAGGCAGAAGAAAATCTTCCGTAGCTAGAGTATACCTGGTACCCGGCAACGGTAAAATTACAATCAATAAAAGAGACATCGACGAATATTTCGGTCTGGAAACACTGAAACTGATCGTTCGTCAGCCTCTGGAACTGACAGAAACAGCAGCAAAATTTGACGTTATCGTTAACGTTTGTGGCGGTGGCTTTACAGGTCAGGCAGGCGCAATCAGACACGGTATCTCCAGAGCACTGCTTCAGGCAGATGGTGACTACAGACCTTCTCTGAAAAAAGCAGGCTTCCTGACAAGAGACCCTCGTATGAAAGAAAGAAAGAAACCGGGTCTGAAAGCAGCAAGACGCGCACCTCAGTTCTCCAAGAGATAATTACGCGTTTCAAAAAGCATTTACAGAAATCCTCAAAACCTTGTGTTTTGGGGATTTTTTACTTGGCATTTTTTCCGAAAGGGATTAAAATTCTGTTATAAAAGCGTTCAAAGCCGACAAATCCTATCAAAAATATTGACGGGAAAACAAAAATAAGTTAAATTACTTATGTAAAGTATACAGGTGCAGAGACACTTTCTCAAAGATTTCAATGACTTCGGAGGGATATATGTGACGAAAGAGCATGGAAAGAAGAAAAACAGACTGGAAGGTATCGCCCGTTTTATTGTAGAAAAACGCAAGGCGATTTATTTGATTTATATTTTACTGGCGATTTTTTGTTGCTTCTCCGCAGGATGGGTTTCGGTAGACAACACGCTGACGGACTATCTGGCGGATGATACGGAAACGAGCCGCGGCCTCAAGCGGATGGATGAGGAATTTATTACCTATGCAACGGCGGAGGTTATGGTGGATAACATTTCGTATGCCGATGCGGAGGTGCTTTGTGATACTCTGGAGGATATCGAAGGGGTGAAATCCATCACCTTTGATGATACAACCAAGCATTATGTGGATGGGGCGGCGCTCTTTTCTGTTACCTTTGACGGAGAGAACGACGATCCGCTTTGTGAGGAATCCTTACATAAAATCGAAACGGAAATGCAGGACTATGATGCGTATATTTCTGCGGAGCTGGGCAACACCAAGGCGGAAACCATCGCGAAGGAAATCAATGTTGTTATGGTGCTGACCTGCGGCATTATTCTGGCGGTGCTGCTGTTTACCTCTCGTACCTATATGGAAGTGCCCGTTATGATTATGACCTTTGGCGCGGCGGCGATTCTGAATAAGGGGAGCAACTTTATGTTCGGGGAAATCTCCTTCGTTTCGGACTCCATTGCGATTGTATTGCAGCTTGCGCTGGCGATAGACTATGCGATTATCCTATGCCACAGATATATGGAAGAAAGAGAGAGTAGCGAGCCGATGGATGCCGTTGTTGCGGCGCTTTGCAAGGCAATTCCCGAAATTTCCGGCAGCTGTTTGACAACGCTTTCCGGCTTGGCTGCGATGGCATTTATGCACTTTCAGATTGGTCTGGATATGAGTATGGTGCTGATTAAGGCGATTATTCTGAGTATTCTGTCTGTATTTACGCTGATGCCGGGTCTTTTGTATTCCTTCAGCAGCAAAATCGACAGCACACATCACAGAAATTTTGTGCCGAATATTACAGGCTTTACGAATGTTGTCATTCGTCTGCGCCATGTAACACCGATTATTTTTGCAGTTTGCCTGATTGCGTCCTTTCTGATTTCGCAGAACTGCCCTTATGTATACAGCTATGAGCATCTGACGACCTATACGAAGAATGATTCGCAGATTGCGGAGGAAAAAATCAAGGATACCTTTACGGCATCGAATATCCTTGCACTGCTGATTCCCAGCGGAGATTATGAGAAGGAGCAGCAGCTGGCGGAGGAGCTGGAGGCAATGCCGGAGGTGGATACGGTTACGAGCCTGGCGACCACAGAGGCGGAGAAAAAGGATGGCGAAACCCTGCGTCTGGGGGATAAGATGACACCCAGAGAGCTGGCGGAATTTGCCGATATTGATATTGAGCTGGTGGATTTGCTGTATACGGCGTATGCGGTGGATCAGGAGGAATACGGGCATATCGTGGGCGGTATCGATCATTATGGGGTACCTCTGATTGATATGTTTGAATTTATTTATGATGAGATACAGGACGGCGCGGTTTCTCTGGATGCGGAGCAGCAGAAGGATTTAGATGACCTCTATGATGAGCTGACAGACGGGAAGGACCAGCTGAATAGCGGAAAATACAGCCGTCTGGTTATGGACCTGAATGTATCGCAGGAGAGCGAGGAAACCTTTGCTTTTTTGGACAAGGCAAGACAAACGGCGCAGAATTATTATGGGGATGATGTGCTTCTGGTCGGCAATGCGACAAGCAACTTCGACCTTTCCGCAACCTTTGGGGAGGATAATACCCTAATCAGTATCCTTTCGATTGTGTTCGTTATGATTGTTCTGCTCCTGACGTTCCAGTCGGCGGGGGTTCCGTTTATTCTGATTCTGGTGATTCAGGGCAGTGTATGGATGAACTTTACCTACCCGACCCTGCGTGGCACGCCCATTTTCTTCATGAGCTATCTGGTTGTCAGCTCAATTCAGATGGGTGCGAATATTGACTATGCGATTGTTATCACGAACCGTTATATGGAGCTACGTCAGAAGATGCCGAAGATTGAGGCCATGAAGCAGTCGCTGAATCTGGCGTTCCCGACGATTTTCACCTCAGGGAGTATCCTTGCGGCGGCAGGTACGGCAATCGGGTTCCTTTCTTCGGATGGGGCGATTTCCGGTATCGGTATCTGCTTAGGCAGAGGGACACTGCTTTCTATTTTGCTGGTTATGGGAATTTTGCCGCAGCTTTTGCTGTTGGGTGATTTCATCATTGATAAGACCTCCTTCAAGAAGCCGGAGAGGAAGGAAAAGAAGGCGAATGAGGAGGAAAATGAGGAGAAGAAAGAAAACGTGCCAATCGGAAAGGAGGCGGTGGAAGGTGCATAAGGGACTGAAAAAAGGAATTGCCGTTCTGGCGGCTGCGGTGCTCTTTTGCGGCAGCGCTCCCGTGGATATCTATGCGGCGAATACGGTGACGATTTCCACGAGAAAGGACTTTCTCCGCTTTGCGAAAAATTGTACCTTGGACAGCTGGTCGGCAGGGAAAACCGTTGTGCTGACGGCGGATATTGATTTGGGACGCGTGAATTTTTCACCCATCCCGATTTTCGGGGGCACCTTTGAAGGCAACGGGCATACGATTTCGGGGCTGAATCTGGAGCAGGATGGCTCTCAGCTTGGCTTATTCCGCTATGTTGCGGAGGGTGGCGTTGTGAAAAACCTAAAGGTCGAGGGGAACGTAACCCCCGGCGGCAGCAGAAGCAGCATCGGCGGTATTGTCGGTGAAAACAACGGCACGATTACGGGATGCAGCTTTGACGGTATCTTGGCCAGAGCCTTCTCACGGTCGGCGGTGTTGTCGGCAAAAATAAAGGCGAGGTGCGCGAATGCAGTGCATCAGGCGAAATTCACGGTGAGCTGTCTGTCGGCGGCATTGCAGGCGAAAACAACGGTTTTCTGGCGGAATGCAGAAATGAGGCGGATGTCAATACCGAATACGAGGAAAAAAAGCAGGAGCTTTCCGACATTGATACAGATGCGGCGGCAATTCTGGAAAAATACAGAATTTCAAAGGAGAACACCGAGCGCAGCAATCTGACCTATACGGATATTGGCGGCGTGGTCGGTTTCAGCGATGGTGTGGTGCAGGGCTGCGACAACTATGGCGAGGTTGGCTATCCGCATGTCGGTTATAATATCGGCGGTGTGGCAGGCAGACAGTCCGGCTATCTTCTGGGCTGCGACAACAACGCAGCGGTACACGGAAGAAAGGATATCGGCGGGATTGTTGGGCAGGCAGAGCCGTATCTCTGGCTGAATACCTCGGCGGACAGATTGGACGAGGTACGCGATAATCTGGATATTCTGCATGATATGGCAAATCAGCTTCTGGATGATACCAATGGTCTGGGGGACGATGTTGAGGTTTACCTGAACGGGATGTCCGACCATTCCGAAACGGCGAGCGACCGCGCAAGAGAGGTCAAGAATCAGCTGCAGGATTTTGCGGATGATAATATTGACGAAATCAATACATGGACGGCACTGCTTTCCGATACCATGCGAAAGCTGGAGGACCCGATGAATGGTCTGTCGGATGGAATCGAGGACTTAGGCAAGAATATGCAGGATTTAGGCGATGCTTTTTCTCCGCTGAAAAAGGATTTGCCTGAGATTGACGGTCTGGAGGATGTGGAAGCGCAGGTAGAGAAGATGCAGCGGACACAACGGCAGCTTGCGCAGGCGGTACAGACGCTTTTGCAGGAGCAGAAGGCGCTTAGGGATGCCATTGCCGCAGGCGATCAGGAAAAGGTACGGGAAATCATGCAGCAGATTACGGCAACCCTGCAGCAGATGATGGGATTGCAGCGGCAGCTTCTGGAGGAGCAGAAGGAGCTTGCAGGGCTTCTGGCGGATTTGCCGGATGATGTGAAGGATGCGGCGGATATTGTGCAGAGAAGGCTGAAAAGAACCATTACCAACGCGCAGGATGCATTGGATGATATTGCTGATACAACGGAAAATATTGCGGATTCCATGCGCGATATGAGTGATATTATTTCGGATCTGGCGAATGAAGATCCGGCAACCTTTGTGAAGCTGGGGGATGATTTTCAGGAATCGAGCGATGCGCTGTTTGACTCCATGGGAGATATCTCGGATGATTTGAAGGGACTGCGTGAGTCTCTGAAAAGCGGCAGACAGACCCTGACGGCGGATATCCGCAGCATAAGCGACCAGTTCCAGAAGATTATGAATCTGCTGTTTGATGAAATAGATGATTTGCGGGACGGCGCAGATAAGGATTTGGATGATATCTTTATTGATGTTTCCGATGAGGAAATCAACCGCACGAAGCAGGGAAAGATTGCGAGCAGCCATAACTACGGCGAGGTTGAGGGCGACCGCAACGCAGGTGGTATTGCGGGTGCGATGTCGATTGACCTTGCGATTGACCCGGAGGATGATATTGCACATCCAAAAACATTGAGCTTTACCTATCGCATGAAGGTGATTTTGCAGGACTGCATCAATGACGGCAAGATTACAGGTAAGAAGGACTGCGTCGGCGGCGTGGTCGGCTATGCGGAAAGTGGTACGGTCTATCGTTGTGAAAACTACGCAGAGGCGGAAAGCACAACAGGCAATTATGTCGGCGGCATTGCAGGCTTCAGCGAGGGCACGATTCGCAGCAGCTATGCCAAGGGCAGCATGACCGGCGGACAATATGTCGGCGGCATTGCCGGCAAAGGCGAAAATGTATATGATTCCTGCGTCATTGCGACCGTAGACGGGGACGAAAAGCTAGGCGTTGTGCTGGGCGGTGCGGAGGATACCGACAGCCTGCGCGGTAATTATTACGCAGAGCAGGATTTAGGTGCAGTGGACGGCATCAGCTATGCAGGAAAGGCGGAGCCGATTTCCTATGAGGCTATGAAGGAAATCAGCGGAATTCCCAAGCGCTTTATCAGCTTTACCGTAAACTTTATTGCGGACGGCAAAACAGTGGAAACCCAGGAGGTGCCTTACGGCATGGAAACGAGCCGCATCAAGCTGCCGGATATTCCCGAAAAGAAGGGGAGCTTCGGCACATGGGCGGCGTTTGAAACCGATACCGTACAGGGCGATATCAAAATCGAATGTGCATATACGCCTTATGTTACGGTTGTTTCCAGCATGGAAAAGAACGAAAGCGGTAAGATGTCCCTTGCGCTGGCGGATGGTGACTATACCGATGAGGCAGAGCTGCATATCTTTGCAAATGCGGAGGAAGCGGCACCTGCGCAGGCAAAGGGCAAGACGGTTGTGTATGATGTGATTCTGGAGGACAGAGACCTTTCCGATACGGAAAAAACCACCTTGCGTCTTTTGAATGAGGATAAGGAGAAGGTTTCCGTTTGGCAAAAGAACGGCGAAGACTGGAAGGAATTGGATACGAAGAATCGTGGGAAATATGTGGTCTGCAAGATTGACGGCACGGAAGGCACGCTTTGCATCAGCTACGAGGGTGCAGCGAAAAAGACGATGCTGTTTGTCTGCATGGCAGGCATTGCGGCGGTTGCTGTGATTTTCGGTGCTGTGAAGCTGAAAAAGGGCAGAAAGCAGAAAAAGCAGACAGGAACAGAAGAATAAAAATATTTTGAGGACGGCGGCTTTTCCTTTTAGGCTTGCCGTCCTTATGTTATACTGGAGAAAAAGAGGTGAGCGTATGAAGAACGGCAAATATTGTATTTTGATTGCAGATGATGAAAAGGAAATTCGGGATATTTTGCGGCTGCTGCTGGAGGGCGAGGGCTATGCGGTGCTGACTGCGGAAGATGGCAGAGAAGCGATCGCAGAAGCGGCGGCGGAGGTTGATTTATATATTCTGGATGTGAATATGCCGGAGGTATCGGGATTCCCTGCGGCGGCGGAAATTCGCAAGCACTTTGATGCGCCGATTGTTTTTCTGACGGCGTATTCCACAGAATCGGATAAGGTGATGGGCTTTTCTGTCGGGGCAGATGATTATATCGTAAAGCCGTTTTCCAATATGGAGCTGTTGATGCGCGTGAAGGCGATTCTGCGGCGAAGCAGCGGTGCAAAAGCATCTGTAGTGACAGAGAAAATTCCCTTTGCGGATTTGATTCTGGATACGGAGAGCCGCTCTGTTTCCAGACAGGGGGAAATGATTCCGCTGACCTATACGGAGTTTCAGATTCTGGAGCTTCTTGTGACGCATATAAGCGAAAGGAATGCTTTGAATAGCATCCATCGCCACCACAATCATCATCATG
>ENA-ORTF01003829-ORTF01003829.1-human-gut-metagenome-genome-assembly--contig:-NODE-3829-length-12307-cov-2.513141_pt1 | contig 12307 bp, 10 predicted proteins | sample MGYA00241908_ERZ509180 | MGnify/ENA primary metagenome ERZ509180 (study PRJEB26280, sample SAMEA2338814) | human gut metagenome | biome: human gut; feature: human-associated habitat; material: faeces... | reverse complement strand
GGGCCATTCCATTGTCCGCCCTACTGCCTGCGGCAGCAGGGACCCACCCGCCGGATCATTCTCGGAAAAACTTCCGGCCCGGCTGTCAACCCTATTTGACGCATCAGACGCATTATACTATCAACAAAAAGGAGGATCGCAGAACCATGCAGCGCAGTCTTACCAAAGGCCCCATTACAAAGGGCATCCTGCTGTTTGCTTTGCCGCTGATGTTCGGCAACCTGCTGCAGCAGATGTACAACATCGCCGACACCTGGGTGGTGGGACGCTTCCTCGGCGCGGATGCGCTGGCGGCGGTGGGCTCGTCCTACACCCTCATGACCTTTCTCACCTCCATCCTGCTGGGGCTGTGCATGGGCAGCGGCGCAGCCGTCTCCATGCAGTACGGCAGCGGGGAAGAGGCCCGCATGCGGCAGAGCGTGTTCCAGTCCTTCGTGCTCATCGCGGGCATGGCGGTGGCGCTCAATGTGCTGGTGTACCTGGGGCTGGATGGCATCCTGTGGGTACTGCGTGTGCCGGAAGAGCTCATCCTCCTGATGAAGGAATATCTCCGCATCATTTTTCTGGGCATCACGGCCACCTTTTTGTATAACTACTTTGCAAACCTCCTGCGGGCCATCGGCAACTCCGTGGTCCCGCTGCTGTTCTTGGCTGTGTCGGCAGTGCTCAATGTGATCCTGGATCTGGTGTGCGTGCTGGTGTGGCACTGGGGCGTGCAGGGGGCCGCGGCCGCCACCACCTTCTCGCAGTTCGTGTCCGGCATCGGCATCGGACTGTACACCCTGAAAAAGTTCCCGCAGCTCTGCCCGAAAAAAGAGGACTGCCGGTGGGACAAACAGAACCTCGCCACCATCCTGAACCTTTCGGTGATGACCAGCGTGCAGCAGTCCATCATGAATTTCGGCATCCTGTGTGTGCAGAGTCTCGTGAACAGCTTCGGTCTGGCAGCGATGGCGGCATTCACCGCCGGCGTGAAGATTGACGCTCTGGCGTACAGCCCCGCGCAGGACTTCGGCAACGGCTTCGCGACCTTCGTCGCCCAGAATCAGGGGGCGAATCAGCCGCAGCGCCTCCGTCACGGCATCCGCACAGCGTTCCTGCTTTCCGGCGGCTTCTGCCTGATTGTTTCCACGCTCGTGGCGATTTTCGCTGAGCCGCTGCTGCTCGTGTTCCTCAAAAATGCATCGGCGGAGTCTCTTTCCATCGGCGTAACGTACCTGCGCACCGAGGGGCTGTGCTACATCGGCATCGGCTTCCTGTTCCTGCTTTATGCCATTTTCCGCGGTTTGGAGCAGGCGGGCATGAGCATCGTCCTGACGGTGCTTTCGCTTGGGCTGCGCGTTGTGCTGTCCTACGCCTTCGCGCCGCATTTCGGCATGATGGCGATTTGGCTGGCAATTCCGGCGGGCTGGCTGATTGCGGATATTGTCGGTTTCGTTGTTATGGGGCGGCGCGGACTAATGCGTTCCGCTTCCAATAAAACGGGCAAAAGTGCCTGCTGACATCGGGATGGATTCGCCGCTTTGTGACAAGTTTGTAACACCTGCGCGCGCCCCTTGACGAATCCGACTCGGCGTTGTATGATGGGGATACTCAATAACGAAAGGATTGTGCGGAACGGGTATGAAGAAGGAAACGAATCCCAAGGCGAAGCGGAATGGCCTGTGGTGCAATGTGCTGATTGTGGCAGCGCTGCTGCTGATTGTGGCGGTGCTGATGGTTGTGCTGCGGAGGAACGCACCCGCGAATGTAGACGCTAATGCGCCTTTGCTGCCCCTGACCGCAACAGATGCGCCGACCGAAGCGCCGACAGAGGCGCCGACAGAGGCGCCGACAGAGACAGAGCTTGCGACCAGCACGCCGGAGGCAGCGGCGACCCCCGAAATCACCGCGGCACCGGAAGCGACTGCCGCGCCGGAAGTCACAGACGTCCCCGAAGCCACCGCCACCCCCGACCTGTCGCAGGTGAAAGCATTCCTCGTCGTCACCGTCGGTGACAAAACGTATCAGCCGATTCCGCTGACCGAAGAGGGCTATTATCGCTTCCGCCACGGCGACTGCATCAACATCGTCCATGTCACCCCGACAAGCATCGACATGCACGAGGCGAACTGCGACAATCAGGATTGCGTGGAGCAGGGTGAAGTGACGCTGGAAAACAAGGACACACGCATTTTGGGCAACAGGATTATCTGTCTGCCGAATCAGGTGACGCTCCAGCTGTACAGCCGCGACGAATTGATGGACTGGCTGACGACCGTGCAGGAGGACGCAGCAAATGAATAAGCAGCGAATCACCACAAAGCAGCTTGCGCTGTGCAGTGTGCTGCTGACGCTGATGCTGGTGCTGGGCTGGGTGGAGAGCCTGTTTCCGCCGCTGCTGGGCGTACCGGGCATCAAGCTGGGTTTAAGCAACGGCGTGCTGATTTTCGCGGTCTACATGCTGTCCCTGCCGACGGCGTGGGTGCTGATGCTGCTGAAGGTGGTGCTGTCCTCGCTGTTTTTGGGCGGCGTAGCGGCGCTGCCGTACGCACTGGCAGGCGGTGTGCTGTCGCTGGCAAGCATGTGCCTTCTTTCGCGCATGAAGTGGATGCACCCGGTCACGGTCAGCATTGTCGGCGGCGTGATGCACAACGTCGGGCAAATCGTGATGGCGATGATTATCCTCCACACGTCGCAATTGGCGTACTACATGGCTGTCCTAATGCTCAGCGGCATTCTCTTCGGCGCGCTGACCGGCGTGAGCGCCACGCTGGTGATGAAGCACATGAAGCATATCAAGTGGGGGAAATAGCGAAGGGGGGCAAGGGGCGACCGCAGACTTCATCTGTTTTCATGCCTTCTTGTCGCCTCCACAGAGGTGAAGCCCTCTGCACGACAAAAATCAACTAACACAGAACACAAAAAGCAGGACTACCTCCACGCCGGAGACAGCCCTGCTTTTTGTTGTGCGAATGAAACCATCAGAAGAAAAGGAAACGCTTCTTCTGATACGGCTCGCTTGACATGCCCTTGAAATCATAGCCCGTCGCGGCAATCGCAGCTTTCACCTGCGCTTCGTCCAGCGGATCTTCGGAAATGACCACCGTTTCACCCTTGCCGTGGGAGGAAGTCACCTTCTTGACCGCCGGGAAAGCCTTGCGGATTGCGTCATTGACATGGCTCTCGCACATGCCGCACATCATGCCATCAATTTTCAGCGTCGTTTTTGTCATCAGCCCTCATCCTTTCGATGAATGCAATATACCCCATCGGGGTATCTGAATGATAGCACCAGTGCGGCGGATTGTCAAGCGGTTTCGTTCGATGTGACTAACTTTTTTAAGGTAACACCGCACAAATGAGGTGGTGCCTTAGCGGATGCCCGACCAGAGCGCATCATTTTCCGCTTGAAACGCTTCCCTCAGCGCATTTTCATCTTCAGTAGATACATCCTGCTCAAAAATCAGGATGCCGTCCATATCCGGGTCATATTCCCAGACCTGCAGGGTCAGCACATCATTGTAGTGCCGGACGGTATAACCATCCGCGTCGAACGTCCAGTCCTCTTTCTCCTCGCCAACCGCCCAGCGCAGCAGTACCGCCTCCGTCCCATCAAAACGGTACAGCGTTTCTCTGTGAATGCCGCCCGCCAAGCCGCCGTTCACAGAACTCCTTACAATTTTGTGTTCCGCGTCAAGGTCGTAATTCGTGAACGTCAGCGGACAGAGAACATACTGTTCGCCATCAAAAATGAAAAACTGGTAGACGAAATTGCTCGCGCCGCGCTGTGTCAGTATCACCACATCGTTGATGCCGTCGAAGTTGACATCCGCATAGGAAAGGCACGGGTCTTTCTCGCCGGACACGAAGCAGAGTTCCTGCCCGTTGTCCGCAATCAGGCGGTGGATGTATTCGTTCTCCGTCGTCTGCCCGATAATTTCCGCGCGGACAGGGGCGATGGTCATCAGGAGAAGCAAGGCAAGCAGGCAGAAACGGGAAATACAGTTCTTCATAAAGAATACTCCTTTCGCATTGGTATGCTAATGAAAGAACGAATACGGGGCGGCAATTCATCCGCAGAAAAAAAGGAAATTTCTTCATCGTCTGAAATGGAAATGCTTGCAAATTACTGATGTTTGCGTTATAATGAAAATGGTAATTTATGATTCATACTATTTCCAGATAAGAATGCGCCAAGATGCGCGGCGAATTTTTCATTCTGGCTAACGTGAATGGAACGCAGCGTAGCAGCGCTACGCTAAGTGGAATGAGCGGACGCCAGAAGGGAAAAGGCGCAAGCAGATGGCGCAGGTGAATCTGGAAATAGTATCAAGGTTTCTTGCTGGGGAAGTGGGGAAAGGGGTGTTTGCCACGGCGCACGAAGGAGCAGCGCAATACTGCCGCAAAGTGGACAAGCGTGAAATTCCGGTCTGTCCGATTTTAGGGGTCAATATTGCAGTCATCAACATGAATTGGCTGCTGAAATATTTGGCGCAGAATATTCATCAATTGCAGGGAGATTACATCTGCGTATCGAATGTACATACAACCGTCGTCAGTTACGAGGATGCGGACTACCGTGCCGTGCAGAACGGCGGTCTGATGGCGATTCCGGATGGCAATCCGCTGGCGCAGGAGGCGCGGCGGCGCGGGTATCCGCAGATTCAGCGGACAACCGGGCCTGACCTGATGATGGAGGTCTTTCGGCAGTCTGCGGCACACGGCTGGCGGCATTATTTCTACGGCAGCACGCAGGAAGTGCAGGAGAAAATGATTGCGCGCCTGCAGCAGGAGTATCCGGGGCTGGTAATTGCGGGCACAGACGTGCCGCCTTTCCGCGAACTGACACCGGAGGAAGATGCGCTTGCCATGGCGCGCATCAATCAGGCGCAGCCGGATTTTGTGTGGGTCGGGCTGGGAGCGCCGAAGCAGGAGCGCTGGATGGCGGCGCACCAAGGGCGTGTGCATGGGCTGATGATTGGCGTCGGCGCGGGCTTTGATTTCTTTTCGGGCAACGTGAGGCGCGCCCCGTTATGGATGCAGAAGCACAGCCTGGAATGGCTCTATCGCCTGATGCAAGACCCGAAACGGCTATTCCAGCGCTACTGGAGCACGAATCTGAAATTCATCTGGAACGCAGCCATCAGGAGAAAGTAAATGCAGCAAACGACAAAACAGCCCGCTGTACTGCTGGTACACGACTATTATCAGGTTCCCGGCGGCGAGGATGTCGTTGTGGCGAACGAGAAGCACCTGCTGGAAACGCACGGTCACGCTGCGGCGCTGTATGCGCGGCGGAACGAGGAAATTTCGCGCATGGGAGCGCTGGAGAAAATCCGCAGTGCGCTGGGGATGTTTTTCAGCATCCGTACATACCGCGAGGTTCGGCGGAGCATCCGCGAAAACCGGATTTCGCTGGTGCATGTGCACAACACGCTGCCGCTGATTGGCCCGGCAGTGTATTACGCGGCATTCCGCGAGGGCGTTCCCGTGGTGCAGACGGTGCACAACTTCCGTCTGCTCTGCCCGAACGCGCTTTTCTACCGCGACGGCCATATCTGCGAGGACTGCGTGAAAAAGGGACTGCACTGCGCGGTGAAGCACCGCTGCTACCGCGGCAGCCGCCTGCAGACGGTGCTCTGCGTGCTCAGCACACGTTTGCACCGTGCCCTCAAAACGTACAGCCGCCTGCATTACATCACCCTGACGGACTTCAACCGGCAGAAGCTGCTGGCGCTTAAGCAGATTCCGCCGGAAAACGTGTCCGTAAAGCCGAACTTTGTGGAACCGCCGGAGACGATTGTGCCATATGCGGCGCGCGAAAATCAGGTGGTGTACATCGGTCGGCTGGATGCGCTCAAGGGCATCCGGCTGCTGCTGGAAGCGTGGGCGCGCTACGAGCGTTCAGGCGGGGGCATGAAGCTGATCATCTGCGGTACAGGGCCGGAGGAAGCATGGTGCCGCGAATATCTGACGCGGGAAAAGCTGAAGCAGGTGGAGTTGCGCGGCTTTGTGCCAAATTCGGCGGCACGGGCGCTGATGGGGCAGTCCAAGGCGCTGATTCTGCCGACACAGTGGTATGAAGGCTTCCCAATGACAATTGTGGAAGCCTTCAGCGCCGCCACGCCGGTGATTTGCTCGGATTTAGGCAACGCGGGTTCCCTGATTTCGGACGGCGTGACAGGCTTCAAGTTTCCGGCGGACTCGGCGGAACAGCTGGCGCAGACGCTCAACCGGCTGCAGCACGCGGAATCCGTCAGCGAGGGCGCGCTGAAAACGTATCAGGAGAATTTCACGGCGGAAGCAAATTATCGTCGGCTGATGGCGATTTACAGCAAGGCGATGCAGAAAAGCGGCGAAAGGAACGAACCATCATGCGGCTGATTGTGGCAGATGTACGGAGCACCAGCACAGACGGCATTGCCGCTGGGCATTATTTCACCGTCGCGCAGAATTATCTTGACCTGTTCGGCGCGGAGATGGATGTGCGCATTGCGGGCGGGCCGGTGTACGGCGACCGCTTCGGGGACAAGCTGATTCGTCTGCCGCATGATTACATCGTGGGCAGTTCGGCGGTGCGCAACAAACGCGCCGTGTTCCAGAACGTGCGCGCGCTGCTTCGGGAAGCGCAGGATGACGTGATTGTCCTCCAGTGCAGCGCCGTCGCAACAGCGTATCTTGGGCTTGCACTGTTCAAGAAGAAAGAAACGCGGGTCTACGCCATCCAGTACAGCACCGACGGCGTCAATTCGGCGCTGAAGAAGGGGCTGTATGCGCTGTGCAGGCAGAAAATCAGCGGCGTTATCTGCCCCAATGCAGCCATTGGCGCGGCGTATGGGCGGCCGATGTGCGTCGTATCCGATTACATCAGCACAGGAACGATGCAGCCGCCTGTGCCGTATGTGCAGAAGCGCTATGATTTCGGCATGGTCGGGCTGATTACGTCGGACAAGGGCGTCGTTGAGGCGGCAAAACAGCTGCGGAACACGCCGTATCGGGTGCTGATTGCGGGTCGGGTGCAGGAAGCGCCGCTGGAAACGGAACTGCGGGCAGTCTGCGCGGGCGCAAAGAACATCGAGCTGCGGCTGGAATACCTGTCCGAAGCGGCGTATGACGAGGCGATTCGCCAATGCCGTTACTGCATCCTAAATTATTCGGAGAATTACTCCCTGCACAGCAGCGGCGTTGTATTCGATATTCTCTTCCGGGGCGTGCCGATTGTGGGCAGCCGCTGCGGGACGCTGCAAATGGTGGAAGCAAACGAATTGGGCAAAACGGTATCCAGCATGGCGGATTTTGCGCCGGAAAGGCTGCTGGATGAAGCCGTGCATGACCGCTATGTGCGCAACATTGCGCGCTACTGCCAATCGCAGGCGCAGGAGCGGGAAAAGCTGCGGGATTTTCTGACGCGGGGCGCAGCGGAATAACCATGCCGCACAGCGCAAAGTGAAAGGAGGAGCTGAAGCGTGAAGGTCATGTGGATGGGGAATATTATCCTCCCTGCCATTGCGGAAAAAGAATCGCTTCCCCCGGTGTATATCGTGGGCTGGCTGGTTGGGCTGTCGCGGCGGCTGACACAGCTGCCGGATGTGGCGCTGACGTATGTGTTTGACGCGCCGAAAGCGCTGACGGGCGAAGTGGACGGCTACCGCTATTACGGGCTTGTCAACCCCACACGCCCTACGCAGCGGTGCGGCGAAGCCTACACCCGGCAGCTGGAGGAAATCCTGCGCAAAGAGCAGCCGGATGTCATTCACCTCTGGGGCACGGAAAATCAGCACACGCTGGCCATGGTTGATGCGGCGGAACACATGGGGATGCGCGAGCGGATTGTAATTTCTATTCAGGGGCTTCTGTCCATATACGCGGAGCATTATCGCGCTTATCTGCCGGAACACGTCTGCCACGGGCACACGCTGAAGGACTTGGTGAAGGGCAATATCGTCCGGCAGGAAGCAATCTACCGCCGCGTCGGGCAGTATGAACAGGAAGCCCTGCGCAGGGTGCAGCACGTTATCGGGCGCACCGACTGGGATGCTGCCTGCATGGCGGCCCCGCAGGCGGCTTATCATTTCAACAACGAAACGCTGCGGGACGAGTTCTACACCGGCGAATGGTCGCTGGACAACTGCGAGCCGCACAGTCTCTTCTGCAGTCAGGCGCATGTGCCGCTCAAGGGGCTGCATCTGCTATTGCAGGCGCTGGCGATTGTCCGCAAGCGCCATCCCGATGTCAAGCTCTATGTAGGGCGCAAGGACTATGGGCGCATTCCGCTGCCTGCGCGCAATGCCTATGAACGGTACATCCACCGTCTGCTGCGCGAAAACGACCTCTACGACCATGTTGTTTTTACCGGAAGCCTGAATGCACAGCAAATGAAGGAGCGGTATCTAAAAAGTCAGGTGTTTGTGCTGCCGTCGAGCATTGAAAACTCCCCCAATTCGCTGGGCGAGGCGATGCTGCTTGGCGTACCGTGCATTGCGTCGGATGTCGGCGGCGTGCGCTGTCTGATGACGCACAGCGTGGAAGGGCTGATTTATCCGGCAGACGACCCGCGTTTGCTGGCATATGATATCTGCGAGATGTTCGCGCATCCGGAAAAAGCGGCGCAGATGGCGCGCGCCGGGCGAGAACACGCTGGAAAAACGCATGATGCGCAGAAGAATCTGGAGATACTGCATCAGATTTATACGGAGATTGCACGATGAAAATCCGAATCACAAAGAACCATGTGGATGCACTCTGTGTGCTGATTGGCGTGCTGGGCATGGGCTCGCTGTATTTTCAGGTGTTGCGGATGCCGCTGATGGCAGCCATGCTGATTGCGTCGATTCTGCTGCTGACGCGGGCGCATCATCCGAAAATCAGCGCCCAGAACATACGCCTGACGCTGCTGCTGACGGCGGCGCTGCTGCTGACGAGCTTTGTTAACCCGCAGAACGGCATCCACATCAACGATATTGTCATTTGGCTGTGCAACATCGGCTATGTGCTGGTGCTGCAAAGCTGCATCGGGTATCAGACGTATATGCGGCTGTATACCAAAGTCATGCTGGCAGAGGCGGCCATCAGCCTGATTTCCTTCGTCATCGGCGATTTGCTGTCGCTGCCGCTGCCGCTGCTGCACTACGAAGTTTCCAGCGTCAACGGATTTTACTTGACGCCTTATTTCACCTTAGGCTGGCTGAACATCCCGGTTTTCCACCGCAACGCGGGCATGTTCAACGAGCCGGGCAGCCACCAGATTTTCCTGAACTTCGCGCTGCTGTTCCTGATGAGCGACGAAACGCGCATGGGCATGAGCAAAAAGAAATACTGCTGGGCAATTGCGCTGCTGATCGTCACCATCCTCAGCACGCTGTCCACAACAGGCTTTATTTGTCTGGGCGTTGTGCTGCTGACGGTGGCATTCCGCAAAAAGGGCGGGAAAATGGCGCGCAGCATCAAGATGGCGGCGTTCGTTGGGCTGATTTTGCTGTTTGTCATCGAGTCTGTCACGGGCGTGGTGGAACGCAAGATTGTCGGACGAAATTCCGGCGGTTCATTCTACACGCGGTGGAACGACACCTTCAGCGGCTTTGAAATCGGGCTGGAATCCCCCATTGCGGGACAGGGCGTTTTCTCGGAGCGAAAGGCGGAAATCCTGCTGGAACACAGGGTGCAGAACATTTCCAACGGCTTTGCCGCCTTCGTCATGGATACAGGGTTGATTCTCCCGGCAGTTTGGCTGTGGCTGACGTACCGCGGTATCCGCACCAAATTTGCCAAGGCGCGTCTGCTGTATGTGCTGGGCGTTTTCCTGCTGTATTTCCTGTGCATCAACACGGAGGGCGTTTTCCTGAACATACTGTTTTTGGGGCTGCTGGGCAAGTGGCAGCCGGACGCGGAGGACACGCCTGATCTGCCGGCAAATGCGCGCAGCCAGAAGAAGCGCAGGAGGCGCTGCACTGTGCCGCCGGAAAAACTGCGCCTGACGTTTAACACGCAGCCGGAGGACGCGGCGCAGGAGCAGACGGGCGAAACAGGCGGAGAGGAATCATGAACACAGCATCAAGGAGCGAAAACACGGCACGCAACATCGGTGTAGGCGCAGTACGGCAGGTGGTTACGCTGCTGTTGGCTTTTGCCGTGCGAACGGTGTTCGTGCGCCGGCTGGGCGCGGATTATACGGGTGTCAACGGGCTGTACAGCAACATTCTGGCCATGCTGTCATTGGCAGAGCTGGGTGTGGGCAACGTGCTGGTGTACAGCTTGTACGCACCGCTGCACCGGGGCGACACGGGCGAAATCCAGCACCTGCTGGGCTATTATCGTCGCATTTACCGCCTGATTGCGCTGGCGGTAGCGCTGCTGGGCGCGGCGGTAATCCCCTTCCTGCCGCTCATCATCAGCAGTGAGCTGCCGATGGCGCAGCTGATCGTCTACTATGTGCTGTACTTGGCGAACTCCGTGGCATCCTATCTGGTCATCTACAAAACGACGCTGATTCAGGCCGACCAGAAGGCATATTTGCAAAACATGGTTTCCGCCGCGGCGCTGGTGGTGCAGTATGCGGCGCAGATGGCGTGCCTGCTGATTTGGGGCAGCTATCTGGGCTATTTGCTGATTCAGATTGCCTGCACCCTCCTGCAGAACGCGGTACTGAGCCATTTAGCGGACAAGATGTACCCCTTCCTGCGGAAAAAGCAGAAACGTGCGCCGATGCACCGCAAGCAGGAACTGAACGACAACATCCGCTCCATGTTTCTCTACAAGCTGGCGACAATACTCATCAACAACACGGACAACATTCTGATTTCCGTCATGCTGGGCACGGTGTTCGTCGGCTACTACTCCAACTACGCGTCGCTGACGACGTATGTGACGACGTTCGTTTCCATCGTGATTACCGGCATTTCCGCCAGCTTGGGAAATCTGAATGCCGAGAAGAATTCGGAAAAGTCATACGCCATGTTCCGCAACCTGATTGTCCTCTTCGGGGCGATTACAGGCTTCTGCGTCGCCGCGTACGGCGCGATTGTGCAGGACTTCATCCCCATCTGGGTGGGCGAAGAATACCTGATGGACACAGGGACGGTAGCAGCGGTGCTGTTCACATTCTACCTGAGCACCATCGTCGCGCCTGTGTGGATGTACCGCGAAACGCTGGGGCTTTTTCGGCAAATGAAGTATGTTATGTTTATGACGGCGCTGGTCAACATCCTGCTGTCCATCCTACTGGGGCACTTCTTCGGCGTGGCGGGCATCATCGGCGCAACAGGGCTGGCGCGGCTCTGCACCATCTTCTGGTATGAGCCGAAAGTGCTGTTCCATCGCACCTTCGGGCGCAGCGCTGCCGCGTATTTCAAGGCGCAGGGCGGCTTGCTGCTGCTCAACGGCGCGGTGATGGCGCTGTCGCTGCTGCTGTGCGCGCAGATGGGGCATACGCTGATGTGGATTATCCTCAAGGGCATCACCTGCGCGGCGGTGACGGCGCTCCTGTACACGCTGGCGCTGGGGCGGACGGCAGAATATCGCTGGATGCTTGAAAAAGGGCGGAGTTTCTTGCGCAAATGGAGGAAGAAGGCATGATCGATCAGGAAATGCAGCACTGCCGCAAAATTGTGCGTTTTGACCCTACCATTTCAACAGCGAATCAGGGAGATTTCATCATCCGCAACGCCTGCGAGCATGTGCTGCACGACTGCTTTCCTGTGCAGCTGTCCGTCGCCGTGCCGGTTCGGGACAGGCTGTCGAAAGTGTCGATGAAGCACGTCGGCAGTGCGGATTTCGCATTTGTCTGCGGGACAAACCTGCTTTCCTCAGACATGCGCCGCCAAAGGATGTGGAATATCCGCCTGCGGGACGCGGTGATGATGCGCTGCGGCGATTTGCACAAGCGGGAGCTGCTGAATTTCCGCCTGATTCGTGAGAAATTTCAGCGCACGCATGTCATTTTGCTGGGCGCGGGGTGGTATCAATACCAGGACAAGCCGACAGGATACACGAAGCGGATTCTAAAAACGCTGCTGGATGGGCAGTACCTGCACGCGGTGCGCGACGAATACACGCGCCAGCGCCTGCTGAAGCTGGGCATCACGAATGTGCTGAATACGGCGTGTCCGACAATGTGGGGGCTGACAGACGACAAATGCGCGCAGATTCCGACGCACAAGGCGGAGCGCGTCGTGACAACGCTGACAGACTACCGCAGCAGCACGGAGCAGGATGCGCAGATGCTGACCATGCTGCAAAAGCACTATCGCGAGGTGTATGTGTGGCTGCAAGCAGTCGAGGACTACGCCTGCCTGCGCCAAATGGATGCGCGCGTGACGCAGAATTTGCA
>ENA-ORTF01003825-ORTF01003825.1-human-gut-metagenome-genome-assembly--contig:-NODE-3825-length-12311-cov-3.525049_pt1 | contig 12311 bp, 12 predicted proteins | sample MGYA00241908_ERZ509180 | MGnify/ENA primary metagenome ERZ509180 (study PRJEB26280, sample SAMEA2338814) | human gut metagenome | biome: human gut; feature: human-associated habitat; material: faeces... | reverse complement strand
GCGTTTGATTTTCAAACTTCGCAACAGAACCGAAATAGCTATAAAATAAGAGGAAACCTAAGGAACCAATTATTTTTCATTCGGATCATGGATGCCACTTTAAATCAGCTTCCTTTAGAAAACCCGAATTGCTAGTTGATTATTCAGCCATGACTTGATATCCGGTAGAGTATCTTAAAGTCATTGAATTCACGGTTTTAGCTGATTTCAATATTAGAGAATAAGTTAAAAGCGTCATCTCTAATTTGACTTGAAAACCATAAGAAGAACGACTTTTACAGCGTTCAGCTCCGAGGTTTGTCAGAAAAGAGAATACGCGTTCAATGACTTTTCGACGTTTTGAAAAATTAGGAAAAGTTATGTCCTTTTTCTTCATGTTCATTCTGACGGGTGTAATCAGTTCAATTTCCTTGAGTTCAAGCCTATCTTGAAGCACTTGACCTAAATAGCCCATATCTCCAAGGACTATGGGTGTGCCAAATTGAGACAATACTTCCTCGGCCATTGTACTGTCAGCTATTGAAGCAGGACTAGTCACGTAGTCGATGACATAGCCTGATTCACTGACTAAAGCATGACATTTACAGCCATAAAAGTACTGACCTTTGGTAGCATTGTAGCCAATATTTGCATAGTCGCCCAAAACTTTGCTTCTAAAATTACGAATCGGCTGACACAAAGGAATGGGAAAGCTGTCAATAATAGACACATCAATCCCTTCAACTTCTTTAAAGACGAGAGCTTGGCGAATGAGTTGAATACTCAGTAGGAGTGCATTACAACGATGAACAAAGCGAGAATATTCTAGGAAATTAGGGAATAGACTTTGAGCCAATTGGTGCTTTGCTTTAAGTGTTTCACTAAAATGCAGTACGCCCCACAGGTAACAAGTAATCACTAAACAGTCAGATGTTGCAAGATGGACGTTCTTTCGGTTTTGACCCTCAAGGGGGAACACTCGTTTGATAAAGCGTCTCAATGGTTGTCAGTAAATAAACAAAAACTTTTGGAAGTGTGCTATTATAAGTCATATAAGTCGTGCGCTTTCTAATGCTTAGTGGTTTAAGATTAGGATAGCACGACTTATTTATTTTCCAATGAAATTAACTAGCAATTCGGGTCTTTATTAAATACTAATGATTGCATTAAAAATTGCTTTTTGAGATAATTGCTAAAAAAGAGAGGATTCTCAAATGGATAACAAAGATATAGAGCTGATTCAACAAATGGAAAATCAATTGAATTTAGAAGTTGTTTCAAATGAAGATCTTATGACTATTAACGGTGGTCAAAACATGAGTATGAATGATGGTATTAGCACTTGGTTTCGTGTTGTATAGAATGGTTGGAAAAAAATGATTAAAAATCATTGGATGAAAAAACTAAAATATCTTAGTTTATTCTTTTTATTATTTGCTATTTATTGGTTTCCTGATGTAATCTTAGCTTATCCAGAGGTGTACTTAAAGTCTCTCGTAGGATATGAGAGACAAGTAGTGGCTACTTGGATTTTTTTAGGGAATATGTCAATTTCTCTTTTTCTAGGAATTTTAATTTGTTATAAATTGGGATATTACAAAAATACAATATCTATTTTTAAAATAAAAAATCTTCTATTTTTACTGATTACAACAATTATTTTATTTGTTATATATTTTTTTAGCTATACCTATTACAATTCTCATTTTATAACACCTGGAATTGCTAAAACACAGGCAGCTTTTTCAATACAAATTGTATTTCCTTTTGTTCAATTTATTACTTTTGCTATTTGTGCGCCAATTTTTGAAGAAGCAGCTTTTCGGACAACTATATACCGTTTTTTCAAAAATGATAAAATCGCATATATTGTGTCATGTGTAGGATTTGCATGGATGCATACAGGCCCTAATCCTATCCTCATTGTTTATTTACCGATGTCAATAGTCTTAACATCTATTTATCATCGAAGAAGAGTGTTAGGGGAAAGTATATTAGTTCATGGGGTGTTTAATGCTTTATTACCAATAGTTATTCCTCTTCTTCAAGTAATAACTGGGTTATATTAAAAAAGCCTAATAGGTTTTTTTGAACGCTCGAAGAGTGTTTCTTCTTATTTTAAGTTTCCATTTTTAAAAAATTCCTATCTCTTAAGTATTTGCACCGTCAATAAATGAACATAAAATAAAAAACTATTATTTTCTAATTTCTAAAAACCCACTTGCTCAAAAAAATAAAAACTCAAAATATGTGTTGGCACTTTTTTGAATTTTATGCTGATTTTGTAAGTCCCAAAATCCCTATAAAGTCAAATCTTTGTAAATTTGATCCATTGAATTGGATTATTTTTTATTGATTGAATATGAAGATATCAGGTACTCCTAAACAAAAATGTATGCAATGTACTTTTTGAGGGTTGTGTACACAAAGCCGTTGCTTGCCAGTAACTTTTTCATAGACTGGTCAAGCAACGGCTTTACCATGGTAAAGCCAAAAAAGCCACAAAAAAATGTGACTTTTTTTTAATCATTATATTGTCTCTCCGCTCTATAACAAAAAACTTTATAGATTATTAAAGAAAGAAATGAACCAAGTTATAAAACCAAAAATTGGGAAAATCATCCACCAATAAATTGAAAAAAATTGCCAAAAGTTTTCAAAGCGTTCTTTTTTTTCTTTTAATTTTATGCCCTTAGTAAGAGGGTACTTTTGGTCAAGCATTTCATTTAATTTAACTCCTAAATAATAATTTGCTAGACCTATTAACAATAATAATAAACTTACCCATGCCAACCAAGAAAGTGTAATGTTATAGCCAGATGCTAATTCATTGATTTCAACACCTAAAATTGACATAACCAAAAGTATAGCTGCTATAACCAATAAAGTAATTGAGACGGTTATAGTTTTTCTATATTTCAGTTGAATAAGCTGTTCTTTAGACATATCCATGATTTCTACCTCTTTTGCTTCTTCCTCAATGCTTTCAAATAGTTCACTTACGGGAACTAAAAGAGCATTAGATATTGAGGCTAAGGTATCTAAACTAACATCCGTTCCATTTTCTATTCTCTGAATCGTTCTAACAGTTATATTTGCTTTTTCAGCCAGTACTTCTTGAGTCCAACCTCTTTTTTTTCTTAACTCAGCAACTCTATATTTATTCATGAATATATAATAAACTATTTTTTTAAACATGTACACGACAGATAGACGACAAAAGAACGACAATCTACCGACACAAAGGTAAAACAACAGTTTTGGAGGAAATAATAAAAGCAGTAATCATACTAAAAACTGCTGACGTTAAGTCAATTTTCAGACGGAAAAACATATACCGACCCTGATGGCTTTGAATTTGAACTTCCCCTGTGGGCAACAAATAAAAGTGCCGCTGAAAAATATTTCAAACAAGAAGGCTGGCACTATTATAAAAAGTCAGCCTTTTGTAAGGACTCCTTTGAAAAAATAAATAGTGGATACTTCGTCATTGACGGCTTCAATCAGTTTTATTGTCATGACCTGATTTGCGATACTCCAGACCCTCGTTTCTTGATGACCTTAGACCAGGCACGACCATTTGCTTCAGCAACTTATAATGATGAACTCGTTCGCTTTAAAAAGGCCTTCCCTATTATGTGTCAAATCCTGAGAGGAGAATGGAGAGTTGATGTTGTGGGACATTATAAATCCCACCCTGAAATGACTTTAACCTTTGCCGGCCCAAGGTTTTAATGAATATTTCAAAAGCCCTGTAAGTCTATGACTTACGGGGCTTTTTTTGTTATAATAATGTTTGTAGAGTTTATGAACGGTAGCCTGATTGGAGGTGGTGCTTATGATTATTTCGTGGGCAAACCCTCACAAAACATGAAAGGCGAAAATTTTTTGACTGTATTTCAGGCATTGAGTCTCATGATTGCTTTTGCGACCTTGATGATTCTTGTGATAAATACAAGTAATAAAAAATGACCGTTCAGCTTAGCACGCAGTAGGCCATTTTGATGTATGTAGTGCTACCGTTCTTAAAACGGCTACATTAGAGCTTGTTAGTGCAAGCTCTTTTTTCTTTACCTTTATTTTATCACAACTTCTTTTTTTTGTCACTTCCTCTATTTTAAAAAACTGCCTTCGGAGTTCCAAAAGGAAGGCAGCTCGATAGAAAGGAATATATTTTAGGGATATCTAAAATATAAAACGATTATAACACATTACTTAAAATGGACGCACAAAAATAATCAATAAAAAAAGGATACTCTGACGAATCGTGTTAAAAATCAGAATATCCTTTTTGCACTATGTTAAGGCTAATTAAAAACACTCTCATACTCTCATAAAGTTGCCATAATAGGTGCTTTTTTTGCTTTTGTAAACCTTTGAAAAACTAAAACCGCTTAACCATGCGTTTTATGTTGATTATAAGTTTCGGAAAAACAATAATTTTTTCGAAACTTATTATTTCTAGAGTGAAAATCATTAAATTCCCTTTTAAAAATTTTTTCTTTTTTATAATGAGAAATCTCTTTCAGTCAGAAGTAAATTTTACTATGGAGATTTTAAAATTAATGACTGAGATTTTTGATGGAAATATTTATTTAAAACTGAACTCAAAAATTATTTTCGAAAGATATTGTTCATTTTGTGTTTAGATATTTGATTGTAGTCCAATAAAATATAAATGAATCTTTATCAATATTTATAAAAAGGAGAAAATTAAAACAAAAAAACTGATCACAGCACATAATGATCAGTTTTTAGCGTCTGCGCTTAGATTAAGAAGAGCAGTTTTTGATTAGTACAGTAAAATAATACCATAGTTAACTACCAAAATCAATTTATGATAATTTTCTAAGCTTTTTTACTTAGATTTTATTTTTAATAAGTCACGTATCTCAATCAGAGTGTCCAATTCTTTATTTTGATTTTCTTGCTTTTCTTTCTCTTTATGTGGAATTAATCTGTTAACAAACTTTATTATTATGAAAACAACAAATGCAGTAATAACAAAGTTAATGGTATCATTTAAAAAGGCTCCATAAGTGAATTTTATTTTATCAATATAAAAGTAGAAGTTAGCCAAGGCTGTACTTTGAACAAACATTCCTATTAAGGCGTTAATGAGATTATTAACCAAAGAAGTTACTAATCCAGTAAATGCGGACCCAATAATTACCCCAACTGCTAAGTCTAATACATTTCCTCGTAGAATAAAATTTTTAAATTCTCTTAACATTATGATTTCCTCCGTACCCAAACTATTTTCTGATTTGTTTTTGTAGCTGTCTGATGTCCTTTTTGGTTTCATCTTGTACGCTATTGATCATCTTTTTTACATCATTAGCTTTTCGTCACACACTACAGTTGACATAGACCCATAAAAAACTTAAAAACCTTGCGATGTAAGATTGGCACGAAGAAGACCAATCTATAACCACAAGGCAAACGTATTCAAATTTTATTTAAGGCTAAAATTATAACAGATTTTAATTAAGGATCGTAATGTCATAGGACTTTTTAGAAGTATCTAGAGGTAAAACTTTCGTTACCTGTCGTTTATCTTCTAAAATATTACCTTCTTCAAGTGAAGTGGAAAGCCCACTCCAAGGTTCTAAGGCAATGAATGGACTTTTATTGGTTGTAGACCACAGAATCAAGTTTGGAAAATCATCAAAATCAACTCGAAGACCTTTACCAGACTTTCTCGAGCGAAGTGTCACGCTGCGAGATTTCAGTCGGTCAAGTGTAATGGCGTCATGAGAAAAAAGTGAGTAATCCAAATCAAGAGACTTTTGGTTTTCCAAAAATGGCGTCCGATCTTGTAAATCTAATAACCCTGTCTCAGGGAAACTCTTTGGTATCGAACAAGACTCAACCTCACTAAATTCAAGAGAATAGTCCTCATACTTTTCGCCTTCTACTAAAGGACAATTGAATGCTGGATGGGCTCCAATGAAGTAAGGCATCGTTTTTTCAGTTTCCAAGTTCGTTACCTGAAACTCGGTTCTAATGGATTTCCCATTTAAGGTATAAACAACTCTTAGTTCAAACTGATAAAGGTAATTATCAAGCATCTCAGCATTTGGTTTAATACTGAAAGTCACGCTATTTTCATTAACTTCTTCAAGAGTAAATTCTTCTTTTCGAACAAAACCATGTCTACGAATTAGACCTGTAAAAAAAGGTCTTTCTTGAGGTCTATAAATAGCCCAATCATTACGTAAACTACCACAGATAGGAAATAGAATTGGTGCCTGTCCATTCCAATACTCTGGATCAGCTTGCCAGAGATATTCTAACCCATCTTTGTCTTTAATCGAAGTCAGTTGACCACCAAGTGTTTTAAACTGAACCGTAAGATACTCGTTTTTTAATTCGATAGTCACAGTCAATTCCTTTCTTTTTGTTATTGGAAAGGCAAATAATCTACCTCGAAGTGAACAGTCTCACATATTGCTACATCGAGTAATTGTAAAACTTCCCATTCAAATTCGGATAATGCTAAATCAGAATGGCAAATCCATTCTTTTCCAGGTGAAACATACCAGTTACTACATTTTGTAGTGAGGTAGCTTCAAGCTCAGGAATTATAGGACAATCTTCGAAATTAATAATATATACCTTTTCAAAGCCTGATCTAAAAATCAGATAACAAATTATTACATTCTCAGCTGATATTACTCTATCACTTGAGTTTCTGCTAATTTCTTATACCAATGTGCTGATTTCTTAGGATAGCGTTCTTGCGTATCAAAGTCTACATAGAACAATCCATACCGTTTTTCATAACCATTTGACCATGAGAAAACGTCCATAAGTGACCAAATGAAGTAACCTTTAACATTTGCACCATCCGCAATCGCGTCTGATAAAACTTCCAAGTGTTGCTTCACGTAATCAATACGACCATCATCATAAACAGTATTATCTACAAACTCATCTTTGTATCCGAGACCGTTTTCAGTGATGTAAATCTTCTTGTAATTCGGATAATCATTTTTCACTCGCATGATTTGGTCATACAAGCCTTCAGGATAAATAATCCAATCCCAGTCTGTGCGCGGAACATAGTCAGGAGCTACTCGACGACCAACACCCTTAATTTGGTACTTAGAGCTTCCTTTTTCACCCTTACCATTGTGAATGATTTCAGTCTCACCATCAAAAGCTTGCATCCAATCACTCATGTAATAGTTGATACCAAGGAAATCATTCAAATCTTTAGCTGCGTCAAGAGCTTGGAAGTCTTCATCACGAAGATCAAGTTCTCCACCATTCTCAGCTAGGATATGGTTGACACCTTCCATTGTTTTATCTGAATAGTGCCCAAGATAGGTTGCATCCAAGATAAATTTGTTATGGATGATGTCTTCAAGTTCAGCAGCACGAACATCTGCTGGATTTTCCGGATCATAAGGGTATTTAGTTGGTAAAGCATGAACAACACCAATTTCACCTTTATAACCTTTATCCTTATACAATTTTACAGCACGTGCATGAGAGACCATCATGTTGTGGTGTGATTGGAAGACTTTGGCAAGATCATATTTAATGCCTGGAGGGAATTTACCAACCAAGTATTGACCATCACCAATTGGGCCAATTTCATTGAAAGTTGTCCAGTAGTTTACTTCTGGAAACTCTTCAAAACAGAAAGCGGCATAATCTATAAAGTGTTCTATATTTTCGCGGTTTAAGAAATCTCCATTTGAATGAAGAGCTTCTGGTGTGTCAAAATGATGCAAAGTCACAAATGGTTCAACATGACGCTTGTGGCATTCAGCAAATAGTTTATGGTAGAATTCAACACCTTTTTCATTTACTTCACCGTAACCCGTTGGGAAAATACGAGACCAGGCAATAGAAATACGAATACCATTAACACCATATTCTTCAGCTAATTCTAAATCAACTGGGTATTTATGGTAAAAATCACTTGCAGGTTCTGCTGTATACCAATAATTGTCTGCAAGATACTTATCCCATGCTACTGGGCCCTTACCATCTGTGTGAGTTGCACCTTCTGCTTGATAAGCAGCTGTAGCACCACCAAAAATAAAATCTTTAGGAAGTGTTTTAGTCATAAGTGTAAGTCCTTTCAAAAAAAGCATTTGAGACGAGATTCTGTGTTCTGAAAACCAAGGAAATGGAATGAGTGATCTCGTCTCAAATAACTTTTACAAATTTATTAATCAAACTGTTGTTGAACAAATGCAAGAGCACCTTTTCCGTCACGTGTCAATTTGATATATTGAGCTCCTTCAGTTTTTACAAGTTTAATGCCCAATTTATCTGTTTCAGCCTTCATATCATCGAAGTTTGAAGCGACCTGTGGAGCCAAGATTACCAAGTCAAACTCTGGCAACATTTCACGGTGAGCACCGTAACCACCCGCTGCCGCCTTGACTGGAACATTGTATTCTGCTGCTGCTTTGTTCAAGGCATTGGCAAGCAAGCCACTTGTACCTCCACCTGCACAAAGAACAAGGACATTAGTTTCTTTTGTGATATTATTGTTTGCTGCTACATCTTCTTTAGCAACGCCTGCTTTTCCAAGAACGGCATCTGCTTTAGCAGTATTGAAGTTTGCAGCTACTTTTTCTTTAAGAGCATCGTTTGTTTTACCAGAACGTTCTTCTTCAAGAATTTGTTCATCATATACCTTAACAAATGGGTAATAAATGATAGTATCAACAACTACCAAGAGTCCGGCTAAGATAAATGATAGAACTTGGAAGTTAGTACCGAGTACAATTCCCAACGGACCAGGAGTAACCCATGGAAGGTTGGCAGAGAATGAGTTCATGTTCAATGTGTCAACAAAGAATTTAAAGATCCAAACGTTGACAATCGGAGTGAAAATGAACGGTACAAAGAAAATCGGATTCAATACGATTGGTGCACCAAATAAGATTGGCTCATTAACCCCAAAGAATGTTGGAACAACTGAGGCACGTCCGATGGCACGGTTACGATCTGATTTACAAATCCACATGAACAAGAATGGAACAATCAATGTAGCTCCTGTTCCACCCATGGTAGCAATAAACATTTGAGTACCAGAAGTGATAACTTTATCTGCATGTTGTCCAGCTTGGATAAGATGCAAGTTGACATCGATATTGGCATAAGTGATAGCAGCGATTGCTGGTTCGACAATTGAAGGACCGTGAATACCAACAAACCAGAAGAAGGCATAAGCACCAAAGATAAGTGTAATTCCAAGGTAACCATCTGCAGCTGAGAAAAGAGGAGCAATAAGGGTACCGATTGATTCTGCAACAGTTACACCAAGAGTTCCCTTAACAAGGAGTTCAAGTCCATATAGGAGAACAACTGAGACGGTGAACGGAATCAAGTCCTTAAATACTTGAGAGATATTTGGTGGAACATCTTCAGGCATACGAATGGTAACATTATTTTTTACACAGACTTTATAAACATTAACTGTCACAAAGGCTGCGATAAATGCTGTCAAAAGGCCTTTTGTTCCCATGAAGGCTGTCAAGAAGCCTCCTTCTTTTGCAGGCTCAGCTGCCATCAAAAGGAACCCTACCATAGACGCTAGCATCGTAGATAAGAAGTTAATCTGATTGGTCGCAGGTAGGTCCCGGTTCTTTGAGTCCGTCAAAGCTTTAGCGGTAGTACCACCAACAAAGAATGCTAGGATACCCATCGAATAGCTATAAGGAGTCATCAAGAAGGTTTCAATGTCTTTTGACCAGTGGAATCCCCAAGCATTTGGGACATAGGCAATAAGGATAAAGATAGATGAGAAAAGGATGACTGGCATACCAGCAATAAATCCATCACGAATAGCACGAAGATAGATGTTTCGAGAGATTTTCTCAAAGAATGGTTTCCCTTTCTCAATAAGTTCAATGAGTTTATGCATTAATTACTTTGCTCCTCTTTTATAAAGTTCGATGAGGTGATGAATCACATCTTTTAATAAGATCGTAGTCATCAAGTGATCCTGACCATGCATCATAGTAACACTGTATGGAAGTTCCTCTCCAGAAGCTTCTCGAGCCAACATACCTGTCTGAGAACTGTGAGCCTCTGCAATACAGCTTCCTGCTTCTACTACAAGACTATCTGCCTTAGCGAAATCACCATTTTCAGCCGCTTTAAGCGCTTCTAAAAGCTTAGAGCGAGCATCTCCAGCATAAGCAACAATTTCAAACCCTAAGAGAGTCATCTCTTCTCTGTTCACACCAATATCCTCCGTTTTATGTTTTTACTATACTTTATCAGTCCATGGACTAGCTGTTTTAACAAGAACTTTGTTAAGTTCATCAATATTTTCGAATCCAGTAGTACGCAACCATTCACGTGCTGCTTTTTCACCTTCTTTGATGTAAGGTTCTACAGATCCTGCCCAAGTAGCACGTCCACAAAGCACCCCATTAAACTTGGCACCTGAGTCGTGAGCAAATTGCAATGTTTCTTGGAACAATTTAGCAGATACACCTGCACTTAGGTAGATGTATGGAAGGTTAGTCGCTTCTTCTTGTGCTTTAAAGAAGTCAGCAGCTTCAGCTTTACTGTAAACCACTTCACCATCAGCAAAACCTTCGACATATTTAACGTTAACTGGTACTTCTACTTTAAGAACATCAATGTTAAAGCGTGGATCAGAGAAAACTTTCATCGCTTCAATAACTTTGCGAGGTTTCACTTTTGCATATTCAACGGAACCTGCATCTGAGATTTCTTCATCATAAGCAAGGATTTCCAAGAAGAAAGGAATATCTTCAGCGACACATTCAGAACCAACACGTTCAATATAAGCTTGTTTTTGTTGGTTAAGTTCATCTGAGCTGTCTACATCATAGTAAAGCAAGAACTTAACGGCATCAGCGCCTTGCTCTTTGATACGCTTTGCAGACCAAACATCCAAGCAGTCAGGCAAACGTTTTGTACTTGATGTATCATAACCTGTTTTTTCATAGGCAAGAAGAAGACCTGCTTCTTTATCCAATGCTTTTGTTGCTGGAAGTCCATATTCAGGGTCAAGCAACATTGAAGAAGCGTATTTTGTAAGTTCATCAGCAACCAAAACCTTTAGTTCTTCCATTTGAGCTACAGTTGGTTCTGTATCTTGATACTGTGCCATCAAACGTTTCAAAGCACCACGTTGGTCAAATGCCAAAGCTGAGATAAAACCGTTTTTATCTGAAAGTTTTTCCAAAGATTTGCGTTTCTGTTCTGTAAGTACCATTTTTATACCTCTTTTACTCCAATTTGTGAGTTTAGTGTTTCGTAATTAGTCATATTCACATGCCCTGTCATTGTTTCTTGAGCATTTAACATACCCAATGTCATCGCATGTTTTAATAAGTCAGCGTCACTTTTTTTACTATTTAAAGCTGATGCAATACCAGCTACCGTTGAGTCCCCTGATCCGACTGGATTAACAACTGGGATATCAGGAATATCTACTTTATAGAAAACATCACCATGTTTTGCAAAGGCACCGTTTCGACCTAATGAGACCACTATCCATTCGATACCACTAAAAAGTGACTCTTTAAGAACGTCTTTGAGTTCTTCAATATCTTTTGTTACTTCTTTTCCAAGCAACTGTGAAAGTTCCTCATTATTAGGTTTGATGGCAGTAGGTTTAGCCGACGATTTTAGAACTGTTTCAAGTGGTGCACCTGAACAATCCAAAACGACTGCTACTCCTTCATCCGAAGCAAGTTGGATAAGTTTTTCATAATAATCGTTGGGAAGTCCTGAAGGCAAACTTCCTGAAATTGTGACAACTTCTGATTGCTTAATAAGATTGCTATAGTGGTCAAGAAAGCCTTCTGCTTCTTCATGAGAAATTGTTGGTCCTTGTTCCAAAATTTCTGTTTGGTTACCCTCGTGTAAGATAGCAATACAGTTTCTAGTGTTTCCTGAGATTTTATAAAAAGCTGGACTAACAGGAGATTGTTCTAATTCGCTTTCAATAAATTCACCAATTTTACCACCTAAGAAACCTGTAGCAGTAACTTTATCACCAGATTCATACAAGACTCTAGTAACATTTAAGCCTTTTCCACCAGCTGTCTTACTAACATCTTTCACCCTATTCACTGTATCAATTTTCAATGTTTCTAGAGGATAAGAGATGTCTACTGAAGGATTTAGTGTGACTGTCAGAATCATTGGTTATACCTTAATCGTGGTACTCACCACGGTCCCATTTTTCAAGGAATTCTGTAAAGAAATCCCCATCTGCTTGATGTGCATTATGTGTTTCAACGTGTTCGATTTTTGCAATCAATTTTTTATTTTCTTCTGTTGGTTTGTACTGTTCATTTTCTTCCCTTTCTGCGTAATCC
>ENA-ORTF01003779-ORTF01003779.1-human-gut-metagenome-genome-assembly--contig:-NODE-3779-length-12439-cov-154.112403_pt1 | contig 12439 bp, 12 predicted proteins | sample MGYA00241908_ERZ509180 | MGnify/ENA primary metagenome ERZ509180 (study PRJEB26280, sample SAMEA2338814) | human gut metagenome | biome: human gut; feature: human-associated habitat; material... | reverse complement strand
CCCGAAGATCGCCAACGACATCCTCAGCACACGCGGCTACCAAAACCTGATCCGCGGTGCACTCACCGACATCCCCTGCCTCTACGCCTACATCTTCACCGACTGGCGTATGTGGGTATATCTGTTCGACCTCGTCGAGGCGGCCGGCTTCGGCGTCAAGTCTGAGATCGTATGGGACAAGGGCACGCCGGGCATGGGCGTCGGCTGGCGCTCGCAGCATGAGCTCATTCTGTTCGGCGCCAAGGCTGCCACCCACTTCGACGGCCACAAGGGCTACGGCAACGTCCTGAGCATCTCCCGCTCCGGGAACGAGCTGCACCCCACGCAGAAGCCCGTCGAGCTGCTGGAGAAGCTGGTCGACAACACGGACTTCGCCACGGGCGTCTATGATCCCTTCGGCGGCTCCGGCACGACGCTGGCCGCCTGCGAGGCATACGGGCAGCCATCCTACATCATGGAGCTGACGCCCGCCTTCACGGACGTGATCGTCAAGAGGTACATCAGAATAACAGGAAAGACAACCGTGCGCTGCGTCCGTCAAGGCCGAGAGCTACCGCGCGAGGAGATCGCCGCGATCTTCGAGCCTGACGAGGAAGGAGGTGAGCAGGAGTGACGCCCTGACATAATGAGCGAGAAGCCGATCACACAACGGATCAAGGACAGGCTCGCGGCCTACACCGCCATGCTGAGGGACATCGACAACCAGCTCGAACGCCTCGACCGCATGGAGATGACGATGGCCTCACCGCCCGGCCCTGATCTGACAGGTATGCCACGCGGATCCGGCACACCATCCGACCGCACCGGCATGATGGTGGAGCGGAAAATGGAGCTCGAGGAACAGATTGACCGGCTCAAGGCTGAGGAGAAGCAGGAGCGCAACGCCATCGAGGGCATGATCCTCCAGCTCTCCGACCCCGACGAGCGCGCCGTCATCCGGCTGCGCTACTTCGACCGGGCTGACTGGGAGAGCACCTGCGGCGTCCTGTTCGGTGATCGGCGGGACTACGTCGACAGAGTGGACGCCTACCAGAACAGGACATACAAGATCCACGGCCGCGCCCTGCTCAACCTCGCCGCCGTGCTGGACGAGCTGGAGCCCCTGCCTGAGCTGCGGCAGTAAAACGCAGTAAAAGGAACAAAAGGGAAGTAAAAGGAATTGAAAAGCAGTAGCGACCCGTGCTATTCTATATCCTGCAAAAGACCGCCGGACACACGGGCAACGCCGTGACAATTCCGAGCGGCTGACCAGAGGAAAACCAAATAACAACCGACGGCAAGAGGCCGACGGGCGAACCAACGCCCGCCGGTCTCTTTTTGCATATTCAGGAGGTGACAACAACGGCAAAGGCAACCATCACCATGCAGGTCGAAAACTTCCAAAAGCTCATGGACACCGTCGCGCAGATCGACGAGCAGGGCCGCAAGGCCGTGAAGGCCACCGTCTGCGACGTCAAGGCCAGAGCGCCGAGCTTGATCGCTCAGGAAGTCACATCGGTCTACAACATCAAGAAGGGCGAGATTACCCCGTCCGGCAAGAACAGCAGCAAGCCGAAGAAGATGGCGGGCAGCGTCAGCGTCTCAGGTGAGACCATCGAGGAGCTGACCATCACCTATTCCGGCCGGCTGCTCACTCCCGTGCACTTCGGCATGACGCCCAAGACCGCACCGCCGGGCAAGAGCTACACGCTGCGGATGCAGGTGGTCAAGGGGCAGAAGAAGGTCATCGGCCGCTACCTGAACACCCGTACCCCGGGCGGCCCGTACTCCGAGCGATCGCACAATATCCTCATGGGGACTGGCAACACCAAGCCCGGCGGCGTCAGCGCCATTCCATTCCAGCGAATGAGCAGGACGCGCACCGACATCAAGAAGTTCACCACCATCTCGGTGCCCTCCATGATAAGCAGCAAGCGCACCAATGAGAAGATAATGACCCGACTCCAAGAGGAGACGGCCAAGCGCCTCCAGCACAACCTCGACCGAGCCCTCGGGAAATAGCCCACAGCGGCCCACAGGGCGCAACACCACGGCGCCCGACACCGAGCCCACCAAACACACCAGACGCGCACAGAGCGCAACACAGCGCCTCACAGACGCCTCCACGCGCGCACCGACGCGCCGAAGGTACTGTGACGCGCCTCTCTGGCCTGCGGTGCTTGTGAGCCCAAAAAACGCGCAGCCGGGGAAAATTTTTTTCGGGCCGTTTCGTTTCGCCCGAGCGGCAGAAAGGAGGGAACGCCATGCCGAACCCAACCAACAACAAGCTCGTCGACAGCAAGACCATCGCGGCCCTGTTCGACATGACGCCCCGCCGAGTGCAACAGCTCACCAAGGATGGCGTCATCGCCGCGGTCAAGGAAGGCAACGCCAACCGCTATGACCTGCTGCCGACGATACAGAGGTACATCCGATACCTGACGGCCAAGGCCAACGGCCGGGAGCCATCGGAGAAGGACAGCGAGATCGAGGGCCGGCGTCTGGAAGCTGAGGCTGACCTCAAACGCAGCAAGGCAGACATCGCCGCCCTCCAGCTCAGTGAGCTCGAGGGCACCATGCACCGCAGCGAGGACGTCGAGGCTGTGATGACCGACCTCGTCTACAATATCAGGTCGATGCTCGTGGCCCTGCCGGGCCGTCTGGCCGTCGACGTCACCGGCGCAGCAACACCCGCCGAGGCGTCTGAGATCATCCGCACAGAGGTCTACAAGATCCTGACGGAGCTGGCCGGTTATAAATACGATCCCGAGGTGTACGCCCGGCGAGTAAGGGATCGGGAAGGCTGGGGCGAGCAGCTCGCCGATGACGCGGACGACTAAAAAAGCCGCCGCGAAGCTCAATACCGCCATCGCCGGAGCGGTCAAACGCTTCGCCCCGCCTGAGAGCCTGACCGTGGACGAGTGGGCCGACAAGCACCGCCGCCTCTCCCCGGAAAGCTCAGCCGAGGCCGGCCCGTGGCGTACCAAGCGCACCCCGTACCTCGAGGAGCCCATGCGGGCCTTTACGGATCCGAAGGTGCACAAAATAGTCATGGTGGCCGCCTCTCAGGTCGGCAAGTCTGAGCTCGAGCTCAACATCATCGGCTACATCATCGATCAAGACCCCGGCAGCATCCTCTACGTCCACCCGACCATCGACGACGCCCGGAAGTTCAGCCGCCTCCGCGTGGCCCCTATGATCCGCGACAGCAAACCCCTGAAGGCGAAGGTGCACGACGTCAAGGCCAAGGACAGCGGCAACACGATCCTCCAGAAGTCGTTCCCGGGCGGGATGCTCACCCTGACCGGCTCCAACAGTGCCTCGGCTCTGGCCTCCACGCCTGCCCGCTATATCATCGGCGACGAGCGCGACCGCTGGGCGACCAGCGCCGGCACCGAGGGCGACCCGTGGGCGCTGGCCGAAGCACGTCAGGCCACATTCTACAACGCCAAGGCGGTCGAGGTCTCCACCCCGACCATCAAGGGCAACAGCAACATCGAAACGAGTTTTTACCAAGGCACGCAGGAACGCTGGTGCCACCGCTGCCCCGAGTGTGGGGAGTACAGCGAGATCGTGTTCGACAATATCCACTTCGACCCGGAGGCCAAGAGGATCCGCGGGAAAAAGTCGTGGAGCCTCAAGAGCGGCGTCTCGTGGAGCTGCCCGGCCTGCGGCTGCCTGATCCCCGAGGACGTCATGCGAAAGCAGCCGGCCAAGTGGATCGCCGACAACCCGGACGCCCACAAGAAGGGCGTCCGTTCTTTTTGGCTCAATGCCTTCTCGAGCCCGTGGACTCCGTGGGAGAAGATCGTCCTCAAGTTCCTCGACGCCAAGGATGACCCGCAGCGCCTCAAGGTCGTCTACAACACCCTGCTCGGCCAACTGTGGGAAGATCGCGGCGACCTCGAGGACGAGGACACCATGCTCGCCCGCCGTGAGGACTACGGCACCCGCCCGGACGGCACCCCTGTGGAGCTGCCTGATGGCGTGCTCGTGCTGACCTGCGGCGTCGACACTCAGGACAACCGCCTCGAATACGAGGTAGTCGGTCACGGGAAGTACGGCGAGACGTGGGGCGTCGTCAAGGGCTACATCATGGGCCGGCCAGACACCCCGGAGGTCTGGCAGCGGCTCGATGACGTGGTCGACCACGTCTACAAGTTCAAAAACGGCCGCGGCCTGAAGATCTCCATCACCTGCGTCGACTCCGGCGGCCACTTCACCCAAGAGGTCTATGAGGCGTGCCGGGCCCGCGTCGGCAAGCGCGTCTTTGCCATCAAGGGCAAGGGCGGCGACGGCATCCCCTTCGTCTCGCCCCCGAGCAAGGTGCCGATCCGCGACAACAAGCGGATCACCTGCTGGCTCTACACCATCGGCGTCGACGCCGGCAAGGCGACGATCATGGCTAATCTGAAGGTGCAGGAGCCCGGGCCAAAATACTGCCATTTCAACCGGCACCCCGACGCCGGTTATGACCTCAATTTCTTCAACGGGCTCCTCTCCGAGAAGCTGGTGCTCACGCACACGCGCCGCGGCGACCGCTGGGCGTGGGAGAAACTGCCCGGGCACAACCGCAACGAGGCCCTCGACTGCCGCGACTACGCCAACGCCGGCCTCAAGATCATCAACCCCGACATGGACGCCATCGAGCGCCGCCTGCAAGGGCTGGAGGAAAAACCGAAGGCCCCGCAGCAGCGACGGCAGCGGCAACGGCACAACCGGGCCGACGCCTTCGACGACTGGTAAGGAGGACACACCACAATGAGAAAGACCCGCGAACAAATCGAGTACCAGCTCTCCATCAAGAGGAACCGGCTGGAGCTCTACCTGAAGCGAGAGGCCGAGATGCTGGACGGAGGCGTCCAGAGCTACGGCATCGGCTCGCGCAATCTGGCCCGCTACAACACCGACCTCGGATCCATCCGGGCCGCCATCAAACAGCTCGAGGCAGACATCGAAGCCCTCGAGGCCGCACTGAACGGCGAGAAGCCGCGAAAAGCTGTGGGAGTAGTGCCCCGAGACTGGTGAAAGAAGCCCCGAAAGGGGCTTTTTTCATAGGCCGACGCCGGGAGTTTTCGCTCCTTTTCTCCCGACTCGGCCATCTTCACCATGAAGGAGGTGAGCACCATCAGCAAAAGAAAAAGCAGAAGCTGCCCACAGAACAGGCGGCAGCAGCCGCGCCCTGTGAATAAGGGCTACGGCGACGCCGGCGCGAGCTGGCACAAGAAGGCGACCAAGGGCTTCAGAGCTATGAGCGGCAGCCCGAAGGAGGACATCGACGCCAACAACTACACCCTGCGGCAGCGTGCCCGGATGCTTTACATGGCGGCCCCGATCGCCACCTCTGCCATCCGCACCAACCGCACCAACGTCGTCGGCATCGGCCTCCAGCTCAAGAGTCGGATCGACCGCGAGGCGCTCGGCATGACGCAGGAGGCCGCCGACGCATGGCAGGCTCAGGCCGAGCGTGAGTTCGCTCTCTGGTCTGAGAACAAAAGGGCGTGCGACGCCACCGGCGTCAACAACTTCGCAGCCATGCAGCAGCTCGCACTCTCCTCGTGGCTGGTCAGCGGCGACGTGTTCGCCGTCGTGAAGCAGTACGAGCCGACGCCGCTCACGCCCTACTCACTACGCCTGCACCTGATCGAGGCCGACCGAGTCGCCACGCCAACGACCTCCGGCATCATCACCCCGATGCTGCTGACCACCGGCAAGGCGGCCAACGGCAACACCATCTACGACGGCGTCGAGGTGAACGGCGACGGCCAGATCGAGGCGTACCACATCCGCAGCACCTACCCCTTCGAGCTCGGCAGCACGACGACAACGTGGGCCCGTGTTCAGGCATACGGAGAGCGGACTGGCCTGCCGAACATCCTGCACGTCATGGAGAGCGAGCGCCCGGATCAATACCGCGGCGTCAGCTATCTCGCGCAGGTCATCGAGCCCCTGCTCCAGCTTCGCCGCTACACCGAGAGCGAGCTGACTGCGGCGGTCGTCGAGTCGTTTTTCACGGCCTTCATCAAGACCGAGGCAGGCGCCGGCGACAACCCGTTCAACGAGGTCGGGAGCAGCCTGCCGGAGGTGAGCCGGGATCCTAACGAGTACGAGATGGGCCCCGGCCAGATCAACATCATGGAGCCCGGCGAGGACGTGACCTTTGCAGACCCCAAGCGGCCGGCCAGTGGCTTCAACACCTTCCTGCGCGCCATCTGTGAACAGGTGGGCGCCGCGCTCGAGATCCCGGCCGACCTTCTGCTCAAGAGCTTCAACAGCTCGTACAGCGCCAGCCGTGCCGCCCTGATGGAGGCGTGGAAGGCGTTCCGCATGAGGCGCAAGTGGTTTGTCGATGACTTCTGCACGCCGGTATATGAGATCTGGCTCTCTGAAGCCGTCGCCCGCGGCCGCATCAGCGCCCCGGGCTTCTTCGCAGATCCGGCGATCCGCGCCGCATACCTCGGCGCCGAGTGGATCGGCCCCTCTCAGGGCCAGCTCGACCCGACGAAGGAGATCACGGCCGAGATCCTCGCCATCGGCGAAGGCATCACGACCAGAGAGCAGGCGACCATCCGACTCAACGGCGGTCAGTGGGACGCCAACGTCGACCAGCTCACTCGGGAAAACGAGAAGCTGCGCGCAGCGCAGGGGCAGGTCGACCAGAGCACAGCGGCCAGCGGCACGATCTCCGCAGCTCTGCGGGAGGCGATCGTCGCCGAGGCTATCAAAAGCATCAAGGAAGGAGACAAGCATGAGAACGCATAACACTCCCCGGCTCTGTGCCGGGCCTCAGACTGCGGGCACGCCGATCAAGTTCTGGAACGTCGCCAGCATCGGCGACGACGAGGGCGAGATCACCCTCTACGGCGACGTCGTGAGCCGTCAGCCTGTGGACTGGTGGACGGGCGAGCCCGAGCCCGGCCTCTACATCGCGCCCGAGAGCTTCATGGAGGATCTCGCGGCCGTCAAGGGCAAGAGCAATATCACCATCAAGATCAATAGCTGCGGCGGCGACCTCTACACCGGCATCGCCATCCACAACGCCATCAAGGGCCTGACCGGCCACAAGGTCGTCGTCGTGGAAGGCATCGCGGCAAGCGCGGCCAGCGTCATCGCCTGCGCGGGCGACGAGGTACAGGTCTATCCCGGCAGCATGGTGATGATCCACGGCGTCGCCGGGCTGCTCTACGACTACTACACCCTCGCAGACCTGAAGAAGCTCCAGAAGGACTTCGACGCGAGCGAGCGGGCCATCGCGGAGATCTACCACGCCAAGACCGGCATCGAGGTCGACCAGCTCCGCAACATGATGACCCGCGAGACGTGGATGGTCGGGCAGGAGGCCATTGACAACGGCTTTGCCGACACCCTGCTCACAGACGAAGGCCCCGACGTCACCCTGAGCGCCGACAAGAAGGTGCTCCTCGTCGCCGGCATCCGGCACGACGTCAAGGGCTTCAGACACATCCCGGGGACGATCCCCATCGACAACAGCATCCACGCCGCCCCTGCGGCTGGAAATAAACACGCGGCCGCCAAGAACGACGGCCCCAAGAAGGAGGACAACAAGACCATGACCCTCGAAGAAATGAGAGCACAGCACCCCGACGTCGTGGCTCAGATCGAGCAGCAGGCGGCCGAAACTGCCAGAACGCAGGAACGCGCCCGCATCGAGGCCATCGACAGCATCGCCGCAAGTGTGGGCGACGCGCAGCTCGTCAGGGACGCCAAGTACGGCGAGACCCCCTGCACCGCTGAGCAGCTCGCGCTCAAGGCTATGCAGAAGCAGGCGGCCCTCGGTGCCAAGCACCTGAAGGACGCCAAGGCTGACAACGACGAGTCCGGCGCTGCCGGCGTCGGCGCTGCCCCTAACGGCGGCGAGGAAGGCAGCGAAAACGACGACAAGGCAAAGGTGGACGCCATCGTCGGCCTCTACAACTCCACCAAGTCTCAGAACGGAGGTAAGAAGTAATGAGCAAGAGACTGGACGAAAACCTCGGCAGCGTCGGCTATGACGGCCTGATCGTTGCCAACGAGCCCGTCGCTGACGTGCTCACCGTGACCATCCGCAAGGAGGCCACCGCCGCGGCCACCTATAAGCGCGGCACCGTGCTGGCCCTGTCTGCCGGCACCGCCGGCGACGGCAAGCTGGTGATCCTCGGCTCTACCGCGACCACCAACGAAACCCTGACCGCCAACTGCATCCTCGCTGAGGACGTGGAAGTCGGCACCACCGCGGACGTGACCGTGCTGGCCTACCGCACCGGCCACTTCGCCCGCAACAAGCTGGCCGTCGCAAGCGGCTACGCCCTGAAGGTGACCGACGAGGAGGAGCTGCGCAAGTCCGGCATCCTGCTCTCCGACGCCATCGAATACTAAGAGAAGGAGGACAACAAAATGTCTTTTAACTTCTACGACACCCACACGCTGCTCATGGCCGTGCAGCAGCTCACCCCTGCTGCGACCTTCCTGCGTGACCGCTACTTCCCCACCAACGACGCGAGCGACATCTTCGCCACCGACGACGTGCTCGTCGAGTTCCGTGACGGCAGTAAGAAGCTGGCGCCCTTCGTGGCCCCTCGCAAGGGCGGCGTCACCGTCCTGCGCGCCGGCTACAATATGGAACGCTACACCCCGCCCTTCGTGGCTCCCCGTCGCATCCTGACCCTCGACGAGCTGCGCAAGCGCGGCTTCGGCGAGGCTCTCTACTCTCAGCTCACCCCTGAGCAGCGCCAGCAGACCCTCATCCTGCGCGACGCTGACGAGCTGGGCGAGCTCATCACCAACCGCGAAGAAGCGATGGCCGCCGAGACCATGCTGACCAACGGCTGCGTGATGAAGCACATCGCCGACGACGTCGACAAGGCCGACGAGATGGAGATCCGTTTCTACTCCGAGGCCAGCAACCCCGCGACCTACACCCCGACGGCCAAGTGGGACGCCGCCGGCGGCAAGATCCTGAAGGATCTGGAGGCCATGATCCGTATGCTGACCAAGCGCGGCCTCCGCGCTTCTGATCTGGTCTGCTCCCCGGACGTGGCTGACACTATCATCAACGACGCGGCCGTGCAGAAGCTCCTCGACAACCGCCGCATCGAGATCGGCAAAGTGGAGCCTGAGCTGCTGCCTGACGGCGCTGCCATCGTGGCCCATCTGAACGTCCTCGGCCGCATCATCAGCGTCATCTCCTACGACCTGACCTACACCGACGACGAGGGCAACGACAAGCTCTACATCCCGTCCGGAAAGTGCGTCCTCACCGCTCCCGGCGCTGGCCACACCGCCTACGGCGCCGTCTCTCAGGTCGAGCAGAGTGACGGCGAGTTCCACACCTACACCGGCCGCCGCGTGCCGAAGTATGTGAGCAGCGCCGAAGGCAACAGCCGCACACTGACCATCTCCAGCCGCCCGCTGATGATCCCCAACAACAAGAGCCCGTTCATCGTTGCGGACGTCCTGACGGACTGAGCGCAGCAGAAAGGAGCAGAGCATGATCCAGATCATCAAGGGCACCTTCGGCTACTATAACGGCCGCAAGGTGATCCCCATCACTGAAGCAGACGGCCCTCAGAAGTTCGACGACGAGCTGGAGGCCCGTCTGGTGAAGGAAGGCGTCGCCAAGTACATCGGCGAGCCGGGCGAGACTGCCGAGCAGCCCGCACCCGCTCCCGGCGACGACGCCGACGAGCCTGCCAGCACCAACACCGCGGCCGACGAGGCCCCTGAGTACAACGAGGACATGAAGCTCGACGAGCTGAAGGAAGTGGCCACGCGCTATGGCGTGGACGCCTCTGCTATGCGCAAGAAGGCCGACGTCATCGCTGCCATTGAGGCCGCCAAGGCCGAGCAGGCTGATGACGGTGCCGACGACGAGGAGCCCCCTCAGATCGGCGCCGCCGATCCCGTCTGATGGCCTTCAGCTTCAAGGCGATGGTCGAGGCTGACCGTCGGCGCACGTTTCTCAATCTCGACGAGTTCGGTGAGAAGCACACCGTCGAAGGCAGAGCCATCGCCGCCGTGCTGGACGACAACGCCCTGAAGGAACGCCAAGGGGGGCAAGAGCTGAGCGTCGCGGAGTCCTCTCTGCTGCTTTACGCGGCAGTCGAGGATCTGCCCGCTCGGCGCCCGGCGGGCGAAGGGCTCAACGTCGACGGCCGCGAGTACATCGTCAACGACTGGAGCGAGGACATGGGGATCGCCACCGTGGCCCTCGGCCAGACTGTCACCATGTAGGAGGTGCCCCATGTCCATCGTCAACAGCATCGAAACCGTCCGGGGCTGGCTGACCGCCGAGGTCTGCCCTCTGGTCAAGCTGAAGCTCCCCGACGACAACGCAACGGACGCCTCCTACCCATACAAGCTGGTAAACCCGGCCGCGTTCTCGCTTTTCGTACCATCGAAGGACAGGACGCCCCCGAACATCGCCGCGCCGATCCCGTCGGTCTGCGTGCAGATCGTTCAGGGCGACGACGACCTGCTCCAGAGTGCCCGAGACATCAAGATCCGGCTCTGCTTCTCAGCGTGGGATCCCGGCTACCACGGGCCCGACATCTTCAAGCCGAAGGGCGACGGCAGCGGCACCTACATCCAGCAATACAACGAGGCGGCGGCCTCCTACTTCGTGAAGAACGGAGAGGGCTGGCGTGACGCATGGAATTTTGTGGACACAGCTCTCCGGCTGATTGAAAACGCCGAGTACCTCGGCGACCTCCGCGTCATCAAGGAGAAGGGCATCACCTTCGGCCCTGTCACGGAGCAAGACGCCGTCCCCGACTTCTACCCGTACTGGTTTGCATGGGCTGAGTTCTCCATCGAGGAGACACTGACCCGCAACCCGAAAAGCTACCAACACCTGCTTTAAGGGCAGCCGCTCGGCTGCCCTAATTTCATGCAAAGGAGGATAAGCAGATGGCAAACGAATACCTCTACGGCGCCTACGGCCACATCGGCGAGACCGTGGCACAGAGCGCCGTGCAGGCGGGCACCACGCCGGTCTATATCGGCACAGCACCCGTCAACCTCGTGCGCGGCTTCGGCAAGGCCGGCATCATCAACGCGCCGATCAAGATCACCAGTCTGGTCGACGCTCAGAAGAAGATCGGCTACTCGTCCGACTGGGGCACCTTTACCCTGTGCGAGGCCGTGTACGCGCATTTCAACAACACCCTCGGGAATATCGGCCCGATCTACGTCATCAATGTGCTCGACCCCTCCGCGGGCAAGCACCGCAAGGAGGCGGCCACCACCAAGGCCCTCACCTTCACCGGCGGCCGCGCCGAGTTCGCCAGCGACAAGATCATCCTCGACACCCTGACCATCGCAAAGAATGACAGCGGCAACTACGTCGAGGGCACCGACTACGCTGTGGACTATAACTTCACCAAGGGCACGGTCATCATCACCAGCCTGAAGGACGACGCGCAGCTCGCCGGCAGCCTGACGGCCAGCTTCAGCGAGGTGGACGACTCTGAGATCGCAGACAGCGACATCATCGGCGGCGTCACCTCCTCCGGCGAGTACAGCGGCCTGAGCGCGATCGCGCTGCTCTATCCCGAGCAGTTCGCGGTCTGCAATCTGATCGCGGCCCCCGGCTGGAGTCACAGCCCTGCCGTCTACAACGCCATGCTGACGGCCTGCAAGAAGATCAACGGCCACTGGGACGCCTTCGTCGTGGCCGACCTGCCCCTCGTGGACAGCACCGCGCAGGCGGTCGACACGATCACCAAGGCGATCGCATGGAAGAAGGCCAACGCCTTCACCGGCGAGCGTTCTAAGGTCTACTGGCCGCAGGCTGTGGACAACCTCGGCAACGTGTTCCACCTGAGCACGCTGGCCGTGGTCGAGCTTATGCGCGCTGACTTCAGCCACAACAGTGTCCCGATGGAGACCTGCGGCAACAAGGCCATCCCCGTCATCAAGCAGTATTTCGGGGCCAACGCCAACAACCGCGGCTTCGACCAGCAGACCGGCAAGGAGCTGACGCAGAACGGCATCAGCACCGCCGTCGCATGGGGAGGCGAGTGGGTACTGTGGGGCGACCATACGGCCGCCTACACATACGGCGCAGACGTGGATCCTCGCGCGATCTTTGACGTCTCCATGCGTATGCTCATGCACATCACCAATAGTTTCCAGCGCGAGTGGAGCCCTGAGATCGACAGCCCTATGACCCGCGCGCTGAAGGATCGCATCATCAACCGCGAGCAGGAGAAGCTCGACGGCTATGTGAGCATGGGCGCCCTGCTGGGCGAGCCCGTGATCCTGTTCCTCGAGAGCGAGAACAGCACCACGGACGTGATGAATGGCGACTTCCGCTGGGACATCGCCGTCACCCCGACCCCGCCCCTCAAGTCTGCGAGCGTCTACGTCGCCTACACCGACGCGGGCTTCTCTGTCTACTACGAAGGAGGTGACGAGTAATGGCAAACCTGTGGCTCGACCTGAAGGGCCCCATCCTCGCCGA
>ENA-ORTF01003749-ORTF01003749.1-human-gut-metagenome-genome-assembly--contig:-NODE-3749-length-12521-cov-3.919782_pt1 | contig 12521 bp, 14 predicted proteins | sample MGYA00241908_ERZ509180 | MGnify/ENA primary metagenome ERZ509180 (study PRJEB26280, sample SAMEA2338814) | human gut metagenome | biome: human gut; feature: human-associated habitat; material: faeces... | reverse complement strand
CAATGTAAATCGTTCCCTCATCTTTTGTGTAGGCTCCGCCAAGTATCTTAATCAGCGTGGATTTTCCTGCTCCATTCTCCCCTAAAAGAGCGTGTACCTCCCCGTGCTTCACAGTCAGCTCCACACGGTTCAGCACTCTGACTCCTGAGAAGGATTTGGAAATTCCCTCCATCCTCAGTAATTCTTCCATCCTCTGCCGCTCCTTGTCTGTATCCCTTAACCTCTGCTTCTTACTGCCATCCTGCGTTCAGATATTCGGCAATATTCTCACTGTCAATCGCAAAAGCCGGAACATCAATCTGGAACTGCTCTGGCTCCTGTCCTGCCAGAATTCCCTTAACTGTCTCATAGCACTGAGTTCCAATCTTAATCGGAGACTGGGCTGCTGTCATCCGGTAGATACTGCCTTCCTTGGCAATTACCTGCTTTGCCTCCGGAGCTCCGTCTACGCCATAGATAGCCACGTCGGCTCCTGATGTCATGCAGGCTGCATAAGCGCCCATACCCGCCTGATCATTGATGGAGAAAATTGCGTCTAAGTCTGGGTGTGCCTGTAAAATATCACTTGTAATATTCTGTCCCTTCTCAACGGTTCCCTCTGCGTCAAAGGTTTCTACGATCTCAAATCCCTTACCCTCAATGGTCTCTAAGAAGCCTTTCTCTCTGTCAACGCAGGCACTGTTAGCCGGATAGTTAAGTACGGCAATCTTTCCGCCGTCCGGGAAGTCCTTCAGCAGTTTTGTGAGGAACTGCATCTGTTTTTTAGTCACCGGTTCGGTGCTTTGAAGGACCTCCACGCCGTCTCGCTTGGCAACATACTCCATGTATCTTGCCGCACGACCTCCTTGGATGTACCCGCTTTTCTGTATCAGCCGTGCCATCGGTTACTCCTCCCGGTGGAACAGAAGCACATCCCTAAAAGAGATGTTTCCATGCGTACCCGCCACCTCCCGGACACTGCTGCCACGCATTTTGTTGTACTCGTCCCGGGTCATGTCTATGTCGCCGCCCAGCAGATGGTTGGTCATGTTGTGCTCCACCACCAGCTTGAACAGCAGCTTGCCCAGCCTGTCGCCGAACACACCCAGTGTGCCCTCCAGCATCTCCTGTAGCGCACGGGGCAGATACGCACTTGTCCGCTCGGCGTGCAGACGACCGCAATACTGCCGCAGCGCCTTCTCCACAAACTCGTTGCGAGTAGGGCAGTTATCCAGCTTATAGAATGCGTCCACCTCTTGCCACACCTCGTCTGACAGCCAGACAGAGTGTCGGCTTTTTCCGTTTTTATCCATTGAACTGCACCTCCTTCCATTGAGAGTCAGAGCCTCCCAAAGGCCCTGCAAACACGGGGCAAACAGGCATTTTTACAAGAAATAGCGCCAAAGCATATTCGTCTCCGCATGATCAGCGTCAATTTCAAAGTGGCACAAACCTCCGTGGCAGTCCGCACTGCGGGCTGCCGTAAGGGCCAATGGCGCAATAAAGCGCCAAAGGCTTTCTCCTGCCCCGATTTCGGCGCACCGAAAATCGGCCCAAAACCTCGCTCAACCTGCCAGGGCGCTATCCTTACCCTCCCGCGCTCCCACGAGGCCACACAGCGGCCCACAGGGGTGGACACGGGGCATCTCCTGCTCGGCATCTCAGCCGACATATATCGGAGGCGAAAAAAGAGAGCCGCACCAATTGGCACGACTCTCCAAATAGAATATTCGGTTTCACATCTCCAGCACTGGCGAAGTGTGCTGCTCCTGCTCCATCAGAAGTTCCAAGCTGTAATCCAAAATCTTCTCCTTGCGCTCGGTCAGCATGGTCAGGTAGAATTCACGCTGGATCGGCAGTAGTTCCGGGACATTTTCAAAATAGATATTTTGCGCGAAGATAATCAGCCTGCTCCTGCGTGATGGCATTGCTCCACTGATTGGAGTTAATCGCACTATACAATTCTCCCCACAGACAGTCCATATAAGACACCTTGTCCTTTTCGCCCTGAATGTACTCACGAAGCGCTTTATCCAGACTGGCAGGCAGATTCTTTTCCAAATAGGTTCGGTCAGTCGGCTTGCCGCCATGCATTTGTGGTTTCTCCACGGTCAGCGTAATGAGCTGTTCCATCGGGATATCCAGTGTGGAGGATAGCTTCATGAGTGTACCGGCACTGCATCGGGAGAGCGTTGTCTTGCCGGAGCAGATGTCCGCCAGCGTTGCCCAAGGCACACCGCTTTTCTTGGAGAGCTGGTAGCGGGAGAGGTTCTTTTCCCGCAGTATCTGTTGGATCGTCATATACATCACCGCTCTTATTATATCGGTGCGCCGATAATCAGTCAAGAGAAAACCTTGTAAACCTCTGCCTGCCATGCTTACATCTGCATTTCAGGAGTCTGTGATCCACTCTCCCGAAGCTGCCGGGCGTACTCGTGCAGGCTCGTGCCGGTCTGCTGCTGGTAGAACGCCTCCATCTTGCGTGCCAACACCTCCTGCTCAGCGGCGTTGAGGTGATAGCTCCAGTTCTCTTCTGTGCCATCTCCTTTGCAGAGATTCAGCTCCAGTGTATCACAGAGACGGTCTTTCTCGATGTCGTAGTTGGCATAGATGTTGAGCCAGTCATCGTTCTGATCGGTGCAGACGAATGTACCGAAGGCGGCATCCACATCGAAGTCCGCCTGCAGATAAAAGCTGAGCTTGCCATCCGATTCGATGATCTCCTCACCGAAAGAAAAATTCCGTGCAGAGAGATGTCCCGCCGAGGTGATCTCTTTGCCATTCAGATGATCCAACAGTTTGCGCCACTTATCATCGCCAGATGCGAATTGCGACCGGGTGGCGTGATAGACCGCCACCGATACATCACGCATTGCCCAGGTCTGCCAACCATCTATAATGTGAACAGCGGAGAACTCCCGCTTGTCGAAGTTCACATCGAACACGCCGCGCACCTTGCCGGTGTTCTCCATGCGTACAGCGGTCAGGGCGTCAAACTCTTTTGCTGTGATGGGTTGCCCGCCGAAAAACATTCCGATAAATTTGTCCGGCGCAGTGCCTTTCTCTGCGGCGACATAGCCGCGCAGCTTTTTGCAGGCGACCAACAGCTCCTCACCGGGCGAGGTCTTGAAGTACCACTCCTGCCCGCGCTCCGTCACATGGTAGGCGGCGTAGGTGCGGGCGGCCTCTTTCTTTGCACGCTGCGCGGCAGCTTCCGACTGGATTGCACAGCTGATACGCTCATACTCTTGCTCCGGGAGCTGGTTGCACAGCTCATCCAGCACATTCTCCAGATGCTCCTGCAGGGTTTCACCTTTGAGATGCTTCTCGATGGCATCCTTCCAACGCCGGTCGATCCACAGTGTGATGTCTACATGATCCGCCATCTCAGTTGCCCTCCTTCACAGCCGCAGGCTTCGGCTCACTGCTCTGCGGCTTGGGTGCGGCGGGCTTGCCCGTGCGCTTGGGCTTCACCGCCGCGGGAGCGGCCTTGCTGTCCAGATACTCCCGCAGCGGCTCCGGTACGGTTTTTTCATACAGAGCGTTCAGCGCATCCTCCAAGTGCTCCTGCACAGAGGAGTGATCCTTGCGGAGCGAGAACTCCAGTGCGCCCAGCTTCTCATCGTCAAAGGTGACGGTGACAGTTGCTTTTTTCATGTGCGTGTCCTCCTTCTATATGCTATTTTCAGCGTTTTTGTGTTGTGGGGGGTATCACTACCCTCCGATGGTCGCACGAGGTTTCAATCCTGCGGACGTCCGGCATTATCAAGGGCAAAATTGGCCTTTTTTATGGCATTGCGCCGCTGCATCTTTTCGGCATCAGACAGCACCCTGTTTGGTACGATCTTTATCCATGATTTTGGAATGGTGTAGTCAACTACCCGTCCGCTGCGGGACGCTTTGACGAGCCTGCAATCCTCCGGTCTGTCCCGCGCCAGTGCTGCCAGCTTCTGACGCAGTATCTTGTTGTGGGTGTAAATACCGGCGGTCTTTTCTTCCTCGTTGAAGTTGATAATGGTTTCCTGCTCATAACGAGCCATGTTCATGCAACGCACCTCCGATCACAACATCTGCGGCTCCTGCGGAGCCTGTTCCATTTTCTGCTGTGGGTGGTCGGTCAGTGCATACCAGCAACCATGCTCGCCTCTTTTTAAGGACAGCACCTCCATCTCCAGAAGTTCCTGCGCCTCGACCGGCATCTGACATCCGCTGACTCCGGGATGTGCCATAGTCGCTTCGCCGTGTAAGAGCTTCTCCGTTTCGGAAGGAGTCAGATCCACAAAACCGCACGGCGTCATGAGCTGAAAGTAATCATCCGGATAGCTTGTCAGCAGTTCCTCAATAGTCTTCGGCTGTATTGCATAAACCATATCACGCACCTGCGTTTGCCGTGTCTCGTCATATAGACCTGTGAGCAGACTTTGGAAGGTCTCGCCCACATCCACAGTCTGATGCTCCATCCAAGCCTCACTCAGAAGTTCCAGTGGCTTCTCCTGCTGCAGCAGAAAAATCATCTTCTTGCGGGAAAGATTTTCTCCAAACGCCATCAGCTCGGAGTGGCAGGTCATCATGGCGGAGATCTCATCTGCAGCCTGAATCAATTCGTCACGAGAGAGCTGGTCGAGCCGGTTCATGTACCCTGCCATCTCGTTTTCTGTTTTGTTGAACAAAGCTGACCACGCTTCGCCAGATGTCAGTTGCTTTTGACTAATGATCTCACCATGAAGGAAGGCCGGTACATCGATGGTTTCCACCGTACTGAACCAAAGGTCACCGCGGTAACCAATTTTCAAAGCAGAAAACTCCTTTGCTGCGTTGATCAGTTCTTTCGGACTACCGGGCGGGACTTCCTGATCCCAGCGATACCAGTTATCCTTCGGTTGGCAGGGAGCGAGTTTAAGGAGGACATAGTCCTCCGGCACGAACTTTGGATAGCGGCAAAGCTGACCACCTACGGCATAGTAGGGTTTGCCCTCGCACATCACGGTTTGCTCCATGTACGCTTTCATTTTAGGGAGGCTCTCACAGAACCAACACTCGCTGTCCTCGAAGCGGCGGATCTGACCGTCATCCAGAATGCTGTCGAGGCGATCTGCTTTTGCCAAGTGGTACACCACCGATGGTGCAGGTACTTTTACATAGGCCATTCTATATTCCTCCTACATCTTCAGTTCAGGCGCCAGTCCGCCACCGAACAGTCCGCTTGCCGCCATATCAGACAGTTCTTGTGAACTTGCACCCTGCTCCGCGGCTTCCGCTGCGGGTAAGATCTCATTGCTCAGCAGCGCATTGCCTGGCGCATGGATCACCTGATAGACCGTCTCCACGGCACGAGGACTGAACCGCTTTGAAATCTCTTGGAACGCAGCTACCAGAGAAGACATTTCCTGCTCGAAGGCGGTTTCCGCACCATCTGCCAGTTCCTCCGCAAATGTGATCCACGCGGCAGTGGTGTGACCATCGTGCTGCGGAATCAGCTTGTCCAGCATGTCTGCATACTTCCTCTGCGGTGTTCCCACTGCCCATTGGTATTGAAAATGCTTCTGCTGATCATCATGTCCGTGAACCGCTGATTCCGATGTGGCACTGTCTAAATCTTGATTGGCGTATTGCTGCATAAACAAATTGAACAATTCCAGCGTTCTCTGCTTTGCCTCCCGGACAGAATAGTACGGTCCGATGGTTTCGGCACATTCCATTTTGTCGTCACGCACATAACCATAATAGTGATTACAGAGGCTTCCGGGGTCGTGTGCATATCGGCGCTCCCGCTCTGCATAGATAACGACCTGAAATCGTTCAAAGGTTGTTGCGGGGTCGCGTCCCTCGAAGGTGTATCGAGGTGATCCGTCAGTAAAGTCTGCGCCTTTTGTCCAGACGACTTTGTTCTTTACTTCATCTTTGTGGAATTCCATTCGATCCTCCTCAGTCATAATTGATATACGGCACCTTCAGCCAGTGCGTCCATCCTCGGCCAGCCAATTCTGTTTTAACAACACCGTACTTGGTTCCCATGGCCTCAACGACCTGACCGCCGCCGATGTAAACACCGATGTGTCCCTCATGCCAAACCGCAAGGCCGGGGATGTCCGGCATTGTGCTAATGGGTCCGGATTCCCTTGCGTTATAGTACATCTGGTTTGCGCCGATATCCGGCATCCCATGGGTACCATAGTCGATGGTCATCGTTTCAGGGGACAGCCAGCCGTAGCCTTTGATGAGTCCCACGCAGTCGGCGGTCCTGCCGCCCAGCCAATTGGCGCGGATGATGTTCTCATGATTGCCAACACCGTCCGGGTATTGCGACACCTTGTAGGCGAGGAGTGACTCCGTCAACACATTGCCATAGGTGCCCCAGACATAGCCCCAGCCGGACTCCCATGCGTGGATGGCGTAGGTCACAAGGTCGGCTGCATTTTTATTGGCGGGATCAACAAAGGTGGAGATGTCCAAGTCGATACTGCTTCCATCTCCGCGAAGGAACTCGCCGCTGTAGCTGCCGCCGCCTTCGGTGCCGGCGATCATGGTATAGATGTGGTTGATGTTGCTCTTATCATCCTCCGTGATCGTCCGGCCCAGCTCTGCTTCGAGATTTGCATACGCCTGATGCAGCGAAACCGGAACAGCGACGGTGTATTCTTCTTCCATGCTGGTGACCGTGCCATCGTCGTTCTCGACATCGACCGTGCGGGTACGGGTTTCCCAAGTGTAGAAGCATTCTACGAAGCGGCTTGCCGCCCGTGCGGACGGCGCATCCTCGCCAAAGCAGAGGGCATAAAAAACAGCCTTGACTCGGATCGGGTCAAGGCTGTTTCCGCCTTCCGTCCGCCCATTGACGGAGGCGACCGCCGAATCCAGAAGAGAAAACGCGGAGCGCATCTCCTCAATGTGAGAGCGGAATGCCATAGGCACCTCGGTCGAATAGCTCGTCCCATAGAAGGCTGCGGCTACCGCCTGGTTGTTGTGATCCGCACCGCCTGTGCCGATGGAGCACAGCGCGGCGATCAGGAGGATGACGGGCGAGAGAACAGCGACCAGCCCCCAGCCAATCCCTTTGCGAAGCTTCTCGTTGGAAAGGGCTGTCGCCGCGGCTTTGGCGATCATACCCGCGGTTATTGTCATCAGCGGCCACCCGCTGTGCCAAACAGCTTTTCCTTGTAGGCGGGAGCGTGTACCTCCAGCAGATATCGCTCGTTGCCGCACTTGTACAGGCAGACGCCGCGCTGGGGGAACTTGATGAGATTGTATTCCGCCTCATCCAGCTGGAGCATCTCCATATAGCTGCGCTTGTCGATGGACCCTGCGTTGAACAGAAACTGGTGAGGCGGGATGCTGAACAGCGGCTTGGTCATTTCGCGCACCTGTTCCTGATCAAAGTCCTCCAGATTCTGACTTGCCAGCAGCATGGCGGATTCCTTTTTGCGCACACGCTTGAGGCAGTTGCGGATGTACTCAATGGCTGTGGGGTTAGACAGCCAGATATACAGTTCGTCCAGTGCCGCCACGGTATTGCCCTCGGTCAGCAGCTTATCCGACAGGAACGACAGAATATTGAACAGCATGGCGTTGCGGACATTTTTCGCCGTGCCCAACAGTCCTTTCACACCGAAAACGAGGAAGCGGCTGGAGGTGATGTTGGTGTGTCCATTGAAAAACTGCGCGTCCGCGCCCTTGCACATGGAGTGCAGCCCCAGCAGCACCTCACGCAGGATCTGCTCGGTGTAGAGCTGGTGGGCGGCCCTGTCATAGCTTTTGTACTCCGCCTCGATCAGGTCATAGAGATCAGAGAGGATGGGGTAGTCCTCCGAGCGCATACGGCGGAAATTGGTTCGCTCTGTGATGCCCCATTTCCCATACAGCTTGGAGAGCATGATCTCAATGGTGTCGATATGGGCATCCGAGAAATCCTTGTAGGCGCGGAAGAAGTCCTTGAGGAAGGAAATGTGCTGTGCCAGCAGGGTGCTTTTTCGGAAGGCTTCCGGGGCGGCTGTATCGTCCGGGTCGCCGCCGTCGTCCCAGCATTTCGGCTCCAGCACATTGATGATGTACTTACCCGCCATAAGGTCGGCAAAGCAGCCGCCGACAGCCTCGCACATTTCCTGCTGCTCATGCTCGGCATCCAGCGTGATAATGGATTTGCCGGACTCCAGCAGGTTCAGGATGAGCAGCTTCATGAGGTAGGATTTGCCCTGACCGGAATTGCCGAGGATGAGGATATTGGCGGAGGTCTTGTCCTCGTCGCGCTGGTCGAAGTCCACGAGGATGTTGCTGCCATACTTGTCCCGTCCGACATAGAAGCCCTTTGCGTCCGTTTTGCCGCTGTAATTGAAGGGATAGAGATTTGCAACAGAGCTTGCCGGCAGGACACGCTCGAACTGCGCTCCGAAGGCATTGTATCCCACAGGGCTGGCGCAGCAGAAGCCCTGCTGCTGGCGGAGCAGGAGCCTGTCCACATTGAGCTTGCTGCGCACCAGCTCCGTCAGCACATCGGTCTGGAGCAGCTTGAGCGTGTTATGATCCGAAGCGGTCAGCTCGATGTAAACGGCACAATGGAATAACGGCTCCTTGTTGCGGTGGCGGCTGCCCTCCATGGAGATCATGTCCTGCAGATTGCTTTCCGCCGTGATCGTCTGCTGCAGGTCATTTGTGTTGGAGCTGCCCATGCGGTTTTTGTTGGCGGCATTCTGGATGATGCGCTTTTCCTCGGCAGGTGTGAGCTGCCGGGTATAGATACGCAGGGTGATGCCGTCCTTCTCGCCCAGATGCCGCAGCAGAGCCTGCTCGTCGGTCTGGGTAGGATATTCCCGCAGAGCCCACACGCAGCGGAAGGTGTTGCCGCAGATGAAGTGGTCGGGATTAAACTGCACCACGGAGGGTGCGATCATATCCAAAAAGGATTTGACAGGTGTGTCCTCCGCGTGCCTTGCTGTAGCTTTTTTCTTGTTTGCTGCCAAGTGATATCCCCCCTTATTCTCCGAAAAGGACCCAGCGTTCGCCGTCGTGATCCTCGTACCGCTCGGTGGTCACGTTCTGCTCAAAGTAGACTCCCAGCATCCTTTTGAGATCCTCCTCGGTGGCACGACGGACGGTGAAGCCGTTATCCTTGATGCTTTTTTCGATGCGGGAGAGGTAGCTGAACACATCGGATTCCTTTTTGCCCTGCAGCCGGACGAGGATATAGAACTCCCGGCTGGATGCCATAAGCACCTGAATACGATCCAGATGCTTGCTGTCCTGCTCCAGCAGCTTTCGGATGACGGGCAGCTCCTCCTCGTTTGCCCGCTGGCGATAGAATGCCTTGTTGTTCTCAAAGGACTCCTTGGAATTTAACGCCAGCATCTCGATCTCCGCCATACCCTTGACCACATTGAGCAGGGCATAGATCCTTGCGCCCACGCCGGTGTCCGGCAGAACGGAGATATTGGTGGGCTTGATGGCAAAGAACACCAGCTCCCCCATGCGGGTGGCGATGCCATAGTCGGTAATGTCATCAATGCCCATGAGCTGCCGGGTGGACTGCTCACGGGCATCTTTCTTTTGCGGTTTTCTACTCATGAGTCGAGCCTCCATTCGTAGTATTGTTGTTTTGTGATCAGGAAGGCAGCGGCATAGCGGATGAAGTCCAGAATGCTGGTGCCCTCATGCCGGATCGTCAGGAAGGCGAAGACTGCCGTCAGCACCAGCGGCAGGGCGATGCCGGTCTGGGTCAGCGCCAGGACAGAGAGAAGAAGTCCCACGCCGATGATGCCGATGTCCCGCAGCTCCCACAGCCACAGCGTGGCCTTTGCGGACAGGTTGTCCGGGTAAATGTACATGGCTGATTACCTCCAATAAGAATGAGGGAGGCCGAGGGAACACCCGCGGCCTCCTATGATGCTTGGTCACTCCGCTTCCGTGTCATCCAGCGCATTCTCGATGAGCTGGATGAGGAACTGCTTTTGCTTGAGGTTGCGGGCTGCCAGATATTCCTTCAGTCGCTCGAAGAGCTCCGCCGGGATCTGTACCGCCAAGGTGCGCTCTGCTTTCATGCTGATCTGTCCTCCTTCGAAGTGTTCGGTGAAGATGCGCTCCACATATTCCGCCAGTGTGTTCAGCTCCAGCTGTTCTTTTTCTGCCATGATTTTTCTGTGGAGATCAGTGGGAATCATGGCACAGAGGTTCTTTTTTTCCTCCATCGGTTCTGCTCCTTTCCTCGATTTTGCAAGCAAAGCATACCGGAAGAAGGCGCGGAAAGCTATTCACCAAGTCTAACGAAGAAGCATGGCAAAACAGAAGCGATACCACCAAAGCGGCTATGCCGCCCGCAGCCAACAGGCAAGGGAATGAAAAGATCAGCCGCCCTGCGATTCGCAAAGCGGCTGATCCATTGCGCTTACGCTGTATTTGCATCACAGCTCCATTTTTGGCGCGTAATCCGCGGCAACTTCCTCTCGGACATCGTCCTCGGTGGTATCGAGCTGCCGTGGCGTCTGCGTCATCGCAAGCTCCTGCAGATGACCGATTCGGCGCTGCACGCTTTCCGTGATCGCATGGATACGTCCCTCATCGATATAGTCGGCAGCTTCCTCGCAAGACAGTACGCCGGAGATCAGCTCGTCTACATCGGAGAGGCGATCAAAGTCGATCCAATCAAAATCGGTCACCAGCTTCAGCTGCTCGGCGTGGTGGTTTTTGAAGGGTTTGCAGACCACATCCTTTTCCGAGCGCATCTGACCGGGCATCTTATCATAGCCAAGGGAGGAGCCGCTGTCATAGATCGGAGCCATACCGAGCCATTCCAGCGTTTCCGCGTTTCGCAGTGCCCCAAAGTTATTGAAGTGGCGATCCTCGTTTGCGATGATATAGTCCAGCACCAGCATCCGGTCTAAAAACGGCGTAATGTTCCCGATGCCGAGCAGCTCGCAGCACTCCAATAGATGCCGGTATCGGGAGGTGCTGTTCTTCTGCTTTTTCGCCTGCAGCAGCCTCCACGCCGGGATCAACTCCGTATTCTCCGTAACAAAATCCTCACAGACCGAGTAGGGTGCATCCTTGCTCCAGATGACTGTATACGATACATGAGGAATGCCGAGCCGCTCCATGATACCGGAGGCGATCACCTCGTTGAACGGCTGCTGCCGGAACGGGTTGCTGCCGCCCTTGATCAGGCATCGCTTCCCATCGATGATCTTCCACCGCTTTTTCAGATTGCCGTCCGATGTGCTGTCGGGGGAGCTGAAATTGAGTGTGTCCTTCTTCTTTCGTTCTCCGAACAGCACATCTCCGATGTCCTCCGAGAAATCATTTTGGAAAAAGTTGATGTCCTCCCACCGAAGCTCCGCGCCTTCCGGACAGATCCAGTACTGATCCGAGAGGCTCAGCCCGTAGCAGCGGATGAGCAGCATTTTGGTGTCTGCCACCCCCAACGATTCCAGTGCTTCCCGCACACCGCTGCGGCTTGCCGGAATAGAGCGATCCCGCCACCAGTCGTTAAACGCCGCACGGTCGGCGATCTCGTTTCGCACAGGGATGCCGATAGGCAGATGCTCCGGTGCGTAGACACTGCCAATTTTTTGTATAAAGCCGGTCACATCGTCCAGCTCAAGCTCTGCCACGGGGGTTCGTTTATGCATAAAGGTGCATTTCATACCTGTCGCCTCATTTCTTCTGCTTTTCTGTGATTTCAGCATGCGCAGCTGCGCCTGCAGTTCCTTGCGCTTTTCGATTTTATCTGCCAGCGGCGCGATCTCACTGTCGTGCAGATAGCGGCTCTGCTTGACGCCATTTTCCGACCACTGGTGATAGTAATAGACCTTTCCGCCGATGGTTTTTTTGGAAAGATACCCCTTCGGCAGTCCGGCGATCTGCTCGGTCAGTTCCGTGATGCGTCTTAGCTGCTCCCTGTTATCCATATCTGTCACCTCGTCTTTCAGGGATATTATACCCCGACTTAACCCCTGTTGTCAACGCTATGCTTCATAAAAGCGCGGCAGCGATGCGCGACATGATAAACTCCACGCAGGGTATCGCCACACTGTTGCCCAACGCTTTATAACGGGCACTGTCCGAAGCACCGGGTATATCCGTCCAGCCGTCCGGGAAGCCCTGCAGTCTTTCACACTCCAGCGGAGTAAGACGGCGAATGAGATGGGCACAGGCTTCTGCCTGTTGGCAAATCAGGTCGGTTGCGTCCTTGTACTGACGGGCACTCTGGGTACTTGCCACATCATTATGCCGAAAGTCATCCACACGCTGGCGGCTGTAGACCGCGTGGCGGTCTGTGGCAGTCAAAGTATACGCCAAGTCATCCTGACAGCCAAGACCGTTGCCGCCGTTCTGCGGCTGCCGGTCGACTGTATTGCCTGCAATGCAGATGGCATCTGCCTCCTGCTCGACCAGCGGCACGTTGTTGCCGCCCGTGCCGTATCGTGCAGACATGGTAGGGGCTACCTTGTGCGGGCCGGTGTAGCGGCTGTCAATGCCGTGATTTTCGTAAACAAGAGGCTGATGTCCATGCTCCTGCGCCCGCAGCGTGCCGGATATATTTTCAGAGCAATTCATCA
>ENA-ORTF01003737-ORTF01003737.1-human-gut-metagenome-genome-assembly--contig:-NODE-3737-length-12547-cov-2.911543_pt1 | contig 12547 bp, 9 predicted proteins | sample MGYA00241908_ERZ509180 | MGnify/ENA primary metagenome ERZ509180 (study PRJEB26280, sample SAMEA2338814) | human gut metagenome | biome: human gut; feature: human-associated habitat; material: faeces... | reverse complement strand
GAAGCAAAAGCCATTGCCGAGCGCCTTGGCTTCCAACTCTTTGCCGACGTGCGCGGCGACACCAACGCACTTCGCCTCTTTACTGAGGATTTTCGCCAGAAGTACGGCAAGAAGTACCGCTGCGGCGTCTACATGCAGTTCAGGGCCGACGGCTCCTGCTACATCGGCCAGTCACTCGACGTTGACAGGCGTCACAAACGACACCGCGAGCTCGGCGTCATCGTCGACTATCTGGCATTCCGCTGCTGGCAGCCAAGCGTCCTGATGGAAAAGGAGGACCTGTGCATTCGGGACGCTCTGGCTCTGGACGTGCCCCTAGTGAACAAGACGCTGAAGTGCGGCACCCTGAAGAAGTCCGACGACTACGATCAAATCTTGACGCCCGATGAGCAGGACCTGTTCATCGAGCGGATCGCAGCCCGACAGACGCCGCTCACCCAGTGGCCGAACTTCTGCAAGAATGCAGAGCGCTCGGAGCTTCGTGACTGGGAGATCTTCAGCCAGCATCCGCGGTTCATGGAGCTCTACCAGAAGGCAGCCTTTTATCTGAAGACCACCGTCCCCAATCCTGAAGAGACGGAGTCCGTAACCTGGCAGTGCGCACTGTGCAACGAAAAGAGCCTTCAGGGATCAATCCGGTGGGTCATCAAAATACGCTGCGGCGCCACCGTGACTTTCGAGATCTTCCACTACAGTCAGGCGAAGTACCAGTACTTTGCGAACATAGCGGTTGCGCCGGATCTCGTCTATGAGGCCATCGACTCGCAGAAGCCGGGACAGCAGTACCTCCCCTTTGCCAACCTGTGCCTCCCTCCCCGTCGGCAGCCGCCCACGCTGAAGGATCTTCAGATCAATGGCGTATTAAGAAAGGAAGGTACGGACGAAGACGGACCGAACGCGCAGGCCGAGTTGCTCACCCGACCGATCGCCCTGGTCGACACCTCGAGTCTGGGGATGTTGACCGTGCCATTCGACGCACTCGAGAGTGTGCTCGAAGACGACGTCATTGCGACCGCCGCAGCCATGGCGAACATCGCGTGCATGCGAACGCAGCTCGTGGAGTCGGCAGACCACAACAGTCTTCTCGCCTTCAGGATGCTCTATCTTTGAGGCCAGAAGTCGGACCTACTCGCGGTACCTCACTCGCCTGATAGGTCCGCTACAAACACAGAGCCCCCGCCTCAGGCTGCGGCCAGCCTGAATTCGATTGGCAGCCCTTCGCGTAACATTCATTTCGTTCAGTGGGCGGACGAGCGAGTACGGATCATTCAAGTCGCAAGAGCTCGTTCGCGCTCCCGAGGACGGCCGTTCCGGTTTGCGGGACCGCCGTTCCGGGTTCAAAGATCCGGTCGCCGTTCCACTTTGCGAGAAAGCCGTTCCTGCTGGAATTCGCCCTGCTCTATAACCTGGCACCTCGGACTCCCCGTCTCGCAGCTGAAGTCGCCAGAAACACCTGAGGCACAGAAGGCACTCACGAATCAACCTGAAACAGAAAAAACAACATGAGTTCTTCCGCCTGTTGCTTTTCAATACCCCTGTGATCCGGTTTGCACATCAGACTATACAATTCTGGGTAAACTTGATGCTGTTACGGACGATACACGGGAGACGGTCATGAGCGACAAACAAGAACGACGCAACTGGACTCGCGAGGAAACCACTCTCGCGCTCGCGCTCTACTTGCGAACGCCTACCAGTCAGATCACCGTGACTAACCCAAACGTGCTGATGTTGGCCAAGGCCATCAACAGAAGCGCAGCGTCCGTCAAGATGAAGCTTTTCAATCTGGCCAGTCATGACGTGCGTCTTCGTGACAAGCATCTTGACTCCCTTAAGCACGGCAACAGGATGGACGAGGAGGTCTGGAACGACTACATGGGCCAGGATCAAACCAAATCTTTGGATCCACTCTTCAATGACCTTGACAACATCGCAAGATACTTTGAACTCAACCTTCCCTTCGTCTGCAGAACCGACATCGATGCCCCAACAGAAACCATCGCCCAGATCAAGCTGCGTAGAAATCAGGGGTTCTTCCACGATACCATCTTGAGCATGTACCAAAACAGGTGCCTCGTCACCGGTCTTTCCCTGTCTCCTTTGATCGAGGTGGCACACATCGTCCCTTGGTCTGAAGATGCACCGCTGCGTCTCGTACCAGCCAACGGGCTAACCCTGAATCTCTTGGTGCACCGGGCTTACGATGCGAATTATCTCGGAATTGACCCCGACATGAACATTCACGTCTGTCAGGAACTCATGGATAAGAGCGAAGGGAAACTACTGGAGCTCTTTAAGCAAGTCAACGGATCTCGTCTTTTGTTGCCTAAAAACGTGCAGCCCGCACCTGAATATCTTGAACTCCACTACGTAGGCTATCTCAATCACGAACACAAAGGTGATTTTCCTCTTATAGGGTTACATATTTGAGAAAGAATTTCATTACCACTTCGAAGGCTACAACGGAAATCGGCCTCTCTCGAATAAAAGAACGCTTCCTTATAGCCACAAATATCGGACCAGTTGGCTGTATGACCAACTGGTTCCTTATTTCTTGAGGGTTGCTGCAAGCTGAGAACCCAAGAGAAGTCCACCACGTTTTCTGTCGAATAGAACAATCTCTGGAAAATGCTTCGGCCAGAACCCGATCCCGCTTCACAACGTTCAGTAAGCAAGGCTTGCTGTTCTTTGTGTAGGCGAGTTTGATCCAGCGCGAAGATCCTTTAGTATTTCCAGAAACATCCATAAGCTGTTGATTTAAGAGGTTAGTTCAGACTTTCTCGACAACTCATTAAAGAAAATATACTGAATTTAAGGTTAACAATTACGGGATCAACTCGAGCGACCATTTACTTATCTTTGCATCATCAAAATGATGACCGAGTTTATACTTCAAATGCAATGGCGTCACTCTATAGATTAAACAAATTATGCTCTTGCAAATATTAATTTGTTCTTCTCTAGAGATATAACGAGAAAAACTCATTTGATTGCAAGCCGTTGTAGACACGATTTCAGTATGGCTCTCATTATTGAGAAAGAGTTTAAACATCAGATGATCAAAAAAATCCGCATAGTCTTTTAAGACATCCCTTACATCATCAAAATGCACAAAGTTCATTCCCTTTCCAAACATAAAAGTGCTGTAAGCTTCTAGCACTCTTCTTGCGATATTACCTATTTCAAGCTCATACACATCAGATTCGCCATCAGCATACGAATAAACCAGCTTTAACATTTCTCCATATTGGCCATATGAAACTTTATTCGTTATATCGTTAAGTCCATGACGATCAAGCTTCATCCAATTTAATTTTTCGGCGGCTTTTCCCTTCCCACAAGAATACATTTGCTGAAGTATATCTAAGCAAACAACCTTCAAATCGTGAAAAGCAGAAATGTCATGAGTTAACAATAAGACTTTACTAGATTCGTTACGATTTAGTATCGATGTGATCACACTATTTAGATAGGACATAACACCGATCTTATTATCGAAGTCGTAGCTTGAGATTGGATCGTCTAGAACAATCAGGCGTTCCGATTTGTAAACATCAGACTTATTAACTCCATAATTCATCAATGAGAAAAAATAACACAAAGCCAAAGCATTTCTTTCTCCGACTGAGATTGTATTAGGCTTGGAATACATACCGCGTGATTTTATGCGATACTGGTCATTTTCATTTACTAGCTGAATCTTTTCCTTCGACATAAATATAAAACTCAAAGCCCTATTAATATCCTCAAGGGCTAGATTTGCGTTTTTCTTTTGCGCTTTTATCTGTTCGAGTTCGTAATATATTTTGTTCTTAACTTGTTCGGATTCAAGTTTATTTTTTTCAAGACCCTTGTTCTCGCAATCTTGTTGTTTATAGTCCTGGTAGTCATCTATTATTTCCCAGTAGGCTATATTTTCACTAATCCTTAGCAACTTCTCGAAGGTTTTTTGTTTCTCATTCTGTGCTGCAAGAATATCGCGACGTATTTTTTCGAGTTTTAGAAGCTGCTCATTAAGTTGTGCAGTTTTGACTGCCAAATCGAGACTGGCGATTTTAACCGGAGTATATAAATTTTTTATTTTCTGGTCAATGTAAGATAAATACTCACTAACCTTCTTTTGGCAGGCATCCGCAAGATCACGAATTAGGTTATAAATTTCTCGATTGCTATTCTCAAATGCCTCCACTCTTTTTACAATTCCATCGAAAGATGGAAATTGTATCCCTGTAAGAATGCTCTGGTGCTCATTAGCTCGATCATTCAGAACACCTTCAATTCTTTTTATCAGTTCATGTTTGTATTCTGAACTTATTGGTTGGAGGCAATATGGGCAATAATTAACCTCATCATTTGAGAAAGTTTCTTTAGCCTTAACAAGATCGAGGGTCTTCCCTTGTTTCGATAGATCCAATATAAGCTGATCACGTTCAGTCAAGGCTGGCTCTTCAACTTTCTCAGCAAGCGTTTCCAGTAGTCTTTCCTCAGCCTTTTGATCAAATTTTATCTCTAATATAGGCTCCTGTACGACCTCCGAAATAGTACCAATGTTATCGTAAATTGACTTTAAATTTTTAAATTCCTTCTCTAGATTTTCTTTATTATCATTTGGTTTATTGTCTCCTATTCTCTTGTACAAATCATTAGTGATCTTTCCTTTGTTTGAATTTCCTGTAATTTCCTTATACCTTGCAGCCCAACCTGTTTTCAATTTTTCTTTGCATCTTTCAACTTGCTTCTCAGCTTTCCCTTTCCCCTTTTCTAACCTACTCTCAATATCTGATAATTCAGTATTAATTCCTTGAATATCTATTTCTAATTCTTCTATTTTATTGTCTAGTTCTATGTGGGGGCCAAGTTGCACAATGGTGCCTAAACCATCGGCCTTCAATTTCACATTTTGGTCAATAAAACTTTCACTGAAAACAAAAATTTTATTAGACAATTCTTCATTACATTGTTTATTATCCTTAAGATTTAGTGCGCACAAAATTCCTGATTCTCGGTTCCCATGAGCCAGCGAGTCAAGTCCATATGCTATTGTGGACTTTCCACTACCGTTCCTTCCATAAACTAAAGAGACTCTTTTGCAATCATTTGGTCGTTGCTTCCCGTCATTTGCAGTAAAGAGATTTATCTTAGTTTCATCTCGAAAGCATCGTCCTTTTATCGTAATCCCTTCTATTTCCTCAATCATTTTAATTTTCCTACACTTTTCAGGTTGAGAAGAATGGTTTGTACTGCAACTTTCCCCGTAATAATAGTTTATATCGACGTGACTATCGGTCGATACAATCTGAATTAGTCAAAAATACAGCTCCGATTGCTGACCAATTCCTACGGAGTTCCAACAGTCTCCAGCAACTTTCTCTTGCATTCTTGAGAAACGTTCCCCAACTCCGCGTAGATATGAATCAAGATTGCCGGAGGTGACGTTGTATTTCGTCAGTGTCTTTGCAATGTCAGCCCCAGTCACAATCATAATCGGGTGCCCGTCGGAAACGACCTCTTCATAGGCTTGTGAGTCGACCCAACTTGTTGTAACCAGAATGCCAAACTGACGATATCGAATTCGAGAGATTAGTCGTGACATCTCGCGCACGCCTACAGCGTGTCCCTGATAACATTTGGCTTCAAGGGCACAGTCAATCGTCAGTGGCATATTGTGATTGAATCCTGTGCCAATTCTGTATACACCCAATGCATCTCGTCCTCCGTCGCGCCAAGGTCTCGTCAATTCAAATTTTTCGAAGTTCGGATCCATTTTCATGACCACATCGGCTGCGCATGCTTCAAATTCGGCAAAGTTTTTATCTCTAGCGTAATATGAATGTATTGCGTTAATTATGTTTCTTTCCATCTCTGTACACTGGAGCTGCTCTGCCGGCGAAGGAATATGATTTATGCGAGGCGCCTTCAATGCTCTAATGAATTGCCGCCCTCCCATGACAAACTCGCGCCAGACCTTCGGCGCAAGGTTGATACTTTCCTCGTGGTTACTTATCAGGGATTCGAGCCATTTTCTTGATATGACGTCTCCCCGCGTGTCGAGCACTGTGAAATATGCTTCATAGTTCTGGAAGCGGACATTCCCCATTGTTCTCCAGAAAGCCACCAAGTCCTGATCTGAAGAAAGCTTGGGATTTCCTGGAGCGGCAAGGCCAAGGAATCTAACATCCCTTCGATGACCTGTTTTTCGGAAGATCAGAATGGGAGGAATGTTCTTCCAGTCACCGTTGTTCAACATGCCGAAAACAAGATTGAGAAAGCGGTTGCCTTTCTTATCGTGAAGATTACAGCCAGCCTCTCGGTTGTCACCGTAATAGTGGAAAACACCAGACTCTACATCAAGATAATCTGGCCATGCCAACTCTTCCATGGAAGTATAAAGAACGACATATGCGGGCAATCCTTTCAACTTACCTTCTGGATCTCTCCTTTTAACCCAACGGAATCCACCTGTATTCTGGCAAAAAGGAACAAGGCGGGAAATTACCTCAGATCCCAAGTGATCATCCTTACCACTTTGGTATACGCAATCGATTATAAGATCCGAAGACTTGAGTTGCTCAAATGGAATCACCTGTTCTTTAATATGTTGAGTCATCCGTGATTTCCTTTTTTAACTAAAAGCGTCTTTATTGCGCCTTTTCAATTCCTCTATCTTTCGCTCAATTTTAGCAATTCTCTTTTTAGCTTTCTTCATTCTCTTGGCCAACTGGCGTTCTTCCTGTTCTCGACGATGTCTGCCCTCTTCAGCAGCAATGGCAAGCCTGCGTTCGCTACTTTTCTCTATGATCTTTGCCGCCCTACCAGATCGGATGTCATGAGCAGTAATTTTGGAACCTGCTCTATTACTAAGGAACTCGGCGAAGTCCTCCGTAAGGGAATCGCATGCGTGGTCAACTACATCAATTGCCTGCTCCAGAACCTTATTGGTGACAACTAGGGTCTTGTTGGTATTGTCGAGGACGCACAACGTGGCAGTGGCAGTTACACGAGCGACTTCGCCGAGTTTAGTGAGAAAACTTCTATTATCTGGTTTGAATTCGAACTCGGCCATCGCTATTCCTAGCTTAAGGTTAAACAGAGCATCAGCTGGATAGTTTGGTTGTGCTGTCTTGCTTGCTGGAGGCGGGAACCTCTTGAGAAGCTCAACTCCCAACCGTCACCACCCTTGCATTTTTTTATTTTACATCAGGCACTAGAATGTTTCTTTTCTTTTGCACGATATTGCTTTCGCCCGATACTTATTAAGGACACTTCCACTCTGTTACGGACAAGAGCCTCCAGGCTATTAATTCGACACCTAAGCCCTCCGCAGCTCCAGATCGGTCAGGACTCCATCCACCCTTATCGCTAACCACTTCGTATGTTGGCTAGCTGCCCTTTTGGTTTAAAATTCCTGAATGTCCTCGTAATCCGGATGCATCATGTTCGAAACCATCAATCAGGTCTTCAGCGCTGTCGCGCACAAATACCTCTCAGGCGTAGATACATTAACCGGTCGCTCTCATCAGCACGAAATCGGCGGTCTCCCTAAAGTTGGCTTCAAGAAGTATCTTGGGGAGCAAAAGCGATCGTTTCCTACAACGTATGCCTGGCTGGAAGATGACGAAGACCCATTAATTTATGAAGGTCAGTCCACCTGGTATGACGCCAGAGAAACCAACCCTAAACGAAGGCCTGAATGGCGACTTTACTACGATGATAACGATGTCATCAACCACTTCGAGCCCAAATCGTTTCTAATGGTGGCCCTAACCAAGGACATGCATTTGATTCTCATTGCCTGTCCTCAGGGAAGTCAAATTGAAAATCAGCTCAAGATCATTTTCAACGCCGTAAACGTCACTACGCAGGAAAAGATCTCATCGATCGATCTCGACAGTTCGAAAATTCAGCTCCCCATTACGACGTTGCTGCTGAATTTGACAGGCATCAACATTGCCGTTACCCACAGTGTTGACGACGTATTGCTTCAGGAGATGAACGAGAAGTTCAATGGGAGTTTCCCTGCGACCGCCGTTTTCTCTGAGTTCGCTCGAAGCAAGTGCCCTGATCTCGATCTGATTGGCAACCCAGATCTGGCGCTCGAATCCTACATGGAAACAGAAAACAAGCTTTTCAAAATTCTTGAGAGCCAGCTTGTCATGGAGAAACTGAAGCAGGGCTTCTTTTCCGAGAATGGGGACGTCGATGTTCAGGCATTCATCGACTTTTCAATGAGCGTGCTCCAGCGAAGGAAAGCGCGTGCAGGCAAGGCCTTGGAAAATCACCTTGGTGTAATTTTCTCAGCCAACAAGCTGCGCTTCACCTCCCAATGTCAAACCGAACTTCGAAAGAAGCCGGACTTCATTTTCCCAGGGAAGAAGCAGTACGACTCGCCGGACTTTCCTGCCGATAGTCTTACTATGCTTGGCGCGAAGACCACCACGAAGGATCGCTGGCGTCAGGTCCTCAATGAGGCAGATCGCATTCCCCACAAGCACCTTTTCACGCTGGACACGAACATCACAGCTCCCCAGCTTGAAGAGATGAAAGCGGAGAAGCTTCAGCTTGTCACTACAGACAGCATTCGATCCTTTTACCTCTCCCAGTCGATTTCGGACCTGTGGTCGCTGAGCAACTTCATAGAGCTCGTGAGCGAACGTCAAGCCCGAATCACGGTGTGATGGCTCATGCCTTGGTCAGCCGCGAAAGCAGATTGCTGACGCTCAAGCCCAAGGCGCGTCCCAGAAGCACCGGCACGGCGTTCCCGATCTGAGTGTAGATCGGCACCTCGAACTTCCTGCACTGCCCGCCGGTCGTCATCTTGGACCTGAAAATAAAGTTGTCGGGGAAGGACTGAATTCTGGCCATCTCTCGAGCGCTGAGCGTTCTGAGTTCAGCGTAGTGGCAAGCATCGTCAGGAATGGACAACGCTGCAGGCGCCGGATCATCAGCCATGAGAGCTCGTTGGGTCTGCTTTTTGGTCAAATGCATGCCCAGATACTCGAGGAATTGCTCTTTCGTGGCAATGGTTGCCAGCTTGCCGTCCTCATTCAGGAATTCGAAGCCCCTCACCTCATCCCAGACGCGGTCATCGATAACGAGCTCCTTGCCTGCCAGAACACTGCCGATCGCTCTTCGGCTGTCATTCGAAAGCTGCGACATGACCTGATAGATTCGGAATCTACGACGTACGCGGGGTTGATTGTCGATGATGCGATGAGACCAGTCCGCCTCGGCAGAACGGGGCGCAAGAGCCCCCTTAAACAGACGATTCAGGGACTTGACGTATTCAGAAGGCTTCACTTCCAGATCCGTGCGCAAGTCCTCGATGGCTGCCTTTACCGAAATAAAATTCTTGGGCCTCACGCAAAGCGGCTTCAGGAACGAATCCTTGAACATCTCGAAAACCGATTCATCGCCCGTGTTCAGATCGTGTACCGTCAGCGTTTTCTCGTTGACGGGCTCTTGATTCTTGAGCTTCTGGACGAAAGCAACGGCAGATTCAAACAGCTTCCGTTCGGTTGCGTTCAAATGCGGCACAAGCTGTTCAAAAACGTCCTCGCGAACACCCAGAAGGATAAATCGCGGGCGATTCTGAGCGACCCCCGCAAACTTGGCGTTGATATGCAAAGTCAGGGGGATATAGCCGATTCCGGCAAAGGCCTTGGCTACCTCAAGCCAGGCGTGATAAAGCTGTCCGTTCTCTTTGAACGGACGCAGGATGCCGGTCACGTTTTCAAGCAGCACAACTCGCGGCTTGACAAGCTCGGAAAACTTGGCAAATGCCCAGGGAAGTGAATTCTTCTCGTTGTTCTTTTCGCGCAAGCCTGCCAGACTGAAGGACTGGCAGGGAGGTCCGCCGGAAACCAGATCGACCTCGCCTTCACCGAAAGCCGAAGCCAGAAGCTTCTGAACGTCCGGTCTGGCCTCAAGCCACTGGTTGAGGGACAACACGTTGCCGATAACGAGACTGCCCTTGAGATTGCTGCCATAGTCCGTCAAGTCAGTATTGACCGACAGGTCCTCTGGGTAGGAACGCGGATCCTCCCTCAGGCGCTTCGCCATCTGTTCACGCGAGTACTGACTTGCGATCCAGAGCGCATGAGATTTGGCGCGAGGCTCTTTTTCGAGATCCTCTTTAAGTATGTTGAAGGCAAACGTCTGGGCAGCCATCGGGGAAAGTTCGTTGGCCATCAACAACTTGAAGCCGGCACTTTCAAGGCCGAGGCACAAGCCCCCGCAGCCGGCAAAGAGTTCAATGTGGTTCATCAAAAGCTCGCACAAAATCCGTAGTAGGAGGAGTTTACCCTACGTGCACAAAAAAGTCCAGGCTGCACGGTCGGGCTCCACATTGAGCCTGTTTCTCGACGCCGAGCCTCTCCGGACCTCTCCCTTAACTCGTAACTGACGGAGACCCAGCCATGCTTTTCGCACCGCGCGTCTTGCGCTCTCGGATAAAGACATTTCCCATGTGGTACTTCAAATAGGCGGCCAGCTGGGGTGTCATGAACCGAACATGCAGATCGTCGGAAATCCCGAGGTCCGCAGGGCCGACAAAGGCGGGGGAGAATACGATCTTGCCCTGATCTCTCGGATTGAACGATATGAACCCTCCGTCAAACGCCTTGTCCAAATTGGGCGTCAACAGCAGTCCGTTGTACGGGTCGAGTCTCTCGACGTTGTCCGCCACATACCAGGGTTTGATGTGTGAGGCGATCAAGAATTCCGGTTGTTTATAGCCAGTGACCGAGCACTTGCCGTCCCAAAGCTTCATGAGGTCATTTCGATACTTGCCCTGACCAACACGAGCCATCACCAGCGTCTCTTTTACTGTAGCCGAAATGGTGGAATCATCACGGATGAGCTTGACATCCTTTTCCTCAACCCAAAACCCTTTTTGTCTCTCTTGCAGATAGGCTTTGTAGTGATTCAGGCCGCATTTATACATGCCCTTTCCACTCCTGTCTGCCTCAACAACCTCAGGGTTTTCAAAGAGGCGCTTTCCTAGCTCATCCAAAAGCGACGAATCATCAACCGTCGCCAGGTTAACTCCGATCTTTTTCGACATATAACAAAAAACGGCCCAGCTGTAGTTTTTCGCACTTTTCTGGGTAAGTTTTCGTTCTCTGACCAACCACTCGTGGAAATACATTGACGTCCCCTTTCTGGCTTGGCATATTCATCGCCAAGAACTCAAACGATAGCAATTCCCGCGCCTCGAGGTATAGGTCATCTTAGAACCCGGAAGCGACTTTACTTGTCCGCCGCGACCCAAATTGGACTCAGAGGGCTGGGCTCCGCGACCAAGCCCTCGCCCTCTCTTTGGTCCGTGCCCGGCGAGACCTTGCCCTCAAGGCCCCGCCTGGCGGTCAATCACTTGAGTTCTTCGATGTCGCGCGGGAACAAGACGCCCCAAACCCCGCATTTCTCCCAGTTCTTCTGGTACTTCTCGGACACTGTGTCCACAACGCGCTCGCCGACGCTCTTCTTCATGTACTCGCGATGGCGCGCGAGCTTTTCGGGGACGAGGTGGCAATACTCCACCTTACCGTCCTCGCCGACAAAACCCGCGTGACTGGAGTCGTAAGCGCCGTAGAAATAGCAGCCATCGCCGGCCTCCCGCCCGATGGCCTCGCGGTCTTCTCGGGAGAGTGCGAAGGCGCTGCCGTCGGCGGTTTCACCGGCAGGCATCATGACCATGCCTCGGATGATGAAGGCCTCCTTCAGGTCGGAGAGCCAGGCAGGCGGCGCTTCACGCGAGGAATGCGTGAACGCGGGCGTGCTCAGCTTCAGACGGCATCCCTCATCGTCGGACGCAGGCTTGGGGCACCCCCTTGCCTCGTTGATCAGAGTCAGGCTGCTTTCGACGAAGACCGGCTTTCCGTTGCCGCCTTCGGTCTCACTGCCCATGGAAAGCACTTTGTAGCCCTGTTTCCGGAGACCCTTGGTGGTCCGTTCCGTGACATTCTTCAGCACTTCGGACTCAGCCTCGTAGATCGTGGCGTACCCGCTCGGATCGACGATCGCATTCCATTCATCGACCTCCGTGCGAAAGATCTTTGCGCTCGAGTCAAGAGAGGAAATCGCAACCGCAACAAGGCCACCGGCGAGCCCGTTATCGACGGCGCCGCTGATGAAGCTGTTGAGACCTCGTCTTTCTGCAATGGTAGCGATGTTCTTGGTCTCGGGATCGAGGTCTTTGACGGGAATGCCGAAAACATGTGCAACCTGATGAGGACGAGAGAAGCCCGGATCAAGCGGAATGTCGGCCTGAAGGCCTTCGAACTTGACGCCATGAGCCAGTTGCTCAGGCGTGTGAGTCGGCTTGGAGGCGCAGCCTGCCAGAAGAAGAGAAATCGATACGGCGATCGGAAGGACAAGAGTTTTTGCGGTCATTTTGTTATTTCGGTTGGATGTGGTGGCCCTGCTGAGTCATGACATCAATTCTTGCAGGCTTTCGCCTGAAAAACCCGTTTTGCGCAGACAATATTTTATGCGGCCTGAACTCTGACTCCGCTTGCCCCTCACTGAGAGCGGGCGAGCCAGTCCATCC
>ENA-ORTF01003736-ORTF01003736.1-human-gut-metagenome-genome-assembly--contig:-NODE-3736-length-12550-cov-2.108523_pt1 | contig 12550 bp, 9 predicted proteins | sample MGYA00241908_ERZ509180 | MGnify/ENA primary metagenome ERZ509180 (study PRJEB26280, sample SAMEA2338814) | human gut metagenome | biome: human gut; feature: human-associated habitat; material: faeces... | reverse complement strand
CCAGCAGAATCTGACGATTCTTCTGACCACTCATTATATGGAAGAAGCCGAGACCCTCTGTGACCGGGTCGGCTTTATGTGTAATGGAGTTCTGGAAGAGACCGATGCACCCAAAAACATGATTGAGCTGCTGGGTCGATATACCGTGGATGAAGTCTGTCCTGACGGCATGAAGAACCACTATTTTCACAGAAAGGAGGATGCGATTCAGTTTCTGTCTGATTCCTCAAACGAAACTTCTCTGCGGAATACCACATTGGAAGATGTCTTTCTGGAAAAAGTCGGTCAGCAGCTAGAACGCAGATGATCATGGGAATTCTTACTGTATTATGGGAAAAATGGGTGGAATTCCGCCACAATTTTTTTAAGATCACATCCGCAGCCATTTATGATGCTGACAGCAATCATTTCTTTGGAATGTGCGGACATGTGGCAAATGCAGAAAACGGCTGGAAGGGAATGACCTACGAGTTTGACTATGATACAGAGAAGGTTCTGAATCAGTACTGTCTTAAGAAAACCTTTTACCGTGCAGAGGAAATGCGGATTGATTACAACGATCTTGCAAGTCCTATGGAGCTGGATGAAAATTATATCAAAGGAGAATTGTGGCAGCCAGTGAAGACCTGGAAATGGCTGTGGAACAAGAAGCCGGACCAGGTGCTTCCGGCAGATACCCTGACATATAACATCACAGGAAAAGTGCTCTATATAGGCACTTATGATCATCAGATCTCCCAGATCATTTTCAAAGGGGAGAAGAACACTTATGTTTATGATACAACAGAGGTCCGTCTGCATATGGACACCTATCTGGATTTCTACGAAAACATTCCGGTGCCGCTTCAGGGAATGAATGCAGATAATTATGAAATCTATGTTATGTATCAGGACGGATTTTATGATACACAGCAGACCTTTGCAATCAATTAAAAAGGTGATATTGAAAAGCCAGTGAATAGTAAGAGTATTAAGCCCTGATTCAGCTGCCGCAGCTGAATCAGGGAAAATATACCGCAAAGCAGGGTGCGCGGATTGAGGGAATGATTTTTCAAACACGCTCTGGACGCGGAATAAAAAAATGCTGCAAAATCATTTTTGCAATGATTTTGCAGCATTTTCTATGACTGGGAAAAACTTTTGCGGTATGCCGCCGGGCTGTAGCTCAGAGTTTTTTTGAAAACAGAGCAGAAGTAATTGCTGGAAGAAAAGCCCAGCTGGTAAGCAATGTCTGTAATGGAATCATCTGTGGTCTTCAGAAGCATCTGTGCCCGGTCCATTTTCTGGAGGGTAATGTATTCAGCGGGAGTAATTCCCAGTTCCTCTTTAAATTTGGCTTTAAAACGGGAAAGAGAATAGTTGGATGCCTGGGCAAGTTCCTGAAGAGTAATGGGACTTTCAATATTCTGCTCAATGTATTTCAGTGCATGTCCGATGTCACTGTTCAGCTGTTCATTGATCTCTTCCTGGGCTGGAACTGCAGTCAGGTAGTTCAGGCTGGCAAGTACACAGGTCAGATACTGGACACCGGCAATGGAGTCGGCTTCTGTTCCGTAAGAAATCAGGTTAAAGGCAGTGCGCAGCATGGAAATCTGGGAACTGCCTACATGATACAGGTGCTGATCCATATTCAAAAGCCGATGGCACAAAATATTGCTGTAATGCTGGTTCAGCCCAAGGAAATTATCGTGCTCCTTCAGATCCAGCTGCATTGCAAAAAATTCGCAGCGGTTCTGGGCAATACGTCCTGTAGTGTGAAGCTCATAAGGTCTGGTGATAAAAAGGTTATTTCCGGTAGCACAGTAGCTGGTGCGGACGCCGCCTTTCATAACGTAAGTCTTGCGCTGGCCTTTCACCATAAAATGAAGCTCAATGATATCAGAGTGATAATGCAGAGGAACCGGAACGCCAGGTGCCATAGGTGTAAAATGAGAAAGATTTCTAAGCCCCGGGATCTTATGTTTATCTGCTGTCAATATTTTTTTATGTTCGTTCCATGTGTAATCGTCAAATATTTCCTGTTCCATTCAAGCCGCCTCTTCTTATGTCAGTGAATTATTGTGTTGCAGTCTGTTTTACTACTGTTCACTGGTAACGTTCCGCGAAGTGTGTTACTGTGAACGAAGTGAACCGTAACTCTGCTCTGTTTACAGCACTATGCTGTGCTATTTTGTATTCTTTTTTGTACAAAGTTATAAAATAGTACTAAATATTTTGCTGAAAGCAATTTTAAATTATTTATATTATACTATAGTCACAGTTGAAAAGCAATTGCGCGGTTGCAGTGGATAGTAAACGTTACGGTTCATTCCGTTCACAAAAACACATCGCGGAACGTTACCGGTGAACAGTAACAAGTAAACATCAAGAGGGAGAAGAGCATGAAAAAAACAATTGCAGGCGGCGTATGGCCGGTTATGATTACACCTTTTACAGAGGACAACAAGATCGACTATGATGCAGTCCTTCGAATCATTGAGTGGTATGACAAGAACGGTGTTGACGGAATTTTCGCAGTATGCCAGTCAAGCGAAATGTTTGAGCTGAGCCCACAGGAGAGAGTGGAGCTTGCAAAATTTATTATCAACAATACACCAAAGCATATGGGAGTTATCGCTTCCGGACATTGCGCTGAGAAGGTAGAGGATCAGATCCGCGAAGCTCAGACTGTAATTGATGCCGGTGTAGATGCATATGTTTTCATTTCCAATCAGTTTGCAAAAGAGAACGAGAGCGAAGATGTAGCTAAGAAAAATATTGAATATCTTCTGGATCACATTGATGGAGATATGTTCGGTGTTTATGAGTGCCCGGCACCATACAAGAGACTTCTTTCGCCAGAGCTTCTGAAATGGTGTGCAGAGACTGAGAAATTTGCATTCCTGAAAGACACCTGCTGTGATCTTGATCAGCTGGAAGCAAAATGCAAAGCAGTTGAGGGCACCGGATTAAAGATTTTTAATGCAAATGCAGCGACACTTCTTCGCAGCATGGAAATGGGATGTGCAGGATACTCAGGAGTTATGGCAAACTTCCATCCGGATCTTTATGTATGGCTTTGCAAGAACTATAAAGAGCAGCCGGAGAAAGCACAGGAGCTTATGAACTTCCTTGGTGCTGCTTCCATGGTTGAGTGCCAGGTATATCCGGTAAACAGCAAATACCATATGAATCTGGTAGGTGTGCCGATGACACTTCAGTCAAGAAGACAGGATTATAAGCTTCTTACAGGAAGCAAGAAATTAGAAATTGAAGAGTTCTGTGCGATCACAGAGACCTTCCGCAAGAGCTTTTTTGGAAAGTAATCAGAGATAACTGCCGGAACGGTGGGGACCGTGAGGCAGATGCGAAAGGTATTGAAAGGGCCGGGGATAAAGGTTACTTCTTGTCAGAAGGGCAGGAAGGCCGGCTGAAAGGTATTTCTTAAGATTTGTAATTGGGGTTACAAATATACGTGAAAAAAGGGAAACAAAAACACATAGTGTGTAAAAATCAGGAGGATGAGAGAATGAAAAAAAGATTAATGGCAGCAGTATTATCAACAGCTATGGCAGCAACAATGCTGTTAACAGGAAGCATCAGTGTACAGGCAGCAGATGCTGCAGCAGCAAATGACCCGGCAGTAGAGCTGATCTTTACATCAGTATCTGTAAGCGGTGACTCCCATACAGAGGCTATGTATGAGTTTGCAGATAAAGTAGAGGAATTATCCGGTGGTTCCGTAACATGTAAATGCTACGACAACGGTTCTCTGTTCTCTTCTGAGAACGAGTTCGATGCTCTTCTTAACGGAGATGCAGATCTGGCATATATTTCCTTCCCGACAATTGCAACACAGATTCCGTCCTACAGCATGTTTGCTTCCGGATATCTGTTCAGCTCTTATGAGCATATGACAAGCGTTCTCAACGGTGACATCGGACTTAACAAGATCCGTCCACAGATTGAAGAGACACTGAACATCAAACCTCTTTCCAGCTTCTATCTTGGAAGCCGTGTAATCAACACAAGAGAGAAAGAGATCAACAGCTACGATGACATGAACGGATTACTTCTCCGTATGCCGAACTCCGAAGCATGGCTGTTCCTTGGTGAGGCACTTGGTGCAAACCCGACACCACTTTCCTTCAGTGAGCTGTATACTGCACTTCAGACTGGCGCTGTAGATGCACAGGATAACCCGCTTCCAAGTATCGAGAGTGCAAAATTCTATGAAGTAACAAAATACATCGCAATCACAAACCACGTTGTTGACTCCATCATGCCATGTATCAACGGTGACACATGGAACAGCATGACAGAGGCTCAGCAGGAAGCTGTTACTGAGGCTATGGAATATGCAAGAGACGTAAACGATACAGCAAGACTTGACAGAGAAGCTGAGCTGATCAAATTCTTTGAGGAGCAGGGACTTACTGTTACATATCCTGACATCAACGAGTTTAAAGAAAAAGTTCAGGCTAAGTACATGGAAAACGAAGATATGATCAAAGACTGGGATATGGATCTTTACAACGAAATCCAGGCTATGGCTGATACAACAACCGCAGAAGAGTAAACTGAATTGTCGTGACAACAGGCAAGACATAGTGATTAACTATGAATTGACAGCAAAACTTGAGACATCTGTCTGACTTATAACAAAGAAAAGTCCCAGGCTGTGTGTACGGCCTGGGCTTTTTATTAAAGAACAGATTTTTGGCCTGTCTGCACAGGTGATACATTTTGCAGTAGTGTCTGTAAAATGGAACAAACCAATGGCAGAAAAGTGAATCTGAGAGGAGAGGAAACTGTGGATAATTTCAAAAAGATCGGGAAAAAGATCGTCGATTTCCTTGGCGTTTTTATCCCAAACATTACGTTTTTGGTAATTTTCCTTACCTTTATGGTAACGATCGTATCCAGATATTTTTTCAAAACTCCTGTAACATGGAGTTATGAGGTATCTGTTCTGGGTTACATGTGGACCATGTTCTTCGGCGTTGGTAAGGCAATGGAGGCTGATGAACACGTAGTATTTGGTCTAGTTTACGATGCTGTAAAACCTCGTACCCAGTTTATTTTTAAAGTAGTTTACAATACATTTCTTTTAATCCTGCTGGTAACCTGTTTTGTACCGTGTTTCCAGTCCATGGTTGGAAAGAAAATGGTGACAGGAGTTCTGAAGCTTCCATATACAGTTGTTTTTGCACCATTTATGTATATGCTGGCTGAGATCATTGTCAGAACCTGTATCAATATCAGAAATGCATTTAAAGAATACAAGGAAGGAGGAAAAGAATCATGAGTATGCCGATTATTATGTTGTTTGTGGTTATGGCTATCTGCTTCATAATCCGTATGCCTGTTTCTTTCTCCATGCTTGCAGCTTCTATTACATATTTTCTGCTTGCAGCTCCGGACAAACTGGGCCAGGTATTTACCGTTATCACTGGTAACATGTTTGCAAACTATACCATGCTTGCAGCGCCGCTGTTTATTTTCATGGCAAACGTGCTGAATGAAGGTGAGGTAACAGACAAGCTGTTCTCTTTCTGTAATGGTCTTCTTGGAAGATTAAAAGGTGGTACAGCACAGGTTAACGTATTTATTTCCCTTATTTTCTCCGGCATGACCGGTTCTGCTATCGCAGATGCTTCCGGCATTGGTCTGATGGAGATCGACCAGATGAAAAAAGAGGGTTACGATGCAGAGTTCAGCTGTGCTATCACAGCCGCTTCCGCAACTGTAGGACCGATTTTCCCACCAAGTATTCCGATGGTTATTTACGCTATGTTATCTGGCGCTTCCATTGGTAAGCTGTTCATGGGCGGTATGGTTCCTGGCGTTTTACTTGCCATTCTTCTTATGATCTATGTTGCGTTTATTTCTCATAAGAGAAATTATCCGGCTGGTGTGGTCATGAGTAAGAGAGAGTTCCTGAAGGCTACCGTGCAGGCTCTTCCGGCGCTGTTTACAGTTGTAATCCTTCTTGGCGGAATTTATTCCGGTATCTGTACTCCTACAGAGGCTGGTGCTGTTGCTTCTGCATACGCACTGATCATCTCAGCACTGATTTACAAAACACTGGGATGGAAAAAGCTTTGGGGTATCATCAAGAAATCCGCTGCAAACACAGCTACACTGGCTCTCCTTTGCGGAACTTCCATGCTGTTCTCTTACATCATCTCTCTGGAGCAGGTTCCGAGAGTTGTTGCAAGCCTGGTTATGGGAATCACAGATAACAAATACATTTTCCTGTTTATCGTAAACATCGTATTCCTGCTTCTTGGCTGTGTACTTGATGTAAGTACTATCCAGCTGGTATTCGTACCAATGGTTCTTCCGTTGGTACAGGCTATGGGTATTGACCTTGTTCATTTCGGCGTTGTAATCTGCCTGAACATGATGATCGGTCTTTCCACACCGCCATTTGGTATGCTGTTGTTTATTGTTTCGGGACTTGGAAAAACGAAGATCAAGGGTGTCATACGGGAGATTTTGCCGATGGTACTTATTATGATCGGGCTGTTGTTCCTGGTTACTTATGTACCGGATATTATTATGTTTATACCTAACAACTTCATGTAAAATATGAACTTGGGTAGTTGGAAAAGGGACTGTTTTGCAGTCCCTTTTGTTGTATCGGGAGGCGCGGTTACCCGGACGCACTTTCGCAGCTGATATTCCACGCGGGGCGGTGCAACACTGCGGCGAGCTAACTGTTAACTACGACTAAATCGTTCAGGAGAGCCTTCACGATTAAGTCTTCGTAAGCAGTGGATCTCGCCTCCGTTAAGGGCGCACCTGGAAATGCCCCGCTTAGGAATATCAGTTGCGAAAACGCTGTGTATTGGTAACGAATGGATACAATAAAAGCGACGGTGCTGGTGATGATGGAATAGGGAATTTAGAACAATAATGTAATGTGGGACTATAAGAGGAGGACATGAGGATGGGCACATTGGATGAGGTAAAGGGATTGATTAAGAATCCGCCGAAGGAGTATCGGAGTGCTCCTTTCTGGGGGTGGAATGACAGGCTTCAGAGAGAGAATCTGGGAGAGCAGATAGAGGGATTTAAGAAGGCGGGAATGGGGGGATTTTTTATTCATTCCCGTGAAGGGCTGGAGACGGAGTATCTTTCCACAGAGTGGATGGAGGATGTGAAGTTCTGTGTGGATAAAGCCCGGGAAAATGATCTGGAGTTGTGGATATATGATGAGGATAAATGGCCGTCGGGGGCTGCGGGAGGTATGGTCAGCAAGGTAAATCCAGCGGAGTTTACGGCCAGGGCGCTGACGATGGAGTGCGGGAAAGCAGGAGAGCTGGCGGTGCCGGCGAAGCTAAGTACCGAGGAAGAAAGGATAGTTACTGAGGACTCGGATTCGTTAATGTGCGGCGGGAATCGAAGCGTGGACGAAAATTCCATGTCTGGCAGGAACGGCAGTGAAGATTTAGCAGTGGAAGAAACTATGGAGACAGAGTTTCTTCAAGGTATTTATGTGATTCAGACAGAAGCGGACGGCAGATTTATTAAGAGGATGAAAGAATATCCGACTTATGAGGAAGCTGCTGGAGCTTGCGGTGTTGATGAAGAGATTCTGCTTCTGCGTCAGGAGATTTCTGGTAAGAGCGAGTGGTACAATGGCTTGATGCCGCCGGATAATCTGAATCCGGAGAGCGTGAAGACATTTTTGATGTTGACCCATGAGCATTATGAGGAAGTGTTTGGCGGAAGTTTTCCAAAAGAGGTGAAAGGATTTTTCACAGATGAGCCTAACTGCTGTGATTTCTTCAGTGTTTTCCATGAAGGCAGACCGTGGATTCCGTGGAGTATTGGATTTACAGAGTATTTTATTGAAAAGAGAGGGTATGATCCGCAGGAGAAGCTGCCTTATCTGTTTTTCGATGGGGAAGGGGCGGAGAAGATCCGTCATGATTATTGGAAGACAGTGGCGCAGCGTTTCGAAGAAAGCTATATGAAGCAGGTTTATGAGTGGTGTGATAAACGAGGGCTTCGTACTACGGGACATATTTTATATGAGAACGACCTGGGCTATCAGACACGTGTGTGCGGTGCGGCTATGCCTCAGCTTCGTTATCTGCATAATCCGGGCATTGATCTTCTGGGGGCGCAGACAGATGAGTATCTGACTGTGAAGCAGTGTGCAAGTGTGGCGCATCAGTATGACCGCTCCATGACGATCAGTGAGGCTTATGGCTGCACTGGCTGGGAGCTGGATTTTTCCACTCAGAAATGGTTGGGAGACTGGCAGTTCGCGCTTGGAATTACGAGACGTTGTCAGCATCTTGCACTGTATTCCATTACTGGATGCAGAAAGCGGGACTATCCACCGGTTTTCAACTATCAGAATACCTGGTGGGATGACAATGATAAGATGGAGAATTATTTTGGTCGTCTGGCGCTGTGTCTTTCCCAGGGGGAGCCGGTGCGAAAGGTGTTGATGATCCATCCGATTTCCAGCATCTGGACCGAGTGCCGCAGTGACCGGGCGGAGGATTTCAATCATCTGGAAATGAATATGGGATGGCTGGATGAGCATATTACTTCTTTAAATCGAAAAGGTGAGTATTATAACCGGATCGCAAAAGCGCTGACTGCAGGGCATGTGGATTTTGATTTTGGAGATGAGATCCTGTTGGAGCAGGACGGCAAGGTTGAGGATGGAATGTTTGTGGCAGGAAAGTGCAGCTATCAGGTGGTTGTAGTTCCGGGAGTGAGCAATCTGTTTGCAAACACGGTGAAGCTGCTGAAGGAATTTCTTGCAGCTGGTGGAACGGTGATCTGGCTGAAGCCGTATCCGGTGATGATTGAAGGAGAACGGATCGGTAGTAAGCAGATCTGCGTTGCTAAGAGATGGGATAAAAAAATAGACAGTGAAGATGTAAATGAAGAGAAATCTGACAGCAGGAAAGTGTGTGGAAAATATGGTGATATCCGGGATGTTTTAGATGAGGAAGCATTTGTCCATACGGTTGAGCATGAATGGGAGCTGACGGAAGCTGTGGCGAAATGCACCGGAAAAGATTTTACTGTGCGAAATGCCAGCGGCGCAGAGGATGGCGAGATTCTTTCCATGCTGAGAAAGACAGAAGATGGACATATTCTTTTCCTGACAAATCACGATCGGAACAATGCACATCAGGTTTACATAAAACTAGACTGTGGAGACGCTGTGGAAGAGCTTGACCCGCTGACAGGGGAAGTTAGTGAGGTGGAAACTGTTGCGGATGGAGAGGGCGTTTGCTTTACCAGGACATTCGAGACGGGGATGAGCCGAATTTATTTTGTGAAGAAAATAATGAGGGCCGGTCAGATTATTAAAGAGAAATATAGTGTTGAAAACAAATGTGGAGTTGTGGAAGACACTACTGCTGTGGACTTGGCGGCTGTTTCTGATGGCGTAAATGCGGTGCATGAAATGACAGTGAGCAAAGCTGCCACATTCCCATACAGACATCCGCATTACACAGATCCCGTATTGGCTACATTTGGTCCGGACGCGAAATTAAGAAGAACTATGGAGAATGTGCTGACGATAGATAAATGTACTTATGAGCTGGGGACTGCTTCAGCAAATAAAATTTGTGACGGAAATGCTATGGTGGAAGATAAAGATCTCGACGCAATTGTAGAGCAGGTATCAGAATTCAGACATGGCAGCGGACTGTCAGAAGCAGGAAGCGTCTATGAGTCCGCAGAGATGGAAATCTGGCAGGCGCAGAAGGAAATTCGTGAGAAATTGCGCATGCAGCAGGTTTATTATAACGGTGCACCTCAGCGATATACCTGGGTGGATCAGCCACATCCGGCAGATGGAACACCATTTGCCATGCATTTCCGGTTTAATGTTGCAGAAGACATTTCCAGTGAATGCAGTTTTGTGATTGAGAAGCCTTATGACCTGGAAGTTTACTTCGATGGCGTGAAATGTGCGCAGACCGGCAAGTGGTTTATTGACAAAGACATGCGTTGCTTCGGACTTCCTGCTTTGAGTAAAGGGGTGCATCGGATTACCATAAAAGGTAGCTACGACCAAAAGCGGGAACTGGAAGATGTATTCGTAATTGGAAATTTCGCCGTAGATATGTCTGGCAATATTTCCAGGGAAAAAGAAATTCTGCATACTGGCGACTGGAGTATGCAAGGTTATGTAAACTATCCTGGAGGAATGATTTATCAGTACAAGGTACCGAGGCTAATCTCCGATAAGCAGGTTCTTCTTCATTTGGGTGAGTGGAGAGGTACCCTTCTGAAAGTCAGAGTAAATGGTAAGGAAGCTGGTTTTCATTTCGAAAAGAAGAACTGTGTCACAGATGTAACTGGTCTTTTCGAAAAAGAAGAGAACACTCTGGAAATCGAGGTTTCCGGAAGCCCAAGAAACATGTTCGGTCCATTCCACCAGTCCTACACCGGCTGCAGCCGAATCAGCTGGGCTGATTTCCGCACCGAGGGAATGTTCCATACGGATGGGAAGGTGTTGGAGCCTTACGGTATGATGGGGCAGAGTTATATTTGTGAGTATGAAGAGCAGTAAAAAATAACAGGAGGATTTATCATGATTGCAGATTACGCAGACAAACTGAATACATATGAGGAATTTAAAGATTACGCTGACATGGTTCAGCAGTTTATCAAAAAACAGAAAGAGGAGAACCTTCCAGAAGGCAGATACGACCTAAAAAACGGCATTTTTGCCTTGGTTCAGAAATATACCACGAAGTCCCTGGATGGTGCACAGATGGAATCCCATAAGAAATACTGCGACCTTCAGTACATTGTAGAAGGCACTGAGAAAATTTACTGGGCATCTCTTCGCAAGCTTACCGTAGAGGATGACCGCACCCCGGAAGCTGACATTATTTTCTATAAAAGTGGTCCGGAGCAGGGATACACTCTTCTGGAGGCTGGAATGTTCGGCTTCTACGCTCCTGAAGACGGTCATATGCCCTGCATCGCCGTAACAGAAGCCCAGCCCGCAACGAAAATTGTGTTTAAGATTCCGGTGAAAGGCTGAAATACTGTGGATTCAGATTGACAAGCTCTTAATAAAGCGTATACTATAGCGTGTTAGAGCCTGCTTGAAAAAACATTCCCGCAAATTGTGACGCACATCTTGCAGAAAGCCTTTTTCAAACACGCTCTAGTAAGACACATAGTAGGAGGAAAGAGCTATGAAAAACAACAATAGTATCAAAACCGTAGTTGCTATCGGTATCGGTGCAGCACTGTTCTTTGTGCTGGGACGCTTTGTGGCGATCCCTAGTCCGGTTCCGAACACAAACATCAGTCTTCAGTACGCAGTACTTGGACTTCTTGCAGCAATGTATGGCCCGGTTGCAGGCGGACTCATTGGTTTCATCGGACATACACTGATCGACCTGTCCTGGGGTGGAAGCCCATGGTGGAGCTGGGTTATCACATCTGCATTTGTAGGTGTTGTGATCGGTCTGTTCGCCAAGAAGCTTCAGGTTCAGGAAGGCGATTTCGGAAAAAGCAAAGTTGCCGTTTTCACAGTTGCAAACGTGATCGCACATGTTGTAGGATGGGTAGTTGTTGCACCTGTACTTGACATTGTAATCTATGCTGAACCGGCAAACAAAGTATTTGCACAGGGTGCATTCGCCGCTGTTTCAAACACCATCACAGGTGTTGTAGTCGGCGGTCTTCTGATCCTGGCTTATACAAAAACAATTGCAAAGAAAGGCTCCCTGGATCAGGAATAAGTTGAAAGGGAAATTTGTAAAAGACCTTGCTATGGGGAAACTTGTGGCAGGGTCTTTTTTGATGCATAATTTTATTGGATCCCAAAAGTAAATTTCGCAAGATTTATGCAAAATAAGATAAACTTTGGTAAGAAATTTTATTGTGGATTTAAGAAATTCGTGTTATCCTTTTGAGATGGTGTAAGGTGTACACTTATAGAGATGCAAATTGTTAAGTGGTTCTGAAGCAGTCACATTGTTTACAAATTGACGATGGATTCGCTTCAGGATATTTGATTTTGAGGTACTATATGACAGAGAAAAAATCTCCTATTATTTCTTTCAAAAACTTTTCTTTCCAGTACCGGGCACAGAAAAAGCCTACGCTGAAGGAAATTAATCTGGATATTTATCCTGGCGAGCGGGTGTTGATCGCAGGTCCTTCCGGCTGTGGAAAAAGTACTCTGGCAGGCTGCATCAATGGCCTGAATCCTTTTTCCAATCCAGGAGAATGCAGCGGGGAACTTATTGTGGATGGTGTGGATGCGCCGAAGAGCAGCATTTTTCAGCTCTCTGCACATGTGGGCACAGTGCTGCAGGATCCGGATGGTCAGTTTATCGGGCTGACGGTTGGCGAGGATATTGCCTTTGCATTGGAGAACAGCTGCATGCCGCAGGATGAAATGCATGAGATTACCCGTCACGCGGCAGAGCTGGTCGGAATTCAGGATCATCTGGATTTTGCACCCCACGAGCTTTCCGGCGGGCAGAAGCAGCGCGTCAGCCTGGCGGGGGTAATGGTAGATCAGGTGAAAATTCTGTTGTTCGACGAGCCATTGGCC
>ENA-ORTF01003708-ORTF01003708.1-human-gut-metagenome-genome-assembly--contig:-NODE-3708-length-12654-cov-6.759346_pt1 | contig 12654 bp, 13 predicted proteins | sample MGYA00241908_ERZ509180 | MGnify/ENA primary metagenome ERZ509180 (study PRJEB26280, sample SAMEA2338814) | human gut metagenome | biome: human gut; feature: human-associated habitat; material: faeces... | reverse complement strand
GCGACAGGCACAGCGCATGATTCAGCAGTACGATGAAGAACAGATTTTGCTGGAAAGGCGTGTTGCAGATCTGGAAAATCTGGTTCAGCAGGACGAAATCAAGCAGGTGGACGCATCCCGTTTTATCGCTCTGGTTAAGAAATACCGGGACTGCGAGGAACTGACCGACACCATGCTCTATGCATTCATTGACAGGATTGAGGTTCACGAAGCCACAGGTGGTCGAACCATCTACCGCCAGCAGAACATTGATATTCATTTCAATTTCATCGGTAACTACTACCCGCCTGTTGAAACTGTTTCCGAGGAAGAACGCATTGCCGCCATCGAAGCCGAGCAGCTGCGAAAGAAGCAGGAAAAGGGCAAACGCTCGGAAGAACGCAGAAAGCAAAAGCTGTATGCTATGCGAGAAGCTGCACAAGCAGGAGACCCGGTCGCTATCGCACAGTATGAAGAACATCTGGCATATCAGCGTGAACGGAATCAGAAGTACCGCCAGAAGCTAAAGGAAGCCAGAGAAGCCAGCCCGGAATATATCAGTCAGTTAGAGGAAAAAGAGCGCATCAAGCGTGAAAAGATGCTTGAAAAAGAGCGCAAGCGGATAGAACGAGGATGCAAGAAAAAGAAGCTGACACGAGCTGAACTGAAAGAAAAGGCTAAGATTGACCCCGAAGCAGCCAAGCAGCTGGAAGCAATGAGAGCCAAGGAAGCCGAAGCCAGACAGCGCAAAAAGGAGCGTGAAGAAGCAAGGATGGCAGCTGATCCAGAGTATGCCGCCATGATGGAATCCCGAAAAAAGGAGTATATCCGCACAAGGACTGCCAAGCGCAAAGCAGAACACGAAGCCCTTGTGGAGCTTGCCAAGACCGATGAAGAGGCCGCAAGGAAGCTGGCTGAGAAGCGGAAATATCAGAGCGAAGCCACCGTTAAGTGCTATCAGAAATTGAAAGCCGATGCAGAAGCCGGAGACCCCGAAGCCATCAAACGATACGAAGCCCACCTTGCCAAGCGCAGAGAGGACTACCACAAAAAGAAAGCAGAAAAGGAGGATATTCCAGCATGAAAGAACTAAAGCCAAGAATCCATGAGAACGGTATTGACTACATCCTCGTAGGAGATTACTATGTGCCGGACTTAAAACTGCCGGAGGAACACCGCCCCATTGGTCACTGGGGACGGCTGCACCAGTCCTATCTGAAACAGTTTCGACCATTGATTTACAACGACCTGCTTTTGTCGGGCAAGCTGCATACTGTCCTTGCTGATTTGAACGAACAGGCAGCGAATAGGTTAGACTTGATAATCCGTCAGATGGCAGAAGTTGAGGGCGTGAATGAGGCTATGAAAGCGGAAAACCAGATGCTATGGGTGCAATCCATGAACTCTATCCGCAACCGAGCCGAGGAAATTATCAAGTATGAGCTGATTTACAGCTAAGCAAGGAGGACACCATGGGACTGACAAAGCTAATCATTAAGCTGGTGGTTCTGCCGCTGATTGTGGCAGTCACCTTGATACAATGGGTCGGTATTTTCTTCACGCAGTTTTCGACCGTTATCTTCAATCTGCTTGCCGGGCTGATGTTCCTGATAACGATTGCCGGATGGATGTTCGGCATCAGCGCAGGAGCAGAAACGCTCCAACTGCTGGCAGTTACCTTTGTGGTCTTTATCATCCCTCACATTGCGGAATGGCTGATTATCAGAATCGCCGTTATTAACTACGGACTGCGTGATTTTATCAAGTCCTGACCCAACAATTTTATATCGTCAGCAAAGCGACAGGTATTTCCTTGTGAAGTCTCTGTCGCTTTTATTTTACTAATATTCAAGGAGGAAAAAGCTATGAGAATGTCTATGAATGAGAAAAAAGCCCTTTATGCCTTTGGCTGTCCGAACCGTGAGGCTACCGTGGAACGCCTGCGTTTTGCGGCGGCACTTGCTCCCGATCCTGCGGCAAAGAAGCTGTTTTTCACTCTGGCAGTCAAGCTGAATGACGAGAGCTGCGACAGATGGTATCGCTGCTTCTTCTACAACATGAGGTTGGAAGTGGAATACTTCGCTCATCACAAGTATCACTCCGACAATCAGCCGATTTCCATTAGGGAGAGATTGTATGAGTAAGCTGACCAAATACGAAAAGGAAACCATTGTCCTGTTCAACGAGGGCGAAGACACTGCCCACATCCAAACCTACAATGCCGGATTGAGAAACAGACTGGCGGTGTTCTCTAAGAAGTACCCTGACCTCTGCCGACTGGACAAGACCTATGAGCAGGGCGGCGTGTCATATGTTCTGGACAAGTCCCGACTGTCCATCCGTCTGCAACCGCCGTACAGCGAGGAACGCAGACGAATAGCAAGCGAGAACGCCAAGCAATACGGTTTCGCCAGTCAGACGAAATAATGTAGCGTTTAGGGTTGATATGCGGTCAAAATGTCGGGTCTGCATCCGATGTTTTGACCGCAACAACACATAGAAGCACCGCCATGCCGGTATATCTTCAATATCCAAAATATGTTGCAGGCGTAGAACGCGCATTGCACATGGCATATAAACATCTGATCTGTAAATGCAAAAATTCATTTGCGTTTACAGATTTTCAATTTGCGAATCTGGTGGCAATCTTCACAAATGTGTGCTATAATGTGACTATGTAATTTGATAAGGAGGACTTCCATTATGCGTATCAGCTATAACAAACTCTGGAAGATGCTTATTGATAAAAATATGAAAAAGAGCGATTTGAAAGAAAAGGCTGGCATCAGTTCTGCTTCCCTTGCGAAGCTCGGCAAGGGAGACAATATTACAACGGATGTTCTTCTTCGTATCTGCGAAGTAATGGATTGTCGGATTGAAGATATTCTCGAAACGGTTCGTGACTAACCAACACTAAAGAATTTGATTAGGAGGTTTTGATATGACCATATTGGGCAAGAAACAGATGTCTGAAGAAGACATCAAATTGAATTATATCACTCCGGTCATTCTGAATGGTTGGAAAGGTCACATAACAATGGAGACCAAGATTACTGATGGCAGAATCAACATCAGCGGCAATATCGTTGCTCGTAGTAAGCCTAAGTTTGCCGACTATATGCTTTACCTCAATGACGGGAAGCCCATCGCTGTAGTCGAAGCAAAGGATAATAATCATTCTGTATCTCATGGTTTGCAGCAGGCAATGACCTATGCTCAGATGATGGATCTCCCGTTCGCATATTCCTCAAACGGAGATGCTTTCTATGAGCATGACTTCTTTACCGGGCAGGAACGGCAGATTGCTTTAGAGCAATTTCCAACACAGGATGAGCTTGTAGCAAGATATTACGCTGAACTGAACGGCGGCAAGGGCGTATCCGATTTGGAAAAGAAAATAGTCTCCCAGCCGTACTACTCGTCTCAAAGCACATATCCTCCACGCTATTATCAAAGAAACGCTGTAAACAGAACCGTGGAAGCAATCGCCAGAGGGCAGCAGAGATTGTTGCTTGTGATGGCAACGGGAACGGGCAAAACGTATACTGCATTCCAGATAGTGTATCGGCTGCTCCGCTCTGACCTTAAAAAGAGAATTCTGTATTTGGCTGACAGGAACATTCTTGTTGACCAGAGTATTTTGCAGGATTTTGCACCGCTTGAAAAGACCATTTATAAAGTGGACTTTTCCGACAAGGAGTGTTTGAGCAAGATCGCATCCCATGAAGTAAACTTTGCCCTCTATCATCAGATGGTCGGGCAGAATGATGAAGAACACTTCAAACAGATTCCCGCAGAATACTTTGACCTCATTATTGTGGACGAGTGTCATCGTGGAAGTGCCAAGGAAGACAGCAACTGGCGTAAAGTTTTGGAGTATTTTTCTTCTGCGACCCAAATCGGTATGACAGCAACGCCCAAGGAGAGCGAAAAAGTATCGAATATAGATTACTTTGGAGAACCTGTCTATACTTACAGCTTGAAGCAAGGCATTGAAGACGGCTTCCTTGCTCCGTTCAAGGTTATCAATATCACGACCAACGTCGGTGACGGCTGGAGGCCGCACAAAGGGCAAACCGATATATACGGCAACGTGCTCGAAGACCGAATCTATAACAATAGGGATTATGATTACAATATCATTCTCCAAGACCGTATTGACGAGGTTGCAAGGGAGATTACCGAGTATCTGAAAAGCACCGACAGGATGCAGAAAACTATTGTGTTCTGCGCTTCCGAAGATCATGCCGAGCGCATGAGAATCGCCCTTATCAACCATAACGCTGATATGGTCAAGGAAAATCCGGACTACTGTGTTAGAATCACCGGTTCTGATGTTTACGGAAAATCCAAACTTGACTATTTCATCTCCGTGTCCAGCCCTTATCCGGTTATCGCTACGACATCCGAACTGCTTTCCACCGGAGCAGACTGCAAGATGACAAAGCTGATCGTTCTGGACAAGACGGTTGAGAGCATGACTACCTTTAAGCAGATTATCGGGCGAGGGACCCGTATCAGGGAAAAGGAAGGTAAGACACACTTTGTCGTTATGGACTTTAGAAATGTGACAAGGCTCTTTAGCGACCCTGATTGGGATGGTCCCGTAGAACAGGTTGAGGGGTTCCAACACGGCAGCGGAGGAAACAAACCCAAAGGCGGTGAACCCGGCGGCAGTGGAGAGGAACCGACCGTTGACCCCGTTGAAACGCCTATCGTTGATAAAGACGGGTGCAGGGTGAAGATTATCAATAAGACTGTTTCTGTGTACGATGCCAACGGCAAGCTGCTTCGTCAGGAAGATATTATCGACTACACGAGAACCAATATCAAAGGCGAATATGCGTCCCTTTCTGACTTTATACACAAGTGGAAAGCATCGGATAAGAAGAAAACGATTGAACAATCCTTTATTGCGATGGGGATTGATTTGAAGGCTCTGAAAGCGGAACAAGGAATGTCTGATGTCGATGACTTTGATTTTATCTGCTATGTGGCATACGGCAGGAAGCCGCTGACGAGAAAAGAGCGGGCTAACAACGTCAAGAAGAAAGACTTCTTCAGCAAGTATTCCGCCGAAGCGCAAGCAGTCCTCTCCATTCTCTTGGACAAGTATATGAACCAAGGTATTACTGAGGTTGAGGACATCAAGGTACTTTCTCTTGCGGATTTTGCTGAATTTGGAAAGCCTGCAAAGATCGTAAAACTGTTCGGCGGCAAGGCGCTATATGAGGCTGCTATTAAGGAACTTGAAGCGAACATCTACGAATTAGAGGTAAGTTAATTATGGCGATGCAGTCAGGTTTTATAAAAAGGATCCGTGATATTATGCGTATGGATGCAGGTATCAACGGCGATGCTCAACGAATTGAACAGATGGTATGGATGCTCTTCCTGAAAGTCTATGATGCCAAAGAAGACGATTGGGAACTGAATGAGGACAACTACGAATCCATAATTCCCGAAAACCTCAGATGGAGAAATTGGGCGAAGACAGACGGCAGCGGTCACGCTATGACAGGAGATAAGCTGCTGAGCTTTGTCAACAATACCTTGTTCCCTGTGCTGAAAGGCAACGATGTAAAAGAGGGCAATACCATTCTCTATGAGGGCATTAAGGTTACACCTGCCACTCCAATCAAGAAAGCAATCGTGAAATCGACCTTTGAAGATGCCAACAACTATATGAAAGACGGCGTTTATCTCCGCCAGGTCATTGATGTCATTGACGAAATCGAATTTGATGACGTAAAGGAAAGCCATGCTTTCGGCTTTGTTTACGAGGAAATTCTAAGAGAACTGCAATCCGCCGGTTCTTCCGGTGAATTTTACACACCGAGAGCCGTAACCGAGTTTATGGCGTTGATGATAAAGCCGAAGCTTGGCGAAAAGATGGCAGACTTCGCTTGCGGTACGGGTGGCTTCATCACCTCTTGGCTGGGACAGCTATCCAAGCAGGTAACAGACACCGCCGCTCAGAAGCAGCTGGATGATAGCATTTACGGAATTGAAAAAAAGCCATTCCCGTATCTGCTCTGCGTAACCAATATGCTGCTGCATGACATTGAAGTTCCTAATATCTATCATATGAACTCGTTGAAGCATAATCTGCTGGACTATACAGATGCGGATAAGTTCGATGTTATCTTGATGAACCCTCCCTATGGCGGACATGAGGACAAGTCCATTCAGGGCTTCTTCCCAGATGATCTGGCAAGCTCTGAGACCGCCGATCTGTTTATGTCAGTTATCCTGTACCGTTTAAAAAAGAACGGCAGAGCTGCCGTTGTCGTGCCGGATGGTTTCCTGTTCGGTCTGGACAATGCGAAAGTGAACATCAAGAAAAAGCTCATTGGCGAGTTTAATCTGCACACCGTTGTCAGACTGCCCAGCTCTGTGTTCAGCCCCTATACTTCCATTACCACCAATCTGTTGTTCTTCGATAACACAAAGCCGACAACAGAAACATGGTTCTACAGAGTGGATATTCCGTCTGACAGAAAGCATTTTTCCAAGACCAAGCCCATGGAGCTGAAGCACTTCGAGGATTGTATCACTTGGTGGAACAATAGAGAGATAATTCCTGACGGCGAATACTTCAAGGCGCAGAAATATACCGCTGATTATCTGCTGAATGAACAGGGATGCAACATCGATCTCTGCGGTTATCCTCATGAGGAAGAGGAAATCCTTGATCCACTTGACACGATTAGAGAGTATCAGGAGCGAAGAACCGCTCTCAATGCGGAAATTGACAAGGTGCTTGCAGAGTTGGAAGCCCTATTGCCGGGAGGAGTGAGCGAATGACACCGGAACAGTTAAAAGCGAGTATTTTGCAGCTTGCCATACAGGGAAAGCTCGTTGAGCAGCGACCGGAAGAAGGAACGGGCGAGGAATTATACCGTCAGATTCAGGCAGAAAAACAGCGACTGATCAAAGAGGGCAAAATCAAAAAAGAAAAAGCTTTGCCCGAGATTTCCGAAGATGAGTTTCCGTTTGAGATTCCGGAGAGTTGGAAGTGGGTGAGATTAAGCACCATCGGCATCACGCAGACTGGAAATACGCCATCTAAGTCACATCCAGAATACATCGGAATTGATATTCCGTTTATTACACCTGGCGATATACTCAATGGACAGATTTGTTACAACAATCAGGCTCTTTCTTTACTCGGTAAAAACGTTGCAAGAGTATGCGATGAGGATTCCATTATGCAGGTTTGTATTGGAGGATCAATCGGTAAAGTAGCCATTACAGATCGTAAAGTTGCTTTTAATCAACAAATTAATGTTGTTTCGCCGCTTTTCTGTCTCAGCAAATACCTTTTTGCCGTTATGCAATCTGTATACTTTACAACAAGCATGAAAGAGCGAGCTGGTGGCACTGCTACTCCAATTATCAACAGAGGACTATGGGATTCCCTCTGTATCCCGCTCCCTCCCCTTGCAGAGCAGAAGCGCATCGTCGCCAAGATTGAGGAACTCCTTCCTCTGATTGACCGTTATGCTGTCGCCTATGAGAAGCTGGAGCAGTTTAACGCCAAGTTCCCGGAGGATATGAAAGAATCCGTTCTGCAATATGCCATTCAAGGCAAGCTTGTAGAGCAAAGACCGGAAGAAGGAACAGGCGAGGAACTGTATCAGCAGATTCTGAAAGAAAAGAAGCGGTTAATAAAAGAAGGTAAGATCAAAAAGGAAAAGCCGTTGACTGAAATTGCGGAGGATGAAATTCCGTTTGACATTCCCGAGAGTTGGAAGTGGTGTAGACTCTCCGACGTTATTGATGTTCGTGATGGCACACATGATAGTCCGAAATATGTTCCAGTAGGCATCCCATTAGTAACAAGTAAGAACTTAGTTAATGGAGTTATTGACTACGGAAATGTAAAATACATCACCCAAGAAGATGCTGATAAAATAAATGTAAGATCCATGGTTGATGATGACGATATTCTTTTTGCTATGATTGGATCAATAGGAAATCCTGTTTTGGTGAAAAAGGATAGAGAGTTCTGTATTAAAAACATGGCGTTGTTCAAGAGATTTGCCAATACTGATATTTCGATGCGGTATGTATATTGGTTCTTGTTCTATGCTCAGTACAAACTAAAAAAAGAAGCATCGGGTGGTGTTCAATCGTTTATATCTCTTTCCAGATTTAGAGAATATTTGATACCACTCCCTCCCGTTGCTGAGCAAAATCGTATTGTTGCCAAACTGGAAGAAATCCTGCCGTTGTGTGAACGGTTGAAATGAGGGGAATAAATATGAATGCAGATTGGGTAATGGTCATAATCACAGGGGTTTATGTTATAGCAACCATTTTCATCTGTTGGGCAAATATCAAGGCTGCCAATGCATCTAAAGAACAGTTGAGGGAGATGCAAAAGCAATTTGCAGAAACGAACAGACCTATTATCGAGCTTGAATTCCACTATAGCAGAAGAACATGGTATATCGCCCGTTTTGTAAACCGTGGAAACCTGAGTGCCCAGCATGTTAAAATCAATTTAGATCAGGAATTCATTGACAGTCTTCCGGAAGAGTCAATGAAAAAAGAATTAGAACGGATAAAAGGCAAAGAGTGCATTATAGGCGCTGGACAGCATTATGACTTGTATATCGGCAGCAATAAACTTCGTGGAAATCCAAACATGAAGCCGCTAACAGGAACAATAGAATATGAATCACAAGTCAAAACCTATCAAAGTGATCTATTTGTGGATCTGGAGCACTATATGGCATTTTTCTCATCAACAACCGATGAGGAAGATTTGCTTAAATCTGTGAAAAGGATTGGTGATGAGCTCAAAGGCATAACGCAAATCCTAAGTGTCCAAAACACGAAGAAGGAAGATTCCGAATAAACATATCTTTTTCAAAAACAAAGAACTCTTGCCGTTGTGCGAAAGGTTGAAATGAGGTGAATATACAAAATATGTGGGCTAATATTGCTAATTTTGTCAGTAAAAACTGGATTGATATATTGCTGGTTATCGTAGGTGCATCAGCGTTTATCATTTATTGGGTTCAAGAACGCCGCAAGATTTCAGAAGCAGCATCGCTGATCGTCTTGCAGGTAGAAGAACTGCAAACAAGCATTGCAGAAGTAGGATCTTATATTTCAGAAGGCAAATTAAACGATGGTGCTTTCTATGAGTCTCAAATGCTTTTCAAAACAGATTATTGGGACAAGCACAAGCATTACTTCGTAAGAAAAATGGATTCATTCAGCTTCAGAATGTTTGATGAATTCTATAATTGTGCATCAGAAATTCTTGAGCAGCAACAGTTGATGAAGAACCTGCAAAAGAATTCTCTGTTCTTAACACAGCAAATGCTAATGCAGTCCGAAACGAACTACATTTTGCAGATACTGGCAATGTGTGCGCAGAATCCTGTGGATGTACCGGCTCTCCTCAAGACAATAGAAGGAAGTCTCCCAGCTGATGCTTCTGATGAGCAAAAAACTGCTTTTGAGAATCTAATGAAACGAATGACTGCGTCAAATCAGAATATAGACCCAAATACATTTTGGAATACTTATAATCAGAGCAAAGCCAATCTTCATTCGGTAATCAATCAAAATGCGCTTACACATTACATTCCCGTCCAAATTCGGATTACTCTCGAAAACGCATTGAAGAAGTACAATGCTATACAAGTTATAGGTTGTGAGGGTTACAGAAAACTGAAGAAAATTGCAAACAGAAAATTTTAATCATACAAAAACTGTCTAAAATGTTCGCTGTTGTGTCAATGGCTGAAATGAGGTGATTTGCTTGATAGACCGAATTGTACATGAGATTCGTATGGCTTTGTCCCATGAACTGTATTTGTCAGCGTTAGCACTTGCGCTGACTTTACCTGACACCTGTGGAAAAGCTGAATATCCCAGTGAGGATTACAACGGCGTGCGCTATAAAAACTGGTGCAGCCAATATGTTATTACAGATAGATGTGATTCTCCATACGGACATGATATGCCTTATCTGAACGAGGAAATTATTTATAGTTTGCGTAATTGTCTGCTTCACCAAAGTACACCAAACGTAGAGCAATCCAAAATTCACGAATCTCGGTGCAAGGTTGATAAATTCGAGCTTGTCATAACCGGAGAAGATGGTGCTAACGGTGATCTGAGTATGGTCGCCTATGGCAAAGATATGAACATAGTACGGAGAGAATTGCAAGTACCTATATCCCACTTGTGCTACATTCTTTGCACGGCAGCAGAGGACTATTACAAGAACAACAAGGAAAAATTCGATTTTATAAAGTATTCAATCGAAGATGACAGGCCAAAAACTTTTTTGTGACGCATATTTTGATTTGAAAGAAACAAAGAATGACCAGACCAAAGGCGACCAACCGTAAAAAGTTGGTCGCTTTTGTTTTACCCATTATTGCGAAAGGGGTTGACCCTATGCCCAACGAGAAATTGGAAAAGCTGAAACACGACCAGTATGTTGCGGAGCGAAAGCTGACCGCAGCCAAGCAGAGGGAGAAAAGGTTGGAAAGCGAAATCAAGCGACTGACCCGAAGCGAAAGAACTCACCGCCTTTGCACTCGTGCCGGAATGTTGGAGACCTTTTTGAAAGAGCCGACCCTCCTGACCGATGAGGATGTGATGGAGCTGCTGACCTTCATCTTCCAGAGTGAAGTGGTTCAAAAGAAACTGAATCTGCTGATTGAGAGCCGGAGAGAAACGCAGGAAGCGGACGAGGGCAAAAACCCTTGACGGAGACAAGGGCGCAATTATACACCACCTAAAGATGGTGATTGCGTTCTGCCGAAAGCCCATTGCATGGAGCTTGATGATTTCCGCAAAAGTCCCTTGCTCCATTCATCCAGAGGAAGCTACACTTCCCCTGCGCTGGCTTTGCCAGCTACCCCTTTGTGGACTTGCCATCGAGGAACGATTGCAAGCAATCATTCCCCGACAACAAGTGAATATCTCCCCACGCGACCGTACTGAAAAGTATCGGTCTTTTTTTGTACCATCGAAAGGAGGTTCAAACCAAAATGCCAGTACCACATTTGGAAATCCGCATCGTCCAGCGGAGCAAGGGCAGCTCTACCGTTGCCGGAGCTGCCTACCAAGCCGGGGAAAAACTATTCTCCGAGTACGACCAGAAATCCAAAGACCACAGAAGAAAACAGCCGGAAGTCCTTTACACGGAAATCATGTTTCCGGCAAATGCCCCGCCGGAATACGCCGACCGGGCAACGCTCTGGAACGCTGTCGAGGAAGTAGAAAAGCAATGGAACTCGCAGCTTGCCAGACGATTCATTCTTGCCCTGCCGAGAGAAGTCCCGACTGAAATGTATCCGCAGATGATGCAGGAATACTGCCAAGAGCATTTTGTGTCCAAGGGAATGTGCTGTGATTTTGCAATTCATGACCCCGATCCTCCCGGACACAATCCCCATTGCCATATCATGTTGACCATGAGAGCCATTGACGAAAACGGAAAGTGGCTGCCTAAGAGCCGCAAGGTTTATGACCTTGACGAAAACGGAGAGCGTATCAGACTTCCCTCCGGCAACTGGAAAAGCCACAAGGAGGATACCGTTGACTGGAATGAGCAGTACCATGCCGAGGAATGGAGGCACGGCTGGGAGATTGTTCAAAATAAGTATCTGGAACTTGCCGGAAGTCCTGAGCGAGTAGATATGCGCTCCTATGAGCGGCAGGGACTGGATAAGATTCCGACCGTCCACATGGGAGCAGCCGTTTGCGCTCTGGAACGCAAGGGCATTGAAACCAACATCGGCAATCTCAACCGGGATATTAAGGCGGCTAACCGCATGATGAATGCCATCCGCAGCACCATCCGCAATCTGCGGAACTGGATTGCAGAAATTGTGGAAGCGACCAAGGAAGCCTTTGCAGAAACGGAAGCACAAGCAAAGAACACTTCGCCCGATCTGGTTCTTCTGCTTCGTGACTATCTGAACTTACGAAAGGCAGAACGCAGCGACTGGTCAAGATACGGTCAGCAGAAAGGCACGACCGATGATTTGAAGACAGTCTCCAAAGCCATCATCTATCTGAAAGAGCATGAGCTTTTCACGCTGGAAGATTTGGATGCAGCCCTGCAAGGAATGAGTGAGAAGTCCAAGGGCATCAACGCCGCCATGAAGAAAGCATCCGTTCGCATGAAGGTCATTACCGGCATTCAGAACGCCGTGGCAGACTGCCAGACCCACAAAGCGGTTCATGATAAGTATCTGAAAATCGGCTGGAAAGCTCGACAGGCAGCGTTTGCAGAAAGCCACAAGGACGAGCTGGACAGTTTCAACAAAGCGTTCCGCTATCTCAAGAAGCAGGGCGTGGATTTGAATGTCAATCTGGATTCCCTGCAAGCGGAGTACAGCAAGCTGCAAGCGACCTACGCAGAGCTTGCCGGACAGCTTGCCGCCGCCAAGGAGGAATTGCAGCCGATGAAAGATATTCGCTATTGGGTCAGCAAAGTCCTCACACCGGAGCAGTCCGAGTCTCTGAAGAAGCCCGAACCGAAGCACTCCGTCACGGAAAAGATAAAGTTTCTGCAAGAGCAGAGCAGCAATCAGCAGGAGCAGAAAACCCCGCAACAGAAAAAACAGAATATGGAACTGTAAGGCACTTGCCGTTTTCATTGTGAAAATGTCAGGTGTCTTTTTTTGTTCCCGA
>ENA-ORTF01003705-ORTF01003705.1-human-gut-metagenome-genome-assembly--contig:-NODE-3705-length-12658-cov-5.855828_pt1 | contig 12658 bp, 8 predicted proteins | sample MGYA00241908_ERZ509180 | MGnify/ENA primary metagenome ERZ509180 (study PRJEB26280, sample SAMEA2338814) | human gut metagenome | biome: human gut; feature: human-associated habitat; material: faeces... | reverse complement strand
ATTTAAAAGCCGATGGAATTTACTCTTACACTGGAATTTACTTTTTCAAGTCAGCGAAGCTTGATTTTTTTAATGGTCTCAATAAATTCTTTGTTATTTTTTGTTCTCCGGAACAAGTTAATGATCTGTTCCAGATTGCCGTCGTTATTTGGAGAAGCGCCCAATGCTTTTCGCATAATGTATACCGCTTCCAGTTCATTCTGATCGAGAAGAAGATCTTCACGGCGTGTACTGGATTTCTGAATATCGATAGCCGGGAATACTCGTTTTTCCGACAAATGTCTGTCAAGCACGAGTTCCATGTTACCGGTTCCCTTAAATTCCTCGAACACCACATCGTCCATACGGCTTCCGGTATCTACAAGTGCCGTCGCAAGCACGGTTAAACTTCCGCCTTCGCGCATATTTCTTGCTGCACCAAAGAATCGTTTTGGCATATGGAGTGCCGCCGGATCCAAACCACCGGAAAGTGTACGTCCGCTTGGCGTAACCGTAAGGTTATACGCTCTTGCCAAACGAGTAATACTATCAAGCAGCACCACGACATCGTCGCCGCCTTCGACAAGACGTTTTGCTCTCTCGATCACCATCTCGGAAACACGTTTGTGGTTTTCCGGAAGTTCATCAAATGTCGAATAGATAACTTCTACCTTTTCTCCTTCGATAGATTCTTTTATATCGGTTACTTCTTCCGGGCGCTCATCGATCAGAAGAATCAGCAGATGCATATCCGGGTAGTTCTGTGTGATCGCACTCGCCACCTGCTTCAGCAGTGTTGTCTTACCGGTTTTCGGCTGGGATACGATCATACCTCGCTGTCCTTTACCGATCGGTGCGATCAGATCAAGCATTCTCATCGAAACGCCTGAATTGCTTGTCTCCAAATGGATTCTTTCATTTGGAAAAATCGGTGTCAGGTCTTCAAATTTATTACGGTGTGCCAAATACGTAATCGGCCGTTCATTGACTTTTGTCATATACAAAAGGGCACTGAATTTTTCATTCTGCGTACGCACACGAAGATTTCCTTCAATAATATCTCCGGTACGAAGTCCGAAACGCCGCAAAAACGCCGGTGATACGTAGACATCATTATCTCCCGGAAGGAAGTTATCGCAACGAATAAAAGCATAACCTTCCGGCATGATCTCGAGGATTCCCTTTTTCGTAATACCGCTGTCAAGTTCTTTCAACTCTGTCGGATGCACATCCAATACCTGACGATCTTTCGCAATCGTGATCAAACCAGCCTTGATCACTTCTTCAATCGTGCGATACGGCTGATGCTCCTGCAACATTTCGGAAGATCCATTGTCATGCGATGAATTATCCTGAGAAGAATAATGGGAATTATTTTGGGCATTTGAATGATAATTGTTGTTCTGGTAATTATTTCCCTGGTAATTGTTGTAATTACTGTGGGAGGATATATTACGCCCTCTGTAATTTCTTGAATTATTATTCTGCGAAGGCACATAGGTGTAAACCTTCTTTTCTCTTTCCGGCTCGCTCTTTTTCTCTTCCACCGGTTTCTCAACAGGTTTTTCCGCCTGTTTCTTGCCCGGAAGTTCAGCCGGATTAAGAATGTCAGCCGGTTTCACCGGACGAACAACACTCTGAGAAAGAATCTCCGCTTTCTTCAATTCTTCGATCAATTCAGCTTTACGCAATGCGGAAATTCCACTAAGTCCTTTTTCCTTCGCCATCTCGCGAAGTTCTTTTAATGATAATTTTGTAAAATCCATTCCATCGTCCTTTCTAATTTTCTTATCCCTAAAATTCAATTCCATTTTTTGTCATTAATTCTCTTGCACTTTCTAGAGAATCTACTCCGGTTGCATTTTTAATCGGTGCAAATTCTTTTTCTCTCTCCACTTCAAAAGAAAGACAGTTATCCATCATATGAATCATGTCAAGAACCAGTGTCTCAAACTTATATCCGTTTGGCTTATCCGGCTTAATCTGTTTTCCTTCTGCATCCATATAGGGAATTTTCTTTTCTACAATATGGGTAGGGAGATTTTCATTCATGATCTTCTCAAGTGTTGCTACAGAGAAAAGATAATTTAGTATTACACCATAATTATACAACAATTTTCCCTGTTTGTCACGTAAATGTATCATTTCTTCTGTCATTTCATAATATTCCACGATCGAAGGCCTTCCATCTTCGAGGCAAAGCACACCTACTTTTTCATAAGGATCGGCTTTCGCAACCACCTTGGAGCCACAGACACAGCCATGTTTCAGCACGGCTCCGACAAATATCGGATCCGCAATCTTCTGCAGCACATTGTCCACAGAAAATACATTGAGCCATTCCACACCAAGTTCTTTTATCGTGTCAAGAAGTCCTGCACGCACCATCGAAATAAACCATCCGCCATTTCCATTTGGCGAAGCCGAGATACGTCCTTTATCTTCCATATAAATCTTTCCGTCATAGCTGACCGATGGTGCCATTTGCTGAACAAAGAAAAATACATATTCTTCTTTATATCCAAAGAATTTCTTTTCCTTAAAGAATTCTACGGTATCTTTGTTGTTTTTTTCACTTGTCATAACAAAGAGCGGAACCCACGCTCCGGTCTCTTTGACAACATCCATAATATTATGGATCAGCTGCTCAAACAAATATAATTCTTTATGTATCCCTACATTGAGCATTCCTTTTGGTTTATCCAGTCCCAGGCGAGTTCCCTGACCGCCTGCCAAGAGCACTGCCCCTACTTTACCGGCACGAATTGCTTCGCATCCCATTTTTCGATATTGGTCTTTTTCTTTCTGAATCTCATCCAATGTAACCGCACCAAGTGGTTCCAGTTTTCCCTTTTCCACTTCTTTGCTCTCTTTCTTTAGCAGATCCAGCAATGTGATATCCAGCTTTTCAATCTGTGCCAGAAGTTTCTCCTGATCTTCTTTGGTGAGTTCCTCATAATATGCCAGCAGATGCTGCTGTCCTGCCTGCTCACATTTCCGCTTTGCCTCTTCTAACGTCATAGTCTGCTCCATTCTTTCCTTCTACTTGGGATTTATTCCGAATCCCGCCCCTAATACAGATACTTATATCCATTGTACCATTTTTTTCAAAATACACAACCCTTTAAATCATTTTAATTTCATTTGTGTTGTTTTTCCTATAAAAAAGTGATAATATAAATATGTATGCAAAAAAACGAACAGGGATTTTCCCTCAAAGAACGGAGGATTACAATGACAAACAGTGAAAAAGCGCTTGCTTTACACAAAGAATGGAATGGAAAAATCGAAACAACCCCAAAATGCGAAGTAAAATCCAGAGAAGATCTGGCACTTGCTTACACTCCGGGTGTCGCTGAGCCATGCAAAGTGATTGCCGAAGATAAGGAAGCTGCTTATCAATATACGATCAAATCAAACACTGTCGCTGTCGTTTCTGACGGAAGTGCCGTACTCGGTCTCGGAAACATCGGCGCCGCTGCCGCTATGCCTGTTATGGAAGGAAAAGCGGTATTATTTAAAGAGTTCGGAAATGTCAATGCGTTTCCGATCTGCTTAGACACACAGGATACCGAAGAAATCATCAAAACGGTAGTAAATATCGCACCGGCGTTCGGAGGCATTAATTTGGAAGATATTTCTGCTCCTCGATGCTTTGAGATTGAAAGCCGTTTGAAAGAGATTCTTGATATCCCGGTATTTCATGATGACCAGCACGGAACTGCCATCGTCGTACTTGCCGGCATTATCAACGCGTTAAAAGTTACCGGAAAGAAAAAAGAGGATTGCAAAATCGTGGTAAATGGTGCCGGTTCTGCCGGTATCGCGATCAGCAAACTTCTTCTCCGTTACGGTTTCCCAAATCTCACTCTTTGCGACAAATCGGGTATCTTAAATAAAGATTCGAAAGATTTGAACTGGATGCAGAAAGAGATGATGGAGGTAACAAATCTGGAAGGTAAGTCTGGTACACTGGCGGATGCATTTGTCGGTGCTGACATTTTCGTCGGGGTATCCGCTCCAAATATTGTCAGCGAAGAAATGGTAGCTTCCATGAATAAAGATGCCATTCTGTTTGCCATGGCAAATCCAACCCCTGAGATCATGCCTGACCTTGCAAAAAAAGCCGGTGCAAAAGTAGTTGGTACCGGTCGTTCGGATTTTCCAAATCAGGTCAACAATGTAGTCGCTTTCCCTGGTATCTTTAAAGGTGCTTTGGAAGGACGTGCAACCCAGATCACAGAAGAAATGAAACTGGCTGCTTCTCTGGCACTTGCTTCTCTTGTACCGGACGACGAGTTAAACGAAGACAATATCCTGCCGGAAGCTTTCGACCCACGTGTCGCAGATGTCGTAAGCGCAGCCGTAAAAGAACATATCCATGAATAATCGGAAAATGTGGGGCGAAAAGCCCTACCATTCTTTAGATTACGAAATGAAACACCGCTTTGGGGAGAAAGTGTACAAAATCTCCCTGGATGGCGGTTTAACCTGTCCCAACCGCGATGGTACTTTGGATACGCGGGGCTGTATTTTTTGCAGCGGAAATGGTTCCGGTGATTTTGCTGCTCCCCGCTGTTCTTCTGTCACGGCGCAGATTACACAGGGAATCGAGGGCATAAAAAAGAGAAAACAGGTCGGCCGTAAATTCATTGCCTATTTCCAATCTTTTACAAACACATACGCACCGGTCGCCTATCTGGAGCCACTTTACAAAGAAGCTCTCGCCCATCCGGATGTGGTAATGCTTTCCATCGCCACCAGACCGGACTGCCTGCCGCCGGACGTACTGCATCTGCTCGCCGAATGTAACCGGATCAAACCTGTCATCGTAGAACTTGGACTTCAGACAAGCAGCGAAGCCACCGCGCAGTTTATTCGCCGCGGGTATCCGCTTTCTGTATATGATGATGCCGCAACAAAGTTAAAAGGACTTGGTATCGAAGTTGTAACCCATGTGATCGCCGGACTTCCCGGTGAGACAAAACAGGATTTTTACAATACACTCAGCCATGTGGCAGCCTGTCATAGTGATGGCATAAAAATTCAACTGCTGCATATTCTAAAAGGAACCGACCTGGCAGCCCTTTATGAATCCGGTCAGTGCACGGTGCTTACACAGGAAGAATATATTGATCTCGTTTTGCAGTCAATTGCTCTTCTGCCACCGGAGATAACGATTCACCGTCTTACCGGAGACGGACCAAAAGAATTGCTGCTCGCCCCTTTATGGAGCAGCCGCAAACGCGAGGTGCTTAATGAGATCCACAAGCAGCTAAAACAACAGAACATCTGGCAAGGAAAGGAGTATAAGAATCATGAATGAAGCATTTACTATTTACAAACTGATCATTTTATACACACTCAATGAAATCGAATCCCCTTTAACCTTCGGACTGATCTCGGATTATCTTACCGGGCATGAATACACGAATTATTTCAATGTCCAGAACGCATTCGCCGAGTTACTGGATGCGGACCTGATTCATTGTTCCAACACCTACAACACCGCTTACTACGAAATTACGCCTGCCGGCAGAGAGACTTTGGAATTATTTGGAAACACCTTGTCTCGAGAGATTCGTCAAGAAATTGACGAATATTTACAAGCAAACAATCACGAGATCATACAGCGTGTTACTCTGATCAGTGATTATAGTAAAAATACAAACGGGGAATATACTGCCACCTGCAGTCTGATGGAAAAAAATGTTCCAATCTTTGAACTTAAATTATCCGTTCCGGATGAAGAAGATGCCATTCGTATCTGCAATAACTGGCGGGCAAGCAGTGACGATCTGTATGCCATGGCTGTTAAAAATTTACTCCGTCCCACAGAGGAGACGGAGTAATCCGTTTCTTTTTATCGATTTGTAAGATATTTCATTGGATTAAACTGTCTATAAGTATACTTATCCAGGAACTCATAACTGTTATAATTTCCGGAGAACGCCGGTCCTTTACGAAGTTCCAGATGAAGATGCGTTCCGTAAGCAGCTCCTGTCGCTCCCATCGTAGAAATGACCTCTCCTTTCTCTACCTTATCTCCGGCTTTACAACGTATCGTATTGCAATGTGCATAATACGAATAAATTCCATTTCCATGATATACTATTACCAATTTTCCAAAAGAAGATCGTTTTGCCGCACTATGATATTTTGCATAAACTACAGTACCATCGGCGATTGCTTTAATCGATGTTCCTTTTGATACCCCTTTTACATCAATTCCAAGATGACGCCCACCGTGTACAGAACATCCGCAATGGAACCCGTCACCTTTTACACCACCGTCTACCGGCCACGTCCAGGTAGTCTCCTTGACTTTAAAGTCTTTCTGTAACGCCACACGCTCATTTCCATAAGTATCGGAAACTTTTACCTCGTAGGTATATCTTCCGGCATCCAGTTTGGAAAAATGAATGTCATTGTCGATCTTACTCAGGTCAAATTTTTTGCTGTTTGCCTTTTTCTTAATCGCAACGGTATCTTTTCCCTTTGCATCAATAATACTTGCTTCCACCTTTTGCATTTTATGATTTGCCTTCAAGGTACCTTTTAAGGTAAACTGCTGACCTTCATAAATTTTCTTTGGGTACGAACATTTTTTCTTTTTTACCACCAATGTGTTCTGTGGTGCAGCAGTCGGTTCTGCCGTTGGCTCCGCTGTTACTTCCGGCTGTGGTTCTGCCGTCGGTGCCGGCACCTCCTCATTAATCCCCGCCGGGGATACCGGCTGTTCTTCGGCATATACCACTGTTTTTGGCGTTCCGGCTGACACAGCCATCGCAAAAATCATCATTACGGCAAGCACACGTTTTCCACACTTGCCAAAGCCACTTACTTTTCTCACGTTTTCCTCCATTTTACTTAATATCGTTGTAATATTCTTACACAATAACTTTATAATTCTGTAACATCTTCTACAGTATACACTATTTTTTTTCATTCTACAAGTGTAATTTTAAACATTTTCACTAAAAAAAGTAAAAAAAAATTGATTTTTACGAAAAAATTCGATACAATATAAACAAAGTTGTATCTATTTAGAATCACTGTTTGGAAGGGCAACCTGAATAGTTACACACAATTTTGAAAGGCGGGATACTATGAAAAATCAAACTTTTTTAACTCTTCCGGATGACGACGGTCATCAAATATGTCCGAACTGCAATTCCCATATGCGTTATAAATATGGCGGCATTTTCGTATGCGACAAGTGCGGCACCGAAACGACAAATGATTACGGTAAGGTTAAAAAATATCTGGACGAGCATGGTCCAACCAATGCCATTGATCTGGCTCAGCAGACGGGGGTCTCTTCCTCTAAGATTTCCGCATATCTTCGCGAAGGAAAGCTGGAAATTCCGGAAAATTCTACTGTCTTTTTACATTGTAAGGGATGTGGCACACCGATCCGCTTTGGAGAATACTGTACCCGATGTGCCAAATCCACCGATATCAAAGGTGCTTATATCGGCGACATCCCAAAAAGCCACGAAGCCAAAGTCCGCTTCATGAATGAAAAGCATTAATGGCTTTTTACCCTTTTACAAACACTCCACGATCCATATGTTCGTTTTTTTCCCTGTATTTGGAATGCTCGGATTTTCACATAACATTTTCCGACACCATTCCATGTCAGGGATAATTTTGTCCTTTTGGTATATTTTACCATTCTCATTTTTCCTTTTTTTCGTTTCATAAAGACAATCTGGTACCCTTTTGCATTCTTACTTTTTCCCCATACAAGACGGATTTTTCCGCCACGGTATCCGGTCTTTTTAAAACGTACTTTTCCCGGCTTCTGCTTCTGCGTTTTTACCCCAAACAATGTCAATTTCTTTCCCGGTCTATCCGCGCCTTCCGTTGAAATCACCGCCGCTTTATTTATCTCCGGCGACGATTTTTTTATCTGCTGCTGTACCGCTGCGGATGTTTTCTCCGCTTCTGTTCCGTTGTCTCCCGGCACCTGTGACGGAACTGCTGTCGCCTCCGGCTTCACACCCACGTCCGGCGTAATTGTCGGCTGCGGCTCAGACGTTTCTCCCGGCACTTTTGTCGGCTGTGGCGAAGGTGTTTCTCCCGGTGTGATGGCTGGCTTTGGAACAACCGCTGCTTCCTGGACATGCAACGGAATTTTCTCATATACTGTCTGATAATGCTCCGTGTCCTCCGGCTCATAATATGCCTCATAGTACGCGGTTCCCGCTCGCGGCACACACTCCGGCTCGGTCCAGCACCAGTGTTCCGGCAGTTTGATATCTTTTAGTCTCTGCTCTGGATGATAGGAAACCGCCTCCAATACCGGTATCACATAATCCGGTTTTCTTTTTAACACAACGACCTCCATCTCCCTCATGATTTCCTGATTCCGATAGAGAATCATCAATTTTTGCAGACCGGTTTCCTGCGGCGTTGCCGCCTCGTCCTGCCAGCGGTATTTTACATCAGGATTTTTTCCCATAAATGATTTACTCCCCAATGTATCACCATATACGATCTCCATCGGCTCAGGGTACGGTACCACATCAACCTTTTGCTGAATTTGAAACCGGTTCCAGTCAAGTTCATTCTGGCTCCATTCACTCCAATCATAATTTCGAAGATCCTTTGGGCGGAAAATAAGTGTGTATTCCGACTTACTCTGCGTTACTTTTTCTTCCGGTTTTGCCCAGTAGAAATCTCCCAATTCCAGATTATCCGGTACAATTTCAGACTTTTCCAGTTCGTCTCCTTCTGCGAGAAATCCGGCAGAAATGTGGGGTAGTTCTCCTTTTTTCCTTCGAACGGAAAGAACAACGTCGCGCACAATATTTCCGCTTTTACTATCATATCCCTGCACCTCTCTGTAATCATAATTTTTCTTATCAGATGGCTCGTAGCACATCGGGCTTTTCGCATCATCTACGGAAGGAACATAGGTCGGATCCATCCACGTAAACGTTCCATAGTCATCCTGCATTCCAGTCGTTGGAATATCACATAAAGAAGCTCCATATATCACTTCATTTGTGATCGGGAACGTCACATCTGTGACCGGTTTCTTTTTAATCTCAATCTGCTGCACCCCAGTCACTTGTCCATATCCCGTTTTGGTAACCTGGTAATATATATTATAAGTCCCTGCATCCTTGTATTTCGGACACTCTACAGCTGTATACTTTCCTGTCGATGTCCCGTATCTGATCTTGGCGCCATCTACCCCGATGACCCGGATCCCATGTTCTTTTCCATCATAGATACCACTATAACCTTCTGCCACAACCGGCATCGTCCCCTGCACGATCGTAACGTCTGCACTTCCGGTTACTGTCGTATAATTTGCCCGCGACACCTGATAATACACAGTATATTTCCCCGGAAGAGTGTATCGTGGGGATGCTGTCAAAGAATATTCCCCTGATTTTGTACCATACCGTACCGTGGTACCTGCCGGTGTCTTCAATGTAATTCCGTGCGCTTTTTCATCAAAAACTCCCTGATACGATTTTGCATTTACTCCGGTAAGAATAGCTTTGCGTATCGTAAAAGATAACTGTTTTTTACCACTGTAATCCCCGATTCCTGTGATTATAACTGTCGCTGTTCCTGCACTGATATTATCCGTATAAGCGACCGTGTAATCTGTATTTTCTTTAAGAAGCACACTGCCATAGTAAACCTTCGGTTCCGGACAGATGGCTTTTCCGGTATAAGTGACCGTGGAAAGCGGACTTACCGTGCAGTCTTCCAGCGACTGCGGAATCTTTTCGCCTGCTTTCAATTTGCCCCATACACCGGTTGTCTCCAGATTTCCGCAATTCCATCCCGCTGCCAGATAGCGGCGGATCAGATGTGCATTTCCTGCGATATAATTTACTGCCATCCCTGTACCTGCCGCTCCTAAAAACTCTCCCTTGGCGGAAGAATCACACACAGATGTCACCGCAGCAAATTTATTATATCCGGCAGTGTCATTGATTACAGCATAAATCGTACAGGATCCGCTTGCCCGGACACATCCGGCATAGCATCCGGACATATCTTTTACCGACGATGGGATATCCGGTACCGCTTTTAGATTTTCACAACCATAAAACATCTCACTGATATTTTCTATCGTTTTCGGCAAAACCGGTGCTTTGCTCAACGAATTACATTGATAAAAACACTTTGCAGCCTCCGTGATTCCTTCGGGAAATTCAGGCGGATCTGTAAGTTTTTTACAGTCTTTGAACATTGCTGTCACATTTGTCACCCCAGTTGGAATCGAAACCGGTTTGGCAACCGATGTTCCCTGTAAAAGATAGGAGTAATCTTTTACCTGTGTCGTTTCAATGTCCGGAAGCCTCGAAAGTGCTGTACAACCCTGAAACACTCCTTTCAAATTTTTTACACTTTTCGGAATAGTTACCGCCTGATTAAAACTGGTACAGTTTTCAAATGTATGTTCCATCGTTTCGACGGAATCCGGTATTTTTCCTACCGATCGAAGTGACCGGCAGTTCTGGAACGTCTGCGTGAGATTGCGGATACCGTTCGGAAAATCTCCGACACTCTGAAGATTGACACAATTATAAAAGTAATTTGTCAGATCCCCATCCTGAATGCTGCTCACATCAAACGTTACCGACTTAATCCGACCGGCATACTCACGCCAAGGAATCTTGTCCGGCTCAAGCAATGGAAATTTGAGCGATCCTCGAAACAATAAATTCCCTTCCGAATCCAAATCCCAGCGGATTGGACCGATGGTTCCCCATACATCCTCCGCAGCCGATACAACAATACCATTTCCGGCCAGGGTGCCTAAAAGAAGCCCTGCCACTAAAATCAGTGCTGTCAAACGTTTTTTTAAATTTTTAACCATAGAATCCTCCCTTTACATTCATTGTAATTTTGTTGCTGAGTTACTAAGTTACTAAGTCATTGAGTCCATGGACGACTTGTCCTCATTGATTCTTAGATTCTGAGAATCTGAGATTGAATATGATTATATATCGTTTTCTGAGAAAATGCAAGTGGTTTTTTTTTAATTTTTTCAATTCTGAGTCAAAAAATAAAACCAGCCCCCAAAATCACGAGGCTGGCCATATTATCATAAATATTTTTATTACGGTTCTGTGTTGAGCATATACTCTGTAGTGATCATATCTACATGAAGGTTATTTACCAGATCATATGCTTTTTCAATCGTGTTTACGGTCCAGACATTGACCTGTCTGCCCGCCGTCTGAAGGCGGTATACATCCGATGCTGTCACAAGGGACTGACGGGTGTCAAGATCGATCTGATTGCTGATACACCAATTGATCACACTCGAGGTAACCGATGTCGTCTTATTGGAATCTTCCGCACCATATACATACTGAAGCTGTGATGTATTGACCCCATCCAGCCGCTGCAGGGAAAGAAGGTTGCTCTGATGCATACTGATAAAATAGGTCTCATTTAACAATCCTGCATCTTTTACCTGCTTCACAATTTTTCGCAGATCCGCATCATTTAATTCTTCTTTGATCTCGACAAAGGGATGAACCTCTTTATTCTTTTTCATCACACCAAGATATTGCTCAAATGTCGGCATCGTCAGATTATCGTAAACATCCACATTACTTCCATTGATCATAAAATATTTCTTGATCTGTTCTGTCGTCAATGTTGCGATTTGAAAATCATAGCCAAACATACGGTTCAGATCCCCATCATGGGAAACCATAAACTCACCATCTAATGTTTTCCATATATCACACTCTATTCCATAAAAACCACTTTCAAGTGCTTTTTCAAATGCCGGAATCGAATTTTCCGGTGCCTGAGAACTAAATCCCCGATGCGCGATCAATTTTTGATTCGAAATTTCCATACGAAACACCTCTACCTTGATATTTGCGGTTGAATGTCCATCTGCCGCATCCACACGAATCACTGCTGTTCCGGGCTCTAAGCCGGATACGATTCCGCTAGCCGAAACCACGGCAACCGTCGGATCTGAACTTGTATAACGCAGTGATTTATTGGACGCATTTGCCGGCTGAATCGATGCGGAAATTCCAAAACTTTTCCCTTTTTCCAGTCTTCTCGTCGTGGCTCCGCCATTGAGCGTTATGCTCTTTGTCATCACCCTGGACTGAATAACATAACTTCCGGATTTTCGCGTTCCATCTTTGCTTCGCGCTGTGATCACAGCTTCGCCTTTTCCTTTTGCCACAACGGTTCCCTTGGAAGAAACAGAGACCACCGATGGGTTTGAAGATTGATACGTCACTTTTTTATCTGTCGCATTTCCCGGCAGCACAATCGGCTTTAAGTTAGCTTTCTGTCCTACTTCCAATTCCTGCTTCTTCACTGCAAAACTAACACTCGTAACTTTACGTCCCACCTGCACTTTTATCTTTGCCTTTTTACCGGAACCGTCTGCAGCCTTTAACCAAATATTGGCTTTTCCATAACGTTTTCCACGGATCACGCCCTTTTGAGACACGGTAACAACCTTTTTATTGGACGACTTCCATCTCACTTTTTTCTTCATAGAAACTGGTTTTACTTTTGCTTTCAACTGTATTTTTTCTTTTTTATTGATCAGAACGATTTTTTCAGCACTCGCTATCTTTACTTTCTTAATCTTCTCTGCTTTTGCTACTACCGGTTTTCCCACCGCCAGAAGAAATATCCCTGCCATCACAATAGCCGCTGC
>ENA-ORTF01003699-ORTF01003699.1-human-gut-metagenome-genome-assembly--contig:-NODE-3699-length-12680-cov-2.665743_pt1 | contig 12680 bp, 8 predicted proteins | sample MGYA00241908_ERZ509180 | MGnify/ENA primary metagenome ERZ509180 (study PRJEB26280, sample SAMEA2338814) | human gut metagenome | biome: human gut; feature: human-associated habitat; material: faeces... | reverse complement strand
GATGATCCGCTTTACATACTGCTCTTCTGCCACAATGTCCAGTGTCTCCCGAAAATTCAGATCATAAAAATATGCCACATAGGAAACCCAGTAATCCATCGGGGTTCTCCTGTCTTTGGAACAGATGCATTTTCCCGCAAATGCATCTTCACGTACTTTCGGTGAAATTGCGTACTTTCCCACCTCATCCGCAGACAGATCCAACAGCGTCTCCATGGCATCTTCCAGTTTCACCCGGCAGTTATCCAGCTTGTCTGCATCCCGGATCAATCTCGCATGAAGCAGCGTCCTCTCGTCTGTAATACCTGTCAGTTCGTAATCGCTGTGCTTTGCGATCGCAGTTCTGATCACATCGTCCCATGTATCTTCCTCAATAAACTGACGGATCATTCCCTCTTCAAATAAGACCTGTACTCCATAAGTTGCATGATCCATTGTATCAGCCTCAAAGCTGTTGAACCGCTTCAACTGTTCAAACCGTCCGATATCATGCAGCAGTGCGATCAGCTTCGCAAGTTCCATATCTTCTGCCTGAAGCCCCATCCGCCGTCCGATCTCCTCACTGCACCGGATCACACCATAGGTATGTACGATCTTCAGCTTTACTTTATCATTCTCACGGTCATATCCATTCAGATATTCCTCAAATACCGCCTTCACATGTTCAAAATCCATGATCTTCCTCACATTCTTCCTGACTTTCTCCTGCCAATTCAGCCGCTGCCTTTTCATCCTTCATCCGGTCATTTCACGATCAGATGATCTTCTTTTTCTTAAAAATATAGATACAGATAAGAATCACTATCACACTCAATGCCATAACTGCCGGATATCCATTATCCAGTCCCGGCATATCTCTGAAGTTCATTCCAAACCATCCCGTGATCAGGGTCAACGGGAAAAAGATCGTAGACAAAACGGTCAGGAACTGCATATTACTGTTCTGACGTGCATCGATCTGTGCCTGATACGCTTCTTTTACCTGCTGGGCATATTCCAGAAGCTGCGATGCTTTACTCATCAGTCTGTCTGCACGGTCCGAGATAACACCGAAATATTTCACCTGTTTCTTGGCAAAGAAACCATTTTCATTCTCTTCGAGCTGTTTTCCCATGTCCATGATCTCATCATAATAACTGCGGAGTGTCAAAAGTTCACGTCGGATCGGCATGATCGCATTCTGGAATCCCTGGATCTTTCCGTCCATGACACCTTCTTCCAGATCCATGATCCGTTTCTCATAATGTCCCAGAAGTTCCAGATCCCGGCTTATGAATTCCAGCATAAAATTATAGATGAATTTTTCTTTCGATTCTCCCTGTCTCGTCTTCTTCCTCTTAATTCTGCGGATCAGACGGTAAGAAAATTCATCATCGTCCACAATCACGATATGATGACGGTTAATAAAAAATAAGATCTTGTATCGTTCTCCCAGAATATCCAGAAGCTTTGGAATACAAAGAGAACCCGCAAGACATTCCTGCTGAGTCTCCATCTTACAAAATCCTACATCTTTCAGATTGATCTCTCCTTCATACTGCATGCCGGCCTGTTCCAGGCAGTCTCTGGCAGTCTGCGATGTCGCCAGAAATACCGATGGTCTGTCCTTCTCCATGATTTCTTCCTGATATTCCTGCAGCGTTTCTCCTAATACGTATCTCATGCCTTCACCATCCTCGTTTGTTCATCCTGTTTTACTTCTTGCATTATAACACTAACTTGGAATTCTAGCACATATTCTCCTGCTGTTTTTCAAAATCCCGTAAATCTTATGTAAAATCTTGTCACAACACATGCATGGCAATAGAAAAATCCGGCAAGCCTCACAAAAAGCCGCCGGATTTTTACTTTTAACTACATTTACAATTAGAATAATCCTGTAATTCTTCCTTCATCATCTACATCGATTCTCTCAGCTGCCGGAACTTTCGGAAGTCCAGGCATAGTCATGATATCTCCTGTCAGAGCTACGATAAATCCGGCACCTGCGGAGACTTTCAGGTTACGTACTGTAATGTCAAAGTCTGTCGGTGCTCCCAGTTTCTTCGGATCGTCTGTCAGACTGTACTGTGTCTTCGCCATACAGATCGGTGCATTGCCAAATCCAAGATCTGTCAGTTGTTTTGCCTGCTTCTGGGCTGCTGCGGTAAGAACCACTTTATTTCCACCATAGATTTTCTGTACGATCTGGTTCAGTTTATCTTCGATCGTTCCTTCCAGTTCATAAGCATAGTGGAAATCACTCGGCTCATCACACAGACGTACCACTTCTTCTGCAAGCTTCAGGCCGCCTTCGCCGCCTTTTGCCCATACTTCGGACAGCGCAACATTGACTCCGACTTCTTTACATTTTTCTTCTACCAGATCCAGTTCTGCTTTGGTATCTGTCGGGAATGCATTGATCGCAACCACACATGGAAGACCGTATACATTCTTAATATTGCTGACATGCTTCATCAAGTTTGGAATACCTTTTTCCAGTGCTTCCAGATTCTCTTCATTCAGATCCGGTTTTGCAACGCCTCCATTATACTTCAGCGCTCTTACCGTTGCTACAATGACTACTGCATCCGGTTTGATGCCAGCCATACGGCACTTGATATCCAGGAATTTCTCAGCTCCTAAGTCCTCTCCGAATCCGGCCTCTGTAATCGCATAGTCTGCAAGCTTCATTGCCATTCTTGTTGCTGTCAGTGAGTTGCATCCATGTGCGATATTGGCAAATGGTCCACCGTGTACGATTGCAGGTGCATGCTCCAGTGTCTGAACAAGGTTCGGTTTCAGAGCATCCTTTAACAGCGCACACATCGCTCCCTCTGCATGCAGATCATGTGCGGTAACCGGTTTCTGCTCTGCGATCTTGCCATAAGTGTAACCTACGATGATCTTTCCAAGTCTTTCTTTCAGATCTGCGATATCCTTTGACAGACACAGGATCGCCATGATCTCAGAAGCGACAGTGATATCATATCCGTCTTCTCTCGGCACACCATTGACTCTTCCGCCAAGTCCGTCTGTGACGAAACGGAGCTGACGGTCATTCATATCGACACATCTCTTCCATACGATCTTTCTCGGATCAATATTCAAATCATTTCCCTGATAAATGTGATTGTCGATCATAGCTGCCAGTAAGTTATTCGCAGCTCCAATCGCATGAAAATCTCCTGTGAAATGAAGGTTGATATCTTCCATCGGTACAACCTGTGCATATCCGCCGCCAGCTGCTCCACCCTTCATACCGAATACCGGTCCGAGAGATGGCTCACGCAGTGCTACCACAGGTTTCTTACCCATTCTCTGAAGTGCATCTGCAAGACCTACGGTTGTTGTTGTCTTTCCTTCTCCGGCAGGTGTCGGATTGATTGCCGTCACAAGAATCAGTTTTCCGTCTTTTTTATCGGATTTCTTTAAGAAATTATAATCAATCTTTGCTTTATATTTTCCATACTGTTCCAGATATTCTTCTGGAATTCCTGCTCTTTCTGCTACCTCTGTGATAGGCTCCATAGTACATTCCTGTGCGATCTCAATATCTGTTTTCATCATTCATTTCCTCCTGATCGTATGTTGTCTTTCTGCATTTCCAGTCCTTTTGATACACTGCTTCCAACTCTTCCGATACCGGGCGGTGTAAAAAAAGGACAACACTCATCCTCTTCGGGATAAATGCTGCCCAGACGGTCGGCTCTTACCAAGTATCTGATTCCCCTGTGGTACTCCACATTATCCGTCAGTCATCAGATCTTCTCTTTGACTCTTACTATATTATAAGGACGCAAAATTGTCAATCCGGAAAATTCATCCGGATCATCGTAACACAGCCATTATTTTTTCTCTTTTTTAATAACCGTAGATTCTTTCCCCATATGATATTCTCTTCCCAGCGCCCGCATAATGCTTCTTGAAATCACATCCACAATGATGAATCCAAACGCAATCCCAAGGCATGTTTCCAACAGTACAAGTGCATGCTCTGCTGCCAGTGAAAAGTTCCTGCTGACTACGCCATACATCAGATAATACAATCTCGCTCCCGGCATCAACGGAAAGACGGATGCTGTCAGGAAGACGGTGGACGGCGCATGATTGACTCTCGACATGACAAATGCATAGCCCGCCACAAAGCAGGATGCAACTACTACCGCAAAGAAATTATCCGGATACCACGCATACACCAGTAAATAGATTCCCCATGTCAGGAAAGCTCCGACACTGGAATACAGGATCTTCTTTCCCCGTATCTTGAACCAGCTTGCATAACCGGTACATCCTATCGTACAAGAGATCAGCTGGATCACTGTATTATTATTCACATCGAATCCTTCCGCCGATATATTTCCCATCAGCATCATTGCAAGGGCAATACCGAATGCGATACCAAATGCACCGAGCATCGAATTCATCACTTCCAGTGAACCCGAGATAAAGTTCCTCTGCATCACATCCCGCATTCCGTTGATCGCACCAAGTGCACTGACTAACAGCATGACAATTCCGATCATGATACGGTCCGGATGATGTCCCAGCCCGCTCCGGACAGCTGTTACGATCACAACCTCTGATAAGAATGCCAGGATCAGATTATAGATCATCGGGTTACCTTCCCGCCTGCTAAGCCATCTGCCTACCAGAACGATCATCAGACAGACGATTAATGCAACAACTGCATCCTGCAGATCACATCCGAAGAATACAGCAAACGCCGTTCCCCCTGTAATCTGTGCAAGCCCTGTGATCAGTTCACTCTGATCCGGCCGCGCCATTACTTTCTTAAAGCGCCGGACCAGTTCTTTTTCATCCGGATTATGTGAACAGACATACCGCGACATGGCATTCAGATAATTCAATTTATCGTAATCTGCCCCTGTAGACTCTATATGCCGGATCTGTGTAATGATCTCACCTTCCGGTGTCTCCACCGTCACCTGAATATTGCTCGGAATCACATATACATCATATGTCATAAAACCATAACTCTTATACATACGATACAGACTGTCTTCCACGCGGAAGATTTCTGCCCCGCACTGTAACATTGCTTCTCCTATATTCAAGATTCCCTGTACTAATTTTTCATAATTCATAGGCAGCTGTCCTTTTATAATTTCATGTTTTACACGTTTGTTTCCATTTATATTTCCCTATTTTTCTTTATTTTCAATATATGTAGTACGTTCTGTATAAGCTCAGTTTAACACACACTTTTTCATTTTAATATAGCAAAGGAACACAGATTCCTGAAAATTATTTGTGTCTGTGATACATCTGTACCGGCGTATTTTCCTGCATCTTTTCCCGTAGCCTTTCGTATCTGCAGTTCCCGCCACTGGCAGTTTCTCTTGCATACTATGGTCTAAAAAATCTGAGAATATACAGGAAAAGATTGCTTCTCTTCCAGCATACTCTCAGACTCTCTGCTTATTTCTATTTTTTATTTCTATAATTATTTCTTTCCACCGATCAGAGGAAGATTCAATGCACTCTTACCAATATGATATTCTCTCTTCAGTGCATACATGATACTTCTGGATGCCACATCTACGATGATAAATCCGAATGCAATTGCAAGACAGGTTGCCATCAGAACAATCGTCTCATCGAATGCCAGTTGTGGATCCTGACTGACACATCCATACATTACATAGTACAGATTCGGTCCCGGAATCAGCGGGAATACCGATGCTGTCAGGAAGATCGTTGAAGGTGCCTTATTCACTCTGGACATGATAAATGCGTAAAATGCAACGAATACTGCTGCGATCATCGTTGCCAGGAAATTGCTTGGCTTCAGTGCAAATACCACAACATAGATTGCCCAGGTAAAGAATGCTCCGATACTGTTATACCATACCTGCTTTCCTCTGATCTTAAACCAGAAAGCAAATCCCGTACATGCAACCGTACAGGAGATCAGCTGGATCGGTACACTGTGATTCAGGATAAAATGATCGGAATATCCTTCATGGAACAACATGATCGCAAGACCGATTCCGAATGCGATTCCGGCAGCTCCAAGGAACGAGTTCATGATATTAATAAATCCAGAGATAAAATCCCTCTGAAGGAGATCACGGATTCCATTCGTCGTGCCCAGTCCACTGATCAGCAGCATAACGATACCGATCATAATACGGTCCGGATGATCTGCAACTCCCATCTTCAATGCCACTATAATGATCACTTCTGATATAAACGAAAGAATAGCATTATAAACCATTAAGTTGCTTTCACGCTTTGCCAGCCAGTCACCGACGGCCACGATCATCACCGATACGATCAATGCAACAATCGCATCCCAGACGTTACAGCCGAAGAATACCGCAAATCCGGTTCCACCCATGATTCCTGCTGCATATCTTGTAATTCGCTTCTGCGGTTCACGATTGATGACTTCGAGATATTTCTCTCGCATCTCTTTTTCATCCGGTGTATTCTGACAGACATATCTGCACAGATTGTTCAGGTAATCTAGCTGATCAAAATTCGGTTCTGATGACTCGATATGCCGGATCTGTGTAATGATCTCACCTTCCGGTGTCTCTACCGTCACCTGTATATTACTCGGAATGACAAATACATCCGATCTCTTAAATCCATAGCTTCTGCACATGCGGTAAAAGCTGTCTTCCAGTCGGAAATTCTCTGCACCACTTTGAAGCATCGCTTCTCCGATGTCCAGGATTCCCTGTACAATCTTGTTATAATCCATCTTTTTTTACCCCTTGTTCTATTCATAAAATTTCCATTTTCTAAATCCAACATTTGAATCATATCATGGATTTTCTATAAGTCAACAAAATTATTGTAAAATGTAATAACAGTTTGTAATACCCGTCTTAGAAGTTCTTATATTTTTTCTTCTTTCTCTCCTTTTTGCGTATGCTTTATGCAGAATTTCTCATAAGAACGGTTTCGATTATACCTGTTCTTTTACCTGACTTCTGTCTTCTTTTATATTTAAGCTATATTCTACACCCAGAAGCTGAACAGCGGGAAAGATTTTTCTTATAATTTATTAAGAAAACTTTCCCGCATTATCTTTTTATTATATGATAATTCTAATATTTTATTGGCTATGCTGCCTATGCTATATGTTACACTAGAAGCAGCATATCATCCGCATGAAAGCAACTCTATACATACAGAAAGATACAGAAAGGAAACATTATGTCTGATTACTATATTTCACAGATTTCACACTCTGATAAAACTGCAATTCAGGGTGTCACCGCTCTTCTTCAGGCTGAGGAAATCCGCCTGGATACCAACCTTGATTATACGTGCGGCATGTACGATGATGAGATGAATATCATCGCCACCGGAAGCTGCTTCGGCAATACACTACGCTGTCTTGCCGTAGGTTCCGACCATCAGGGCGAAGGACTTATGAACCAGATCATCTCACATCTGATCGAAGTACAATTTAACCGCGGAAATACACACCTGTTCCTCTATACGAAATGTTCTTCGGCCAAATTCTTCGGCGATCTCGGATTCTATGAAATAGCAAGAATTGACGGACAGATCGTGTTCATGGAAAACAGACGGACAGGGTTTAAAAATTATCTGAAGAAACTGAAAGATTCTTCTGCCCTGCAACTTCAGACTCTTACAGAAAGCACATCTGCTACAAACCGTAAGGTTGCCGCCCTGGTCATGAACGCCAATCCGTTCACTCTCGGTCATCAGTATCTAGTAGAAAAAGCAGCCCGCGAAAATGACCTGCTGCATCTTTTCATCGTAAGCGAAGATGCAAGCCTTGTTCCGTTCAAGGTTCGAAAACAGCTCGTAATGGAAGGGACCGCACATCTTGATAACATCTGCTATCACGACAGCGGCCCGTACATCATCAGTAATGCAACCTTCCCGAGCTATTTCCAGAAAGATGAAAATGCAGTCATCGAAAGCCATGCTATGCTGGATCTGACCGTCTTCACCGAAATCGCACGGACACTCGGCATCAACCGCCGCTACGTCGGCGAAGAACCAACCAGTCTGGTTACTGGAATCTATAATAATATCATGTCAGAAAAACTACCGGGAAACGGCATTGAATGCGTGATCGTTCCAAGAAAAACTGATGGTGAAAAAGCCATCAGCGCTTCTACTGTACGGCAGGCGATTAAGGATAATGATATGAATACATTGAAGAAACTCGTGCCGGAAAGTACGCTGCGGTATTTTGAAAGTGAAGAGGCAAAGGATGTGATTGCACGGATAAGAAATGAGGAGAATGTGATACATTATTAATTGCTTCATTGTGGCCTCTCAGTCCACGAGAAAGACCTGGTAACCGCAGCCTGATGCATTAAACCCACAAAACACAGAGAGAAGGGACCGGCCCATCCAGACCGATCCCTTTTTGCAGAACCAATACCCTTAAGTCCTGCAATGGTAAAACTTTATGAGGAATAACAATATAATTGATAATGTCTATAATTTGATCACACCCAGGATCAGTCCGGATATCAGACAGATAATGCTGACACCCCCATATCCAGAAGAAACATTTCTTAATATGATCTTTGATCTCAACACCCGCAAGACCGACACCAAGGAAGGTTGCAGGCACGACAAGACTGATAAATGTTGCACAGTTACGGCATACAACCATAACAATCGCAATGTGTGTTGCTTCGACTCCGAATTCTCCAGCGATGCTGATCAGGATCGGCATCAGACCGAAGAAGAGTGTCTCAAGGACAACCTTGCGGATCTGATTGCCATACTGATTGATTACTGCACTGTCTAAGGACAGGTCGATCTTTCCTTCTCCGGCCTCTACCATTACCTGACAGTCACTGGATTCTAATGTTCCCGCTATTGCAGGTCTTTTGATCTCCATGTTTGTATCCTCCTCTTTCATTTATCTTGTGACTTTGTTTATCTCTTTATGGGTTTATCATAGTCTTGGAACCTTACAGGAGAGAGTGGGGTTTTCTTAATATTTATTAAGGTACGGAAAAGACTGCAGCCATGTAACAGCTGCAGCCTTTGTTTTATATATAATCAAATATTCTTTTTCTGGAAAATTTACTGGTAAAATCTTATAATGATTACAAAGAATATACTATGTAAACTCAATTTAAATATATACTTTTGATACGAAAGGAATTCTTTCAATATGAACGGAATAAACGTAACTATCACAGATATGATGAACTGCCGCGACCGGCGTGTAAGCATCCAGAACGAACTGATCAGTAAATATGATAAACCAGTCCTGTCTTTTTGCATGAACATCCCAGGACCGGTAAAAACCAACGAACTGATCCGGAAAGCTTTTGATTCCGGAAAAGCAGAATTATTAAAAGCTCTTTCTGCTCACAATATAACAATCCTTCACACCGAAGAATTCCACGAACCTTCCGGTGATGAACTGATCATGGCATTGGATGCACCCGCCGAAGATATCAAGACACTTGCTACTGAAATTGAAGAAAGCCATCCTCTCGGACGGCTCTTTGATATGGATGTCATTGGAACTGACGGTATGAAGTTATCCCGCGGCACCTACCGTAAATGCATCATCTGCGGATGCCAGGCACAGGAATGTGCGCGGTCACGGAAGCATTCCGTGGAGGAATTGCAGGCAAAGATTGAGGAATTATTAAATCAGTTTTCTATTTAATTAATTATCGCGGCCTCTCAGTCCATGAGAAAAACTTGGTGCTCTGTTTGCTACTAAGATTCCGTGATGTAAGAAAATCTAAGGATGTCCAAATCTCCTAAAAGCAAAGGCATTCCACTCATAACTCGCTTCGCTCAAACAATTCGTTCCATGCCTTTAACGGAGATTTGAACACCCTAAGTTTTTCTAAACATCACTCCATATACGCGACAAACAGAGCACCAAGTCTTTCTCATGTCGTGCTTGGCCAATGATAATGAATTCAATAGAGGGTTGTAACCTTTGTGTGCAGCCGGAAAGTTGAGGTGGAAGCCTTGATTTTCCGGATTTTTTGTACACTTTCGGTATCACGCCGGTTACGCTTCCACTATTGAATCATTACAGTATGCGATAACGTAAGGAAGAAAAGGAAGAGAGTCCCGCTGCGTGCATATGAGATCATGGTTAGTATTTCTTAAGCATCAAAATTGGCCGTTAGCAGTCAAAAAATCATTGTCTGAGCTTGCGAGTTATGTTTTTTTGACTGCTGCTTTTAGGACAATTTTTATGCTTTAGAAATACTCCATGATTGAATCAGCACGCAGCGGGACTCTCTTCCTTTTCTTACGGCCGGGTATCAACCGCTTAATGCATTAAATAGAAAATTATTTTAAAAACATCCGCAGCATCTTCCTCTTAAACTTATTATACCTCTGATACCGCACCGGCAGATCCATCCACGTCTTCTTATCCACAATACTTCTGTAATGTGTAAACTCATCAAATCCGGCCTGTCCGTGATATCCGCCCATGCCGCTTTCGCCGACACCACCGAACGGCATGGCGCTGGTGGCAAGATGGATGATGGTATCGTTGATACAGCCACCGCCGAAGTGACAGCGGTCAAGGACTTTCTTCTGAGCAGCTTTGTCTTCACTGAAGAAATACAGTGCCAGCGGATGTGGATGGGATTCCACGGTCTGGATGGCTTCATCCAGTGATTCGTAAGTCAGAATTGGAAGAATCGGTCCGAAGATTTCTTCGCCCATAATGGCATCATACCAGGTGACATTTTTCATAACGGTAGGTGCGATGCGTAAAATCTTGGCATCGGACTGCCCGCCGATTATTACTTTCGATGAATCGATCAGTCCCTGCAGACGCTGGAAATGTTTCCGGTTGATAATTTTACCGTAACTTGGATTTTCCAACGGGTGTTTGCCGAACTGACGGCGGATCTCGGATTTGATTGCATCGATCAACTGGTCACGAATGGCTTTGTCGCAGAGGATATAATCCGGAGCAACACAGGTCTGTCCGCAGTTTAAGTATTTTCCAAAAACGATACGTCTTGCGGCAAGTGGAATCTTGGCTGTGGAATCCACGATACATGGGCTTTTGCCCCCAAGCTCCAGTGTGACCGGTGTTAGGTATTCGGCTGCATGTCTTAAGACTTCGCGTCCGACCGTCTTTCCGCCGGTGAAGAAGATCTTATCAAAACGCTGGTTCAAAAGAGCCTGATTTTCCGCACGTCCGCCGGTTACGACAGCAACATATTCTTCGGAGAAGCATTCTTCGATGATCTCCTGCATGACACGGCTGGTGGCTGGTGCATAAGCGCTTGGTTTAACAACAGCGGTATTGCCGGCTGCCAGTGCGTCAATCAGTGGTTCCAGTGTCAGAAGAACCGGGTAGTTCCACGGACTCATGATGAGAACTGTTCCGTAAGGCGAAGGCGAGCGAAAGCTTTTGGCGGCAAACTGTGCCAATGGCGTTGGAACCCATTTCTCCTTCGTCAGTTTCTTGATGTGCTTCAACATCCAGCTAAGTTCTGAAAGAGTGAGTCCTACCTCACACATATAGCTTTCAGTCTCGCTTTTTCCGAGGTCGGCTTTTAAGGCAAGGTTCAGATCCGGTTCATGCCGGATGATGGAATCTTTTAATTTTTTGAGTTGTTCTATACGATAATTTACAGGCAGTGTCTGGCCTGTCTGGAAAAATTTATGCTGCTTTTCCAGGATGTTCTGAATTTCTGTTTCTGTCATGTTCACTTACCTCCTGTACAAGATGATACATCTGTTCCAGTTTCTCAGGTCCCCATAACGCAGGTACCGGGTAGAGCGGGTTGGCTTCTTTGTCCGCATAACAGGCAAGCTTTGGAATATCTTCATTACGGATACCGTCCAGGGTCTCCGGGATATTCATGGAAATGTTCATGCTGCGGATGTGGTTGATGAATTCTTCGGCTGCAACTGCATCAAGTTTCGAATCAGAAATGCCGGTGATCCGTGCAAGTCTGGCCAGTTTCTTATGTGCAGCAGTTCCATACGCTTTCAGTACGATCGGAAGGAGTACGGAATTGGCAAGTCCGTGCGGGATACCGTAGCATCCGCCGAGACTGTGAGCTACAGCGTGTACATATCCGACATAACTCTTGGTAAATGCTGTTCCGGCGAGATAAGAGGCGCGGAGCATGTTACGTCTTGCAGTTTTATCATTTCCATTTTTATATGCAGTCTGCAGGTTATCGAAGATCAGCTGGATCGCTTCGATCGATGCGGCGCGGGTCTGCTTCGTAGTTGAACGACCAATATAAGCCTCGATCGCATGTGTCAGCGCATCCATTCCCGTAGTTGCCGTAAGCTGCGGCGGAAGTCCATACGTAACGTACGGCTCCAGAACCGCATAATCCGGAATCAGATTAAAATCGTTAATTGCATATTTGTGATGTGTATCTGCATCAGTGATGACAGCTGCAAGCGTGGTTTCACTTCCGGTTCCAGCAGTTGTCGGAACTGCGATCAGAAGTGGAAGCTTATGCCAGATCTTTAAGATACCTTCCATCTTGGCCAGCGGTTTGTTCGGGCGGGCAAGTCTTGCACCGACTGCTTTGGCACAGTCCATGGAAGAGCCGCCACCGAAAGCCAGAAGTGCCTGACATCCGTGTGCCAGATAAAGATCTTTGGCTTCTTCTATATTGGCAGAAGTCGGATTTGCAACTGTATCTTTATATATTGTACATGAAATTTCAGATTTTAAAAGCTGTTTTTCCAAAGGTTTTGTAAGC
>ENA-ORTF01003697-ORTF01003697.1-human-gut-metagenome-genome-assembly--contig:-NODE-3697-length-12681-cov-16.172422_pt1 | contig 12681 bp, 10 predicted proteins | sample MGYA00241908_ERZ509180 | MGnify/ENA primary metagenome ERZ509180 (study PRJEB26280, sample SAMEA2338814) | human gut metagenome | biome: human gut; feature: human-associated habitat; material: faeces... | reverse complement strand
AGCCGCCGAAGCGGTGCTTAAGCCGCTAGGCGGGAATTGTGCGGTGTTGCCTTAACGCTTTTGCTGCAAAGTCTGCTCCGTCCGCATTCCCGTTTCCCGGTAAAATTCATCCAATTCTCCCTGCTTTTTTGATCACACGCACTTCCTCGGGCACTGCGCAAAAACCTGGCGATTTTTTCAGTTTGCCTGCGGGTACGGCTGTCCGCTTTTCTTCCAGCGGGCGTACCTGCCTGCCCAGTATATGCTGTACGCAGTCAAGCTGCAAGGCATTTACACCGCGTATTCCTACCTCAGCGTCCGCGCCACTGTGGACTTGCCGCTGCCAGAAAATTCGATCCATGCAATTTTATTCCAGCTTCGCCTCCTTGCCCAGCGCCTTCTTTTTGCACTCACTTCAAAACCGCAAAAGGACATTTATTATATCAGCTACAAGGGGAAGTTGTCAAAAAAATTGCCAAAGAGATACAAATAGGCTATAATATAAAATAAAAAATTGTGTATTGAACGGTTTTTACCCCATTTGCACCCGGAAGGAGGTGGCAAGCACGGATACTTTACAGACAAATAGTACAACACAAACTGCTGAGATGCTCAAATTAGAGGGCGTTGTTGAGCATGTGATATACGAAAACCCGGATACCGGTTATGCCGTGTTTGAAGTGGATGCCGGTGGCACCGATATTGTGGTGGCAGGCAACGTGGGCAGCGTGGATAACGGTATGTCCATTACGGCGTATGGCTATATGGTCAACCACCCCAGCTATGGCGAACAGTTCCGTGCCGAAACCTGTGAGGCCAGCCTGCCGCAGGATACCGCGGCTTTGCTGAGCTACCTTTCCAGTGGGGTATTGCCCTATATCGGGCCTTCCACAGCAAAAAAGATTGTGGCAAAATTTGGGGCGCATACATTGAACGTCATCTCTGAAACGCCGGACAAACTCTGTGAGCTAAAAGGTATCACCCCGCAAAAGGCCGCCGCCATCTCCAACGAGTTCCGACGTATGTACGGTGTGCGGGAAGTGGTTGCCTGGATGGCCAAGTTTGGGCTTTCCGCCCAGATGGCTGTTACAGCCTACCGCGCGTTTGGCCCCGCCACGGTAGAAGCACTGAAAAAGAACCCCTACATGCTGTGCGGGGAGCCGCTGAACCTGAAATTCAGCCAGGTCGACGGTATCGCCGCCCAGCTGCAGGTAGGACAGGGCAGCGACCTGCGCATTGCCGCCGGGCTTTTGTACGCTTTGCGCCACAACGCCAACAACGGCCACACCTGCCTGCCCGCAGATAAGCTGATCGAAAGCACTGCGCGCTTTATTCGGGTGGAGCCGGATGCCGTAAAGGCCGGGCTGCAAAGCCTGTTGGAGCATGACGAAATGCGCGCCTGCACCTTTGACGGAACGAAATATATTTACCTGCCAGATCTGCTCAGCGCAGAGCAGGATATTGCTGCGCGGCTGGGGGAGCTTGCCACATTCCCGACAGAAAGCCCCAAAACGCTGGAAAGCGATATCCGCGTTTTGGAATTGACCCAAGGTTTTGAATATGCCCCTTTGCAGCGGGAAGCAATCCGCTTAGCTCTCTCTTCCCGCGTAATGGTTTTGACCGGCGGTCCCGGTACCGGCAAAACCACAACGGTCAAAGCGATTCTGAATTTGTATGAAGGTATTTATGACCGGGTTGCCCTGTGTGCCCCCACCGGCCGCGCCGCCAAGCGGCTGACCGAGCTGACCGGCCACAGCGCTTCCACCATCCACCGATTGCTGGAAGTGGACTATTCTACCGGAAGCGTGCGTTTTATTCATAATGAAAAGAATCTTCTCCCGTTTGACGTTATCATTCTGGATGAGATGAGTATGGTAGATGCCAAGCTGTTCCAGGCGTTGTTGGCCGCCGCGCGTTACCACTGCCGCATTATTATGGTAGGTGATGCCGACCAGCTGCCCAGCGTTGGCCCCGGCAGTGTGCTGGGGGAGATCTTGCAGGCAGACGTTCTGCCCACCGTACGGCTGAATGAGATCTTCCGCCAGGCGCAGAAAAGCATGATTGTACAGAACGCCCACCGCATTGTGGAAGGGCAGATGCCCATAAAAGGCGGGCGGGATGATGACTTTTTCATGATCGAATCCACCGGTCTTGCCTGCCAGAGGCTGATCTGCGACCTGGTCAGTACCCGGCTGCCCAAAAGTTATGGCTATGACCCCGTGCGGGACATCCAGGTGCTTTGCCCCACCAAGGTTGGCCCCACCGGGAGCGTAGAACTGAACCGCCGCCTGCAGGCCATTTTGAACCCGCCTGCACCGGATAAGCCGCAGATCATTTGGGAGCAAAGCGGCCGTGTGCTGCGCTGTGGCGACAAGGTAATGCAGATCAAAAACGATTATGACATTCCCTATGAGCGGGACGGTGCCGAAGCCGGTGTGGGTGCCTATAACGGGGATATGGGTATTATTACTGCCGTTGACCCCGAAAGCCGTGCTGTGACGGTACGGATGGATGACCGAAAGTATATTTACGGTGCTGACCAGCTTGCCGAGCTGGAACCCGCTTACGCTGTAACAGTGCACAAAAGCCAGGGTTCTGAATTTCCGGCCGTCATTATGCCTGTGGCAGATGTACCCGCGCGCCTTTGTTACCGCAACTTGTTGTACACCGGGGTTACCCGCGCACGCCGCCTGTGCATTCTGGCGGGAACCCGGCGCACCGAGCAGGCCATGGTGGATAATGTGCGCCAGAACATGCGTTACAGCGGGCTGCGCTACCTGCTGCGCGAGGCAGTCACTCCGGCTGAAAAACGCAGATGAAACAGAGAAAACGCATATCTCTGGATTGGCTGGACCGTGGGCAAACGGCTCTGGAACCGCTGCTGGCCCTTGCCTATCCGCGGCACTGCCCGCTGTGCGGCACGGTACTTGAGCAAAGCGCCTGGAAAGCCGCCGTGTGCCGTTCCTGTATACCGGAAGCCGAGCGTCTGCGGCATCTTCCACCGCGTCTGCCTGTAACGGAGCACGCCTTTTACGCTGTCAACACCTGCGCAGCTGCCTTTTACTATGCAGACAGTGTGCGCCATGCTATCCTGCTTTGCAAGGAGAACGGCAACCCCTGGTATGCGCGAGAACTGGCGGATTTGATGGCTGTGCTGATTTTTGACGCACAGCCTGCCCGTGCTCCAGGGTACCGCCCGGTATACGAGAATCTATCCGACATTTCGCTGTACAGCGCCATTGTTCCGGTGCCGCCGCGCGTAAAGAAGAACCGCGCGGAAAATATGCCCCTTTTGCTAGCGCAGCGCCTTGGGCGCATCCTGCACATTCCGGTCATCCAGCCGCTGTGCCTGACCCGGCAGGTTTTACCGCAAAAATCGCTGGACCAGCAAAAGCGCTTTGCCAATGTCAAGGATGCTTACGCCTGCCGTACTGGGGTTGACCTTTCCGGAATGCGGCTGCTGTTGCTGGATGATGTGATCACCACTGGTGCCACCATCTCTGCCTGCGCCAAAGCACTATTGGAGGGTGGCGCTGTGAGTGTGGACGGCGTGTGTGTTGCAGCGACGGAACTGATGCCCAAAAGCCACGGTGCCGCCGGAACACCAAAAGAAAGCAAATAGCTTTTATCTGCCGGATGGTTGATGGCAATTCACAATAGATAACAAAGTGCTGCTTCTGGCAGCAAGGAGTACCAGATAAACATGAAGCAATATGATATCGGCCTTGATCTTGGCACAACTTCCATTATCATTGCCACACAGGAACAGGGAGTTGTGTTCCATCAGCCCAGCATTGGTGCTGTTGATACCCGCAGCAGCACCATTCTGGCAGTGGGGGACAAAGCCCTGCGCATGGTGGGGCGTGTGCCTTCTTATATTGATATCATCCGCCCTTTGCGGGACGGTATTATTCAGGACCACCGCATGACAAACGAACTAATCGTGCGGTTTATCAATGAGGTATGCCGTTCGCGCATCATCAAGCCGCGCGTATCGGTCTGCGTTCCGGCAGCCATTACCGGCATTGAAGCTGACGCCGTGGTAGAAGCCGTTATGGCAGCCGGGGCACGGCAGGTTTTCCTTGTGGATGAGCCTGTCGCCGCCGCCCTTGGCGCAGGGCTGGATATCCGCAAACCCATGGGCTGCATGGTGATTGATATCGGCGGCGGCTCCACGGATATCGCCGTGATCAGCATGGGTGGGCGGGTGCGCGCCGCCAGCCTGCCGGTCGCCGGCAACGCTTTTGACCAGTGCATTGCCCAGTATGTTCAGGAAAAATTCAACATTGCCATCGGCCCTCTAACCGCCGAAGCGCTGAAAAAGCAGGTTGCCTGCTGCACCAAAAGTGAGTTTGAGGGCGTAATGGAGATCCGTGGTCATTCCTGGGAGACCAACCTGCCCGCCCGCCGCCTTGTCTATACGCGGGACCTGTACCTGCCCGTGCAGGAACTGGCCGCCCGCATTGCCGCCACTGCCCGCAATGTATTGGAAAGCACCCCGCCGGAACTGGCCGCTGATGTTGCCAAGAACGGCATTCTGCTGACTGGCGGCGGCTCCATGCTGCGTGGCCTGGCTGGTTATATTGCCGGGGAGCTGCATGTGGATGTTGCCATCGCACCAGACCCCATCAACTGTGTGGCACGCGGAACCGCAGCCAGCTTAACGCTGGGCCAATACCTGACAGCCGGTTTCCGCGATGCCACCCCCAGAGCGTGGCATAACCGACTGCAATCCCCAGAAGGTTTTTCCAATTAAAGCGCAGCTTTTGTGCAGGTTGTAAAAAGTATGATTTTCTGCGGATACCTCCGCCAGCCTACTTTTCTATCCGGCAAAAGTGTGCTATACTATACAGCGTTTGCCAAAATTCCCAGCCCTGCATGGTTCCGGGCTGGTTCTGCCATATAATATAAGGACAGGTTCATTATGCCCGATACCATTACCACTGAATTTCTGGCCCTGCGGGACCGCTATATCGCTTCCTGCTTTACTAAGCTGAACCCGGTGCAGCAGCAGGCTGTGTTTACCACCGAAGGCCCGCTGCTGATCCTGGCAGGTGCAGGCTCCGGCAAAACCACCGTTCTGGTCAACCGCATTGCCAATATCATCCGTTTTGGCCGCGCCTATGGCTCCAAAGAGGTCAGCCGCCCGGTTGCGCAGAGTGATCTGGAGCAGCTGCGTACCGCCATCATGTGCGGCCAGCCGGTTCCGCAGTCCCTGATGCCGCTGATGAGCGTTGCCCCGGCCCGCCCGTGGAATGTGCTGGCCATTACCTTTACCAATAAAGCCGCCGGAGAACTGAAAGAACGCCTGAAAGCCATGCTGGGCGATACCATGGGCGGGGATGTATTTGCCTCCACTTTCCACTCTGCCTGTGTACGGATCCTGCGCCGCGATGCCGAACGCATTGGCTTCCCCAAAAGCTTTACGATTTACGATTCCGACGACCAGCAGCGTGTCATCAAGCAGATCTACAAAGAACTGATGATTGATGACAAGTTCCTGCCGGTCAAATCAGCCATCTCCCAGATCAGCGGTTACAAAGATAAACTTCTTTCCGCCAAAGATGTCGCCGCCGAAGCGCCGCGCGATACCAAGGCTGCTCTGATTTCCAAAATCTATACCGCCTATTCCAACCGGCTGCGCACGGCTGGTGCCATGGACTTTGACGATCTGATTTTCCATACCGTGCAGATGCTGAAAACCGATGCCGAAGCGCGGGAATACTACCAGCAGAAGTTCCGCTATGTCGTGGTGGACGAATACCAGGATACCAGCGTGGCCCAGTTCCACCTGGTGCGCCTGCTGGCCGGTGGTTCCAACAATGTATGCGTTGTTGGCGATGACGATCAGAGCATTTATAAGTTCCGCGGTGCTACCATTGAAAATATCCTGAACTTTGAAAAAGTTTTTGCCGGGGCCAAAACCATCCGCCTGGAGCAGAACTACCGTTCCACCTCCAACATTCTGAATGCGGCCAATAGCGTCATCAAGAACAACAACGGCCGCAAGGGCAAGACCCTGTGGACCCAGAACGGCGATGGTGACAAAGTTCACCATTATACGGCTGCTTCGGAACAGGATGAGGCCAGCCATGTAGCCGAGGTTATTGGCCAGAACCTGAAAAATGGTGCTTCCTTAAAAGACCATGCCGTTTTGTACCGCATGAATGCGCAGTCCAACCCCATCGAAACTTATTTTGCCCGTGCCGGTATCCCGTACCGCATTGTGGGTGGCCAACGCTTCTTTGACCGCAAGGAAGTCAAGGATATCAACTCTTACATGGCCGTTGTGGTCAACCCGCGGGACGACGTGCGCCTGCGCCGCATCATCAATGAACCTGCACGAAAGATTGGTCCCACCACCATTGATAAGATCGGGGAACTGGCCGCCGCCAACGGCGTGCCGATGATGGAGATCATCCGGGAGGCTTCTTCTTATCCCGCACTGGGCCGTGCCGCCAGCGCGCTGAACGCGTTTTACTCCATGTACCGTGAACTGTGTGATCTTTCCGTCACCCTTCCGCTGGATGAATTTGCCGGTGAAGTGATCCGCAAGACCGGATACGAAGCCATGCTGAAAGCGCAGAAAGAAGAGGGCGAGACCCGGCTGGAAAACTTGGGCCAGTTGATTTCTTCCGTAAAGACTTATGCGGAGCAGAACGGGGAAGACGCAACCCTTTCCGGTTTCTTGGAAGAAGTTGCCCTGATTGCAGACCTTGATTCCTATGATGAAGATGCTGATTCCGTTACCCTGATGACGATGCACAGCGCCAAGGGCCTTGAATTCCCGTATGTGTTTATCATTGGTATGGAGGATGGCGTTTTCCCCGGTGACCTTGCTCGCTACAGCGAGGAAGAAATGGAAGAGGAGCGCCGCCTGTGCTATGTCGGTATTACCCGCGCCAAGAAAGAGCTGTATCTTTCTTCCTCCCGCAGCCGTATGATTTTCGGCCAGACGCGCCGCAACCCGCCTTCCTGCTTTTTGGATGAGATTGACCCCAATGTGATGGACGAAACCGAAAGCCCAGAGCTTGCTTACAGCGGCGGTTTTGGCGCCGGGTACGGCAGCTACAGCACCAATGTTCCCGGCGGGCGCAGCGGATACTCCGGGGCTTCCCGCGGGTATCTGAGCAGTGAATACAACCGCGGCGGCTTTGGCAGCAAGTATGCCGGCGGCTTCCAAAGTGGGTTTGCTTCCGGCGGGCACGAAAGCCCGAACTACCCCGGCGGCCGCCACACGGTCCAAAGCAGTAGCTTTGGCGCCGGGTATGGCAGTAGCCGCGTCAACCATCATTCCGGTGCTCCGGTTGCTCCGGCGGGCGGTGGCGTTACCACTGCGCCCGCCGCACCCGCACGCAAAAAGGCCGCCAACTTTGCAGCCGGGGACCTTGTGGACCACAAGGTGTTTGGCCGCGGCAAGGTGCTGAAAGTAACGCCGGTTGCGGGGGACTGTATTGTAGAAATCCAGTTTGACCGCGTTGGCATCAAAAAAACAATGGCCAATTACGCCCCGCTGACCAAGCTGACCAGCGAAGAATAAACCACTGATAAAAAAGGAAAAGAGGGAACGGGCCCATGCTTGTAACATTGATTGCCCACACCAATGACCCTGAAAAGACCATTGCTGCAGCCGCCAAGCTGTGCTATTCTGATGCACATATCGAAACCCTGCTGGATGGTCTAACACCGGAAAAGACCGCAACCTTTTTGCAAAAGCTGAATGACTTCGGCCACGCCAGCCCCATTGAACATGCCAGCTTTACCTTTGGCATTGAGGGCGTTTCCCGCACCTTTCTGGCACAGGTCACCCGCCACCGCATTGCAAGTTTCAGTGTGCAGAGCCAGCGCTATGTGCGGCTGGAAGATTTCCGTTATGTGATTCCCCCGGAAATTGAGGCTGATCCTGCGGCCAAAGCGGCTTTTATTGATGCAATGAACGCCGATGCCAAACACTACCTGGAGCTGGTCAAAGCACTGGAAGAAAAGCATACCCACACCTTGATGGAGCAGGGCATGCCGGAAAAGACCGCCCGCGCCAAAGCCAGCAAAATGGCAAACGAGGACGCCCGCTTTGTATTGCCCAACGCCTGCGAGACAAAAATGGTAATGACCATGAACTGCCGCAGCCTGAACAACTTTTTCAACCTGCGCTGCTGCAACCGTGCCCAGTGGGAGATCCGCGCCGTTGCCGATGAAATGCTGCGCCTTGTATACCCGCTTGCGCCGCATGTTTTTGCCGCAGCTGGTCCCCGCTGCCTGGCGGGTCCCTGCCCGGAGGGCGGTATGTGCTGCGGCAAGCAGAACGCCGTGCGTGATAAATATGCAACACTGAAACAGGAGGCTGAAAACCATGGGTAAACTGATTATTTTTGAAGGCCTGGATGGTTCCGGCAAGGGCACACAGACAGAACTTGCCTGCCAGAATTTGCATAGCAAAGGGTATGACCCGCTGAAAATCAGCTTCCCAGATTATGACAGTCCGTCCTCCGCACTGGTCAAGATGTATCTTTCCGGCGAGTTCGGCCAGCGCCCGGATGACGTGAATGCTTATGCAGCTTCAACGTTTTATGCTGTTGACCGCTTTGCCAGCTACAAAACCAAGTGGGGCAATGTCTACCGCCAGAATGGGCTAATCATCTCTGACCGTTACACCACCTCCAACGCTGTTCACCAATGTTCCAAACTGCCGCCGATGCACTGGGATGGTTTTCTGGAGTGGCTGTTTGAGTTCGAGTACAAAAAGCTCGGCCTGCCTGCGCCGGATGCGGTTGTATACCTTGCGGTTGATCCCGATGTCAGCCAGCGCCTGATTGCGCAGCGCTACCACGGCGATGAAAGCAAAAAAGATATTCAGGAACGCGATACCGAATACCTGGCCCGTTCCCGCGCCGCCGCTGAATACTGCGCACGCAAGCTGGGCTGGCACCGCATTGAGTGTACCACAACGGTAGACGGCCAGAAAACCATCCGCACGCCGGAGGATATTCAGTCCGAAGTGATGGCATACCTGGAGCGGATTTTGAGCTAAAACCGTTGGCAGCAAAAGCCACACGTTGAATACGGCAAGGAGGGGATAGAACATGCTTTGCAAAGCAACGGAAGCTGATTTGGAGCAGATGGTTGCGTTTCGCCGCAAAACGTATGGCGGAACCCGCCAGGATGCTTTGGACTGGCTTTGTGGAATTGTGGGGTTGGATAATATCCTGATCCTTGCCCGGGACCCGGCCCCCGGTGCAAAGCCCATCCCGGCCGCCATGATTGGTGCGGTTCCAGTGGAATGCGGGCACCACCACGGCGTATGGCTCTGCTGCATGGCAACGGACCCGTCCCTGCAGGGGCGCGGGCTGATGCCCAAACTGCTGGCAACCTGCCTGCGCGCCTTTTCCGCCAAAGGGTGTGATTTCGCTGTGGCGGCACCGCAAAGCACGCGGGCCGCAAAAGCGTTTTCCCAGCTGAATTTTCAGGGGCGCTTCCCGCTGCGCATCATCCGCAAGCCCATTGAACACAATTTGTGGGCACGAGCAGAGTTTGATAACCTGACAGTCCGCAAATTGATCGACACCCGCATGCGCTACCAGCCCGCCTGCATCGCTCTGCCGGAAAGCAGCATGAACACCATGATCACCCGGCTCTACCGCCGCGGTATGACCATTGTTTCCAACCAGCGCGGTTACGGCCTCTATTGCCAGGAAAAGGACGAGCTGCTTTTTATGGAGCTGCAGGCCGATAACGACCATTCGGCTGATATTCTGCTGCAGGCCACGCGGGAACATACCGGTCTGACCAAAGCACGGCTGCTGCTGGCGGAAAATCAGTTTTTGTACCTGGGCGAGGGTAAGCGCTGTGGTTACGGCATGATTTGTTACCTTGGGCAGCCGTTCCCCGTTACGGACGTTTATTTCCGCCTGTTGCTGTAAGACCGTGCATACGTGAAACAGGGCAGTTCTGCTGCCTGGTAAAGGAGATTTGGAATGAAAATCAATCGTGGTGATTCCCAGGACAAGGGCTCGCAGTCGCGCCAGGCTTATCATGCTGCGCCAGCCCCCGCACCAAAGCGCCCGGTACAGCCTGATCCTGACCCGCAGGACCTGTACGAAGACGCCGAAGGTCCAGACGAGTACGCAGAGGATGACGATGATGAACCCGTCCGCCGCCGTTTTCCCATTGGGCTTGTGGTTCTTGTTGTCATTTTGGCTATCGTCGGCATCGGCGGCTGGAAAGTGTTCCAGTTCTACGGCGAAGTTGCCGGCAACGGCGAACTTGGCCCGGAGCAGACCGTTACTATTGAACAGGGTTCCACTGTTGCAGACATCACAAACGTTTTGAAAGAGGATGGCGTCATCCAGTATGACTGGCTGTTCAAGCTGTATGCCAAATACAGCGGCCGCGCTTCCGGTTTGCAGTATGGCGATTTTACCCTGCGCTCCGGCATGGATTATAACACGATCCTGAAAACCCTCAGCGTGCAGCAGGTCAAGCGCAAGACCATTACCATCACATTCCCCGAAGGCTACACAGCCGTTGCTATTGCCCAGAAGATGGAAGAAAATGGCTTGTGCTCGGTGGATGATTTCCTTGCCTGCGCCAACGGCGAGGATGGTTCCGATTTCAGCCAGTATGATTTCTGGAATGCCATCCCGGATACCGAAGGCCGACTGATGAAGTGCGAGGGCTACCTGTTCCCGGACACTTACGAGTTCTTCACCGATGACTCGGTCTATAATTACGTCAACACCTTCTATAAGGAATTCGACGCCAAAACTTCCGACCTGTGGGATACCATCAACGAAAAGGGCACCACAATGAATGATGTTGTCATTCTGGCCAGCTTTATTCAGGAAGAAGCCGGTATGCCCGCAGAAGACGCCAAGGTTTCCGCCTGCTTCCACAATCGTTTGGAATCCGATGACCCGCAGTGGGCAGAGCATAAGCTGGAATCCAATGCCAGCAGCTATATCATGAACGATAGCGACAATAACTACCTGTGGAATTCGCCCACCGCCGCTTATTACGGCTGGCCGGAACAGGGTGCTATTCCGGATGATGTGCTTGCTCATTACGACACCTACCGCATCAGCGGCCTGCCCGCCGGTGCCATCACCAATCCCGGTATTGATGCCATTGCCGCCGCGCTGAATCCCGACCAGGAATATCTGGACGAAGGCTATTATTTCTTTGTTACCGGAAACCCGAACGGCGACCACCCTGGCGAATATTTCTATGCCAAAACGGCAGATGAACACCATCAGAACTGCATCATCGCCGGTTGGGGCTGATAAAAGCTGAACTTCACTGAACAAAGGAGCCGTTATCTTATGTTGTCCTGTCCGGAACTACTGTCGCCTGCCGGCAGCCTTGAAGCCCTGAAATATGCCGTCATGTATGGTGCCGATGCCGTATACTGCGCACTGCCGCGCTTTGGTATGCGCGCCGCACCGGTCAACCTGACCATTGGCGAGCTTCATGATGGCTGCATTTTTGCCCATGCTCGCGGCAAAAAAGTATACTTGACCCTGAACAACCTGCCCACCAACGATGAGCTTTCCGAGCTGCCGCAGTATATCAAGGACGCGGCCGAAGCCGGGGTGGATGCCTTTATCATTGCGGACCTTGGCGTACTGAGCCTTGCCAAACAGTATGCTCCGGATGTGGATGTGCATTTTTCCACCCAGGCAGGCATCACCAATTATGCTGCTGCAACCATGGCCTACAACCTGGGCGCCAAGCGTGTGGTGCTGGCGCGCGAGCTGACCCTGACCGATATTGCCCAGATCCGCGATAACACCCCGCCGGAGCTGGAACTGGAAGCCTTTGTGCACGGCGCCATGTGCATGAGCGTTTCTGGTCGGTGCCTGCTTTCCAGCTATATGACCGGGCGCAGCGGCAACCGCGGCGAATGTGCCCAGCCCTGCCGCTGGAAATACTATCTTGTAGAAGAAAACCGCCCCGGCCAGTATATGCCCATTGGCGAAAATGAGGACGGCAGCTACATCCTGAACGCCAACGACCTATGCACCGCACCGTTTTTGGACCTGATCTGCAAGGCTGGTGTGGATTCTCTGAAAATTGAGGGGCGCGCCAAAACATTCTATTACGTTGCGTCCGTTACCGCCGCTTACCGCAAAGCGCTGGACCAGTACCTGGCAAACCCCGCCAGTGATACGTTTGATTTACCGGATTCCGTGCTGGATGAGCTGAACCGTACCAGCCACCGCCATTATTCACCCGGTTTCTATTTTGGCAAAGAGAAAGCCCTGCAGACGCCCAGCCATACTTATGTGCGAGATTGGGATTTCATCGGCACTGTGGATTCGTGGGAAGACGGCGTCGCCCATTGCACCCAGCGCAGCAAGTTCTGCCTGGGAGATTCGCTGGAAATTTTGCAGCCAGATGGTTCGGTCGTGCCCGTGACCCCTGAATGGATCAAAAACGCGGAAGGGGAAACGGTGGATGCCACCCCGCACCCGATGATGCAGTATACCATTCCCTGTGCCACGCCCTTGATGCCGTACAGCCTGCTGCGGATGCAAAAAAGGCAGTAAATTTTCATTTATCTATTTGCAACAATCAAAAGCCCCACCTGCCGGATGCAGAATGTTCTGCCCGGCAGGCGGGGCTTTTTTATTTTTATTCTTTACTTTTAGGGAAATACCGCATAATTCTAAGTGCCGATACGGCGAGCGAGGTGCGGCAGCTGCTAAG